>Ga0182027_10005304_pt1 | contig 19639 bp, 12 predicted proteins | sample 712E1DmetaG_FD_121300 | JGI IMG/M metagenome (GOLD analysis project Ga0182027, IMG submission 121300) | Permafrost microbial communities from Stordalen Mire, Sweden - 712E1D metaG (Illumina Assembly) | ecosystem: Environmental > Terrestrial > Soil > Wetlands > Permafrost | place: Sweden...
AGATCATGCCGATGGACTGGCGCACGACGGGTGGCGATGCGACGTACGATCTCGTGATAGGCGCCGATATCGTCTACGAACGGGTGAACTTCCCCCCGATTCTCTCACTCCTCAGGCGGGCGGTCCGCCCCGGCGGCGTTGTCCTCATCGCGGACCCCGACCGTTCTCTTGGAAGGGATTTTCTCCGGGAGGCCGGCGAAAACGGATTCCATGTGACAAGCCGAAGGTCACGTGAAGAACACGGCGGCCGGACGACGAATGTCGTCATCAGCGAATTGAAAGCCCCGGCCTCATGACGCCGCCCCTGTTGCATCGTTCCTCACGCATCTACCTCATCGGATTCATGGGATGCGGGAAGTCCACCGTGGGGCCTATTCTCGCAAACGCGATCGGGTACGATTTCGCCGATCTGGACAATGAAGTCGAAGCTGCGGCGGCCACCTCCATTGCAGCGGTGTTTCGGGAGAGAGGCGAGGCAGGATTCCGCCTCCTTGAACGCGAAGCGCTCCGAGCGCTTGCCCGGCGGGAAAGAATTGTCGTGGCTCTCGGAGGGGGAGCTCCATTGGATGAGGAAACAAGGGGGGTCATGACTGCGACAGGCGTCGTCGTCTATCTACGCTCATCGCTGGACGATTTGTTCGCACGCCTGCGGAAGAAATCGGATCGTCCGCTGTTGCTGTCGGACCAGGGGACAGTTCTCGACGAAGAAGCTCTGCGCGAACGTATTCAATCGCTGCTGGGGAAGCGCGAGCCCGCCTATCGTTGCGCGGATATCATCGTCGAGACCGACGGCGTCCGGCTCGGCCTCACCGTCGATACCATCGTCAAGCGTCTTTCCCCGCACCTCCCCGGCTGAGCAAAGCAGATGCGAGCGGCCTCCGGTCCCGCAACTCCTTGCTTATCAAGGAGTTCATCGGTATATTTTCCATTCGGGACGAACCAGTGATATCACTCTCTGAACATACACTCAAAACCCTGCTCGATGGTTTTGCAGGGAAAAAGATCGGCGTGGTCGGCGACCTCATGGTTGACAAGTATTATTGGGGTGCCGTTCACCGTGTGTCCCCGGAAGCTCCGGTTCCGGTCGTGGAAGTGGAATCGGAATCCACGCGATTCGGCGGTGCTGCAAATGTGGCGAACAATATCCGTTCGCTCGGGGGAACTCCGTACCTCGTCGGTCTCATCGGCGACGACTACCCGGGTTCCCAGTTCGCCGAGATGGTGAAGAGCCAGGGACTGGATACCTCGGGGATCATTGTCGACTCTAATCGGCCGACGACGATCAAGACGCGCGTCATCGCGGCGGGACAGCATGTCGTCCGTATCGATAATGAATCGAAGCGGGATTGTCCGGCGGATCTTGAGATGAGGATCATCAATGCAATCCGGGCGGATCTTGAAGCGGTCGATGGCATCATCATCGAAGACTATAATAAGGGGGTCGTTACCCGCAATGTGATCCACGCGGTGGTGGACGCTGCGCACCGGGCAGGTATCCCCGTGACGGTCGATCCGAAGTTCAATAATTTCTTTGAATACCGTGGCGTGACCGTCTTCAAACCGAACAGGCGTGAAGTGGAAGATGCAATGGGGGAGCGTCTCAAGACCCCGGCGGATGTCGAGAGAGTCGGATGGAAGCTCCTGCAAACACTGGGAGCCGAGAATGTTCTCCTGACGCGTTCCGAAGAAGGAATGACTCTCTTTGAATCGAAGGGGGAGATGACACATCTTCCGACCGCAACTGATGCCGTCTTGGACGTTTCGGGTGCCGGTGATACGGTGATTGCCACTCTCACCATGGCTCTTGTGGCAGGTGCCGGAATCAAGGAGGCGTGCGCCCTTGCGAATTGTGCCGGAGGCGTCGTGGTCGGCTCTGTGGGGATTGTGCCAATCCTTCCGGACCAGCTCCGTGCAGCGGCGCTGCAGACCGGCAGAAAGGACGGCCGCTGATGGGGCGTGTGCTTTCATTGCCGGCGCTCGTCCGTCGGCGCAGGCGGCTCGCGCGGGAAGGGAAGAAGGTCGTGTTCACTAATGGCACGTTCGACATTCTCCACCGGGGACACGTCGAATACCTGGCAGCCGCACGTGCGATGGGAGATGTGCTGATTGTCGGTCTGAATACCGATGCATCGATCCGCCGCCTCAAGGGAAGAGGACGGCCGATCAATCCGGGGCGCGACCGGGCAGCCGTGCTTGCCGCCCTCCGTTCGGTTGACTACGTCTGCTTTTTTGGCGCATCGACCCCCGCACGCATGATCAGCCGCGTGATGCCGGACGTGCTCGTGAAGGGAGCCGATTGGAAGACACGCGATATTGTGGGGAGAGATGTGGTGGCGGCTCACGGAGGCGCCGTGCGAAGGGTACGCCTGACGCCGGGCCGGTCCACCACGGAGATCATCGAGCGTGTGCTGAGGAACTACGCGGGCCGACGCCGTTGACGAGGGCTCCGTTCCCGGAGGAGTGGACATCGTGAGGAAGTTTCGCATCATTGCGCTGTACCTGCTGGTCGGCCTGCCGCTGTTTGTCCTCCTTCTCAGCGCGTTTACTCAAACACGCATCTTCCGCGAGCGCATCCGTGCGCTTGCCCTCAACGAACTGGATTCCTTGCTCAATGCGGATGTTCAGCTCGGGGAGCTCCGGGGCGATCTCCTTACAGGGTTCTCGGTTGACAGCATCCGCGTTGACGTTGACGGCAAACCGTTGCTCCGCCTCGATCGCCTCGAAGTCTCGTACAACCTTCTTCTTCTTCCGCGAAGGATCGTCGGGATACGCTCCGTCACGCTTGTGCGTCCACGTGTCTTTCTCTTCCGCCCCAGGGGAGGCGAATGGAACTTTGTGCACATGCTCAAGCCGGATACCTCCCAGCGGGGGCCATCGTCCTGGACCGTCCGTCTCCGGCAGGTCGAGATCCGCAACGGCACCGTCTCCCTCTGCGATTCCACGGCCCTGACACGCCCCGACCATGACCCGCCGGACGGGCGTACAGTGGAGTATCATGCGTTCACTCTCCACGATCTCACCATCGCCATGTCGGCCGAGATCCAGTCCGAGATGAAGCGCGTCACCATCCAATCCTGCTCGTTCATCGCCGACTCGCCGGACATCCAGCTCAAACGGTTCTCGGGGATGTTCGCGCTCTCTCCCGGTGAAGTCCGGGTCGACAGTCTCCGGCTCACGACGGCAAGGTCGGACCTCGCAATCAGCGCTTCGATGGAAGATGTGGATCTTGCCAAAGGGATCGATCTTCTCTCGCTCCGAGCCGTTCCAACAGAGCTCTCTCTGCGGGCAAACCCAATCGACCTGGACGAGCTGAAAGAATTTCTCCCGCCGCTCCATTTCCTTACGGGGAAGCTTACACTCGATCTCCGGGCCGACGGACATTTCGGCGATCTGATCCTGCCGCGCGCCGATCTGCACTTTGGTTCGTCCTCCCTCTTTCTCAGGGGGAGGGTTATCAATCTGCACGATCCGAAGGACCTGACGCTGAGCGTGAAGGTGACCGAAAGTACTGTCGTGCCCGCAGACATTCCCGCCCTGATGCCGCCGCTTAACCTTCCGGACATGAGTTCCGTGGGGACGGCAACGCTCAACCTCGAATTTGACGGTAGACCCGCTGACTTTCAGACGAAGTTTCTTCTTGAAACCCCGGCGGGGAGCATACAGTCGTCGGGATTGTCTCTGATCATCGGCGGGCCGTCGCGACTTGCGTACGGCGGGGACATTCTCTTCAGCGGCATCGATTGCAGCCGCATCCTGGACGACCCCAGGATGACCAGCAATCTGAACGGGATGGCGAAGATCAAGGGAAAAGGGATACGCCTCCACCAGCTCGCATCATCCCTGGTGCTGTCAATCGATTCTTCCTCCTTCCGCGGTCTCCCGCTCAATCAGACCCGTCTGACGATCGAGGCCTCCCAAAGGTCGGTCACAGGGAACGCCACGGTGGCGCTCGGCGACATGCACGCCCGTCTCCAGGCGCGGCTGACGGAGCCGGAGAATGCTCCCCCCGAGTTCCATGTGGACGGAGACGTCACCTCGCTCAACCTCGAGGATGTTTTGCATGACTCGACGTACAATAGTGACATCACGATGAAGTTGAACGTTGACGGGACCGGTCTGACGTGGAACACGTTGAGCGGCACGATGGCCTTCGATCTCACAACGTCGCGGTACCGCGACTACACCGTGACGCAGGGTGACTTCCATCTGGCAATCGACCAGAGTGATTCATTGCACAAGAAGCTCCAGTTCGAATCCAATATTGCCGACCTGACCGTGACGGGGGCGTTCGACCTCGACTATCTTGCCCGCCTGGTACCGTTCGAGGTGGGCAACCTCCGTGCGGCTCTCGTCGAGAAACTGTCGGTCATCGATTCCTCCTTCGCACACAGCATCGACCGGAAAGCGCTCCTCGCCGCAGAACAGTCGCTTGCCGCAACGCCGCGACACATCGATGCCCACTATGTTCTCCACGTCAAGAACCTGGAGCCGCTCTCCGTGGCGGCTGGCAAAGAGACATTCAACGGCTCGGGGGTGCTGAGCGGTGTGCTGAAGGGTTCCTCCGAAAATCTCGCGATGAACGCCGACCTGTCGGTGAACGACTTCTTCTACGGCAATGCCGACTCGGGAATCCTCGTGGAAAACGGCAAAGTGTCACTGGACATGCAGGCCCTGAAGCCGGCGGCCCCGCTCCGGAGTCTGGTGCTTCGCCTCGAAACTCATGCCGACAAGATGCTTGTCGATCGGAGGGAGTTCGACACTCTTGCGGCCAAACTGGAATACCACAACGAGACGGCGGTGTCGGAAGCCGGTCTGACCTACGGCAAAGACGTTCGCCTGCACGGGAGCGGCGTGGCTCGCGTGACGGAAAACAGCGTTGCCGCGGATGTTCGCACTCTTGATGTCGGCTACCGTGATTTCCTTTGGCACGCAGACAGCGGGGCGAGCGTGAAGATCAACCAGGTCAGCGCAGAGTTGTCAGGCCTCGTCATGCGCCGCGATACCCAGACTGTTGCCGTGCGCGGGATGATCGGAAAGGGGCGGTCCCTGAGCGGGACAGTTAGCGGGACTCATCTCGATCTCGATGACCTGAAGTACCTTCTCCGTGAGGAGGAGTTGGGAACTCAGGGAAAGGCCTTCGCCGGCGCGGCGGACATCGACGTGGGCGTCTCCGGCACGCTCATGGATCCCCGCTTCACGGCAACGCTGATTGCCGACAGCGTTTCATTCCGCACTCTCCCGTTCGGCCGGATCGACGGCACTTTCCTTTACCGCGACCGGCAGATCACCTCTCATGTGGAAGTCCGTGCTGCAAAAGCTCCTCCCGCATCCGAACCGATCATGTCCGTCTACGGCACGCTTCCCGTCGATCTGCGTCTGGCGGAGACGGATGTTCCGCTGCCGGAACAACCGATGAATCTCAAGATTGTGTCGCGAGGGGTGCAGATGAATATCCTCGATCCCCTTCTCCCGACGTTCAACGAATTGCGCGGCATCATGGAATGCGACCTCACCCTTGCGGGGACGGCGGGCAATCCCACCTACGATGGGCACATCACCATCAAGGATTGCTCGTTCCTGTTCGTCCCCAATAACATCTCCTATACGATGGAAGCGACGATGCGTCCGGCGGGAGACCGCATCAGGGTCGACGACTGCGTCATCAGGAATCTCCCAGAGGACAGGCATTCCGGGCAGGATGGGATGATCCGGGTTGGCGGAGACTTCGCACTGCACGGATTCAGGCCGGGCGATTTCAATCTCACGGCAGCGGGACAGCTCCTGGTCGTGAAGGAAACCACGCGCAAGTCTTCGCTTGAGGTGTACGGGGATCTCTTTGTGGAAATAGGCCAGCCCCCGCTCCGGTTCACCGGGGAAGTCGACAATTCCCTCCTGAAGGGATCCCTGCTCATCCGCAACTCAACGCTGATCTTTCCCCCGACGAAGTCGGAAGTCGCCGATGAATCAGCGAGCTCGGTTCCCGTCGTTTTCGTTGACGATACGACGAGCGTTGCCAGCTCGCGCCAACGGAGTCTCGTCGCCCGGTATTTTGAAGAGTCGCGGAGCATGCACGACGCCGCCGGAGACAGCACGGAACTTCATGCCTCAAAGTCATTCATGGACGGACTCCACTATGACCTCGACATCGAGACAAGCGGCGGCAATACGGAGATCCGCATGATCTTCAATCCAGCTACGAGCGAGGAGCTCGTTGCGACGCTGGACGGCCGGTTCAATATTGCGGAGGATGGGAAGCGGTGGACGGGCGACCTGACAATCAGCAGGGCGTACTACAATTTTATCAAGAGGTTTGATGCGACGGGCTCGATCAGGTATGCGGGAGATTTTCTGGACCCGGAATTAAACATCAGTGCGACGTACAAAGGAACCCGGACCATTGCCGATACGACAAGCGGTTCCCGCGTGGAACAGATCGTCGTCACCGCAAAGATCACCGGGTCACGCCAGTCGCCAAAGGTCGAATTTTCCATGACCATCGACGATGTCGACTATGCGCAGTATGCGCTGCGGAACCGATCGACATCGAACGACGTGCAGTCGGATGCCATCCAGTTCATTCTGGCCGGGACATTTCCCCTGACCACGTCGCAAAAGAACGACCTGGCGACGGAGATGCGCCAAACCGCCAGTCTCTCCCTGCTGACCGGCGCCACATCGCTTCTGACCGGCGCGTTTTCGGATTTCATTCATACGCAGACGGGACTCCCGATCACCGTTGAACTGAGTTACGGAAACAAGGAATCGACCGAACTGCGGCTCAGCGGGACGGCCTTGAGCGGGTACTGGCGGTACGGCGGCACCATCCTGAACGATCCGCTCAGCAATGCGAACCTCAGCATTCTGTATTCCTTGGGTACGATTTTCAGCAACCCCTCGCTTCGCAACCTCATGTTCGAGCTCGAGCGGAAGACCGAGCCTGGGATCACCGGGCTCACCAACGACATCAAGCGCGTCAATTCGGCGCGCCTCTTCTACCGTTTTTCTTTCTGACACCATCTGCCGGGAGGCATCGATCGCCACTCTCAAGCAACGAGCTCTGACCTATCTGACGGCGCATGTGCGGAACGCATCGACCGTCAAAGAGATAGCCCGCCACCTCCGCGTGAAGGGGAAGGAGGAGTACGATGCTCTCCGCATGCTCCTGGAGGACATGGAGCGCAAGGGGACCCTCGAGGCGGACGACCAGGGGAAACTCAGGATTGCACGGAATCGTCCGGCGGCGAAAGGGAAAGCAGTCGGACCGCAACGCATCGTCGGCACGCTCACGCTGACGCGGAAAGGCGCCGGGTTCGTTGCAGTGGAGGGAAGCGATGAAGAAATCTACATTCCCCCCCGTTTCGTCCATACTGCTTTTCCAGGCGATACCGTGGAGGTGGTCCCGTTTGCCCCTTCCCGCGGACGGAGACGGCCGGACGATCACCGCGAGGGAGACATCGTCAGGATCGTCGAAAGGAAGGTGATCACGGTGACCGGACGCCTGGAAGCGACACGGACATCGCTGTTTGTGGTTCCTGATGACGAGCGCATCCCGCGGGACGTGGCTGTGTCACGCGATGACACCAAAGGAGCGAAGCCCGGTGACAAGGTCGTCGTCCGGCTGCACGAATGGACGGACGAACATCTCAGCCCGGAGGGTGAGATCGTGGAAGTCCTCGGTTCTGCGGGTGACGCCCGCGTCGAGGTGCTCAGCGTTGCGAGAAATTTCGGATTGCCGGCAAATTTTCCGCCGGAAGTGGAAAGGGAGGCGTCGGCGCTGCGCGGGACGATCAGTCTCGACGACCTTGCAGGCCGCGTGGATTACCGCGGGCGGATGGTGGTGACGATCGACCCGGAAGATGCGCGGGATTTCGACGATGCGCTGTCGCTCGAACGCATCGACAACGACACGATGCGCTTGGGGGTTCACATCGCCGACGTGAGTCATTATGTCCGTGAGGGGACGTCACTGGACCAGGAGGCCTTCTCCCGAGGGACGAGCGTGTACCTTGTCAACGAGGTGATCCCGATGCTTCCGGAACGCCTCTCGAACGACCTGTGCAGCCTGCGACCGGATGTCGATAGACTGACCTACAGCGTCTTCATGGACGTGAATGCCAATGGCGTCGTGGCGTCCCACAGGATCGCCAAAAGCGTCATCCATAGCGCCCGCAGATTCACGTATGAAGAGGTGCAGAAGATCATTGAAGCGCGTGCCGGCGAATGTGCGGACCTTCTCCTCCCGCTTCACGCCCTTGCGAAGGTCCTGCTGAAACGGCGCCGCAAGAACGGAAGTCTCGACTTCGATACGGGAGAGGCGAAATTCACGTTCGATGCAGAGGGGCTGCCGGCGCAAATCATCAAGAAGACACGCCTCGATGCGCACCGGCTTGTCGAGGAATGCATGCTGCTGGCCAACCAGACGGTGGCCCGTCACGTCGGCGCAGTGCGCCGGGAGGAAGAAGTGAAGCCGTTCCTCTATCGGGTGCACGATCTCCCCGATCCCGTCAAGCTGCGGGAACTCGCGACGTTCGTCCATCAGTTCGGTCTCTCCCTCGATGCAAAGAACGGAGTCTCTTCCCACGAACTGCAGAAATTGCTTGACCAGGCGGAGGGGACGGAGGTGGAGAACATCATCAACGATGTTGCTCTCCGTTCGATGGCGAAAGCGGTCTATTCGCCGAAGAACATTGGGCATTACGGATTGGCGTTTACGCATTACGCCCACTTTACGTCGCCGATCCGGCGCTATCCCGACCTCGTCGTCCATCGCCTGCTCAGCGAATATGCTGCAGGCGTCGACCAGCGGCGGATCGAGGAGATCCGGGCCCGCTTGCCGGAAATCGCGCGCCAGTCGTCCGCGCGGGAACGGCTGGCCGTTGGAGCGGAGCGAGAGTCCGTGAAGGTGATGCAGGTCGAGTACATGAAGCGTCACGTGGGAGACCATCTGTCAGGCGTCATCACCGGCGTCACCAATTTTGGACTGTTCGTCGAGATCAACGACCTTTTGGTGGAAGGACTCGTTCCTGTCCGCGAGCTCACCGACGATTACTATCTCTTTGATGAGAAGAAATACTCCCTCCGCGGCCGTTCGACGGGGAAGACCTATCGGCTGGGGGATTCCGTCAAGGTCCAGGTCGTTGCGGTGCATCCGGACAGGCGGACCATCGACTTTGCCGTCGTGGAATCCTGAGCCATCAGGCCGCCGGTTTGCATTTTGGCGATGGGGTGAGTAAAATACCGTTGGCAGTTGTTGAGGAGTGAACCATCGAGTGAGGGGAATCATGTCTTTCGCGGGTCGTGGTGCCGGGTGGCGATTTGTGCTTGCGCTCGCAGTGTGTACAGTGCTCGCTGCGGGTGCGCATGCACAGGACGAGGAATTCGGGAAGAACAAGGTCCAGTACACCAGGTTTCAGTGGTGGTACATCCAGAGCGACCATTTCGACATCTACTTTTCGCAAGGCGGGCAATACCTCGCGGAATTCACCGCGGCGGCGGCGGAATCCGCATATACATCGATCAGCAAATCCTTCCGCTACCAGCTCGTCAACCGCGTTCCCATCATTGTGTACAATTCACACAACGATTTCCAGCAGACCAATGTGATCTCGGAATATCTCGAAGAGGGGATCGGCGGCGTCACGGAACTCTTCAAGAACAGGGTGGTCATCCCTTTCGAGGGGGACTACAAGAAATTCCGTCATGTCATCCATCATGAACTGGTGCATGCCGTCGTCAACGATATGTTCTATGGCGGGTCGATCCAATCGATCATTACGAATAATATCACTCTCCAACTGCCGCTCTGGTTTAACGAGGGGCTCGCGGAATATGAAGCTCTGAAGTGGGACACTGATTCGGACATGTACCTGCGCGATGCAACGGTCCACGAGATTCTCCCGCCGCTGCAACAACTCTACGGCTATGCAGCGTACCGCGGTGGACAATCGCTGTGGTGGTACATCGCCTCCAAGTACGGCGACCAGAAGGTCGGAGATATCCTCAACCGCATCAAGAGCACACGGAACGTGGAAGCGGGATTCCACGGCGCACTCGGACTCTCTCTTGAAGAACTCAACGAGCGCTGGCAGAAGGAAATGAAGGTCGAGTACTGGCCGGATATCGCGAAACGGGAAGAGCCGGCCGATTATGCGCACCGCCTGACGGACAACAAGAAGGACGGAGGTTTCTATAATACCAGCCCCGCCATTTCGCCGCAGGGAGACAAGATTGCATTCATCACCAACCGGCATGAATTCTTCGAAGTGTACATCATGAGCGCAACGGATGGCGCCATCCTTCAGAAAGTGTCCGGCGGGTCGACGACGAACAACTTTGAGGAACTGCACCTCCTGACACCCGGCATCAGCTGGTCGCCGGACGGGAAACGACTTGCCATCTCGACAAAAGCGGGGGAACAGGACGCCATCCTGCTGATCGATGTCGCAACGGGGGAGGAAGAGAAGCTTACCTTCGATCTCGACGGCATTTTCTCCATCGACTGGTCCCCCCGGGGGGATGCGCTCGCCTTTGTCGGGAACATCAAGCATCAATCCGATATCTTCATCTATAGTTTTGCCGGTGGCCGTCTGACGAACATGACAGACGATGTGTTCAGCGACGGGCGCCCCGCGTGGTCGCCCGACGGCACGACGATTTATTTCTCCTCGGACCGCGGCCCCGTGACGGCGGATACCGTCAAGGACATCCGCCCGTATGACTACAGCCAGAACGATCTCTATGCAATGGATGTGGCGACGAGAAAGATCGAACGACTGACCGATTGGGCCGGCAGCGATGAGGGTTCGCCTGCCATATCACCGGACGGGAAGAAAGTGCTGTTCATCTCCGACCGGAGCGGCATCAATAATATCTATGAGCTCAACCGCGAAACGAAGGCAATACGCCCGATCACCAACTCCCTCAGCGGCGTCTACCAACTCTCGCTGTCGCGCGACGGCTCGAAACTGGTCTTTTCGTCCCTCGTCCAGGGCGGTTTCGATATTTTCCTGATGCGGAATCCGTTCGACAAGACCCTGAAGACCGGAGAGATCGAACCGACGGAATTTGTCAAGACGCTCAATGCGGGGAGGACGAGACCGGACGATACCATGCGACCGGCCGATTCGACCGGGGTGGCGGAAACGAAGAAGACCGTGCCCGCGGCTGCGGATACGGCTGGATTGTACGGGAATGACGTGCAGATCGACTTCAGTTCCTACGTGTCCAAAGACTCCTACAGCGATGCGGTGCCAAAGGACTCCACTATTGCCCATATGCCGAAAATCGCGGAGAATGTCGACGCACAGGGGAACTACAAGGTCAACAAGTATAAGCTCAACTTCACGCCCGACGTCGTTTACGGCAATGCCGGCTACAACACATTCTACGGTGTCACGGGATCCACCGTTGTGGCGTTCAGCGATCTGCTCGGCGACCACCAGATCATTTTTGCCACGAACCTTCTTCTCGATCTCAAGAACAGCGATTTTTCCCTGCAATATTTTTACCTCCCGAACCGCCTGGACCTCGGCTTCGGCGGGTTCCACAGCGCGCGTTTCATTCTCATCGATGACGCCTACGGCGGAAGCGTCTACCGCTTCCGGACATACGGGGCAAACGTCGCGGCGATGTACCCGTTTGACCGGTTCGACCGGATGGATTTCGGGTTGAACTGGTTTAATATCTCCCGCGAGAATATCGACGTCCCTGAGGACCCGGTGGAATACCGGACGGTCCTTGTGCCGAGCATCGGCTACACGCACGACACCTCGCTCTGGGGATACACCTCGCCCATGATCGGCACCCGCTACAAACTGGGGTTGTTCGGTACACCGAAACTCGGCGTCAACGGGCTCAGCTTCCTCAACGTGACCGGAGACTACCGCACATACCTGCGGCTGGGAAGAAACTATTCTCTGGCATTGCGTGGGGCCGGCGGGGGGAGCTTCGGGAGAAATCCGCAGAAGTTCATCGTGGGCGGAACGGAGAACTGGATTAACCGGTCGTTTACCAACAACTATATCCCGCTGCAGAACGCCGAAGACTACATCTTCCTCGAAGCGGGACTTCCCCTGCGCGGCTACGACTACAACGCGGAGATCGGGTCCAAATTCGCCCTGATGAACCTGGAGTTCCGGTATCCCTTCCTCGCCCTCCTTCAGGCGGGCCCGCTGCCCATCGGCCTTCAGAGTCTCGGGGGCGTCATGTTCTTCGACATGGGATCGGCGTGGAACAGAGGCCACGACTACGTCGCGTTTACGAGGAATGCGGAGGGAGAAAGGGTAACGAGAGACTTGTTGATGGGGATGGGAACCGGGATGCGGATCTATTTCATCGGATTCCTCGTCCGCTTCGATGTGGCGTGGGCATGGTATATCAGCGGTTTTTCCGAACCCAAGTACTACTTTTCGCTCGGATCCGATTTCTGAGTCCCGCGGCTTCTTCGCACGCCCCGGGATGCTCTTCCCGTGGGGTGCGCTTCAGTTGACGGGCAGGCGGACGGTGAACACCGATCCTTTCTGAGGGACGCTCTCCACGATGATCGTCCCCCGGTGCAGTTCTGCAATCCATTTTGCGATCGAGAGCCCGAGCCCCGTTCCTCCCATGGCGCGGGAACGCGCCTTATCCACGCGGTAAAACCTGTCGAAGATCTTCGGAATGTCCTCGGGAGGGATGCCGATCCCGGTATCCGCCACGCGAAAGAGCGCCATACCGTCCTGCTTTGCAACCGTCACCGTCACCGACCCCCCCTCCGGCGTGTACTTGATCGCATTGTCAATGAGGTTCAGAAACAGCTGCCGCAACCGCCCCCGGTCCCCCACAATGGTGATCGGCGTCCCGGCCTCAAGCGTGATCCGGATTTTTTTCTCCGACGCGAGGATCTCGCAGTCTTCGTACAGTTCTTCTGCAACCGTTTTCAGGTTGACCTCGGAAAACTCAGCCCGAAATAACCCCTGGTCCGCTTTCGCCAGCGTAAGCAGGTTATCGATGATCGACGTGAGACGGAGGATTTCCTCAAGCGTGCTTTCGAGCACGTGACGGTACTCTTCCGGGGTCTTCGATCGCCGCAGCGTCAGCTCGATCTCACCCCGCACGATGGTCAGGGGCGTGCGCAGTTCATGCGAAGCGTCGGCAGAGAACTGCCGGATCTGCGCAAAGGAGTCGTGCAGCCGTCGGATCATGTCGTTGATGGTTGACGTTAACCTGCCGATCTCATCGTCCGGGACAACAATGGGGAGCGTCTGATCGAGGTTCTCGGCCGTGATGCGTCGCGTCCGTGTCGTAATATCATTGACGGGCGCGAGCGATTTAGCGGCAAGCGCCAACCCCCCCACGACCGATGCCGCGAGGGCGATCGGCGCCAGGATGAGAAAGATCCAATAAAGACTTCCCAGAAGATCCCGGACTTCGCCAAGCGGGTAGCCGACGAGATAGGTGTAGTTCTTGTCGCGGGAGAGCGCGATGCGGACGGGTTCTCCGTTCAGCCAGCCGTTTGCCATGACGGAGCCATAGACGGCGACCGTATCGAAGTACACCAGGCTGTCCGTCCCGAGGTTGTACGACCGGTAAATGATCGTCCCCCTCCGATCCGTGAATTGAATGTAGGTCTTCTTCGGTCCTTGCAGAGTATGCTTATAGATCTGGTTCCAGATCTCATCGGCCTCCACCGTCGTGTCGGGTCCCGTCTCGATCGGACCTGCCGGCATTTGTCCGGCCTGGCGCCGGAGGATGGCGTCGATGGAACGGCTTCCCGGCTTGATCTTCCATGCCTGCGGCTGGATGAATTCTCTCACCCAGCGGACTTCATTCTTCAGGGAAAGATCAAGGTTCTCCGAAAGCGTCCTGCTCGTGTAGAAGTAGGAAAAGGCGCCGAAGACCACGAGGGTGGACAGAAGGAGCAATGCGTACCAGACGGTGAGGCGGACGCGGATCGATCGGATGCGGAGCTTCAAGGGTCAGCCCTCCCGCAGGATGTATCCGACCCCACGAACGGTGTGGAGGAGCTTTAACGGATACCCGGAGTCGACCTTGTTCCTCAAATGGTTCACGAACACGTCGATGAGGTTTGTTCCCGTGTCGAAGTGATATTCCCAGATATGTTCCGAGATGATCGTCCGGCTGAGAGTCCTGTCCTTATTGCGCAGGAAAAACTCCAGCAGGGCGTATTCCTTTGCCGTCAGTTCGATCTCCCGGCCGCCGCGCCGCGCCTTGTGCGTCACCGTATCCAATTCAAGATCGGCAGCGGTCAGCACCGTGGCCTTCTCGATCGTGCCACGCCGCAGCAGGGAGCGGACGCGCGCGAGCAATTCCGCGAACGCGAAGGGCTTGGTGAGATAATCGTCGGCTCCGGAATCGAGGCCTGCTACTTTGTCATCGGTCGAGATCTTCGCCGTCAGCATCAGGATGGGGGAGACCCCGCCGTTCCGTCGATATGCCCTGGTGAGGTCAAGTCCGTTCATCTTCGGCATCATGACGTCAAAGATAAGGAGATCGTAGCCGCCCGCTTCGGATGCGCGCAGACCTTCTTCGCCGTCGAACGCAACATCGACTGTGTAGTGCTCGTCTTCCAGTCCCTGTTGGATGAAGCGAGCGACCTTCTTTTCGTCTTCGACGACGAGAATTCGCATGAAGAAAAAGGTACGTGGGGAAGCCGGACTTGTTCATGGAAAACTACGTCATTTTCGTGCGAGTTGCAAAAAGAGAGTGTTTGGATTCTCGGTTGCGTTTTTGGTATATTCATCCATTGTGGTATTTCGAAATGGCTGAGCATGCACACACCGACAGAGCTCATTCTTACCAGCGCTTTCCTCGTTCTGTTTCCAGGCTGCTTCCGGGACATTGCAATATCCACGGTGGGCGGAATGGTCGATCAGGGCTTCGAGGCCTTCACCTCAGAAGGCGATCTGGACTTCGCCCAACAGGCCCTGCCGGGGAACCTGAAGCTCCTCGAGGTCATGCTTCGGAACAAGCCTGACGACGTACGCCTGCTCACGCTTGCCAGCGAAGGATATGCAAGCTACGCCATGGCGTTCCTGGAGGGGACCGATGATACCCGCGCGCAGGATTTCTACCTGCGTGGGAGAGACTTCGGGATGCACATCCTGCGGCAGGATGCCGCGTTGTCCAGGGCGCTCGACGGAACGCCGGACGATCTTGTTGCCGAACTTGCGAAACGGGACAAGGATGATGTCCCCGGCATATTCTGGACCGCGTTTAGCTGGGGAAGTTACATCCAGCTCGCAATGAGCGATCCCAACGCGGTGGCCGATCTTCCCCGTGTCCAGGCGATGATGGAGTTTGTGGCCCGGGTGGATTCCGGCTACTACTATGGAGGAGCCCACCTGTTTCTCGGAGCAGTATGGGGGATCAGGCCCAAGATGTTCGGCGGCGACCTGGAGAAATCGAAACTCCATTTTGAAACAGCGCTGCGTCTTTCGGACGGGAAATTCCTCCTGACCTACGTGTACTATGCGCGAACCTACGCGGTGCAGGCACAGGACGAGGCGTTGTTCGAAGAACTTCTTACCAAAGTGAGGGAGACGCCCCTCGAGGTTCTCCCCGCGTTCCGGCTCGCCAATGCGGTTGCAAAGAAAAAGGCGGAGATCCTCCTCGCGCACAAATCGGATTTCTTCTGATTGCAGGAACGGAGAATGGACATGGGGGAAGGTCTCCTCGCTCAAGTTGCTTTACATCCCGGTTCCACAGCGAAAGGAAAACCGTGAAACGTTACATTCTCACAATGGTATGCACTGCTCTGCTTTCTTCCCAACTCAGCGCACAGCAATACGTGGTCAAATTTGCCACGCTCGCTCCGGAAGGGAGCACCTGGATCAAAATCATGCGTGAGTATGATGCAGCGATCCGTGCGCAGAGCGGCGGCCGTTTGGGATTCAAAATCTACGCAGGAGGTGTTGCAGGGGATGAGAAGGATGTGGTCCGTAAGATCAAGCTCGGTCAGTACAACGCCGCCGGATTCACCGGCGTGGGCATCAACGACATCGCCAAAAAGGTCCGCGTCCTCGACGCGCCGTTCCTGTTCAAGAATCATGATGATGTCGACTTCATCGTCAATAAGTTCGACAAGGAATTTCAGCAGGCACTCGAAGATGGCGGCTTTGTGCTTCTCGGCTGGGCAGAAGTCGGTTTCGTGTACATCTATTCCGACAGACCGGTGGGATCGGCGGAGGACCTCAGGAATACAAAAATCTGGGTGTGGGAGGGTGATCCGATCGCCGAAGCGGCATTCCAGGCGATCGGGGTGTCCCCCATCCCTCTGTCCATCACGGATGTCAGTACATCCCTGCAGACAGGGATGATTAACACCGTCTATTGCTCCCCGTATGCACTGATCGCCCTCTCCTGGTTTACGCGTGTCAAATACATGATGGGTGTGCCGCTGGCAAACAGCCAGGGGGCGGTCCTCATCTCGAAGAAGATGTTCGATGCGATGCCGAAGGACCTGCAGGATATACTCGTGACCAACGGACGCAAGTACTTCCGACAGCTCACACTCGCAAGTCGCCTGGAGAATGAGAAAGCGATCTCGACATTGAAGGACAGAGGGATCACGGTGACCATTCCGACGAAAGAAGTGGCCGCGCAGTTCGAATCGACGGGCAAGAAGGCGCGGCAGCTCCTCGTCGGGAAGCTCTTCTCACAGGAGTTCCTCGACCAGGTCGAGTCATCGGTCCGCACATACCGCCAGGAGCACGGCAAGTGAGCGTGCTCAGGCTGCTGGACCGGACTCTGACGAAATTCGTCACCTGGCTGCTGCTTTTCTTCTTCGTGATGATGCTGGGGATCGCCGCGCTGCAAGTCCTCCTGCGCATTTTCCTCCACACCGGAATTATCTGGGGAGACGTCGCCGCGCGTCACATGGTCCTCTGGGTGGGGTTCTTTGGCGCGTACATCGCAACGCGCGAGGACAAGCATTTCCACATCGACGTCCTGACACGGTTCCTCAATCCGAAACTGCGTTCCTGGTTCAGCGCATTTTCCGATCTCTTCGCCATCGTCGTCTGCTGCTTCATGCTGCAGGCAAGCGTGACGTTTATTGAGGTCGGGATGGATGCTGATTCCATGCTCTTCCTCCAGATCTCGCAGCGGATGGCCGCGATGATACTGCCTGTCGGATTCGGGCTTATCATGGTGCAGTTCCTTCTTCGGATGATCGTCAATGTCGTCGCAGGAGTGCACGGTCCGGCACCGGAGGAACCCGCATCATGAACGTCTGGCTTGTCTTGGTTCTTCTTGGAATACTTGCACTTGCCGGAGCACCTCTCTTTACGATCATCGGGGCAATCGGCTTGGTCGCCTTTTCAGCGGCGGGAACCGATTCGTCCGCGATGATCGCCGAACTGTATAGGCTCGTGCAACTTCCCGCGCTTATTGCGATTCCTCTTTTTACATTTGCAGGGTTCCTCCTCGCGGAGAGCCAGGCTCCCAAACGGCTGATCAAACTCGCGGAATCGCTTTTCGGATGGATGCCCGGGGGATTGGCCGTCGTGGCCCTCTTCTCCACGGCGCTCTTCACTGCGTTCAGCGGGGCTTCAGGAGTGACGATTATTGCGCTGGGGGGGCTGATCTATCCAGCCCTCTTGAAGCAGCACTATCCTGAGAGATTCTCACTCGGGCTGGTGACAACATCGGGGAGTCTGGGGCTGCTCTTCCCGCCGTCGCTCCCCATTATTCTCTATAGCATCATCGCCCAGGTCAACATCGACCAACTGTTCATGGCGGGACTGCTCCCCGGGATGCTGCTGCTCATTATTCTCTCCCTCTACGCGATCCGAACCGGCGTCATCGCAAAGGTCCCCCGCACAGCTTTCTCCCTGCGAGCGGTTTGGGATGCGCTGAAAGGCGCGGCGTGGGAAGCACCGCTTCCTGTCGTCGTCGTCGGGGGGATTTACGGGGGGATCTTTACGGCAACGGAAGCCGCCGCGGTGACGGCAGCGTACGTCCTGGTCGTCGAGGTCTTCATCCACCGCGAAATCAAGTTCTTCGCCGATCTTCCCCGCGTCGTGCGGGAAAGCATGATACTCGTCGGCGCGATCCTCATCATGCTCGGCGCAGCAATGGGGGTGACAAGCTACCTCGTCGACGAGCAGATACCGATGAAGCTGTTCGCATTCATCAGCGCGTACGTGAGCAGTAAAACGGTCTTCCTGATAATCCTCAATTTTTTCATCCTGATCATGAATATGGTGGAGATCTTTTCCGCCATCATTATCGTCGTTCCCCTGATTCTCCCTGTGGCGCTCCAGTACGGAGTTGATCCTATACACCTGGGGATCATATTCCTGCTGAACCTCGAAATCGGCTACATGACACCGCCGCTGGGACTCAACCTGTTCCTCTCGAGCATCCGGTTCAACCAACCCCTGACGAAGGTGTATCGATCGGTAGTGCCGTTCTTCCTGTTGCTTGTGCTGACGCTGCTGCTCGTTACGTACCTCCCGCACCTGAGCCTTGTGCTCGTGGGGCAATAAAGCACCTCAGGAAGAGCGGCCCTTTCTATTCTTTGTTCCTGCCGATATCGAACTGCTGCTCAACGACGGAGTCTCCAGCCCGCAAACGAACGAAGTAGCGTCCCGCACCTCGAGGGATGTTCCTGACGCCGATGACGTGGGTCCCCTCTTCCTGAATTCCGTGCGCGAGCGTCGCTGCAATGGAATCGGCCAGACCGCTCCGCCGTGCAACAAGCGTTAACGTGACGTCGGTTGTCCGCGCAAGGGAATAGGCGACAAGAGCCGGAAAATCACCGCCGTTCGCGAAAGAAGCAGAGAGAGCCGTCGTCTCGGAGAGCTTTCCTTTCAGCGAGAGAAACTCTTTGCTCGTTCCGCTGGTGACCGGCGAGGATTGACTCTCGTTGTTCATCTTGTCGAGCGCGGTGACGGCATAAAAGTATGTCGGTCCGGCAGGAACCGTCACGGTGTCGATGAATAACGTGCGTGCATCGGGTGTGATGCACGCAATAGCATGGGGATCGTCGAAGGGGATGGCAGGCGAAAGGGAACGATAGACGACATAGCGAACCGGCCTGTCGCCGTCTTTCGCCGGCGGCGGGGTGACCCATTCGATCTGGAAGATATTTGCCGCAAGTTCTGTCACGCCGACAAACCCCGGTGGCGGAGTCGGCAGAGAATCCTTCCACGGCATGGGAGGGATGAGCGCGGGGGTCTCGTACCGTGAATTGAAGAGGTTCATCCCCCTGATGTTCTCATAGCGGAAGTATGATTCGCCGGCAGCGCCGAGGGTGCGGGCACTGTCGATCTGGGCCGGGATCTCGCGGGCAACCTCGGGTTTGTACGCCCCAATGCCGACGTAAATGTGGCGGCCCGAGGATGTCCGTTGCCAGTCACGGACGAGTGCGACAAAATCGGGGTTTCCCTTCGATGCTCCGATATCCCAGTAGATCTGGGGAGCGGCGTAATCCAGCTTCCCCCGCTTGAACCAGCCGCGCGCGTCCTGGGAGAACTCCCGGACCGCACCCGACCACGGTCCTTCACCGGAGGCGTACAGACCGAGCGGCGCTGCGCCGACTTTGATCGTCGGTTTCACGGCGATAAGGCGGTCGTAGCACTGCGTCATGAACTTGTCGACGTTTGAGCGGCGCCACTGGTCGCGCGGCGTCCCGTTC
>Ga0182027_10005305_pt1 | contig 19638 bp, 17 predicted proteins | sample 712E1DmetaG_FD_121300 | JGI IMG/M metagenome (GOLD analysis project Ga0182027, IMG submission 121300) | Permafrost microbial communities from Stordalen Mire, Sweden - 712E1D metaG (Illumina Assembly) | ecosystem: Environmental > Terrestrial > Soil > Wetlands > Permafrost | place: Sweden...
ACACAAACGGTCTGCCTCATATCGCTACGCCCGCGACCACCGCGATACAACGACCGGTGAAATCTGTCACCACGGCGCCCCGGGGGCTCGAAGGCGAGGGCTTTCCTGTGCGGCGCGCCTTTGCCGGCGTCGATCTCGCCGAGCTGGACCCGTTCGTCCATCTCGATCAGATGGGTGAAGTCAATTACGCGCCCGGCGAGCCCAAGGGAACGCCGTGGCACCCTCACCGCGGTTTCGAGACGGTCACATACATGATGGACGGTGTCATCCAGCACGCCGACTCGACAGGTGGCGGCGGCGTCATCCAGGACGGCGGCACGCAGTGGATGACGGCAGGCAAAGGGATCTTGCACATCGAGACGCCGCCCCATGACGTCGTCGCGGCTGGGGGCTGGTTCCACGGTTTGCAGCTGTGGGTAAACCTGCCGCGCTCGAAGAAGTGGATCGATCCTCAGTACCAGGATCTCGAGGGCACCGCGGTCACGCTCTTGTCATCTCCGGACGGCGGCGGGCTGCTACGGGTGATCGCCGGAGATCTCGATGGCCGCAAAGGTCCCGGAGCCACTCACACACCGATGACGATGGTGCACCTCAGCCTCGTTCCCGGTGCCCGAGTCGTGGTGCCCTGGCCGAAGAACTTCAACGCATTGGCTTACGTGCTCGGCGGCCAGGGTGTCGTCGGCCCCGAGCGACGACCGGTCGAGACGGGACAGCTCACCGTGTTCGGGCCAGGAGATGTCTTCACACTCGAGGCGTCTACCCAGCAGGACTCCCGCACAGCGTCGTTGGAAATGGTCCTTCTCGGTGGCGTGCCCATCGGCGAGCCCGTTGCCTGGTATGGGCCATTTGTGATGAACACCAAGAGCGAGATCCAGCAGGCATTCGACGACTTCGAGGCCGGCCGTCTGGGCACGGTTCCGGCACTGCATCCGCTCGCTCCGACCGACAAGGTCGCCGAACAGATCGACTCTGCACTGGACTAGAGGCGCGCCCGTAGTCCGGGCACCTTGGACATCCTGGTCGCGAACCTTGCGCGCGGACGGGACTCGCTATAGTCCGATTGGCGCGATGAGGCCCGCTCCTTGAACCGTCGGATGCACTTCGACTGATGGCTTCTACCAGCTAGGAAGCATGCTGGTAGGGCTTTCACGTACCCCTGTCAGCCCAACAGGGAGTACGGATGAACCCTTATTACATCTTCGCCATCTGGATCGGCATGGCGCTCTTGGCCTCGCTGATCAGCATCAGGATCGGGCTATCGGTTGCCCTCGTCGAGATTCTCGTCGGGGCTGTTCTCGGCAACATCCCAGGTCTGAGGGAGCACATTCAGCAGACCGACGTGACGACGTTCCTGGCCGGTGCCGGATCGCTCATGTTGACCTTCCTCGCAGGCGCCGAGATCGATCCTGTCTCGTTGCGCAAACACTGGAAGGCGAGCTTGGCAATCGGTGCGGTCTCTTTCCTGCTTCCGTTCCTCGGTGCTTTCGCATTCTGCGGTCTCGTCCTCGGCTGGCCCCTTCACGGGGCCGAGATCGGCGGTATCGCCTTAAGCACGACATCGGTCGCGGTCGTGTACGCCGTCATGATCGAAACCGGGCTCAACCGTCAGGATCTGGGCAAGCTCATTCTCGCTGCCTGCTTTGTGACAGACCTCGGCACCGTCTTGGCCCTCGGCGGGCTGTTCGCCACCTACGGTTGGCTGCTCCTGGTCTTTGTGGCGGTCACGGTGCTGACACTGTTGATCCTTCCGAAGGCGACGCGCTTTGTGATCGACCACTTCGGGCACCGTGTAAGCGAGCCCGAGGTGAAGTTCCTTCTCGTCGTGCTCTTCGGCCTCGGAGGACTCGCGACCGCGGCCGGCAGCGAGGCAGTGCTGCCGGCCTACGTGGCGGGCCTGGTTGTCGCCGGAGTGTTCATGAACGACCGGGTGCTCGTGGACAGGATCCGGTCCATCGCGTTCGCGGTGTTGACGCCTTTCTTCTTCCTCCACGCAGGGCTCCTCATCTCCGCGCCTGCGCTCGTGTCGGGAGCGGGGGTCATTGCCATGTTGTTCGGAGTGAAGATGGTGACCAAGCTCCTTGGTGTATGGCCCACCGCGTCGGCACTGAAGGTACCAGCGCGCGAGCGCACCTATATGACACTGCTCATGGCAACAGGACTCACCTTCGGATCGATTTCGGCACTGTTCGGGCTGACGCATCACCTGATCAACAAGACCGAGTACACAGAACTGGTCACCGTCGTGCTCCTGTCGGCGCTTGTGCCGACGCTCGTCGCTCAGCAGCTGTTCCAGCCCAGGCTGCCGGCCGAACGCGACGAGCTCGAGGCGCTGGGGGAAGAGGACTTGTCCCTGCGTCCGCCCCGGTGAACACTCGAGCGGTACCGGACGACGGAGGGATTTTTGAGCTTCGAAGTGGCCCGATCTCGACGAGGCCGGCGACAAATGTCCGACGTCTCGAATATGGGACCTTTGGCTCTATGGCGGAACCGGCTGTGGTCGTAGCGTGACGTGATGGTCCTGGGCGTGCCGGGTACTTGGGGACGCTCCCTCACCGGCGTTTCTAAGACGCCCGGTACGCCGGGACCGCTCTGATTGCTCTCTCGCCGGATAAAGCCTTGTCGGGCGCGACCGCGGCTTCAGCGCGTCTTCAAGACCCCATCGCGCGACGCCTGCGCCGGAACCTCTGTTGCAGCCTGAACGAGCGAGGCACCGACGGTTGTATCCCTGCGAGGCGGTGCTCATGAGAGAAGCCCTGAGCCATGCCCTGAGCCATGCCCAAGAGCCCGACTGTGGTGTTGACGAGCGACACGTGGGAGAAGGCCTGTGGGAAGTTGCCGACGAGACGCCTCGCAACCGGGTCATACTCCTCGGCCAGCAGACCGAGGTCAGTCCTTAGCGACAGCAATCGCTCGAACAGCTCGACGGCGTCTTCGTGACGACCGATGAGATGCAGGTCGTCGGCCAACCAGAACGAACAGGCCAGAAAGGCGCCCTCGCGGCCGGTCAGCCCGTCGACGTGCTCGGAGCGCTCCGAGTCGTATCTACTCACGAACCCGTCGACGGTCAACTCACGACTGATTGCTTCCACGGTCCCGATCACCCGCGGGTCTTTCGGAGCCAGGAAGCCCACGATTGGGATCATGAGCACGCTGGCGTCGAGCTCTTTCGAGCCGTAGTACTGCGTGAAGGTGTTCCGCTCGGCGTCAAAACCCTTCTCGCACACCTCCTTGTGGATCTCGGCACGCAACGACTTCCACTGGTCAACAGGGCCGTCGAGACCGAAGTCCTCCACGTCGTGAATCGCCCTGTCGACCGCTACCCAGGCCTCGACCTTCGAGTGCGTGAAGTGACGACGTGGGCCCCGCACCTCCCAGATGCCGTCGTCAGGCTGGGTCCAGCCGGTCTCGATGAAGTCCATGAGGGCCAGCTCGAGATCCCAGGCGGGACCGGCCGGCTCGAGCCCCGTCCGCCGTGCCTCGTGGAGCGCCCCGAGCACCTCGCCGTACACGTCGAGCTGGTACTGAGCCGAGGCCGCGTTGCCAATGCGCACCGGCCTCGAGCCCTCGTAACCGGGCAACCAGTCGAGGACGTACTCCTTCAGGTTCTTCTCACCGGCCACGCCGTACATGATCTGAAGCTTCGAAGGATCGCCAGCGGCAGCGCGAAGCAGCCAGTCACGCCAGGCTGCAGCCTCGTCACGGTAACCCGCCGCCATGAGCGCCGACAACGTGAGCGTCGCATCGCGTAGCCAGCAGTAGCGGTAGTCCCAGTTGCGCTCGCCGCCGAGCGACTCCGGCAGGGAGGTTGTGGGGGCGGCGATTATCCCGCCCGTCGGTTCATAGGTGAGCGCCTTCAGGGTTATCAACGACCGAACCACCGCGTCGCGCCACTTGTGCGGCTCGAAATTGGCCAAATCTGCCCACTCCTGCCACCAACGCTTGGTCTCCTCTATCGCGTACTGCGCAGCTACCGGTCTGGCCACTTCGCTGTGGGAAGCGAAGTAGGTGAGCACGAAGGGAACCTGCTGGCCTTCGCGAACGCGGAACTCCGAGACTGTGCGCATGTTCTCGCCATGGGTGTCCACAGTGGTCCAAAGCGCGAGGCCGTCAGGTCCGGCTATGGCGACAAGCTGGCCGTCGAGACGGCGCACCCACGGCACGACGGACCCGTACTCGAAACGGATCTCCAGGTCCATCCGCATGTCGACCGCACCGCTCAGGCACTCGACCAGCCGGACGATGCTCGGGCTCTGCTCCCGCAGCGGCATGCAATCGGTGATGCGGACGCTGCCCTCCGGCAGGTCGAACTCGCTCTCGAGCACCAATGTGTCGTCTACATAGCGGCGGCGAGTCGCTCTCAGGGCTTCACCGCGACCGGGAGGCGGGCTGGCGGCCGGCGCGACGCGCCAGAACCCGTGGTCGGTTTCTCCCAGCAGGTGGGCGAAGCACGCCGCCGAGTCGAAGCGCGGTAGGCAGAGCCAGTCGATCGATCCGTCACGCCCCACGAGCGCGGCAGCATGGGTGTCGCCGATCAGGCCGTAATCCTCGATCAGAAGCGTCACCGCTTAATCATTACCGACCCCAGTCAGACCGCGCGGGGGTTTCGCTCCTCGTAGATCCGGTCACTTCGCGACACATTGGCCTGTGCCGACGACCTGCGAGGTGGGCAGGGACTCCGCCCGGTGGACCCGCGAGAGGACTCCCGGAGACGCCAGCGCGTAGCCGATGTCGGAGCTGTTAGGCGATCTCGAGAAGACCACTCCGATGACCAGGCCGTCCGGCTCAACGAGCGGGCCGCCGGAGTTTCCCGGCCGGACTAGGGCTTGGATCACATAGACCGCGCGTACGGTCGGATTCTCACCGTAGATATCGAGCCCTGTCGCAAGAAGCTCCGAGCGCACCCCAGCGGGGTCGACGGCGAGAGGACCACCCTCGGGATAACCCAGCACCACAGCCTTGGTAGCGCGACCGACTGTATTCGGATCGATGTTCAGCGCGGGTTCCGGCAGGCCACGCACACGTAGGACTGCGAGGTCGAACTCGGGATCGAAGAGCACGACAGCGGCAAAGTGATATCCGACCGAGTCCTCGACCCTGATCGACTGCGTACCGGCGACGACGTGAGCGTTGGTGACAACGAGACCTCGTGCCACCACGAAGCCCGAGCCCTCCTGGACCTCGCCGCATCCGACGGCCACGACCTTCAGCGTGGACGGGGAGGCTCTTGCGGCGCCCGCCTGCACCTGGGCCGCAGAAGGATAGGGGACCGGGCCGGCGAGCTGGATGAAGCCGTCCGCCACCAGTTGCAGGCCCTCGTCGCTCAAGAAGCGCTCCACGGGCGCCAACGCCGTAGGAATCGGAGGCATGACGTCTGTGACGACCCGGATGATCCCTGAGTCATCGATCTGCCCCGCCACCAGCGAGAACTGGCTGTTGACCAAAATCGATGCAAGCAACCAGACCACCACGAGCGCGCCACAGACAGCGGTGATCGCTCCACCTCCCGCGTCGACAGCGCCAAAACGAGCCCGCCTCAGCCGTCGCCACAAGCCCGCGCCCACTTGACGTCCCGCGGCCGCCAACCCCACCGCCGGCACCAGCAGCAACAGGAGCGCGACAACCGTTTTCGCGTGCTGGCCACGGACGTTGGGGCATACCAAAAGGACCAGCACCACTCCGAAGGCCAGGCCGCCGATCGCCCCGCCGTAGGACAGGATCTGGACCGCGGCTCCCCGGCGGAACCCACGGAATGCCGTCGCCAGAAGGATGAGAGCGAGTATTAGATCGAGAGCGTCCATGTACGGGCTAGCTCAGGTCCCGCTAGGTGCCAGCGGGGCGGGGCGCGGGCGCCGTACTAGTCGCGGCAAGTTCGAGGACCGCCCTCGCCGCGAGCTCGAGACACCGGTTGGTCCATAGGGTTGGGGTGAGTGTAGGCGCTCGTCGGTTGGGACAGGACGCGCCACGTGCTCAATAGAGGTCTTCTTGGGCTGCTTTGCCTGTTTCTGGCGGCCTTTCAGGTGCCCGACGGAGTGCGAGTGAGAGCGCCACTTTTGCCGCCGGTACATCGGCCTCTAAAACTGGACAGACTGGAGTTGTGGCTCCATCAAACCCCCGCTCCTCGATGCTCTCGCTCGGAGTCAAGAGCCGCACAGGTTCACCCCTGCGAAAGTGGCTTGCTGTCCTGCGACCACCTCGGCCGGGTCCCAAAGGAGTCTCCGAGGTGACAGCCTACGAGCACCACCACCGCGACATCCGGGGCGGTGGGGCAAGGGCCGCCGTGTTCGGCATAAGCGACGGGCTCGTGACCAATGTCTCTTTGATCCTCGGACTTTCGGGCGCCAGTCCACCGGCTGGAGTCGTAAGGCTGGCGGGTCTCGCCGGTCTGCTCGGAGGTGCCTTCTCGATGGCTGCGGGCGAGTACATTTCGATGCGCGCCCAGACCGAGCTGTTCGAGCGCGAGCTAGAACGCGAGCGCCAGGAAATTCATCGCCGTCCCGAAGGAGAGCTCCAGGAGCTGGTCAGGATCTATGAGAGCCGTGGCATCTCCACCGAGCTAGCGACACAAGTCGCCCGACAGATGATGGCCGACCCGAAGATTGCGCTCGAGACCCACGCCCGCGAGGAGCTAGGCATCCACCCAGACTCGCTCGGACGACCTCTGCAAGCAGCCGCTGCTTCCTTCGTCACCTTCAGCGTGGGAGCTTTGCTGCCGCTGATCCCGTTCCTCGTTGGGCACGGAGCTGGGGCGGTGCTCGTGTCGATCGTGATCGCGGCGATCGCGGCCGTCATCGTCGGCTCGGCGCTCTCGCTGTTCACAGGACGCTCGTGGTGGTGGTCGGCCTTCCGCCAACTTGCGATCTGCGCTGCGGCTGGCGCTGTCACCTACGCTGTCGGTGCTGCGGTCGGACTGAGCGCGGTCCACTGATGACCAAGACGGCTCAGGACTCGGAGATGCCCGGCCGCCCGGGGGCCGAGGTCGCAGACGAGCCGGCGACGACCGTGGCCGTCTACGTAGTTCGTCACGCACATGCTCAGCCTCGCGACGGCTGGACAGGTTCAGACTCGGACCGGCCGCTGACAGACCGGGGCATGAAGGAGGCTCAGGCTCTCGTCGACCGGTTCGACACTGGCCAGGTTCGCGAGCGCACCCACAAGTCAGATTCCCAGGCGCTCGAACCGACGCCCGTCCTTCTTCTGTCCAGCGGCGCGGCACGCTGCCGGGCGACTCTCCGGCCCCTTGCTAGAGCGTGCGGGGCAGCGGTCGAGACGGTCGAGTACCTCTCGGAGGGGTCCGACGCAGGCTGCGTCCTCGGGCAGCTCAAGAACCTGGCGGCAAGCAGGGGCGTGAAGGTTCTTTGCACGCACGGAGACGTCATCTGGGGGACCTTGGAATTGCTGGAGAAGGCGGGAGTTCAACTCAACGGACCGGTGGACGTGAAGAAGGGTTCCATCTGGGTTCTCGAGTTCGAATCCGGCTCCGTCAAATCCGCCAGGTACATCCCACCCGGCAAGGTGTAGTTTCCGGCCCCGTGAGCGATCACCAGGACATCTCAGCGCTGGCGGGCATCGCTACCAGGCAGGGGCCCGACGACGCTCACGAGGTTTCGGCCGGCCTGCTCGCGCTGGTGGGCGGCGGCGAGTGGCAGCCCGGGGCAGACTTCGACGCCGAGCTGCTGGAGCGATCCGGTGCCGACGAGGTGTTGGTCCTGCCTACGGCCGCCGCTTACGAGCAGCCCGCCCGCGCGGTCGCCACGGCCGAGAGATGGTTCTCATCCCTGGGCGCGAGCGCCCGCGGCCTGATGGTTCTCCGCCATGCGGACGCCAACGAGGCGGCCAACGCCGCAGTAGTGCGACGGGCGCGCTTCATCTATCTCTCCGGCGGCTCGCCGCTCCACCTCCTCTCGGTGTTGAAGGGCTCGCTCGTCTTCGAGGCGCTTGCCAGCGCGTGGCGTCATGGCGCCACGGTCGCCGGATCGTCGGCAGGCGCGATGGTGCTCGTCGATCCGATGGTCGACCCGCGAGGTGGTGCCTTCACGGTCGGACTCGGACTCGTCGAACAGCTGGCGGTCGTGCCGCATCATGACTCCGGCACTTCGCACCACTTCTGGCGGACTCTCGAGCTCGCGCCGCGGGGAACCCCGATCGCCGGCATCCCCGAGCGAACGGCACTGATCAGAGACCCGGACGGCTCGTGGCGATCAGCGGGTGAAGGGCAAGTCACTGTCTACCTCGACGGCGCCGAAGCCGACTTGGCGGCGTTGCCCGTCTAAGGCCGTCCTGGTCGAGCTAGTCCAGTTCCGCGATCGTTACCGACTCGATAAGGACCTTCTCCTTGGGCGCACCGGACTTGGTTCCCAACGAATCGATCGTCGCGACGACGTCCCGGCCCGAGACCAGCTGACCGAACAGCGAGTAGAGCGGGGGAAGACGCATTCCGTCCGGTCCCGAGATAACAAAGAACTGGCTCCCGTTCGTGTCAGGTCCGGCGTTCGCCATCGCGAGCGAGCCGAGCTCGTAGCGTCCCGGCTGCGGTAGCTCGTCCTCAAAGCGGTAGCCGGGGCCGCCGGCACCAGTTCCCTGCGGATCGCCGCCCTGCAACACGAAACCGGGGATGATCCTGTGGAATGCGATCCCGTCGAAGTAGTGATATCGAGCCAGGAACACGAAATTGTTCACTGTTCTCGGAGCGCTCACCGCGTCGAGAGCGAACACCATCGTCCCCTTGGAAGTGACCATCTCGGCGGTATAGCGCTTGGACAAGTCGATACACATCGGCGGCGGCCCATCGAAGCGTTGCGTCTTAGGCGCAGACCCATCGGCTGGGGGGCATTCGCTCGGCATGGCGGACTCCGTTCTCTTCTTCGGGTTTGACGAGCGGGCTCAGCCGGAGATCTCTTGGAGAGCGACGCTGAGAAGATAGACCTTGACCTTCGGGACCCCGTTTGGAGCCGGACCGCCAAGAGCACCGATCTTCTCCACGACTTTCATTCCAGAGGTGACCTTACCGAAGTCCGTGTAGAGAATTCCCAGGGTCGTCTGTCCGCCGGGCAGGATGAAGAAGAACTGGCTGCCGTCGGAGGTTGGCTCTCCGGTGTTCGCCATCGCGAGGTCGCCTGGTTGATAACACGCGGCCTGCGTCGGCTTGGTCGAACAACTGGCAGGCGGCGTGTTGCCGGTGAACTCATAGCCCGGATAGCCGTACTTGTCCTTTCCCCTCTTGCCGTTGGCGATCGCTCCTCCAGTTCCTGTGCCCGTCGGGTCGCCACCCTGGACTATGAACCCCGGGATCACCCTGTGGAAGAGAGTGCCGTTGTAGTACTGGTAGCGCGCAAGGACCACGAAATTGTTAACCGCCGCGTACGACGAAGCAGCTGACATCTGCACGACGATGGCGCCCAGGCTCGTCTGGAAGGTGGCCTTCCAGACCGAGTTTGCAGGAATGCAGTGCGGAGGCGCAGCAGTGAAGTAGACGACCCGCTTCGGCGATCCCTTAGCAGGTGGGCACGTCGGGGCTACAGCCGCGGTGGTCAACGGTTGGGTCGTCGGAGTGGGGAAGGTCGTCGGCGGGACCGTGCTCGAGGTGGTGGTGGAGCTCGTCGACGTCGACGTCGTTGTCGTCGGCGTGGCTGCTTTGTGACCCGATCCGTTCACGAGGAAGACGATGCCGATGATGGCGGCCACCGCGATCACGATCCCGATACCGCGACGCGTGTTGCGGCGGCGCTTACGCCCCTTTTGGATCACAGCCTGCTTTTGCTCACGTGCGGCTCGCTGTCGCGCTCTCTTGTCGGTTGGCACGGACGGACACGCTACCGAACCCGCAGGGCACAGTGCATTCGCGACCTAGCGCAGGCCCCCGCGCCGTCCCCACTCGCCAGTCTCGGCGACGTCGCTGCCCTGCACAGCGAGCCACTAGAACGAACGACAAGACGGGTGGTCGCTCGACCTCCTAGCCCGGCGGTAGGTTGGCTGACGTGACCCTTGTCGTCCAGAAGTTCGGCGGAACCTCGGTCGGCGATGCGGACCGCATCCGTGCGGTCGCGGACCACATCGCTCGCACGCGTCGATCCGGTACCAACGTCATTGTCGTGGTCAGCGCCATGGGCAAGACCACAGACGGGCTGATCCGTCTGGCCGAAGACGTGAGCCGCGTGCGCCCCGGTCGCGAGCTCGACATGCTGCTCACCGCAGGCGAGCGGATCTCGATGGCCTTGTTGTGCATGGCGCTTGCCGAGCTCGGCGTCCCCGCGGCTTCGTTTACAGGTAGCCAGGCGGGCATCATCACCGACACGACTCATACCAAGGCGCGGATAGTCGAAGTGAAAGGCGACCGCCTTCGTGAATCGCTGGCTGAGGGAATCGTCCCGGTCGTGGCAGGCTTCCAGGGAGTCTCGAGAGAACGGGACGTGACCACACTCGGGCGGGGAGGCTCCGATACGACCGCCGTGGCGCTGGCTGCGGCTCTGCGAGCCGATCTCTGCGAGATCTACACAGATGTCTCGGGGGTCTTCACCTCCGATCCCCGCGTCGTGCCGTCCGCGCACCGGATCCCCAGGATCTCTTTCGACGAGATGCTCGAGATCGCAGCAACAGGAGGGCGCGTCCTAGCGCTGCGCTCGGTCGAGTTCGCCCGGAACCACCACGTACCGCTCCACGTGCGTTCGAGCTTCACCTGGGAGCCCGGGACCGTCGTCAACGAGGAGGATTCTTCAATGGAGCAACCCATCGTCTCGGCGGTGACAAGCGACTCGACCGAGGCAAAGGTCACCATCGCCGGGGTCCCGGACCAACCAGGTATCGCCGCCTCGTTGTTCAGAGGGCTGGCCGGGCGGGCCATCAACGTCGATGTGATCGTGCAGAACACGTCACATCACGGGACGACGGACATCTCCTTCACCGTCCCCCGTACCGATCTGGAGGGCAGTATCGAGGTGGCCGAGCAGCTCGTACCGCAACTCGGCGCGGTGTCTGTGATCGCCGACGACGACGTCGCAACCGTGTCCGTGGTAGGTGCGGGCATGAGGACCCACCCCGGAGTCACCGCGACGATGTTCGAGACTCTCGCAGCGGCCGGGATCAACATAGAAATGATCTCCACGTCGCCTATCCGCATCTCCTGCCTGGTGCGGGCGGAGCACGCGGAGCGGGCTGTCCAGGTCTTGCACGCCGCTTTCGAGCTGTGAACGCACCAGCTGCAGTTCACTTACCCAGATTGGCTCCAAAACAGCGAATCCGGCTCAGAAGCCTCGCCCGATAAGCTCCCGCCATGCGAGTCGGGGTATTCGGCGCCACTGGACAAGTCGGCGCAGTGATGCGGTCGATACTTGCTGAACGAAGGTTTCCGGCCGACAGCGTTCGCTTCTTCGCGAGCTCAAGATCGGCGGGTCGCACGCTCTTGTGGAACGGCGAGGTCGTGGTCGAAGACGTAGTCGACGCGGATTTCGCTGGGATCGACATCGCGTTGTTCTCCTGCGGCGCCAAGACGAGTCTCGAGCTCGCGCCGCGTGTGGCCGCGGCCGGCGCCATCGTGATCGACAATTCGTCCGCGTGGCGGATGGACCCTGAGGTTCCGCTAGTCGTCCCCGAAGTAAACCGCGAGGCGTTGGACCACATACCGAAAGGGATCGTCGCTAACCCGAACTGCACGACGATGGTGGCCATGCCAGTTCTCAAGCCGCTCGACCGGTTGGCAGGGCTGCGTCGAATAGTGGCCTCGACCTATCAGGCTGTGTCCGGCGCCGGCCTGGCCGGAACCGCGGAACTGGACGAACAGATCCGAAAAGTGGCATATGGCGCAGCCGCGCTCGCACACAGCGGCAACGCCGTCGAACTGCCGGCTCCTGTTAAGTTCCCTGCGCCAATTGCGTTCAATGTCATTCCGATGGCCGGTCAAAATGTCGACGACGGCAGCGGCGAGACAGGTGAGGAACAGAAATTCCGAAACGAGAGCCAGAAGATCCTCGGCCTGCCAGATCTCCTCGTCTCGTGCACCTGCGTCCGTGTACCTGTGTTCACGGGACACAGCCTGGCGCTCAACCTCGAGTTCGAACGGCCGCTACGTGTCGAGCAAGCCCTGAAAGTCCTCGAAGGCGCGCCGGGAGTTCAGCTCTGCGACATCCCGACGCCACTGGCCGCGACCGGTGGCGACATGTCGCTGGTGGGAAGGGTGCGTGCTGACACGACTGTCCCGCACGGACTGTCGCTGTTCGTCGTCGGTGACAACCTCCGCAAAGGCGCGGCACTGAACGCGGTGCAGATAGCCGAGGTCTTGGCCGGAATCGCCTGACGACTGTCGTCAGGTAGCGCCGGTCACTTCAACTGAGCGATATACGGACCGAGCAGCTTTTCGACCTGCTTTGCCACAATGTCGACCTCGATGTTCACCCTGTCTCCCGGAACTCGCCGCCCGATAGTCGTCTCCTCCGCGGTATGCGGGATCACCGCTACAGCAAAGCTGTCCTGGTCGACATCGAAGATCGTCAGGCTCACGCCGTCAACGGCCACGGAGCCCTTCTCCACGCAGTAGCGCGTGAGATCTGCCGGTACGCGGACCCGGAGGTTCGGCGACGCAGCAAGAACCTCGCCGACGGCGTCGACATGACCCTGGGCGATGTGGCCGCCGAGGCGGTCGCTGGCCCGAACGGACCGCTCGAGGTTCACCAAGTCACCCGGCTGTAGAAGGCCGAAGGTCGTTCGGCTGAGCGTCTCGGCGGTTATCTCCGTCTCCCAGTGCTCGGTGGAACGTCCGACGACGGTCACGCAGCACCCGTTGACCGAGATCGAGTCTCCGATCTTGGCGTCCTCCAAAACGCGCGAGGCCTTTATCCGATACCGGTCGCCCTCGTGGCCTTCGTACGTACCCATCTCTTCAATGAGACCAGTGAACATGCCGGGAGGCTACCAACTTAGGTGTCGCGCCAATGAACGCCGGTCTCCGTCGGTCAGCAATGTTCTCCAAGCCGGCGCAACAGGCATCCTGTCAACGGTGCAAGGAGTGGGGCCGATCCCCAGGCGCGGGCAAGCTCACTCGCCGGGCGGGTCGTCCTCGACGCTAGAGGCGGCACGTGAGCTTGCGACCGCGCTCGGCCAATGCTCGTCGCGGACCTCGGCGATGTACGAAGAGTGGTTGCGCATCATCTCCGAAACGCTGTCTCCTCCGAACTTGCGAAGCGCTTCGGAGGCGAGAACCAGGGCCAGCATCGTCTCTGCGACGACACCCATGGCGGGCACGGCCGTCACATCGGTGCGCTCCTTGAACGAGACGGTCTCCTCCTTGGTCAGGACGTCCACTGTCTTGAGGACCGGCCGGTTCAAGGTGGCGAGAGGTTTCATCGCTGCTCCGAGGACAAGCAGGCCACCTGTGGACACACCGCCCTCGATGCCACCGGCGAGCGACGTCTTTCGTTTGTACTCGCGCGAGGCGGCATCGAAGAAGATCGAGTCGTGACCACTCGATCCACGGCGGTGGGAAATGTCGACTCCATCGCCGACCCAGACGGCTTTGACTGCCTGGATGCTCATCAGCGCCTGGGCGACAAGGCCGTCGAGCTTGCGATCCCAGTGGACGTGGCTGCCGAGACCGACAGGCACTCCGTAACCGACGACCTCGACCGTGCCGCCCAGGGAGTCGCCCTCCTTGGCGGCAGCTTTGATCTCGGCGACCATGGCCGCCTCGGCCGATGGATCGAAGCACCGCACCGGTGACGCGTCAACTTTGGCAAGGTCGCTTGGAAGGGGACGGAGCCCTGCTGCAGCCTCCGCTCCGCCGATCTGAACGACGTGGCTCACGATCGCGACCCCGATCTGCGCCAAGAGAGCCTTGGCGCAGGCGCCTGCCGCCACTCTCGCCGCGGTCTCTCGAGCTGAGGCTCGCTCGAGCACGTCACGGGCGTCGTCAAAGCCGTACTTCTGCATGCCGGCGAGGTCCGCATGGCCTGGACGTGGCTGTGTGAGCCTACGCGAGGGTTGACCGGGCTCAGGGGACATCTCCTGCTGCCATTTGGGCCACTCGGCGTTGGCGATCTCGATCGCGACAGGCGAACCGAGAGTCCGGCCGTGACGAACGCCGCCGAGGATGTTGATCTCGTCGGTCTCGAACCGCTGACGAGGCCCTCGTCCATAGCCGAGCCGGCGGCGGGCGAGCTCAGCACTGATCTCGTCCGCTCTGATCGGCAGTCCGGCGGGTAGGCCCTCGAGCACGGCAACCAGTGCACGTCCGTGGGACTCGCCCGCGGTCAGGAGGCGCAGCACACGATCAGCCTATTCCGGACGTGGTTCTCAGCTGAACGAAAGGACCGGTCGGCGACCACTCCCGGGAACCTCCCCGATGCGATCCGCCGTCCATCGATCTGGTCCCCCATGCTGCACGAGCTCAGTCCAAGATCCTGTTGGCAGCACGAGGCTCGCCACATTCAGAGTCGGAACAAGCCGACGGAGAAGGGCCCGAAGGACGGCATCGTGGGTGACGAGCGCCATCCCGCCTGCGATCTCGCCTTGCGCGATGGCATCGCGAAACGCCTCTTCTGCCCTGGCCTCGAGCAGCCGGGAGCTTTCGACCGACGGCGCGGCGTCGATCGAGCCGAACTGCTTCTCGACACGGCTTAGCGACTGTCCCGCCCACTCTGCGTAGAAGCGGTCCCTGAGGCGATCGTCGATCGTCAGAGCTGACCGGCAAGCCAAGGCAACCGGGCGGGCCGTACTGACCGCACGCGCGAGAGGACTCGACACGACCGCACTAAGCGGCAGCTCGCGGAACATCTCGCCGAGGGCCAGGGCCTCGGCCACACCGACCGCGTCCAGCGCGACGTCGATTTGACCCCTGAGAACACCGTCGGCGTTGAGCGCAGTCTCGCCGTGTCGGATCAAAAAGACGTGCAGGCCCGCCACAACTGGACGAAAACTCTGCTCAGGCCAGCCCGTACGGCATTGGTTCGTCCTTCTCTATCTCGATCAGGCGGTTGTACTTCGCCACCCGCTCGCCACGGGCGGGTGCACCGGTCTTGATCTGCCCGGATCCAGAACCAACGACAAGGTCGGCAATAAAGGTGTCCTCAGTCTCGCCGGAGCGGTGCGACACCATCTGCGACCAGCCAGCCTGCCTGCACACAGCGATAGCGGCAAGCGTCTCGGTCACACTGCCGATCTGGTTGACCTTGATCAGCGCCGAGTTGCCTGCTCGCCGTGCAATGGCCTCGGTGATGATGGCCGGATTGGTCACGAGGAGGTCGTCGCCGACGATCTGCAGAGTCTCGCCGAGCCGCTCGGTGAGGCGCACCCATCCATCCCAGTCGCCTTCGGCCAAGCCGTCCTCGAGACTCCACACCGGGAAGTTGGCGACGATCTGTTCGTAACGATCGATCATGTCCTCGCTCGAAAGGCTCTCCCCGGCGACGTGGTACCTGCCGTCCTTGAAGAACTCGCTCGCGGCCGGGTCGAGCGCGATCGCCACGCCGTCACGGCCGGGACGGTAGCCGGCCTGCTCGATTGCCTGTACGAGCAAGCCGAGAACCTCTTCGGGCTCGTCGATCTCCGGCGCGAAGCCTCCCTCATCACCAAGCCCCGTCGCGAACCCCTTCGTCGACAGCAACTTGCGAAGCGCCACGTACACCTCGGCACCGGCCCGTACGGCCTCGGCCATGCTCGGTGCACCGAGTGGCGCCACCATGAACTCCTGGAAATCAAGTTTGTTGGGCGCGTGGACACCGCCATTGACGACGTTGAAGTGCGGAACCGGGAGGCGCGCCGTCACACCGGCAGGATTGAGGGCACGCCAGAGAGGCACTCCAGCGGCTGAGGCCATTGCTCTGGCTGCGGCCATGGACACGCCGACGATCGCGTTGGCACCCAGTCGAGCCTTGTTGTCGGTGCCGTCGAGGTCGATCAGGCTCTGGTCGAGCTCCGCGAGATCGGCGAAGACCCGGCCGATTAACGACTCGGCGATCTCGCCGTTGACGCTGCCCACGGCTCCGAGGACGCCTTTGCCACCGAAACGGCTCGGGTCGCCGTCACGCAGTTCGACCGCTTCACGCGAACCAGTGGAGGCTCCCGACGGCACACCGGCGCGCGCCGCGGTGCCGTCACCGAGAGTCACAGTGACCGCGAGGGTCGGGTTTCCGCGGGAGTCGAGAATCTCTACGGCCTTTAGGCCTGCAACTGTGATACCCATCTTTGGATCTCCTTCTAATCGACCTGGTCGCTCGGTGCGCGCGGCGACTTCGCGAGTGTCGTCGTGAAGGGCTTGTGTAGGCAAGCCGGGTCGTCGCCGAGAGGATCACCGGTGGCTGCGTAAGCCCGCGCTCTCGACCCTCCGCACTCATCAGCGTACTCGCAGCGCCCGCAACGCCCCGCGAACTCGGCACTACGGATTGCCTTCAACAACGGATCATCCCGGTAAATCTCGAGGACTCCCTTGTCGCGGACTGATCCGAGGGAAAACGGCAGGAAACCAGCCGGGTAGACCTGGCCGTCGTGGCTCACGAACACGATGCCCTTGCCGTCTCGGGTCGCAGAAGTCGGCGCCAGCACCGGAGAGGTCGGCTCGCCCAGCTGCTCGCGAAGTCGCGCCCTCAGATCGATGTAGAGAGAACCTAGTCCGAACTCAACAGCTGGATCACTGCTCGGATCCGGCCGCTTTGACCTCCAATCTCGGACACGACGGAAGAACGGCGCCTCTACGGTCCGCACGGTCATTCCGTACTGCGCGGCGTCCACGAGGAAGTGGCACACATCCTCGTACTGGTCGCAGTCGATCTCGGAGATCGACTGCCCGCGTCCCACGCCGACGAGAAAGAACACCTCCCAGGTGGGCACCGCATGTCTGACCAGCAGCGCCGCTAAATCTGCGAACTCGTGGACGTTCTGCGCCATCACGGCCGAGTTCACCTGCACAGAAAAGCCGCTCTTTCCGCACAAACCGATCGCGGCGATCGTATCGTCAAAGTGACCTGGGACTTGTCGAACTTGATCGTGGGTCGCTGCTGATGCGCCGTCCAAGCTCAGCGACGCGGTGCGCACCCCGTTGCGGTGAAGCATCGACAGGGTGCCGGCGTTCAGGCTGGGAGAGACCGAGGGTGAGATCGCAACAGGCACGCCGACGCGCTGGGCGTAGGTAGTCAGCACATCGAGATCGCGGCGCTGCAGGCAGTCCCCGCCGGTCAAGATCAGCACCGGTGGGCGACCGAGGACCCCTGCGAGCTCGTCGATGAGAGCCCTGCCTTCCTCGGTACTGAGCTCACCCGGCGCGGGGTCACGCTGGGCGGTCGCCCGGCAGTGAACGCACGCGAGCGGACAGGCCTTGGTCGTCTCCCAGAAGACCAGGCGCGGCACCGCGTCGAAGGACCAGGCGGAGCGCGGGTCAACAACTGGGTGTCGCATCAACTCTCAATCTGGCGTCAGTGCCTCTGGCACTGTCCGACGTCGAGCGCGACGGACAAAGCCAGTTTGAGCGATCTGAGGCCGTGCCAATAGGGCCGAACGTCTCCTCGCGGGCGGCCCAAGAGGCCAACGCCGGGCTGCGGGGCCGCAAGAGCCTGCATTGGGGCCTAAATCGGACATCCGAGGGCCAATCCCGCCTACTACGGCCAAAATATGGTAGACGACCTGCCCTTTGGCCCTACTGCTACCAGGGCGGTACGGTTCATCATGGTCCGTGTCCCTGCACAGGGATGCTTGGTGCCTGAAGGAGAGTGAACGTGGTCCGAGACGACGTCGACGGGCTCGAAGAAGTAGCGAAACCGAAAAAGGGACCGGCGAGGCTCCAAGTTCGGTTCCATGGTCGAGGTGGCCAAGGCGTCGTGACAGCAGCGGAGATGCTGTCAGTCGCGGCCTTCTTGGAGGGTCGGTTTGCTCAGGCATTCCCGAGCTTCGGCTCCGAGCGCGCGGGCGCACCGGTCGTGGCGTTCTGCCGGATAAGCGATGCCGAGATCCGCACCCATTCGCCCATAGTGGCTCCAGACGCGGTAGTAGTCCAAGATGCGACGCTCCTGCACCAGGTCGACCTCTTCGGCGGACTCGGGTCCGACGGCTATCTTCTGATCAACACGACTCATAGCTTCGAGGAGCTGGGCCTCGCAGAGCTGGCCGGTGGCCTGCGCCGGGACCGCCTGGCGATTGTTCCGGCCACCAAATTGGCCTTGGAGCACCTCGGCCGCCCTGTCCCCAATGCCGTACTTCTCGGAGGCTTGGCTGCTCTCAGCGGTGTCGTGTCCCTTGATGCCGTCGTGGGCGCCATTCGCGAGCGCTTCAACGGCCCACTCGCAGACGGCAACGCTGCGGCGGCGGCGGCTGCCTATCGCATTGTCGCTGAACAGCAGCAGGAGGTGGCAAACAATGTTGCGCCAGCTTGAGGGATCAAAGGCGATCGCCACAGCCGTATCGGCGTGCAGACCACAGGTCGTGTGCGCTTACCCGATCACGCCTCAGACTCACATCGTCGAGGGCATAGGGGAGATGGCTAAGTCTGGAGAGCTAGCAGGCTGCCAGTTTATCAATGTCGAGTCGGAATTCGCAGCGATGTCGGTGGCAATCGGTTCCTCGGCTGCTGGTTCACGGTCTTACACAGCCACGTCCAGCCAAGGCCTCTTGTTCATGATCGAGGCCGTCTACAACGCAGCCGGACTCGGACTTCCCATAGTGATGACCCTTGCCAACCGCGCGATCGGAGCGCCGATCAACATCTGGAACGACCACAGCGACGCAATGGCGGTTCGTGACGCCGGTTGGGTGATGCTCTTCGCCGAGTCCAACCAGGAAGCCACCGACCTGCACGTGCAAGCATTTCGTCTCGCCGAGGACCTGTCACTGCCAGTCATGGTGTGCGTAGACGGCTTTGTGCTCACGCACGCGACCGAGCGCATCGACGTCCCCACCCAGGAGCAGGTCGACGCCTTCCTCCCCCCGTACGAGCCGCGCCAAGTCCTCGACCCGGCCGATCCGATCTCGATTGGCGCCCTCGTCGGACCCGAGGCGTTCACCGAAGTCCGTGTTCTGGCGCACGCCAAGCAGCTCCAAGCCATCGGGCGCATATGCGAAGTTGCCGACGAGTTCGCCGAGGCCTTTGGCCGGCGTTCGGGCGGCCTCGTGAGCACCTATCGGGTCGAAGATGCCGAGGTCGTGGTGGTCGCACTGGGGTCGATCCTCGGCACGATCAAGGACGTCGCCGATGAGCTGCGCGAACGGGGGACGAAGGTAGGAGTCGTCAGCATCACCTCGTTTCGCCCGTTCCCGTTGGACGCCCTTCACGACGCCATCGGAGATGCCAAACGGGTAATCGTCGTTGAGCGGGCATTCAGCGTCGGCTTCGGCGGCGTTCTCTCCACCGATGTAGCGCTCGCAATCGCAGACGCGAAGGCGCGCATCTCGACCGTGGTCGCAGGCCTGGGAGGTCGTCCCGTCCCCGAAAGCTCGCTCATCGAAGTGATCGAAGACGCGTTGGCCGATCGACTCGAGGCACTGCGCTTCCTAGATCTCGACCATGGCGTGGTCGAGCGCGAGCTGGCCCGCATGGCCGACCAGCGGCGCTCGGGACCGAGCGCCGAGAACGTGTTGCGCGACTTGAGCGGTGTCGCACGCGGATCCGTATGAACGCGGTGAGGAAGGACCGATGACGGCTACCCAGAAGGTGAAATTCTACCAAGTAGG
>Ga0182027_10005309_pt1 | contig 19629 bp, 15 predicted proteins | sample 712E1DmetaG_FD_121300 | JGI IMG/M metagenome (GOLD analysis project Ga0182027, IMG submission 121300) | Permafrost microbial communities from Stordalen Mire, Sweden - 712E1D metaG (Illumina Assembly) | ecosystem: Environmental > Terrestrial > Soil > Wetlands > Permafrost | place: Sweden...
CACCTGGGTGCGCGACAGCGACAGCTCGTTTTTTTCCACCCGGCTCAGGTTGAGGAAGTTTCGCACGGTTTGATCGAAATACTCGAGGTTGCGTACCACGCTGTCGAGCGCTTTCTTCTGCTGGGGCGAAACCTCTCCAAGGTGGCCGTCGCGTACCGTGCAGGTGTTGAGAACCGTGGAACCGAGGATCCCCTTGAGTTCGTGTGATACCATTCCCACCAGGTCGAGGTACCGGGCGTTGAGCACCGCAAGCTGTTCGTTCTTGTCCCGCAGCGCCAGCGCCCGTTCGTGAAGTTTGCACGCCATGTCGTTGAACGACAGGGCCAGCGAGGATAGCTCGCGAATGGATCCCGTTGTTTCAACCCGGTGCGTGAGGTCGCCCGCGGCAAGGTTTTCGGTGGCGGTCGCGAAGCGGGTGAGGGGCTTGGCAATGGAGTTTGCAAGCAGAAACGCGACAATGCCGGCAAACAGGGCGGCTATTCCTATTATTGCAAAGTACCGCGTCAGTGTGGAGCGGATAAGGTCCATAAACGGCTGTTCCAGGATGCCCACATAGAAGATTCCAACGATGGCGCCGTTTACATCGCGGATCGGTTCGTATGCAGTGAGATACCAGTCGGTTACCACGAATGCGCGGTCGAGCCACGGCTTGCCTTTTGCAACAACGTTGTCGTATACTCCCGCGGAAACGCGCGTGCCTATGGCTCGCTGACCGCTGTCGTTGAGCACGTTGGTGGCGATGCGTACGTCGTCCTTGAAGATCGTGACCGTGCCCACCGGCTTGGAATGATAGAGCTTGGACTCATAGACGATGTCGTGTATCTTGTCAACAAGTCCGAAATAGCCGTTGACGATCTTGCCGCCATACAGCACGCGAGTGACCATGCCATTTGCATCGAAGAACGGCACCGCGCATTCCATAGCAAGTGCACTGGTGAGCTCGGTCTTGTTCGTCGGATGCGCCATGGGCGTCTGCTTGAGTTCGATGCACGCGCGAGAGAACACTTCGCTGCCCATGGCGGCAAGCTCCGCGCTGTCTATGGTGCGTGTACCGCCGTTGCCGTTACCCGCGAATGCACGGCGAACGATGTCGCTTCGCACCGAATCTTTTACGGCCCGTTCCACCACGAAGAGGTAGTCGAGTCCGAGTTGCGATTTCAGCCGCGCCGGATTGTCCATGGAGGAAATGAGGTCAAAAGCCCTCTGCATCTGGGTGATCTCGCCGTTGTACACCACCCGCGCCGCCTTGAGATCGTTCTGGGCCTGGTTCTGCGCGCGGTTGATGACGTTGAGCCTTATGCTGTTATACTCGAACAGCCCGCTGATGGCCCCGAGCACAACAATTACCAGGAGAAACGAAAGTATGAGGCGGGTGCGGATGCTCATGCTACGCATGGTCTGCGACTCGTTTTTTGGCGCTGTTTTTTCCCGCAAAAAAAACAACATTCTCGAATTCACGAACAATATTGACCGTGTTCACAAAACAGGAGCGGGGACTCTTGAGATCGACGGGGGACAGGTTGAGGATTCCCCGGACGCCCGCAAGCACCATGAGGTCGAGCGCGCTTTGCGCCAGACCGTTGCTGAGAGCGATGATCCCGAACCGAACGTTATTTTGAGCGGCAAAGTTGATAAGATGGGAAATCGGAAGCACGGCGAGTCCGGTTTCCTCGTCGGTGCGGGAGGCAGCGCCCTTGGATTCGTCGAAGGCGGCAAGAATCTGAACGTCCTGTTCGCGGGACAGGTATTCTTTGTAAACTGCCCGCGCAAGCGGCCCGAATCCCGCGAGGAGAGCTCTGTTGCGGTCATTCTTACCGAGTAGCCTGTTCAGGTGCTCGATAATTTGGTCCACCGGATATCCTATCTTGCGTCGGCCGGTCACGCCGAAATGGGAAAAGTCCTTGCGAACCTGCGCCGCGGTGATGCCGAGCGCGGAGGCTATTTGCTCGGAAAACACCCATTTGACATCGTACGACCTGAATCGGTACAAAGCGCTTCGGTAGCGCGAGAGTCTCGATACGGATCGTCTGTTGGTATTCATAATGTGAAACCCGGTGCGATTCTCGTTGACGGTGATTGTTGTGGTGCAGGATTGATGCCGTCTGTTCTTATAGGAGGCGAGTTCAATTTGCACCATCTGTCACAAAACTCTAGATTAAATATACCATGAAAAGAAATCGGTGTCAATAATAAAAGTGATAAACATCACAATAAAAACAGATTTTACCTAGGAAGCCGGGCCCAATTGTGAAATTATTAATAGTACATGTTTCACAATAAACTGCCTTGGCGACAATAATAAGTGACTATATTCACATAATGCCTGCATGTGGCTATCATTCTTGGGAAAGAAACCCTGAAGAGCGGGTGCTGGTCCTTTCAACGGGGAAATCGCAGGCTTCCCGGCATTGCAGGATGCAGGCATGAAAAGGAGGTAACGGCTAGGAATGGAAGAAGAAGTTTATGGTCGTTTGCTAACCCCGATGCAAGCTCCGGGGACCGCGATTACGACCGGATGTACACCCCGGCGAGCAGCCTGCAATGCGCAAACCTTGGGATTCATTGCTTGCGCAAAAGGTTAGCGGAAAATCCTTTCGGATTTCCGTCAGTGACCACGGCCTGTGGCCGTAGTCACTTACTCAGAATTGACTCGACCGTTTTGATGAGCTCGGCAAAACTGAAGGGGTACCGGAGAATTGCGATGTCGCCTGCGTTCTCCAGCATCTGGCTATCCCAATAGGTCTTTTTGAGAGTGTCAAGCAAGGTGGCCGGAGCCGCGGGAAGCATGAGGATAACGGGAATGTGCTGGGTGCGTACCGATTTGCGAAGCGCCGCAACAATCGAAAACCCTTTTGACCCGGGGTTGTTGATGTCGACCACAACGAGCCTCGGAAGAAGTTGCGCGGCCTTGATTATTGCGAGATAGGAACTGTTGGCGAACTCGGCGCGGTAGTTGCACTGGACAAGACCGGCCATTATGATGGCGGCAATCCGGTCGCTTGCCGAATAGCAGATGATGTCCGGCCCCTCGGGAGCGGACGACGTTTCAGGTTGTTTCCCTTGACCCACTGGTTTCCCTCAAGGAAAATCGTTGTTTCTTGCACGAGGCGATGCCGGCGGCCGCATCACCGTGGAGTAAGTTTTTTTTCGAGATATGCCGCTACGTGGTCGAGAAGCGCGTCGTTGCCGTGCTTTAGCCCGTTGATGGCGAGCCAATATACGGGATCCTTGTCGTACCAGCGCCTGTGCCAGTTGTCGATGTCGGAAGGGATCACAAACCGGTTGAGAATGTCCGGCGCCTCGTTGCGTATGAGGTCCATGAGCCCCTTAAGCACGCGAAACTCGTCCTTTGGATGCACGTTCATCAGAATGTCGAGCTGCTTGGCAAGCTTTCTGTTTTTGTCGTACCAGCGTTTGAGCGTCTTTGCCATGGCGAAGGCTCCAATGAAAACAGGTGCCGATTTGTCCCGGCGGCGATCAGCGAATACCCGAGCACGCAACTTGCTGCCGGGTTCTTAACTCAGCGCATGTCAAAGCTGAGTATACCATGCAGTACCGGAACATTGCAATGCCGGGAAGCAAACCGATTCCGGCTGATTCGGGCAGGTTCCTGCCGGCCCGGCGCTCGTCCGGCCAATCATCTATTGCTCTCCACGGGCCATCGTGATATAATTTAGAGTTACCTCCGGCCACACACTTTTTATGGACGACGAAGAAGACTTTTGGTCGTCGGAGGACGGTACGTTCAACACGTTTCAAGGAAGCTCTCTATTTTATGAAACCACTTCTCCTGTGTGCGGTCATAGTGACCGCCGGATCACTCTCCGGTTTCGCAGCCGACAGCCTGTCGGTCCAGAAATGCATGATTGACAAATCAATGGGGTCCGTCTGGGTGCGGCAGAAGGACAAAGGCATATGGGTTTCGCCCGAAAAGGCGGCAAAGTGCGATCAGGGGCATTCCGTCAAAACAGAGGATCAATCGCAGCTTGTGGTGACGTTCGAACCGTCTATGACTGGCACCATTGGAGAAAACACCGTCGTGACTTTCGACAAAATGCTCATCAACCGCTCCAAGAAGAATATCCGGATGGTCATTCATCTTTCCAAAGGAACATTTCGGATCAAGATGGAGCCCCTGTTCGGCTATACAGCCCTTCTCACGCTTCATACGCCGTCGGCGACCATCGACCTGAATGACGCCGAAGCGGTCGCTGCGGTAGTGAACGACACGACATTCCTCGATGTTGCCGACGGTACGGCAAAAATCCGGCAGAATTCAAGTACTGCCAAGTCCGTGCTGCATGCAGGCACGCGTGCCGTGGCGGCCCCGAATAATCCGGAAGTCACGGTTTCAAGCACCACCGAAGAAAGTGCGCCTGCTGCGCCCCAGAAAGAAATGAAGGTGGCAATCCTGTCGATACAATCTTCCACGGTCTCCAAGGACAATCTCGACCGTGTGTCCGATTTTATCGCCAACGAGATGGAGAAAAAATCGAGCACAAAGGTTCTGTATCTCGAAGATATCCGGGCCATGCTGCAGTCCGAAGGCCTGGAATCGCTCCTGAACTGCTACACGGATTCGTGTTTGTCGCAGATAGGCAGTGCAATCGGGGTGGACGCCGTTATTATCGGCGGGCTCGGGCAGGTCGGAAACAGTTATCTGTTCAGCCTCAAGATGATTGACGTCTTGCGAAACAGCGTGATCAATCGGGAGAATGTGAGGGTGAACGGCGACATCAGCAAGATCCTCGACGAGATTCCCTCGATGGTCACGAAGATCGCAAAGCAAAACGTTTCGAAGCAGGCCTCTGCCGCCGCGCCCGGTCCGGCGGCGCCTGCAAATTCGGGCAAGGCTGCGGCTGCGCAGCCGCAGCCGGTTCCCGCGGGCAGCAGGGACAATCCAGCGTACCGCGAAACGGTCGTTTGGCTCAAAGGCGGCACGTTTACCATGGGGGCCAAGGCAACCGAAGGGGAGATGGACGAATCACCGCCTCACTCGGTAAACCTCAGCAGTTTTTACATGGACAAATACGAAGTTACAAAGAAGGACTATGAGCGCGTGATGGGAACCAATCCTTCTTCCGTCAAGGGCTGCGACGAGTGCCCGGTGGACAATGTGAGCTGGCTCGACGCGGACCAATACTGCACAAAGATCGGCAAGCGCCTGCCCAGCGAGGCCGAATGGGAATACGCCTGCCGCGCCGGCGCCGCAACGCAGTTCGCATTTGGCAACACGCTCTCAAGCGAGCAGGCCAATTTCAACGGCAAGTTTCCCTTTGGCGGCGTTCCGGAAGGGCCGTCCCGCGACCGCGCGGTGCCGGTTGGAACTTACAAGCCCAACGCCTGGGGGCTTTACGACATGCACGGCAACGTCGCCGAATGGTGCTACGATTGGTACGATGCCGCGTATTACGGTAATTCGGCCGACGCGGATCCGCAGGGGCCAAAGGATGGAAAACTGAAAGTAGTGCGGGGGGGCGCTTTTAATCAGAAGGCCTCAAGCCTGCGCTCGGCCCGGCGCGCCGGCTACAACCCGTCCATAAAATTGAGCAACATCGGATTCCGGTGCGCGCAGGACGATACTGCGAAAGCGCGGCCGGGCATGGGCGGCACGGTGAAATAGGAGTTCACCGCAAAGGCGCAAAGTACGCAAAGAGTGCTTGATTGAAAATCAGGATTCCAAATCATGCGCCAATCTCATCAGGATTATACCCGATTCTTGTCGATGCCTTACCTTTTCTTCGCGATCTTTGCGCCTTTGCGGTGAGTGTTCTTTTTCTTCCTCACCAGCGATGTGACCCTCGGATAAAACCCCCACTGCCGGTAGAACCGGAATGCAGACTCGTTCCCTATGGCAACGTTGACGGATGTCGATTCTGCCTTTTTCCGGTCAAACCACACCATGATTTTGTCCACAAGTGCCGTGCCTACGCCACCGCCCCGAAAAGCATCATCCACGTAGAGCGACTCAATCTCGCCAAAGCCATGAGAATTGATAACCGCGACACAGTATCCCACAAGTTTCTTTCCAGCGGCGTCTTCCGCAAGCGCAATGTACAATGAACCGGTTGCAGCTTTTTCAAGCAAATCTGCTCTTCGCCGGGGCCATCGCATAGCGCTGAATTCGCCGCTGAAATTTACCGAAATCCCGGCGTGATGCCTCGCGAGTTTTCTCCACAGCGGGGCGATGGATTCGAGAAGCGCGGTATCGCCATCGAGGATTCTGATTTTGGTCATGGTTGGCAACCCTGTCAAAAAGATTCACCGCAGAGACGCAGAAGACACAGAGAGAAACAAAATGCAAACCACGGACAAAAAAGAAAAATAATACGGACCGGGGTCAACGTCACCCAGATTTGGATATTGCGGCAACGAGCGGTACCCAGTATATTTCTGATGGCCGTGTCAGGAAGAAACCTTACGCGAAAATTCTGAGGAGAAACCAAAAATGAATTACCGGAAGTTCGGCAATACCGGCTGGCAGGTGAGCGAAATCGGCTGCGGCATGTGGGGGCTTGCGGATTGGACCGGCGGCAGCGACGCGGAATCCGATGAGGCGCTGGACTGCGCGGTGGAACGTGGATGTACTTTCTTCGATACTGCATGGGCATACGGCAACGGCAAGAGCGAACAGATCCTCGGCAGGCTCATCAAACGGCACCCGGGCAAGAAGCTCTACATTGCCACCAAGATACCTCCTAAGAATCTCAAATGGCCATCGAGGCCGGAGTACACCCTCGACGATTGTTTCCCGCCGGACCACATCCGTGAATACGCTGAGAAAAGCCTTCGTAATCTCGAAGCCCCCATCGACCTGCTGCAGTTCCACGTGTGGAACGACCGGTGGGCGGCCGACCGCCGGTGGCAGGAGGCCGTTGGCCTGCTCAGGCGGCAGGGAAAGGTGAACGCCGTCGGAGTATCTGTTAACAGATGGGAACCGGAGAATTGCCTGGACACTCTCCGGGGCGGATGCGTTGATGCGGTACAGGTGATTTACAATATTTTCGACCAGGCGCCCGAAGACGCGCTGTTTCCGCTTTGCAGGGAGCAAAACATCGCCGTTATTGCGCGAGTTCCGTTCGACGAAGGTACGCTGGCCGGAGCTGTCACACGCGATACGAAGTTCCCGGCCGGCGATTGGCGTGCGAGCTATTTTGTCCCGGAAAATCTTGAGGCAAGCCTGGAACGGTTGGATCGGCTCAAGGAAGTGCTGTCCCCGGAAATGACGCTGGCCCATTTGGCGCTCAGGTTTATCCTGAGCAATCCGGATGTGTCGACGACCATCCCGGGCATGCGCAGAAGAAACCATGTTATGTCGAATATCTCGGCAGAAGAGGCCGGGCCGCTCAGCAGATCGCTTCTTGACGAATTGCGAAAACACCGATGGGACAGGAAACCCACTACCTGGTCTCAGTAGGGACGCTCGCGGCGTCGTGGCAGCGGCATGACCGCATGCCACGGAACACCCTTAATGGTGCGGCCAATTGTCCCAACCGGAAGACCTATCGATGCAGGCCCTCGTCGGTTTTCCGGGCGCTCGCTCCCACAATCCGCGCACTCTTGTTCCAGTGTTCAAACGGGTTGAAATGCCTGAATTTCTCGATGAGATAATGTGTCCGGACCGCGCCGGCCATCGCGAGAAGAATTCCGAGTATTCCAAGGTACATCATTAGCCTTCCTCTCAGGACCGCCTTTTTCCCCTCAATCAATTTCGTGTCGTGGATCACCTTTTGTCCGGGAAAGGGCATACGCTTCGATGCTATGATTCTCCTCCCGACAACGACTAGGTAACAACCGGGTCCCACAAACAACAGGAGGAGGCATACGACAACCAGTTCCGAGGCATTCATCAATTGGTAGAAGTTGAGACGGTCCATGTAGGCCATAACCGGCCGCAGACCCAACGCAAGCGCAATCGACAGGGCAACGAGACAAACAGCATACCAGGCAAAAAGCCTGGCTCTGTACCGCTTGTCGGTCTTGATGATTTCGTGTTCCATTCGCGTCAGACTCCGGAAAACCGGTTTGGTCCGTTACGGCGTGTACAAAACATAATCAATGGCAAAGGTATCGCTATCCAGGGATGTAAAGCGAATCTTGTGCGTGAGGGCCGGATCGTCAAGGTAGAGCCTCTGCAGGTGCATCCACGATCCGGGAAAAGAGCTCCAGAGGGTGTCTGCCGCTGCGCTGTCGACCACGATCTGTACTCTGGACGTGGTAACTGTGGAAAGCTGATAGCCTATTGTAAGTTGGCGCGCGTGCGCGGAAATCAAGAGCGTGTCGCCGGATCGGAGCGACTGAAATGCGCAGCGATTGAAGTCCCCCAAGGTTTCTGTCCAGCCCGTGTCCGCCGCAATCCGCACCAGGGAATCGCCGCCTTTCATGCAGGTCGCGCGTTCGTACACATCCGATACCAGCGTCGTGGCTACCGGTACCCCGGGATCCACGGAATTCTCGCCAAGGGTATTTGACAAAAAGCAAAGCAGCAGGAATGCGAGCAACTGGTGGCCCCTGTTATTCGGATGAATCGAGTCTGCGAAAAGGGAGTCGAGCGGGATCGCGCCGGACGCAACAAGCGGCCAGCACACATTACGGTAGCTGATAAGCGGAAGTCCGTAGTGCTCTCCGATGATTGCATGGAGGTGCTGATCAGCGGTGTCGCCGGTGCGGTTCATGTAGAACAACATGAGCACCGGAACTTCAGGATTCTGCAGACACTGGCGAACGATCCCTTCCATTGAGGCCATCGTTGTAAACGTGTCCGCGGGATCGTCGTTGACCGCAAATTCCACGACCACCAGGTCAGGATCATGCGACAGAAGGTCGTCGCGCACCCGGGAGGCCCCGAATGTGCTGTTTGTGCCGCCCACGCCGGCATTGATTTGTTCGAACGCGGCGTTAGGGAAGAGAGCGGAAGCATGTCGGCAGAAGATGCTTGCAAAATCGTGCTGCAGGTCGCTTGCTCCTGCGCCGCCCGTGACGGATCCGCCGACAAATCCGATTCGAACCGTTCCGCCGGCACGGGCTTTTTCGAAGAATTTCCACAGGCGGTTATTGTTTCCTTTTGAGACTACCGAACGTGCAATTCCGGTGTCGTTGCGGAATACGGCATCGGCAATGTTTAATGTTGTGTCATAAGCCGCGGGCGAAACGGCGGATGACGACTTTTGCGGAGAAAACAGGGAGCACGAGGCAAGGGACAGGGTCGCCGCGGCGAGCACGAGGTACACGGCGCGCTGCGCAAGAAAACCCGGGGTAAGGGTGGTGCTTCGCATCTGTCTTAAACAACCTCTTTTTTGCGGGGCTTGCGGATGAGGGTCCACAGCAAATACGTCACAACTGCACAGTTTACGACGAGGACTGACGCGCGTGTGATGGTTACGCGTCTCACGATCTCGAACAACTCGATCGGAATAAAGAACGCAGTTTCGAACACCGTCACGTACTCGGCCCAGCGCTGTTGAAACAGCAAGCCGAGTCCTTCCACAAACAGCAAGCCTGCAAACCCGAACGTGGCCGCGCTGATTTCCCCGAGCATCCGGTTGTCAACCAAATCCAAACTTGCAAGGATGCTCTGGATAAAATGGTTTTCCAGATCTAAGTGAAGTCTTACAACAAGGGAAGAAAACAGTTCGCTCACATCCCTGTCCAGCAGCTTGAGCGCCCCGATGGCCAAGGCCAACAGCAACAGTCCTTTGAACAGCTTAAAGAGGGCTACGAGAAAAATACCCAGTGGACGGGCGGACTGCTTCGGCATGGGGCTCACATTCGGTAGTAGAAGGTTCCTTGTTACAAGCGGGACAGCAGCCTCTTTACGTCGGTTTTCATTCGTTTGGTACGGTCAAACGTCTCGGTGACAAAAGAATCCGCTCGGGCCGGGACGTGCGCGGCATTGTAGTCGTCGAAAATACGCCTGCCGCGAGCGTCGTCCTTCTCCTTTGCCGCTGCCGCGCTCCGAGCAACGGTTTCCTGTATGTCAATAAATTTGCAAAGATTTTCCCGTATGCCGCGTCCGGCAAACCCCTCTTTTTTCAGGAGCGTGCGCTGGTGTTCCCACATTGTATCGGACGTTGCTTTGCGGTAGACGGATGCGGTGGTTTTGCCGGTGCAACGGCGATACAGTCCGCGCAGGCAATAGTATTCGATGAAGAAATTATATGCGGCAATACCCTTGAGCCGGTTTTGCTCGGTAAGGTAATTCTGCCCCAGGCCTTCAATAGTGCTTTCGTCGTACCAGGGCCGTGTCTCCGCTACCTGCCCAATGCGGTCGCGCGCGCGAACGATCAGGTCCATGATGTCGGGCCGCAGCGTTTCAAAAGCAAACGAAGCGCGGGTCGCTTTGTTGCGCTGCTCGAATTTTACCTCGTTCCTCAATACAGCGTATATGTTGTCGGAGAGCACCCAGGCCGGGAGCACTTCGTTCAGATACGGGCGGATGCCTTCCATCCGGGACGCCGGTGAGTTGATAAGAGAGAATGGAAACTCCAGCTTCTGCGGGCCGAGAGTAACGCCGGTGGCAACAATGGTATAGGGCGCTCCCGCGAAGTTCGCGGGATATTTTACATTTACGCCGAGCCCGAAAAACATTCCCTCGCCGCACCACAGCTCCTGGTCGGGCGCGCGCGACGTATGGTTTGACCCGACGTTCGCGCCGCTGGCGACGTTCCCCTTGCCTTCGGGCCACAACGCACCAATGAGCATGGCCTGGTGATGGAATCCGACAAACGGCCCTACGAGGCTCGCGGTTATTTCTCCTTCGGCGACATGCGTGTTTTGTCCGATGATGCTGTTTGTTATCTTTGCGTGCCGTTCGACCGCGCACCGTTCGGCAAGGACCGAATGGTCGACGATGGCCATGGAAGAAACGGAACAGCCCCATTGCAGGGAGGAATTCTTGACAATTGCGCCGTCACCCACAAAAGCGCCGTCACGGAGAGAACAGAGCACCGTTGCATTTTCCACAAGCGTTGCCCCGTCGATGACGCAACCTGGGCTCAGAAAGGCATCCCGGACCAGCACCGCGCGTCGGACGACGCTGTCTGCGGCGACTACGCCGACGGGGAGCCTGCATGCGGCGACGTATGCCTTAACAAAACGAGAATACTCCGCGAGGAACGCAGGTTTATCGCGCATGAAGGCGACTGCCCGGGCAACGGACATGGTGAGATCGGCATAGCCGAATATCTCTCGGCCGCCGGTTTCAATTCCAACCCGAATCTCGGTCCCGTTTCCGAATGCCGTTGCCCCGGTGCATTGGAGTGTGCCGACGGAAAACACGACGGCGCGCCTGCCGACGACGTACCGGACCACGGTTGAATTGTACACCAGGCTGTCGGTGCCGATTTCGGAATCGACAACGATACTATTGAGGATGCCGCTTGGAAGCGACAGGCCGGAGTCCACCGGCACTTTCCCGGCGCCAAATGCGCCAAGCACGCAGGTTCCGAAAAATGAGGAATGGGAAACGGTCTCCGGAACAAAACCACGTGCCACGAGCACGCTGTCCCATCTGTCGCAGCAATTGCCCTGTGCTTCGAGCACCGCGACTTCATGCTTTGACAAATGGCGCACATGTTTGCCGAAAAGTCGGCTCGGGGAAGGCGGCGGTCGCAAGGCACGTATCGCGGCGAGGAACTCAGATGAGTCAAGCACGTGGCCAACGAGTTTCGAAAGGTCCCGGTTCATCTGCCTCCGCTCGGTCAAATCGCACAACAACACTTAAGGGGACCTCCAAATATTCAAGAACGCGTTTTGTCATTGCGAACGAAGTGAATCACCACGACCAGGACTGCATACAGCGCTACAGGAGTAGCCGCAAAGCGAATCTCGCGTTTTTGAAGAAAATTACGGGTGGTTGCCGCGTCGCTTCGCTCCTCGCAATGACATTAGGGCAATATCTAGAGGTTCCCTTAATTGTATTGAAATTATCACAATCCATGCGGAAATGCAAGCATGAGCTTGTGTAAAGCGGTGTACGGGGAGGAGGTTACAGGAGTGACAGGTGGTATGAACGCGAGGTGTGCTCACCCGTAAGGTGAAGATAATACCAGCCGTGGCCCGCTGTCGCTCCGGAGGACGAGCGGCCCGACCACGAGAATCGCCTGCCCGCACTTTGGCGCAGGGTGCACACCAGCCTGCCGTCCGGCAGGCAAATCGTGGCACCAAGAATCGGTTCCGACGAAGGAAACGAAAACCGCAACAGCCGGCCGGTTGCGATACCGCCTTCTATGGCAAGCTCGCACGTTTCTTTGCCGGGCCATGCACCAGCGAAAAGATCATTTTGGATGCCGGTAATAGGAACCTCGACCCATCCGCGCCCCGCATTCTTGTCGGGCGTGAGATCGGTGAGATTCTGACGGTCGGTGTCCGAATAGCCGAAGTAGGTGATAAATTGATTGAGCAAGGTGTCCGGATGCGTGGTGCATTTCATGATGTCGATGCGTATTTTGCGCGTTGTCAAGTAATCAACGGCCGGGCCGAACGTGCCCATCACCAGGTAGTACAGGGCGGTGTTCGGTATGGCGCTCCAGTCGCCGACGTTGGAAGACCACAGGGAATCGAGGATGCATAGCTGTTGCCTGCACGGCACACCCGCGGCGGGCACGCCGATGATGGCGTCACTTTTGTTAATCTCGAAAAGTTGGGTGAGATTTTGGGGACAGTTTTGGCCGGTGGGCAGCGAACGGTTGATTGTTCCCACGTGGTTCTTCATCGTCATGGTAAGGCCAACCCAGGTTGCGATGTGCGGCTTGTTGGTCCCGATATTTACCAGAATATCCGCGTTTTGGATGATGGAGGTGCAGTTGAGCGTTTCGCCCATCACCACGACGGGAAAAGTGCTTGCGCCATTGCTCACCACAACATCGGCGGGCAGAAGCGTGCCCCGGAAGCCATTGTAGTCTCCCATGGCATCATCAGTGGTGTCGTAAATGGTGATATTCGAAAAAGGGACTCCGAAACCATTGAGCACATTGCATATCTTGTTGATGATTGCCGCACGCGGATGCATGCTGCCCGCGTCGTTCACTTTGATTGCCGCTATCACGTTTGCCCACGTTTTTGCATCCGGTTTGCGCAGGATGGTTGACCAGGCTGTCTGAGCATCGGTTGTCTGGGCCAGAGCGCATGCCATGGCGTCCATGGTGTCGGATACTTTTGCGGCATCAACCACAGCGTTCTGCGAAACTGTGTCCCATTTGAGCGGCGAAGAAGTCTCTATGGCCGGATTGCGGCACGCAACAACGCGCAGATTGTCTATTGAAGGATTTATCTGCATGCCCGCCACAAAGCCCGAGGCACTGCCAAACACGTTTCGCACGCCGGCTGATGCCGCTGCAAGACCTGCTGCCGCGAGGGTGGAAGTTTTAAGGAAGTGACGCCTGCCGGAATCTGGGGAGCGGTTATTTTTCATATCTGGTAATATACCACTTTTGGGTTCGATGAGGAGGCGAAAAAATTCCACGTTTCGCAGATCCTCTTGCAAAAATGGGAATTGCCGCCTGTCCTCTGCCTTGCCGGAAGTCCTGGCTATCCTTCACATAGAACGACCCTGCGCGAGTCCTTTTGGCAAGGTTCTTGCGAATAAAAGGACAATTGTTATAGATTTGCTTGCGTCACAGTTTTGTAGGAGCGTCCAATACGCCCGATCGTCCCGGCGACAGGGCCGGGCAGACCCATTCACCAGCAGGAACCCCAAGGAGACCCCATGGAACACAAACTGCCCGAACTGCCTTTTGCGAAGACTGCGCTTGTCCCTCACATCTCCCAGGAGACGCTTGAGTACCATCACGGCAAGCACCATAACGCCTACGTCAATAATCTCAACAAGCTCATCAAGGGCACCGAATTCGAATCGATGACCCTCGAACAGATCTGCGCAAAAGCGAGCGGCCCAATTTTCAACAATGCGGCTCAGCATTGGAACCACTCGTTCTACTGGCAGTGCATGGCCCCCAGCTCGCTCCAGCCGTCCGGGGCGCTCGCCGATGCGATCGCAAGAGACTTCAAGTCGCCCGAAGGAATGCGCGACATGTTCTTTTCGTCGGCCGTTGGGAATTTCGGGTCCGGTTGGACGTGGCTGGTAAAGGGCGGGGACAGGTTGTCAATTGTCAATACCAGCAACGCCGCCATGCCTCAGAAAGACGGCAAGACCCCCCTGCTGGTATGCGACGTGTGGGAACACGCATACTACATCGACTATCGCAACAACCGGCAGGCCTATCTCGAAGCGTTCTGGAAGATCGTCAATTGGAAATTTGCGGAGAAGAATTTCGAGGGGTAGCACGTTCGAATAATTGGATAGGAGCTGGGCGTTCCCCGGCCGGAGGCCGGGTCGGTCTCCCTTCGGGCTCGGCTATTCGCCTCGTTGCCGCCTGCCACGATGGCGCTTTGCGCCGTGGTCAGGCGGCAATGCGCTCCAGCGCACCCTCTGGTCCACCTAACGCAAAAATCAAGAGAAAACATCGCGTTCTTTCCGGCAGGACGCATCAGTAGGGAACAGGAGTCCGGCAGTTTCCATGGGGTCGCGTCTGCTCTCGCAAATTCCTCGGCAAATGTTTTTCAACTGTCAACTTTGAACTTTTAACTTTGAACTTTCCCATTCCTTCTTCAGCCATTCCATTGTCCTCTTGAACGCCTCTTCCTTCGACACTATGGGATGATACCCGAAATCCCTCGTTGCCTTGGCATGCGAGAATGTATGGTCGATACAGGTCTGGACAACCGCGAAACGGTTGAAATTGGATTTCGGGCTCACAAGTTCGGACAGTGCAGCAAGCGGATAGGCCAGCGAATAGGGGATGCGGAGCCTTGCCGGCGGGAATCCGAGTTCGACCAAAAACGGTGCCATGAAGTCGAACAGGTTCTCGGGGTCGTGATCCGTTACGAAATAGGTCTGGCCCGCCACACGCGATCCGGGCTGCAGGTGTTCGGCTGCCAGCACATGCGCATGCGCAACGTTTTCCGAGTACACATGCGAGAATTTTGCGGACCCGCTTCCGAGGCGAATATTGAGCCCGCCGCGCGCCGCCTTGATGATGTTGGGTACGTGATACTTGTCCCGAGCCCCGTACATGCCGGCTGGCCGCAGCACGCACACAGCGAGGTTCGGGCCGTTTGCCGACAGCATCATTTTTTCCGCCGCTATTTTTGTGCGGGAGTAAGGGTCTTTGGGCACAGCAGCGGGGTAGGGAAGCGATTCGTCTCCGTCAACTACGGGCCTGGCGCCGTCGACCACCACGTCCATGGTGCTTGTAAACACGAGCTTCGCAACACCGAGGCTTTGGCACGCCGCCACAACATTGCGGTTGCCGTCCACGTTTACTTCGTCGTATATGCATGCCGGCAGCGCCGGGTCCCACACTGCGGCAGCGGTCTGAAAAACGGTGGTGGCGCCCAAGCATGCCGCCAGAACGGTTTGCGGGTGGCGGATGTCGCCCACGATAGCCTCGACCCGGCTGTCGTCCAGCACCTTTATGTCAAGAATCCGTACGCGTTTGCCTTTTTGAAGGAGCTGTGAAACGATCTCGTAACCGAGCATCCCTGCGCCGCCGATGACGAGGTTGATATCCTTATCGTTGGACTGTTCGTTCATCAGTGCTCCAGATTCAAAAAGTAATAAAGTGACAGAGTGACAAAGTTACGAAGTAAAAAGGAATGCATTCTTTTCAACTTCTCAACCATTCAACCTTTCTTCTTGGCGTTCTTTGCGTGCTTCGACGAACTCAGCGCAGGCCCTTTGCGGTGAACTGCTTATTCCACAGTAATCGCTTCTTTCGGACATATTTTAACGCACTTGTTGCACCGCGTGCACAATGATGCCCAGAGCGGCGTGATCCTCCACTGCTGCGGATCACACGGATCCTTTTCCTCTGCGCCGAATGTCTGGTGCAGGGTGAAAACGGCCGGTCCGCATGCTCGCATACACGCGCCGCATGCACGCGGATCGACTTCGTTGCCGTCGCCGCATATCGAATAGTCGATGGTTATCCTGGTTCGCCTTGCCATTGCGTCAATACTTCTCCGCGATCTGCGGAACCTCGTCGCGCGACCTCAGGTACAGGGCTCCGGGGGCGCAGGCATGCCGGCAGGTGCCGCATCCGTAGCATTTGTCGTAGTCGACAGTCACCGTTTTCCTCGCACCCGTCTTGTGGAGTGCCCCGAACTGGCATATGTCCTCGCAGGAGCCGCAGCCGGTGCACACGTCCGGACGCACGTCGGCTACATACTCCGCTTTGTAAATAGATTTGATGCCAAAATCCAGCCGCGGTCTTATGCCCGCGCACTCTGGGGTCGCGCAGGAGCAGAGATTGTTGATATATGGGAACGGCCCAAACCAGATGGTCCCGATATACCCTTTGTTATTGAAAGCGGCAAACCGCTGGATGGCCTCTTTCCGGGTCAGGAAGAATTTGTCCTTTGCGGGAATAAACCGCGGAAGCTTCGAAATGATATCGGACATTACGCCGAAATTGATGCAGCATGCTTCCTGGATGCCGCGGCTCATGTAGCGGCACATGCAGTTCTTTTCGATGATGGGTTCGGCCGCGCAGGTTTCGAGTATCGCTATCGCGTCCTCCAACGGGACAACCTGGCCGATGTGGCCTTCGGCGCGGAATGGGTTGCGCGGCGGCCTGGTGCTGTGAAGCATGCCCTCAGCCATGCGCTTGAGGAGACGACCGATAAGAGGCATTCTTATCTTGTAGTCGAATCCCACGGGGTTGAACCCGTTGACTTTTCGTACGGGTACCTGCTCGAAATTCTTGTATTGCTCAAGCAGGTAGTCGCGGAGGTTGTATTTCTCGGCGATCTCGTCCGCGTAGTGCGCGGCGTTCAAATACCATTTGCCGCCGTCGCCGTGTTTGGCGCAGAGGTCACACATGGATTGATTCCCGATTTCTATAGACGGCGATTGAACATTTACGACATTTACAAGATAAAATAGGCACGCGTCCAAGGGTAAAAAAAACCGCAAGAACCAAGTGAAAAACGTATATTATGAACTGGCCATTTGTTGAAATTTCTGTCAACCGAAACGAGGGGGGAACATGAATGTCCGTAGTTGTGTCGGGAAAACGATGATTGCCTTGTGCGTGGCCGTGTGTGGAATTGGTTTTGGCGGAGCCGTGAGCGCGGCGGATACGGTTCAGGTGAATATCAGGTCTTTACTCAACGCCCGCTCCGTAACCACCTTTTCAAACGGGAAGCTCTATACATGGACAATGGGTATTGACGGTGGAGGAGGCGGCGACGGATACGGTACGCACTCCGCGGCTCTGCATCTTACGCCGTCCTATACCGGGCACACCCTGCCGGACAGTGCGTTGTACCCTGCAAATTCCAACCATCCAAAAATGATTTTGAATTTTTCCAATTCCGACAGCGCCAGCTTCCAGACTCACTATATCAAAGGAACGGATTCCGTCACGATTCACGTGCCGCAGGGAAACTACTCGGGTGTCTACCTTGCCTTAATGAGTGCGGAAGGATCGACAGCAATCAAGGTTGTACTCAACTATTCGGACGGTCCGGCGACTTCCACCTTTACGCTAAATGATTATAATCAACCTCTCGCTACAGGTGTTTTCCATGTCGACTCCAATATGCAAAAGTGGAGCACTACAAATGTTCCTGTTGACAACGCATTTCACAACCTCGACGGTTTTTGCGTCACGACGAATTCAGCAAAGACTCTTGACAGCGTCAAGCTTGTAAAACAGACGGCGGGAAGCTACGTCACCCTCTGGGGCGTCACCGGCGTTGGCAGCAACATAACCACATCCGCATCGCAGCGGGCCCCCAAAGCCTCATTTGATGTGGTTCACCTTTTCAACAGCCGCGACGGCAGGGTTCAATTCTCAAATGTTAAGACGGGCGCGGAACTGTCGGTGTACTCATTGAGCGGTGAGAGGGTAGCCCGCATCGCAAGTGTCCGTCAAGGCACACTCACGCTGGGCAATCACAACGCCGACGCCACCGTTTGCCCCGGCGTGTACATCTGCGAACTTCGGCAGGGGCAGGAGATCCAGCGGGTGCAGGCGATTATCGGAAGGTAGGGGATGCCCCCTAACCCCCTGTGGAGGAACCGGAAGGTTGTTTCCGTAGCACTCCCTTCGGGAGATGGAGGGGACAGCGAAGCACGAAACGCAGCGCAAATGTCAAGGCCCTCGGATCATCGAGGGCCTTTCTTGTTGCCGGCAGCCGCCTGACCCCCTGTGGTAGGCACGGAAGCTTGTCACCGTAGCGCTCCCGGGTGATGGAGGGGCGTACGGCGCGCGAAAATAGCGTCATTTCCTCTGCGTTTCCCCGGGAATCAATACTCGCCGCCGCTGCCGGCCTGTACGCTGGCTGCTCCGTGCGCGGAGCTATCTCGCGAAGTCGACGGAGCGGGCGGTGTCGCCGGTCTCCGTTTTCCGCATCCTGAGCCGCATATAGTTGGCAAAGTTTGCTATTTTTACGTTGCCGGGGCTCAGGGTATCGGCCTTTTCCGCAAGAGCAAGAGCTTCGGAGGGGCGATTGGTTTGTTCGTAGCATCGCGCGAGCTGGAACATGTAGTCGGGGTTGGTTGGCACAAGGGAATTGGCATTTTCGAGGTAGATCGTGGCGTGCTTTGCCATGTCCCGATCGAGCAGCGACGTGCCTATTTCTTCGGACGCACCGGCATTGGTCGCTTCGCCGAGAAGATAGTTCTGGTATGCCTTGAGCTCCTGGGTTGTTTCGCCTCGCTTGCCATAGATCCGGCCCAGCACCAGCCAGAGGTACGGTACCGTGTCTTTGACTGAAATGCACTTCCGGATCATAGCGATCGCCCTGTCGTACGTCGCGCTCTGTCTTGCATACTCCCGCGCGGCATTGAAGTAGTTGCGGTAGTCGGCCGGGAACCTCGCGGCGTTCTGCTGGTACATCTTTCCTGCCAGGGCGGGATCGGTCGATTCCGAGAGCTGGGCCAGGCGGTAGGCTGCGTCCGGATCCTTCGCGCCGGTCAAAGAAAGGTAGCCCTTGTAAACGGCAATGGCACGAGTGGTGTCATTGACCTTGTCGTACGCGTCGGCCAGCAGCCGCATGAGGGTGGTGCGCAGGTCTCTGGGCGCGCCGGGCGCGGCGCGCGCCTTCTCCAGATTCCGGATTGCAGCCGCATAGTCTTTGGCGCAGTGGAATGCCTGGCCCCGCACAAAACAGTACGATGCATTCCCGGCTTCCGCATCGTCGATTTGGGCGAGACAGGAAAGCGCTGTCGCGCAATCCTTGTTTGCAAGCGCCTGCCTGGCAACCGCCATCGCCGCCGCCGTGTCGTGCGGCGACTTCCGGAGGAACAATTTGTAGGCGACAATCGCGGAATCCGGCTGGTTCTGCTTGCGGTACAGGTCGCCGATCAGCTTGTACTCGTCAACGGCGTCCGGGTTGGCGGCAACCGCCGTTCGCAGGCTCACCAGCGCGTCGGCGGCTTTGCCCATGTGAAGCTGGCAGCGCGCCAGCGCCGAAGTCGTGCCGGCGCTGTGCGGATCCATCTGCAGAGCCATGCCGTAATAGGAGATAGCCCTGGTGTACGCGCCTTTCTTTTCGAGAAGGGACCCGAGCTGGGCGCACATGGCCGCGTCGGCTTCGCCGGTGCCGGTTGCGGTAGTCAATGCA
>Ga0182027_10005310_pt1 | contig 19625 bp, 16 predicted proteins | sample 712E1DmetaG_FD_121300 | JGI IMG/M metagenome (GOLD analysis project Ga0182027, IMG submission 121300) | Permafrost microbial communities from Stordalen Mire, Sweden - 712E1D metaG (Illumina Assembly) | ecosystem: Environmental > Terrestrial > Soil > Wetlands > Permafrost | place: Sweden...
AGCTATAAGCTATAAGCTATAAGCTATAAAAAGGTTGACTAATATGGCTAACAAAGACATAAATTTTGATAAACTTCCTCCTCAAAACCTTGATGCGGAAATGGCAGTATTAGGTTCCATGTTGTTGGATGAAGAAGCTGTTTCCATTGCCTCCGAAAAATTGGATGCTTCTTGTTTCTATAAAGATACTCACCGTAAGATTTTCCAGGCCATCAGCGATCTTTACAACTCCAATAAAGCTGTAGATTTAATTACTTTGGCGGATGCTCTAAAGAGGGATAGCGTGCTGGATGAGATAGGCGGGGCAAGCTATTTAACCTCTTTGGCTAACGCTGTTCCCACCGCGGCTAATATTAACCATTATGCCGGAATTGTCCGCGAAAAATATATTTTAAGGACTTTAATTAATAACTCCACCAAAATCATTTCAGTTTGTCATGAGAGCGAAGGAAATATTGCTGAAGTTGTAGATACTGCGGAGAAGCTTATCTTTGAGGTTAGCGACCGCAGAAATCAAGGCACTTATTTGCACCTTAAGGAAATTGTTAAGGACAGTATTGAAACTATTGACCGGCTTTATCAGAACAAAGCGCATGTTACCGGAATTCCTACCGGGTATATAGATTTTGATTTAAAAACTGCCGGATTGCAGCCATCAGATTTAATTATTATTGCTGGCCGGCCTTCAATGGGTAAAAGCGCCTTTGCTTTAGGGATTGCCGAATATGCCGGAGTGATTGAGAAAGTACCTACTGCGGTTTTTAGCTTAGAGATGTCTAAAGAACAGTTGGTGCAAAGAATGCTCTGTTCGCATGCGCGGGTGGATGCGCATAAAGTAAGAACCGGGTATCTGGCGACCAGCGATTGGCCGCGCCTGACGGCAGCTGCCGGAAAGCTTTCAGAGGCTCCGATTTATATTGATGATACTCCGGCAATCTCGGTCATGGAGTTGCGTGCCCGAGCGCGGCGCTTAAAATCTCATCATGGCATAAAATTAATTATTTTAGATTACATGCAGTTAATGCGCGGCTCATCCATGAATATGGAAAGCCGGCAACAGGAAATTTCTGAAATTTCCCGCTCCCTTAAAGCTTTGGCCAGGGAATTGAATGTGCCGGTAATTGCCATTAGCCAGTTATCCCGGGCGGTAGAATCGCGTACCGACCATCGGCCGCAGCTTTCGGATTTAAGAGAATCCGGGGCAATTGAACAGGATGCCGATGTGGTAGTATTAATTATGAGGGAGGAATATTACAGCCCTTCTCCGGATAATGCCGGCGTTGCCGAAGCGATTATCGCCAAACAGCGTAATGGCCCGGTAGGTTCTTTAAAGCTAGCCTTTATTAAAGAATTTACCAGATTTGATAATTTATCCCGGATTGAATAATGATTTGATTTAGGGAGATTAATCTTATATAATAATTAAAATGCGTAAATTTATTTTTGTACTGCTTACAACTTTTTTTATTTTTAATAGTGGTTCTTTCCTTTTGGCTGAAGAGAAACCGCTTACCCAGCCTGAACAAACAACAACGGCTGCCCCCGAAGCTACTCCTCCGGTAATAAAAAATGTTACCGCTATAGAAGTTGTGGGTAATAAATCCATCAGCACCAATGTCGTAGTCTCTAAAATGAAGACGCGTATCGGCAGCGCCTATCAGGAAAATGTGATTAGCGATGATTTAAAGCGGCTGTATCTATTGGGTTTTTTCAGCGATATTAAAATTGATACTCAGGATTATAAGGATGGCTTAAAAGTCGTGGTGACGGTTGCGGAAAGGCCGATTATAGGTAAGATTACTTTTTCCGGGATTAACCATATCACCATGAAGGATGAAAAGTTAAAGCAGCAGCTAAAGTCTCGGGAAACACAGTACTTAGATTATCCTAATCTAGCCGAAGATGTGGGGATTTTAAAAAAGATGTATGAAAAAATGGGCTATAGCCAGGCTGAGATTACTTATAAGCTTGATCAGAATACGCAGGCTAATAAAGCCGATATAGTTTTTATGGTGGTTGAGGGCAGGAAAGTGCACATTAAGGATATTTTGGTTGAGGGCAACCAGCATTTTCCCAAAGGGCGCATACTGAAGTTACTTAAGACTAAACGCGGCTGGTTATTTAATGCCGGAGTTTTAAAAGATGAGGTACTTAAAGAAGATGTCGAACGGGTTAAGTCTTTTTATCAACGTGAAGGTTATACTGACGTTATCGTAACTTCTGAAGTTAATTCTGATCCCAAAGAATCTTATCTATTATTTGTTACGTTTAAAATAACCGAAGGCAAAAAATACCTGGTTGGCTCAGTGATTGTGCAGGGTAATAAAGATATTACTGAGAAAGAAATTTTAAAAACTTTGACCGATTGTATTCCCGGAAGAGTTTTTTCTCAAGAGGCGATGAAAAAAGATGTGACGGGTATCCAGGGGATGTATTTTGACCGGGGGTATATTTCTGCGCAGGTCCAGGAGTCCACTTTAGTTAATGCCGATACCGGGCGGGTAGACGTAAGTTATAATATTAATGAGAACCAGATAATTTACGTCGATAAAATTAAGATCCGGGGGAATATTAAAACTAAAGATTTGGTAATTCGCCGGGAATTGCGGCTGCATCCCGGAGAAAAATTCGATGGGGAGAAGCTGCGTCGCAGCAAGGAAAGGTTGACCAATTTAGGCTTTTTTGAAGAGATAAATTATGATACTGAGGAAACGGCTGACCCGGCTAAAAAGAATTTAGTGGTGGATGTAAAAGAATCTAAGACCGGAGCTTTTAGTTTCGGCGGCGGCTACAGCACGGTGGATCAGTTTGTGGGTTTTGTGGAGATTGAACAGAAAAACTTTGATTGGAAAAACTGGCCTTATTTTACCGGCGCCGGGCAAGACTTAAAAGTGCGCGCTTCCATCGGTAGTTTAAGTAACGGTTTCGAGCTAAGCTTTACCGAGCCCTGGATGTTTGATTATCCGGTTTCTTTCGGGTTTGATTTATATCGCCGCACGCATACGCGAGATACTGACTCAGGTTATGGATATGATGAAACCGTGACCGGAGGAGATTTGCGCTTAGGCAAAGAGTTGTCTGAATATTTAAGAGGTGACCTTACGTATCGGCTGGATCAGATAAAAATTAATAACCCGACAGACGATGCTTCTCAGGATTTAAAAGACGAGGTGGGTACGAACATGATTAGCGTTCTTTCTCCCAGCTTGACTTATGACTCCAGAGATAATGTTTTTAACACTAGAAAAGGTAATCTTTTTACCGGGGATTTGGATCTTGCCGGCGGGCCACTGGGTGCAGATAAAAGTTTCGTGAAGTTTTACGGGCGGGCGTCGCATTATTTCCCGATGCCGCGGGGCGCTGTGCTGGAGATAAGGGGTAGATTAGGATTGGCGCAGCCTTATAGTAATTCGAACAAATTGCCTATTTATGAGAGATTCTTCGCCGGCGGAGCAGAAACGATTAGGGGTTATGAGGAAAGAAAAGTTGGGCCGGTTGATCCAAGCTCTAAAGATCCTTTAGGCGGCGACGCGCTGGTGGTGGGTAATATTGAATATACTTATCCGTTATTTAGTTTTTTGAAAGTAGCAGCATTTTATGATGTCGGTAATGTTTGGGAAAATGCCGGAGATATTTTCTCTAATAAAAATGCTAACGGAGTACCTAATTCCGGAGGGCTTAAGGCCGGCGTAGGTTTAGGTTTACGTATTAATACTCCGATCGGGCCGATTATGTTGGATTATGGTATCCCAATGAATAAGGAATCTGGAGAGGATACTAAGAAGAGCGGGCGGTTCCATTTCAGCGCTAGCCACGGGTTCTAAATTCAGTAGATAGTAGGTAGGGCAGGTTCTCAAAAAGAAATATCGAAATAATCAAAACCCATATTATAAGGAGGAAACAAAAGATGAAGAAAACTGCAGTAGTTTTAGGAGGATTAGTGATTGGTTTGGCGGTATTCTTAGGCAGCGCGCAGGCCGCGGATAAATTTGGTTTTATCGATTTAAGCCGTGCCTTTAGTGAATATAACAAAACCAAAGGATATGATAAAACTTTAAGCGATAAAGAAAAAGTTTATACCGACGATCGTGATAAAAAAGTCGCGGATTTAAAAGCTTTACAAGATAAATTAAGCCTGCTTGCTGATAAAGAAAGAGAAACTAAGGGCGCTGAGCTTCAGGCTAAAGTAAAGGAATTTAGGGATAATGACGTTAAGGTGCAGGGAGATTTACGTAAAGAGCAGGATGAAAGAATGAAAGAGATCCTTAAAGACATCGAAGCGGCGGTAAAGAAATATGCCGAAAAAGAAGGATATACCCTGATATTTAATGACCGGGTATTAGTTTATCAGACTCCCAGCATGGATATTACGAATCAGATTGTTGCTATTTTAAACGCCGGAGCGAAGAAGTAACTAAATATAGGTCATCTGCAGGTTTTATTTTTGAATAGACAAATATTCTGCGCCTAATCACTGGAAAATTCTCTGGAATTTTATCGAGAGGCCCAGGATAAATCATTTAAATGCAAAAAACCCTAAACGAAATAGCTAAACTTATCGATGGAAAGGTTGTCGGTAACGGGGATACTGTAATTACCGGGGCTTCCGGAATCAGGGAAGCCTCCGAAGGGGATATTACTTTTCTGGCGAATTCCAAGTATTGCTCTTTGATGGATAAAACACGTGCGGCAGCGATCATTACCTCTGAGGATGCGCAAACCAAAGCTAAACCGATTATTTTAACGCAGAACCCTTCTTTGGCCTTTGTTAAAATAATTTCTATGTTTACGCCTGATGATGCCGGCCACCCCAATGGGATAGATTATACTGCGGTTATCGGCAGGAACGTATCTTTGGGCAATAATGTTACCATCGGAGCTTATTCGGTAATTGCAGATAATGCTATCATTGGCGATGATGTAATAATTTACGCCGGTTGCTATATCGGACATCACACAAAAATCGGCAACCAGACATTAATTTATCCGCATGTTTCAATCCGTGAGCGGATTAGTATCGGCAATCGCGTAATTATTCATTCCGGAGCGGTGATTGGCTCTGACGGGTTTGGATTTATTACAATTAAAGAGGTGCATCATAAAATTCCTCAAGTGGGGTCAGTAGAAATTCATGATGATGTAGAAATTGGGGCCAATGTAACTATTGACCGGGCGCGTTTTGGAAAAACAGTTATCGGCCGCGGCACTAAAATTGACAACCTCGTGCAGATTGCGCATAATGTGACTATCGGCGAGAATGCTTTAATTGTTGCTCAAGTGGGTGTGGCCGGCAGCGTAATTGTCGGCAATAATGTTACCTTAGGCGGCCAGGTTGGATTAGTCGGGCATATTACTATTGGCGATAACGCTGTTGTTACCGGACAATCCGGAGTAGCTAAATCTATACCGCCGAATACAATGTTTTCAGGATATCCGGCCAGGCCTTATATGACTAATCAGAGGGTCAACGCCAGTTTACAGAATTTACCAAAGTTAATTAGTACAGTTAGAGAACTAAAGAAAAAGATCGAAGAGCTTGAGGCAAAGCTAAAGGATAAATAAATGGAAAATCAGAAGACAATTATTAATCCGGTTACTTTAAAAGGTGTTGGTATCCATACCGGCAATAAGGTGAGTGTAACTTTTAAACCGGCCGAAGTAGATTCCGGGATAACTTTTATTCGTACGGATGTTTCCGGCTCACCCAGGATTAAGGCCAATGTGGGTTCTTTATTGCTGGCGCCTAAATTCAGCCGGCGTTCTTCGATTGGCAATGATCAGGCCGAAGTGCAGACGGTTGAGCATCTTATGGCTGCCTTATCCAGTTTAGGAATAGATAATATTGATATTCAGATAGATAATAATGAAGTCCCCGGCTTAGACGGAAGCGCGATTAATTTTGTCGAGGCGCTAGAAAAATCAGGGATAGCGCAGCAGGATAAGCCCCGGTATGTTTATACCGTTAAAGAGCCGATATGTATTGAAGAAGGGGTCAGCGCGATTACTATTCTTCCGGCTAAAGAATTTAAGGTTTCTTATACCTTAAACTATAATCATCCGTTACTGGCGGCGCAATTTTTAGAGATCTCGGTTAATTCCGAAACTTTTAAAAACTCTCTTTCTTCGGCGCGTACTTTTTGTCTGGAGAGTGAAGCCACTGAGCTACAAAATCAAGGTTTAGGTTTAGGCGCCAGCTATGAAAATACTTTAGTCGTAGGCAAAACCGGCGTAATTAAAAATAAGCTTAGGTTTAATGATGAATTTGTCAGGCATAAGATTTTAGATTTAATCGGCGATCTTTATTTGTCCGGCTGTCCGATTAATGGCCATGTCATCGCTTTAAGAAGCGGGCATTCCCTGAATTTAAAGATTGCTCAGAAAATTTATGAACAAAAAATGGTTGCACAAGGCGCCAGTAATCTGGAAGGGGCAATGGATGTTAATCAGATTATGAAAGTTTTGCCTCACCGCGAGCCGTTTTTATTCGTGGATCGTATAATTCATTTGGAAAAAGGCAAGCGCGCCGTAGGGATTAAGAATGTTACGATAAATGATTATTTTTTCAGGGGGCATTTCCCGGGACGTCCGGTGATGCCGGGAGTTTTGATTATAGAAGCCATGGCCCAGGTCGGCGGAGTAATGATGTTAGAGAGCGATGAGAACCGGGGTAAGCTGGCATTATTTTTGGCGATTGATAATGCTAAATTTAGAAAGATCGTTGTTCCCGGGGATCAGTTGGTTTTTGAGGTAGAGGCCGGAAAAATGCGCTCTAAGATCGGCACTGTACATGGAAAAGCCCTGGTCGATGGAAAAATCGTGGCAGAAGCAGATTTGATGTTTGCCCTGGTTGAGAATTAAGGGCTTAACTTACGCTCACCATTAATCTGAAGCGAGTGTAACGAATTGAACGATTAATTATGTTAATACATCCTTCCGCAATCATTTCTCCAAAAGCAAAATTAGCCCAAGGGGTAGCTATTGGCCCGTTTAGCGTGATTGGCGACCAGGTAACTATTGGCGCAGATACCAAAGTCGGGGCGCATTGCGTGATTGAAGGCAATACGACAATCGGTAAAAATTGTGAACTATTTACCGGAGCGGTGGTTGGCAGCCGGCCGCAAGATCTTAAGTTTAAAGGGGAGAAGGTTTTTTTAGAGATTGGTAATAATAATATCATCCGCGAATATTGCACGCTTAATCCGGGGACCGGTGAAGGCTCAAAAACGATTGTCGGTGATGATAATTTATTGATGGCCTATTCGCATGTCGCCCATGATTGCCGGGTGGGCAGTGGCTGTGTTCTTGCGAATAATAGCACTTTGGCCGGGCACGTCAGCATTGAAGATAAAGCGGTTATCGGAGGCATCGTTGCGATTCATCAGTTTGTGCGCATCGGCATGCTGGCAATTATCGGAGGATGCTCTAAAGTGGTTCAGGATATTCCGCCGTTTTCTACCTGCGATGGCCACCCGGCGCGCGTCTATGGCTTAAACCTTATTGGCTTAAGGCGTAAAGGTATTTCACATGATTCAATCAAGAAAATTGATCAGGCTTTTAAGTTAATTTTTAATTCCGGCCTATCCGCAAAACATGCTTTAGAAAGGGTAGTGAAAGAAATCGAACAAACCGAAGAGATAATTTATCTGGTTAATTTTGTGAAAAGCTCTGAGCGTGGTTTAACCCGCTCCTGTCGTTAAATATAGGGACGGTTCTCAAACCAAAGCAGAACTGTCCCCTAGAAAAGGGACACTTTTCCTTTAGTTTGAGAACCGTCCCTAAAACTATGAAGAAAATTGGTTTAATTGCCGGAAATAGAAAATTCCCCCTGCTTTTTGCCGCTAGCGCCCAGAAAAAAAACTGTAAAATTATCGCGGTTGCCATTAAAGGCGACACTTCCCCAGAATTAAAAAAATTCGTGGATAAAATTTACTGGCTCAAGCTTTCAGAATTTCAGAAAATGTTTGAAATATTTAAAGCCGAAGCCGTAGATGGCGTAGTGATGGCCGGGCAAGTCAGTCCGCGCAGGTTATTTAGCAAAGAAACTCAAAGCAGCCCACAGCTAAGAGAGATTCTGGCTTCGCTTAAAGATAAGAAGGCAGATACATTATTTGGAGCGGTAGCCAAAAGGCTGGAGGACGCTGGACTCACCCTTCTGGATTCCACGACTTTTATTGAAGAATACTTACCTAAAAAAAACACGCTTACTAAACAAGAGCCGGATTTTGATACCTGGGAAGATATTTATTTTGGTTTAACTTTAGCTAAAGCGGTAGCTAATTTGGATATTGGCCAGACGGTTGCAGTTAAAAGTAAAGCGATTGTTGCCGTGGAGGCTTTTGAAGGCACAGATAATTTAATCCGCCGGGCAGGTAAAGTTGGCCGGGGTAAAGTGGTAATTGTTAAGGTTAGTAAACCCAAGCAGGACATGCGGTTTGATATTCCGGTGATCGGGTTAAATACGATAAAAAGCCTGGTTAAGGCAAGATGCCGGTGCCTGGCCTTTGAAGCCGGTAAAACGCTTTTTATTGACCAAGAAGCAAGTATCAAGCTGGCAGATCGCCATGGTATTTCCATAGTTGCAGTTTAAAAGAGGATGTTTGGCTTAAAAGACAGAGATCCTTTTTCTCTTGACAGTAACTCATTGTAGTGTAAAAATATGTTATAAAAATGGAGGGCACTATGCCACGGATAGCTGAAGCAAAGCCAACGGAGTTTAAGTTGTATGCCCCTGGGGCTAAAAAAGTTGTGGTTTCCGGAAGTTTCAATAAATGGGATACCAAGAAACTGGCTGCTAAGAAAGATAGCAAAGGTAATTGGGCCGCCAAAGTTGCACTTAAGCCAGGCAAGCACGAGTATAAGTTTATCGTAGACGGAAACTGGATAAACGACCCTCGCTGTACCACTTGCGTAGCCAATTCACTCGGTTCGCATAACTGCGTGGTTGAAGTTAAATAAGTTACCTTTTAATAACCATAGAGTAAGCTTACAGGGCGCTGCTGAATGAGTAGCGCCCTGTTAATTTACGCCAGATAAACCAACATTCCTATGAAATATATTTATGGTCCGATAAAATCACGCAGGTTAGGGCTTTCTTTAGGCTTAAGCCTTAGCTTCGATAAAATATGCAACTTGGATTGTGTTTACTGTCAATGGGGCAGTGTCGGTAAAACAGTTTCAGAAAGAAAAGAATACGTTAAGGCCGATGAAATTATCCAGGAATTAAAATCCTGGATGCAAAAACATCCTAAGGAAGCTGGGGAGCTTGAGTTCGTTACTCTTTCCGGGTTGGGTGAGCCGACATTAAATACCTGCATGGGAGAATTGATTGACCAGGTAAAAAATATTACCGGTTTAAAGATTGCCGTGATTACTAACTCTACGCTATTGGGAGACCCTGAGGTGCGTAAAGGGCTCTTAAAAGTTGATTTAATCGTGCCTTCATTAGATGCTGTGGATCCGGAGATGTTTAAACAAATTGACCGGCCAAATGCCGGAGTAAAATTAAATGAAATTATCGAGGGGCTGGTGGCTTTAAGAAAAGAATTCCGCGGCCTGATTTGGCTTGAAGTAATGCTGGTTGCCGGAATAAATGATGGCCTTAAACACATTGAAGAATTAAAAAAGGCAATTTTACGGATTAACCCGGATAAAATTCAGCTTAATTCTCCGGTACGTTATACTGCTGAGAAAAATATCTTTCCTGTAGAAAAAGCTAAGCTTGAGAAAATCAAAGAGATTTTAGGGGGTAAGGCGGAAATCATTTGAGCACCTCTGGTTTTAGTGGCCTAATAAATCCGTCATTGCGAGCGAACGTAGTGAGCGAAGCAATCCCGCTTTAAATTTTATAATTGAGATTGCTTCAGCCTGCTATGCAGGCTTCGCAATGACGATGCTGTTTTTAGATGAAATGCGCCTGTAGCTTCCGCCACAATTCGTGGCGGACCCGCCAAGATTTGTGGCGGGCAACTACGTTTGTGAACTTTGCGCCTATAGCCTAATGGATAAGGCACCAGTCTTCGGAACTGGTTATTGGTGGTTCGACCCCACCTAGGCGCATAAACTTACCTTACCATTCCCCCATATTCTATATATAGGTAAGGACTCACCTGTTTTGCGGCTTTATTAATCTTACCCGGCACAAGTCTTTTGTTATTAGCTAATCAATAATAACGCAAACGCTTTCTTTTTAAGGCCATTTTCTCTTGAAATGGCCTTTTTTTCATTACATACTTTAGATGAAATTAATACTAACTCACCAGCCATAGGGAGAGCCGGGTTATCAGTAAAATGGTAACCCGGTTAGTTAATTTTAGGCTAGCTTAGATTAATCCGCAACCAGGCGAATTTATCGCCGGTTTTGGTTTATTGTGCATTTTTATTGACATCAATTATAAATTCGGTATAATAATTATAATTATGATAAAAGCTCATTCCAGATACCAAATCATGGCGCTAATCTGTTTAGCGCTTTTATTTTTGCCCAATGTTCCGGCTTTTAGCCAAAATATGGCAGCGGATTATCTTTGTGAAGTAGGTAAGGGTTATTATACTCAAGGCAGGTCTGAAGAAGCCCTAACGGAATTTAATAAGGCTCTTTTGATTGAACCGGATAACAAAGTTGCCAAAGATTATGTTAATCGGATCTTTAATGATAATTCTGCTGCGGCTGATAATCAGCCGGCTGTAATCCCCGTCGCTGTTTCAGAAGTTCCGGTTGTTCAGGATACTGTGGCGACAGAAAATCCTGTAAGCCAGAATACCACAGTAGAGGCCGCTTTGCCTATTCAAAATACACCTATACCGCCCCCAGTGGTCGTGCCGGCTGTAATTCAGCCCCCAGTAGTTGCGCCGATTGCTAAACCAGCTCCGGCAATCCAACATACTAAAATACAAGCCGAAGAGAATAAACCTCTAACCAAAGAAGAGGCGATGGACCGGGAATTGGCCAAAGTTAACCAGTTGCGGGTGGCTACTGCCTATCTTTACGGTTATCCGAATTTAACGCCCAAAGCAGAAGAAAAAGAAGATAACGGAATAAAAGTCGGCCTGGTAAAAATATCCGGAGAAGCCCAGCTTAGTTTTGGAGTTACATCTGAAGATTTTATCTGGAAAAGAGCTAACTTTGATTTAAATGAAAAATATAAAAGCTGGCGATTATCCTCTTTCGACGGGTTTAACCGGGGTTTTAATACTTATGACCCTAGAATTTATGATTCGTTAAGTGTCAATGTAGATACTGAGAATAAAAGCGGTTTTAATTTTCACACGAATATCACCGTTGATCCCTGGAGTTTTACGGGTAAGAGTAATAAATTCACGGTTACTGCCACTAACGGCGACATCGCAGAAATGCAAATGTATTATTGGTCGAATACCGGTTTTGTAGTAAATAACACGGTTTACACTAAACTCGGAGCAGACACTTTTGGCATACCAGAGCTAAAGGTTAAGGATGGTAAAACTGATCCGGCTTCGGTTATTTCTTATCGTAACGCCACGACCGTTAATATTCCGTCGATGAAGATCTACCGGGAATTCCAGCCTATACGTGAGTTATGGCTTGATTATGCCAATGATCAGATTAAATTCCGGGCTTTTCCTATCGCCTATCAGGACCAGGCTTATTCTTCTGATGACCCGTTGGGCATAAGTAATCATCATATCGGCTGGGAGGATAGTAAATGGTTGCGTATGTATACCCCGGGTAATTTTAACTCAGGGGACACCTTGCCAAGCTATACTAAAGGCCGCTGGGATGACTCGCTTTCATTTTTATCTAAAGATAGTACCGGTAAATATCTTACTGCTTTAAGAGGCTTTGCATTTTCTTTTACCCCTGAAGAACACACATCTTTTGATACCACCATCGCTACGCCCAAAGATCTTTGGCAGGATTACGGGGTGGTGGATAATCTGATTTCTGCCAGCCGCCTAAAGCATTATTTTGCAGATAACTTTATGTTGGGGGGGACATTTACCACCCGCACCGGATATAAAACTGACCCGCAGAAACTGGATAGCGAAAACTTTGTCGCCGGCGCAGATTTGGGTTATGAAATCACCGACGGCATGAAAGCGCAGGCGGAAGTTTTGAGTTCTCAATCTTATTATGATATGGATAACTCAGATTATAAAACTAAATCCCGCGGAAATGCCTATTATTTTTCTTTTATCGAGCGCTACCCGCAGAAAAGTATTATGGATTTAAAATATGGTTACGATGACATTATTCCGGATAAAGACGAAAACTTCCTTTTGAAAAGCAAATTTTATCTTGGCCGCATGGATAAAGGGTTTGATTCAGCTTTGTCGGATTTTCACAATACCCGCCAGGATACTTCCTGGAGCAGGCATATCCATTTTACCCGTCCGATGGAGTATTTCTTCGCCGGCCTGACTAAGCCCGCCAATAATTGGGATGAACTGTTGGCCACGCGGATTGGTGATGGCATTGATATCGGCAGGGACGCTTTAGGTTTTCGCATTGAGGCATTCCTAGACGATAGATTCTATAATCTTTTTGATATCCGCAATGTGCACAATGTAAATGGCAAGTTCATTGAAAATGTGGTGCGGGATGAACTTTCAGTAAGAGTTACCGACAAATTAACGGCTAAAGTTTTAGGTATTTATCAAAAGCTTCCCAATACCGTAGCCGGTATTGACCCGTATATTTACGATGGCACAACCGGTAATTATTTTAATAATTCCTCAGTAGTTGATGGCCAGGATCCGACCATTAAGACCGGCTCTATAGGTTTAAACTACGACTTCTTTGACTGGCTAAGCTTAGACGGTATTTATGAACGTACCAATGATTATTCTTTAGCCTATGATAATTTTCCGCGCAATGTCTTAAACAACAATACCACTTTGTGGGGCACTTATTATCAAAATGATAATCTTTATCGAAATATTTATCCGTTTCTTTATGATCAGGGGAATTTCCCCCAAGCTCCCTATGAGTTTTACAGTATTTACAAGACGGGGTTAAGAGTTTCTCCTCTGCAGAATCTGGATTTATACTTAGATTATACGCGTAACGAATTCCAAGCAGCCAGCTTAAACTCGGATAACATGAACCACATTGGCTTGCAGATGACTTATATGCCTACGCCTAAAATCGGATTTTTACTTAAATATATATACTCTCGCTGCCAGGATGTTGATCGGCTAATCGCTGGAGTCACTAAACCGGTGGGGCACAACAACTTTTATGGCGAATTTAGGTATCTTCCTTCCAAAGATGAAGAAATTATCTTCCAATATGGAGAGGGCAACTCTAGCGCCATAGGCAACATGAATTTAGACCCCTATGGCGGCAGCATGCTTACTTTAGACACGCAGCATATCGTCCGCGCTTATTACCGCCGCAAGTTTTAGCTTTTGTCTCAATCTTAAAAACTTTATAATTTTTCGTAACTCATTGATAATGCGGTAACTACGTGCCTCTTAAAATTTAAGAGTCATTGTTTTTTACTTTTTAATTGTTTTTAGCAAGTTTGATCCTGAATAGGCTTTTAGGCCTATAAAAACGAGCAAAATCAAGTTTAAAAGATATAGAAATACCCTTGACAAGCGAAATGCCGGAGTGTATACTTAAGTACGTTATTTTTTAACCCAAGAAAGGAGCTACAAATGAAGTTACGGTTAATCTTATTATCACTACTTTTTGTTTTTATCTGTTCAGTTAATTCTTTTGCCGGTATACTTATCCAAAACCGGACAGGTGCGCTTAAAATTTTTATGCCTGATGGCAAACAGTTGGTTATTCAGGCTAAGGATCCTTTACCAGCCATCCCTGATGGAGCAACAATTACTATTCTGGCAGGATCGGTTACTATTGCTACTAGCGGAAAATCTACGGTTCCAGTGTCCGTAGGAACCTATACCATGCTAATCAAGGAAGATTCTAAGGTAAATTTAAATTTAAACCCAGATGGAACCATGACTTCTACGGTAATTGCCGGTTCAACATTGGTTTCCAGAAAAGTTGAAGCTTATCAAAATCCTTTGCCTCCGGCAGGGTCTGAATTAGGCGATATTGGGAACATTGAAAGAAGAGATATTAGTCCATCGCTATAATTTGTTATTTTATTATTTAAAGGGAGTAGTCTATGAAATTCACTAAAGTATTATTAATGTCAGTAGCAGTGATAATTTGTTTTAATGGATTTGCTTTTGCCGGAATCTTCGAAACCCAGATTATTTCAGAGGATTTTCAACCTGATGGGATTGTTATAGGTAAAACCCTGAATAAGGAAAACGCCATTAACGTTGGACAGGCAAGATTTAAGGGCGCTGTAACTACCTCTGAGAGATTTGATGATAATATCTTTCTTACCCCAAATGATACACGCTCGGATTTCATTACTGAGCTCAATCCGCAGATATTTATGGACTTGCCATTCGGGATTGATGAACGGCATAGTTTTAAGCTTCTTTATGATGCTAAATTAGGCAGTTATTCTAACTATACCAGTCAGAATTACCAAGATCAGGAATTAACCGGTTTACTTAATTTTAAGCTTCCCTTTGGATATTTTGCCATAAGAGATTTCTTTAACAAAACTTCCGATAGGGCAGGAACCGAATTTACTGACCTGGTTCGGCGTACTGACAATCAAGCTGATGCATTCTTAGGTATTGAATTTAATAAATTGGCAGAGGAGTTTAACTACACTCATTTTACCCGGCATTTTGACAGCCGTGATTTTGAAGCTTTCAATTATAAGGAAGATGTCGGCACTAGCACCACTTATTATCAGCTTTTTCCTAAAACCAAGGCTTTGTTCGAATATAATTTTGGATTGCTCGATTATACTACGGATAATTCTCGCGATGGTTATTTTAACCAGTACAGATTTGGGTTAAAGGGAGATTTAACCGGTAAAACTATCGGCATACTTAAATTCGGTTATCAGGATAGGACTTATAAGACCGACGAGAGGTCAGGATGGAATCATTTTGTGGCGGAAGCAGGATTGATTAACCAAATGAGTGACCGTACTAAGTTAACCTTCAGATTTCTGGATACTGCTACTGAATCAACTTATGACAATAATAATTACTACAATAGTAATTCTTTAAGCGCAGAATTGGAGCAGGGAATAACTGAGCACCTTACCTTTGATGCTTTAATGGGCGTAGATAGAAATCTTTATCCGGAAGTAGGGACGTTTGTTGCCAAGAAGCGTAAGGATACTATTTGGACCGGCCGCGTAGGGCTGGAATATCAGGCCAAAGATTGGGTTAAGGCCGGGGTAAATTACCAATATACCAAGGATCTCTCTAACGTTGGCCCCCAGGATTATACTGATAACCAAATTATGGCCAGCATTACCTTCATGATCTAGCCGCTTTTTAAATCCCTATGAAAAAGCATTTAATTCCCAGCCACATAATATTTCTGTCATTAATCCTACTCATCCAATTTCCGCTTTTTGCCGATAACAAAGATTACCATGTCGGCCCGGAGAATCTGCTGCAAATCGATGTACATTATGGCAAAGATGGGCTAATTTCCCAGAAGGTACGTGTTTCTTCCCGGAATCAAATTACCTTTCCGTTAATCGGAGAGGTGGATGTTGCCGGACTGACGGTTTCAGACGTTGAAAAAAAACTTTATACTCTCCTGGAAAAGGATTATCTAGTTAATCCTCAGGTAAATGTGGTGATTGAGGAATATAGTACAGTTTCGGTAATGGGGGAAGTGAAAAAACCCGGCTCATATCCGATTAAAGGCAGGCTTACAGTAGTTGAGGCAGTTTCGCTAGCTGAAGGTTTTACAAAAATTGCCTCTCCGAACCGCACTAAGGTCATTCGGACTAATCCGGACGGCTCAAAAACCGAAATACCTGTAAGGTTGGGCGATATAATGAAAGGCGGACGGCAAAAAAGTAATATTGACCTTCAAGGCGGAGATGTAGTGGTGGTTGCGGAGAGTTTATTTTAAAATGACAGGCCAAGAGAGCAAGGAAAATTTATTATTACAGGAAGACAGAGTTTTAGAGATCGACCTGCAGGAGATTTATTCTAAACTTATCAAACATCACAGGTTAATTCTAAATTTTATCTATGTTTGCTTAGGAATTGCGCTTCTATATTCATTTATTGCCCGCCCGGTCTATAAATCTACTGCCAGGATTATGGTTGAAGGAAAAGTTCCCAAGATTACCAAAGTTGAAGACGTTGTTCTTCAGCCCGATTATTCCGATAATTCTAATTACTATAACTCACAGATTGAAGTTTTAAAAAGCCATGCTGTGGCAAATTTAGTTTATGATGAACTTGGAGGTTATCAGCCTTGGGGAAGTCTGCGTGGTAGGGGGAGAGATTCAGGAAAACTTTCCAAGGAAGAAAGGGTTAACCGCCTTTTAAAAACTATTCGTATTAATTCGGTGCGCATGACTCAGATTATTGAGGTAAGTGCTGAAGATGTCGACCGTGAGCTGGCCGCAAAAATAGTTAACAGTTGGGTAAATGCTTATAAAGTATTTTCATCCCTTGATCAACTTATCCAGCGTAGGGGCGAACTTGAAGCAGATATTGATCAAAATTTAAAATATGTTAAAGAAAAGCATCCGATTATTCAGGGCTTACGTTCAGAGATTACGGTGATAAACGCTAAAATTGATGGAGAAAAACAAAGCGCAGTTAATGCTAATGTAAAAGTCCTTGATTTAGCCCAGGTTACAAAGGTGCCGATTAGGCCCAAGCCTTTATTGAATCTAATATTTGCGTTGTTTATTGGTTCATTCGCCGGGATTGGGTATGTGCTTTTATTGGAGAACATAGACCAAAGTATTAAAATCCAGGCAGATATCGAAAGTTTTTTACATATGCCATGCCTGACCGCGTTACCGTTTTATACACCGGAGAAGGATAAGGAAGCATTCCCCTGCGCGCTTATTTCTGCCAAGGACACTAATTCCATGTTTGCGGAGCGGTTTAGGGGCTTACGGACAAGTATAATTTATAGTAACCCGGACTTAAGGAAAAAAGTTATTCTTTTAACTAGTGCCGGGCCAGCTGAAGGAAAGTCTACTGCCGCAGTTAATTTAGCTACCGCCTTTGCTCAATTTGAAGGAAAAGTTATTTTAATTGATGCTGATTTACGTAAGCCAACACTGCATTCAATTTTTAACTTGTCTTGCGAAAAAGGACTTACTGAGCTTTTAGCCAGCGATAAGCTAGATTTTAAAGTCTTCTTAAAAAATACCGGTATCAATAACCTTGATTTTATTTCTTGTGGAATAATTCCTCTAAATCCTGCTGAATTGCTGGGTTCTAAAAAGATTGAGGCTTTAATAACTGAACTTGCGAAAAATTACGATCGGATTATTTTCGACGCTCCTCCGGTGCTAGCGGCAACGGATGCGGTGATACTTTCCACAAAAGTCGATACGACCATCTTAGTATTTAAAGCCGGTTTTACCCATAAACAAGTTGCTAACCGGGCGGCCAAGCTTATTCATTCTGTGCATTCCAAAGTATTAGGGGTTGTGTTAAATATGGTAAAAACTGAAGATTATAAGTATTACCCATATTATAATTATTACCAGAAGAATGATCAGAAAACGTAGGTGTTGTTATAGAAGGCAACGGCTATACTTTTTTATATAGAAGGGGACGGTTCTACTTTTTAGAGTTTAATTTTAGAGAAATAGAATCGTCCCCTTTATTATCTCGAAAATGTCAATTAAACTCATCGATGCACTACTCATCCTATTATTAATCTTTCTTCCCTTAGCGCTAGGTGCAGTTCATGCCTGGTCAATCACACTTTTCGCAATAATCGCTGTTATATTATTTAATCTCATAATTTTCCAGCCCGGTTTTAGCTTTAAGAAGTTTTTTAATTTTCCTATATTTATTCTAAGCCTGATCTTCCTGGGTTATCTACTTTTTCAGCTTATTCCGTTACCACCAAGTATCTTAAAAGTTATTTCTCCTAATACTTATAAATTATATTGCGATTATTCCCTTACCTATCCTTGGATTAATAACTGGCGTCCAATAAGCATTTATCCTTGGCTTTCGATTTCGGAATTAATCAAGTTTATTAGTTATGGATTTGTATTTTTGGCTATTCTCTATCGGTCTTCTTCACAGAATAAGTTACAAGGGTTAAAAGCTGACGAATACATCTCAATGACTTATCTTCAGTTAGGCTGCTTAACAGGTATTTTGGCAATTCTTTTGCATAGCTTGGTTGATTTTAACCTGCATATTACTGCCAATGCGTTTTATTTTACGGTTCTCTTTGCCTTAGCTGTAGCAATTAGTAGAAAAGATGAGGGTATTAATAGGGGATTTATTTCGAAATTATCCAATACTATTGTTTTTGTTGGTTTTGTAATTTCAATATTTGGCATAGTACATAAATTAAGCGGAAGCTATAAAATTTATTGGGTAATGAAAAAAGATGGCGAACCTTTCGGCCCGTATATTAATTATGACCATTATGCAGGTTTTATAAGTATGTGTTCTAGCGTTGCCGTTGCTTCTTTTATGGCTAAAGTACGCTACTCTTCATTTTTTTTGATGAAAGGCCTTAGAAACAAGTTAACGTGGTTATTGACCAAAGAAGCAAGTTCTATGTTGCGGCAATTATTTTATGTAATCGTAATGGTAGGTTCTTTATTTTATTCCTCTTCTCGAGGCGGGATATTAAGTTTTGTTATAGCTATACTGGTATTTTATCTTTTTGTTATTGTCAAAACTAAAAGCAACCGAAAAGGTAGATTGATATTCTTTTTGGCTATAATGGTTTTGTTAAGTATAACAATTATTTTTTGGATCGGGCCCGATGGAACTTTTGAAAAATTTGTAAAGTTAAATCACGCTATCCGTTCTATAATTCACGAATCTTCAGTATTAAGTGAAATGAGACCCGCGATTTGGAGTGATGTAATAAAGATACTACCAGATTTTCTTATTACTGGTACGGGTTTCGGGACATTCTCGAGCATTTTCCCAAAATATCGTACACATGAATGGGGTGGTAGATTTTTACGCTATGCACATTGCGATTATCTCCAGCTTGTATCAGAAACTGGCATTGTAGGCCTAATTTTTATTATAGGATTCCTGATTTATTTCGTGCGTTTGTACGTATTGACACTGCGTAAACTAAAGTAGTAGTTTGTTGTCATTCTGAGGGAGCGTGGCGACTGAAGAATCTATTTGTTATTAATAATATGAAACTTAGAATTACCATACTTCTCTTAAGCATAATCTATTGTGGTTATCTGTTAGCTGTTTTAACCGCTAACCACTATAAGTCTACTTTTTTCAATTCCTTAAACTCAGAATATTATTATCAGGGCGGGTTTCTAAGCAACGCGATTGAAGCAGAACCTACAAAAGCGGAGTATCATATGCATTATGGTTTGGAGCTGTTAAAGACCTTGCCTAAGGATAAGTTCTCAGCGCAAAACCAGCTGCGACTGGCAAAGAAGGAGCTTTTTCGCGCAGTCAAACTCAAGGCTTATAACGAATTATATAATAAGACTTATAATACTTACGCTGTATGGATAGATAGCCAACTTTAAAGTAATTTATTTTTGTTTTGGTTTATTATCTTGTGTGGAAGGATGAAAAAAGCAGGGCAAAAGCGGTAA
>Ga0182027_10005311_pt1 | contig 19624 bp, 10 predicted proteins | sample 712E1DmetaG_FD_121300 | JGI IMG/M metagenome (GOLD analysis project Ga0182027, IMG submission 121300) | Permafrost microbial communities from Stordalen Mire, Sweden - 712E1D metaG (Illumina Assembly) | ecosystem: Environmental > Terrestrial > Soil > Wetlands > Permafrost | place: Sweden...
CCTGCCGCGAGCAGTTTCCCGGCTACGCAGTTGTCGCCGTGGACGTCACGTCTCCCCTGTGGAACAGGCAGGAGCTGGACAATCCGGTGCGCCTCATGGACCAGGTAGTCAATATTGGATTGAAAAAACAGAAGGCTGCCGAACGCGCCCTCGCTTCCGCAGTGATCACGCCCGACCTCGCCGGATTTGTGAACACCGACTTTTCGCGCATCGATACCATGGTCGCCCGCGGCTACGCTGCCACGATGCAGCGCATGGCCGACATCCGCGCCGCAATTTCGGCCGATACCGGCGTATCGGCCCCCGGGTGCCGCAGCGCCGATGCGCTTGCCCTGCCCCTGCGATTCCGCGGCGTTCCTCCGGCAACGGCAGCAGCGCTGTCGGCGGCCCTGAGTGAGGCGCGCGGACCTTTGACAGGAGATGCCTCTCGGAAGACGGCTCTCCGCATCCTGGGTGAGAAAGGATTCCCGTTTGCTCATATGTATTTTACGCCCGGAATCGACTCCGGCACCATCGTCACCTTTTCTCCGGCCACGGTCCACAGGGTCGCGGTACACGGAAACGCCGCAACGCGACTCTCCACCGTTCAGTCCATGATCGGCATCAGGGTCGGCGATACCATCACAACGCATGCGCTGTCCAAAGCGATTTCGGCCTTGTATGCTTCGGGCCTGTTCAGGAATGTGGAAGTAAGTCCGGATTCAAACGGCGTTGTCGAAGTTACCGTTACCGAAAAGGAATTCTGGCGCGCAAGGGTGGGCCTGCGGTTCGATGAGTATCACCTGCTGGAAGGTTATATCCAGCCGGCCTACGAAAATCTCTTCGGACTCGGCATTCTTACCACGTTGCATATCCAATACGGGCTTCTGCGCGAAAAGTATGCGTTGGCGCTGCAGCAATCGCATGTCTTCTCCTCTGCGTTCGCAAACATGGTACAGGTGCAGGGGTACATTTCCCGCGAAGGAGTAGTGACGCGTAAGCAATCCCCGGACCCGATTGATTCAACCATCACCCGGGTAACACTGGAAGAACAGACTTTGGTACGAGGCGGCGTGCTGGCGCTCGCGGGAATGCAACTCGATCGGTTCCTGATGCTGGAAGGCGGCATACGGGCCGAAAAATTCTCGGTGTACGAGTCGTCCGGGCTCAAAAACCCCTTCGGCGGGTTCGAAAAGGGCATGCAGTATGTGATGGTGCGGCTCACCGGCGACGACCTTGACAGATTTCCCTTTCCAGAAAAAGGGCAAAAGACCTATATTACCTTAGGCTTTGCGCACGACGTGGTTACCGGTACCGAAACATTTGCCAAGCTCGACGGCGGGACGACTCCATACTTTACAGTGGCGAAGATTCATACGTTTTCGCCCCAGTTGCACTTCGTCTGGGCGTCCTCGTCGATGCCCGACGTCGAAAAGGTGTACCTTGGCGGAACAGTACCGGAAGAACAATTCAAAGACATAGACGTTTATAACTGTCTTCCGTTTTTCGGTCTGCGGCAGAGGACCCTGCCCGGCGACATCGCGCTTCTCCTGCGCGGCAATTACCGCTTGCAAATTCAGCAGGGGATATATTTCTTGTGTTCCATCGACTGGGGATATGCCTGGCCGTGGGACGACCGGTGGAAGCTCGACAAGCTGGCAAGCGGAAGCATCGGAGTACTCGGTAGTGAGTTCCTGAGCGATGCACCCGTGGGAATGGGTCTCGGGATTGCCTGGATAACGCCGGTGGGGCCGCTCCGTTTTTCGTGGGGAAGGCTCCTGAGGAACAATCTCAACCCGGACCTTAACATTCTTTCCGAGAACCTGTTTTATCTTTCGGCGGGGCACGATTTTTGAGATGAACTTTTGCCGCGCCGCGGCCCTGCTCACTTAAGCGCTGAGGTTTGCCCGACATCGCTATGCGTCTCACAATTTCTTCCAAGCTGTTTCTGGGATTTCTCTTTGTTATCCTCCTCAACGTCACATATGTCGTGATTGTCAATAAGCTGTCCGACTTGAACGGCGTCGCCAACATCCTCAAGCGGCAGGACGAGGTGAAAAACGGCCTCCTGCGGGTCGCCAATCTCCAAAGCGACAAGCGACGGAGCCTCACCTCGTATGAGGCCATTGGCAAGTCGGAATCGGTGGAGAATTTCCGGCAGACGGGCAGAATCGTGCTGCAGCTGCTCGATTCCGTGAGCGACGAAATGAGCGTGATTTCCACTCTCGATTCCGCGGTGTTCCACAAAAACGTTGCGGGCTCCTCGCATTACGAAAACCACATGAAGCTCCTGTCCCTCATGACAACCATGGTCAACAACATAGAACTGTACGATAAGTCGTTTGCGCAGCTCGCATTCTCGGGCAAGCCGCCCGATTCCATGAAGCTCATCTCCAACGACAAGGGCGTTCCGCTTACCCTCGTGCTCGATTCGGCCGACCAAATGGTCAACAAGTCCCTCAAGGAAACCGATGCCCTTATCGATGAGCAGACCAAGAGCGTCATCAAAGACGCCGAACGGCGGATCACCGAAATCAAACAGATGACGATGATCATTCTGGGGATCGTGATCTTCGTCGCGGTCTGGTTTGCCTTGTTTTTCTCACGCCTCATGACCAATTCGCTGCGCCGCCTCAAGGTGTCGGCGAGCGCCATCGGCAAAGGCGACTTCTCCTTCGACCCTTCGGGCTACCCTGGCGACGAGATCGGTGACCTGGCCGGCGCGTTCCACGACATGGCCCTCGATCTGAGAAAAGCGCAGGAAGAACTGGTGAAATCCAAGCGGCTGGCCGCAATCGGCGAAGTAGTTGCATCGGTAAATCACGAAATCAACAATCCCCTCATGATTATTTCGGGTAACGCGCAGTTTCTCGAAATGTCGATGACCGACTATCCCGAAGAAATGAAGGAACGGGTGAAGGTGATCCTGGAAGAAACCGAGCGGATATCCAACGTCACGCGCAAACTCCGCGAAATACGCAATCCCATCGTGGAAGAATACACGTCGAGCGGTGAACAGATGATCAACCTCGACAAGTCGGCGGAAAATTGACCGCCTTGACTCCATGCAGGTAAGGAAACAGCGATGCCCTCGAGAACAACAGCACTCGTGACGTCTGTACTGAGGTTTACGGTCGTGCTCGCATGCATCACCGTGTGCGGCTGCGCGGCCAATCGCGTGGCGCAGTACACCTACGAGCGCCGGCTTCTGGCGGATGCCGATGAGAAATTCGACCAGAAGCGGTATGCCGAAGCTCTCAAGATTTATCAGGAACTCGTTAGCTCTCCGTCGTATTCGCAAACCGAGGCCGCCAAGCAGGCATTGTTCAAAATCGGTTACATCAATATTTATTACGACAATCCCAAGGCAGATCCGAAGGCTTCGCTGGATGCATTCAATTCGTACCGGGTGAGGTACGCCGATGACAAACTCATCGGCGAGGTAAACACCTATTCCAAAATACTGGTGGTCCTCAAAAGCTTCGAAGAGCAATACGACGAAACAACGGCCCGGGTGAAACGGCTCCAGTACAAGTCCGCAGCCGCGACCGGCAGTCTCGACACTTTACTCGAATCTATCCAGCGGTGCTCAACCGAGCGCGATTCGCTTGACCTGGAGAAATCGGCCCTGCTCAAGAAGATCAGCGAACTCGAACAGACAATTGTCAAAATGGAAAAGACCCGCTGACCATGCTCCCGGCGGCGCCAGTCGCAAAGGCCGTACCGACCAGCCGCCAGACAAGAGATTCCTTTCCGGAGCGTCTTTCACCTCGTTGCGGAGAAGCATTCGGCGTCCAACAGATTATAAACCGAAAGGTTTTTCTCACGTGTTTCGACAGGAAATCGCACACAGCACAACCATAGTCGTCAAAGTCGGCAGCAGGATCCTCACGTCACCGGACAATGTGCCGCACACCAGGCGTCTCCGCTCTCTTGTCGACTCCATTGCAATACTCAAGCGTTCGGGAAAGCGGGTCCTGCTCGTGTCGTCGGGCGCAATCGCCCACGGCATGCAGGTGCTGGGACTCGCAAAACGGCCCGCAACCATCCCGGCGAAACAGGCATGCGCGGCCGTGGGCCAGATCCGGCTCATGAACGGCTACGACACCCATTTCACCCGGCACCATATTCCCATCGGCCAGGTGCTGCTCACCTGGGACGACCTGCGGGACAAGCAACGGTATCTCAACCTGCGGAACACGCTCTTCCAGCTCCTCGACTGCGGCGCAGTCCCCATTATCAACGAGAACGATTCGGTGGGCGTGGAAGAAATCCGTTTCGGGGAGAACGACACGCTCGCCGCGCAGATTTCGCTGCTCGTGCAGGCCGACCTTTTTGTCAACCTCACCGACATCAACGGATTGTACGACGCCAACCCGACCACCACGCCCGGCGCACAGCAGATTCCCCTGGTGGAGAACATCACGGCTGCCGTCCACAAGCTTGCTTCCGGCAGCGTGAGCGACATAAGCGTGGGCGGCATGGCCACCAAACTCCGCGCCGCGGAAATCGCCTCGAAAGCGGGCATTTTCGCACTCATCGGAGACGGGTACCACCGCACGCTGCTCGAAGCGCTCCTCGATCCGAAGGCCGGCACGCTGTTTCTTCCGAGGGCGAAAAAGATGCCGGCGCGCCACCGGTGGATCGCATTTACCGGTCAGCCCGCCGGCGTGCTCATTATAGACGATGGCGCCGCGCACGCCATTGCAAAACAGGGAAAAAGCCTTTTGCCGGCGGGTATCAGAAATATCGTCGGCAGCTTCAAGCCGGGCGACATGGTGGACATCCAGACCGAGAATAGGCAGGCGGTCGCTCGCGGCCTTGTCAATTATTCCTCCGACGAGGCGGAAAAAATCGCCGGCTGCAAAACAGTTGACATAGCGCAACGGCTCGGCCAGAAGACGTTCGACGAAATCGTCCACCGCGACAATCTGGTTATCCTGTAACCCCGCACACGAGGTATTTTTACCCGCGTCGCCGACGGCGACCCCAAAGGCGCCGCGCCGCGGCGCCCCCCGCGATCGATACCTGTACCGGACGGAGGCCATTGTGTCTTCCTTGACGCTTGCGAAAACCATCGATGCCATCGCGAAGAAGGCGCGCGCGGCAAGCCGCCTGCTGATGAACGTGGACCCGGACAAAATCGGCGATTGCCTGCGCATTGTGGCCACGCTTCTCGACGAGCAGAAAGCCGCAATCGCAAAGGCAAACCGCAAGGACCTGGCGCTCACCAAAGACAAGAGGCTCAGCGGCCCCATGATCGAACGGCTCACCATTTCCGACAAAACCTTCGAGTCCATGAAGCGCGGCCTCAAGGAAGTGGCGGCGCTTTCCACTCCAGTCGGCGCAACCTTCGACGAGCGAGTGCGGCCCAACGGCCTCACCATTTACAAAATGCGCGTACCCATCGGCGTCATCGCAATCATCTACGAATCGCGTCCGAACGTGACCGTCGACGCCGCGTCGCTGTGCCTCAAATCCGGCAACGCGGTGATACTCCGCGGCGGGAGCGAAGCGTTCTTTACCAATAAGGCGCTCGCCGCGCTGTTCGGCAGGGCCTGCGAACGCGCGGGCCTCCCCCTCGGCGTTGTCCAGCTCGTGCCAACCACGGACCGGAAGGCGATCGATCTTCTTCTTTGCAAAGACCAGGAAATAGACCTTGTGATTCCCCGCGGCGGCGAAGGCTTGATCCGGGCAGTTGTGGAAAAATCGCGGATTCCGGTGATTAAGCACTATAAGGGCGTGTGCCACGTGTTTGTGTCCCGGCGCGCCGACATCAGCAAAGCCCTTCCCATTGTCGTGAATGCCAAGGTGCAGCGACCTTCCGTGTGCAACGCCATGGAGACGCTCCTGCTCGACGCGTCGCTGCCGGACGCAAGCAAGAAGCGGCTCCTCGACGCGCTCATCGACAAAGGCGTTGTGCTGTTCGGCGACTACGCGACGCGGAAACTCGTCGTTGGCGTCAAGCGCGCCACAGAAGACGACTGGCGCGCCGAATACCTCGACTTGCGGCTCGCGGTCCGTGTTGTGCGGGACGTGAACGAGGCAATCCAGCATATCAACACCTTCGGCTCGCATCACACCGATGCCATCGTCACGGAGGCGAAAAAGGAAGCCGACCTGTTCTTGCGCCTGGTTGACTCTTCGAGCGTCATGGTCAACGCCAGCACCCGTTTCTCAGACGGTGGCGAATACGGCCTGGGCGCCGAAATCGGCATTTCCACCGACAAACTCCACGCCCGCGGCCCCATGGGCGTGGCGGACTTGACGACGTACAAATGGATCGTGAAGGGGAACGGGCAGATAAGAAGTTAAAAGTTGAAAGTTAAAAGAAAGTGATTTACCTTGAATCTTATCGACTCTATTAAATTCGACGCAAACGGGCTTGTGACGGCCATCGCTCAGGACGCCGCGACAAACCGCGTGCTTATGGTTGCATACATGAATCGTGAAACGCTCCAGGAAACGCTTTCCACAGGGAAAATGGTTTATTACAGCCGCTCCCGAAAGAAGCGCTGGCTCAAGGGCGAGACCTCCGGGCACTTTCAGACCGTACGTGAAGTTCGCATCGACTGCGACGGCGACGCGGTGCTGTTTCTGATAGATCAGGCGGGAGCGGCGTGCCACGAGGGGTATTTCTCGTGCTTCTTTAGAAGAAAAACCGGCGAGGATTGGAAAATCGCCGACGCAAAACCGTCGTAACAAGGGCCGGCGACTCGCATGACACATTCCGACACCTTTGCCCGCCTTCTTGACACCGGCATCATCCCCATCATGCGGATATCCGACGCGGCCAAGGCCGCAGCCGTTGCAAACGCTCTTATTGCGGGTAACATTCCGGTCCTGGAAATATCCCTGTCGCCTCCCGGATCGCTTGCACTGCTCGAAGCAATCGCCAACACCTTGGGCGACACGCTGCTTCTGGGCGCCGGGACCGTGCTCGACGCGAGCACGGTTCGGGATGCCACGGCCGCGGGCGCCCGCTATATTGTAGCCCCGAATCTCGACGTGGCAGTTATTGACGAATGCAAGAGGTGCGGTGTACCGGTGTTCCCCGGCGCTCTCACTCCTACCGAAATCGCCCGGGCAATGCAGGCGGGCGCCGACGCGGTAAAGGTGTTCCCGTGCAACGCGGTGGGCGGACCTGACTACATCCGCGCACTGCTCGCCCCGTTTCCCCTCGCGCGTCTGTTTCCGTGCGGCGGGGTCAACGCCGCAAACGCGGCGGCGTACTTTGCCGCCGGCGCCAGGGCGATCTTTGCCGGATCCTCGCTTATCAACAAACGCCTTATCGACGAGGGCCGCTTCGATCAAATCACGCAGCAGGCCCGCAGCCTTGCGGCCGCGGTGGCTGCATCACGAAGGATAGTTCCATGAACCGGCCGCCGCCCTCCACTCCCCGCATCGAAGTTTCGCTCGACAACATTCTAAACAACCTTGCCGAAATCCGCGGTGCAATTGGTCCTGCAAAAGGCATCATGGCCGTTGTCAAGGACCTCGCCTACGGGTGCGGCTCTGTGGCCGTGAGCAGGACGCTTGAAGCCAACGGCGTTTCGTGGCTCACGGTGGCAACCGCGGCCGAGGCACGCACGATCCGCGACGGCGGGATCGCCCTGCCGGTGCTGGTGCTCGGCGCATGCGACAAAGACGAATTGGCCTGGGCCTGCGAAAACAACGTGAGCATTTCCCTCAACGATGCGCAGGACCTTGCCGGCTTTGCCGGTCCTGGCGGGACAGTCCGCTTTCACGTGAACATCGACACCGGGATGGGAAGGCTCGGCCTGCTTTCATCCGAACTTTCCGAGGCGGTCGGGAAAATTCGCAGCACACCGAGGCTGGTGTGCGAAGGCGCATACACGCACCTTGCCTGCGCCGATGGCCCGTCGGCAAGCCCGGTAGAGGCCCAGTTGAAGAAATTCCGCGCCGCGCTCGACCTGTTCCGCCAGAACGGCATATCCCCGCGCTACATCCATTATGCCAACAGCGCCGCCCTCATGCGATATCCCATTACCCCGGAATGCAATCTGGTGAGGCCGGGCATTACCCTGTACGGGTGCAAGCCGGACCCGGCCCAGGAATTTCCGCTCCTGCTGCGGCCGGCAGTGTCGCTCAAGGCAGCTGTCTCCAAAATCAAGCTGGTCCCGGCGGGCACGCCGGTGAGCTACGGCGGCAGATACGTAACGACCCGGGAAACCCATATCGCCACGATCCCCCTCGGCTACGGCATCGGCCTTCCCCGAAAGCTCACGGGCGTCGGATCGGTGCTCCTGGGCGGCAGGCGCTATGCGATGACGGGCACGGTCACCATGGACTATGTAATGGCCGACATCGGGCCGTCAACCGATATCCGCGTCGGCGACGAGGCGGTCGCCATCGGCTGCCAGGGAACAGAATGCATCACGCCCGACGAGGTCGCTCTGCAGTGCGGCACCATCGCCTACGAAATCCTGTGCGGGCTGAGCACGAGACTTGACAGATACTATATTCTCGGCGGCGAGGTGGTTGAGCACGTGCAAGGGCATTACTTCTGAGAACCGCGAGGGACTCACTATCATTTCGTATTCGGCTGCCGAGCAATAATCTTTTTCTGTGTAGGTCGCCAAGGAATATAAAGAGCGGCCTTCGCACAAACCATGTCGGGAGCTTCACCCCCGAACCCCGACCAAGGGGAGTTCTGCAGCGAACTCCCCTTGGAACCCCGCGCCGCGCCCGCAGCGCCGCCAATTCCTGAGGCCGCCAGGCCGCTCGCAAACGCGTCCGGCAGGATATCTTCCCAATCCTCAAAAGATGCCGGCCTTGAACGACGCGAGCGGACCAATCTGCCGGCCTCAGGGGCGTCGCTGATGGCGGAATACGAAAGAGAAAATCAAAGCGAATCGGAAAAAGCAGTGATTGGCGTATAGCCAACATTCCTCTGCGCCGCGTTAGTTGGACCGGAGTGGTGCGCGAGAGCGCAGGGCTGCCTGACCCGGGCCGACAGGCCATAGGGCAGGCAGCACCGAGGCGAATAGCCGAGCCCGCAGGGAGAACGACCCGAGCATAGCGAGGGTAACGCCCAACCCTTCATTTTGTTGATGCAGCGGGGCGCCCATATCTTCTAATTGATATTTGCGTTATGGTTTCTTAAACGCGTCGAGATTGTTCCCACTCGTTCCGAAAATCACCAGCGTGTCGCTTGAGCTTGTGGGTACATAGATCCAGGGCCCCGCGTTGGCGTTGCCGCTTGCTCCCGTACGGGGCCAGTTTGTCTTTACACCATGCGACACATCGTCTAGTGCGTAATAATACCCGGTGCTCGTTCCGAAATAGATCGTTTTCCCGTAGGAGGTGGCTCCCGAGTTTACCGTGCCGCTGGCGCCGAACTGCCACACCAGACTGCCGGACACCCCCCCATCGCTCACTTTTACCACGTAGCTTCCGGCCGATGCATAGACTGAACCATTGTCGTAAAATGCCGGACCGGTGTTGGCAGCGGGAAGCGTAAAAGCGCTCGTCCACTTGGAGGCCATGCTTGAAGTCTTCACCGCATACAGCTTGTTATTGTTCGGCGTCACATACATCGTCGAATCGAGCACCAGAAGCGGCAAGGCAATAGTCGAGCCCGTGTTGTAGGCGGACATCGGGGTGAGATCATACGCATCTGCCTTGACAACCGAATCAGTCGCCGCAAAATATACCAGGTCCCGAAAGACCGCGATGTCGGCATTGGCGCTGATATTGCCAACGGCAACGGTCCACAGTTGTGATCCGTCTTTCAATCTCCTCTTAGTCAAGTTACCCGTGTACGGAACGTAGAAACTGCTGTCGTCCGGACTCGCGTAAGGCACTCCCACCGTCACCGCCCCCAGGTTGAGCGGTGCAAACAACTGCGTTGCATTCCCGCCATTGTCGGTGAGTCCAACCACCGTGCTTCCAACACTCTCCAGAACTTTGTAACTCCCGCCGTAATAGGTCATGGTCGGATAACCCGGCGTCCCATAGCCTCCTACGTAGTAGGACCAATTCTCTGCGCCGGTCGCCGCGTTTATGCTGTAGATGCTGTCTGCGGAACCAGACCCGATTCCCGAGATGTACAGAGCGTTCTGCCCCATCGCCCCGCCGGCAATCGCACCGAGGGTGTTCACGCTCCACTTGGACGCTACCGTCGGCGTCGTGCTCGCGCTGGTGTCCTTCACCGTGGAACCGTTGCCCCAACTGTCAAACGCCCACAGTTTGAAATAGTACTTTGTCGTCAGCCCCAATCCCGTTATCGTGGTTGCCGATGTCGTCGCGGTGATAAAGGCCGGGTCATTTGTCTGATTCCAGGTGTTTCCGGCGTGAGTGACCGCTTTGAGCGAGTCGGTGTCGTACCAGATTTCGTAGTGATCGAAATGTGGGTCTGCGGCGGAAGTCCACCCGAGCGTTATGCTTGACACACCTTCCAGGGTGGGACGGAAATTCGCCAGGCCGACGGGCGGCCGCGTGTCGATGTAAAACGAAGAACTCGTGCTTGTGTCCCGGTTGCCGCCGGCGTCAACCGCGATAACACGAATGCTATAGTAACCTTCCGCCGTGTCGACAAGCTGGCTGCGGACGCTCCATTTGATCGTTCGATCCGTAGAATATGCTGTGTCAACCGGTCCGCTGTTTCCCGCGGTGTTGGTCACTCCGAACCACGTGCCGCCGGCGGTAACTTTCACCTGCGCGGAAACCGTGTCCGTCTTGGTGTCCGGATCGTCCATGCGATAAAGCAACGCAACGGTATCCTTTGTCGTTTGAAACGCCGAATCGTTGGTTACGCCGCCCGGCCCGAACACTACGGGTTTCTGGTAATTTACGGGCGGTTGTCCGTTGCACTGCGTTCCGTAACTCAAAGCGATCCAGTCTGTGCTACGCGCCGAGGTCTCCATGCGGACTTCGTCAAGCGTCCCGTTGAAATAGGTGGAGCCCGGAGTCGGGGTCCATCCGCCAAGCGCATCCTGACCCACGCGCCAATAGGGCGCCGATCCATAGGTGTAGGCGGTCGTGTTGCCGCTCGAACTCACCTGTTGCCCGTCGATGTACAAAAACTGTCCTGATGACGACAGTGTCGCGGCCGCATAGTGCCAGTTCCCGTCTTTATACGCGGAAGAGCTCCCGACGGTTGACGCGCTGCCGATCCAGCACCCGAAGTAGATTTTGCCGTCATCGTGGATCCATATGTGCCGGTCGTAAGAACCGCTGTTGCCGGTACTGCTGGTCCCCAGACCGATCAGTTTGCCGCCGGTCGAGAAGGACGCGCCGGTCTTGAACCAGGTGGAAATCGTGAAAGGATTTGGATTGACGGCGGCGGTTTTCAGGCCATAGAGGTACTGGCTCGAACCGTTGAGCGTGAGTGCCTGGCCGACAACTCCCGTTGCCGCCACGGGAGCATTCTGCGCCTTGCCGGTATCCCCGTTGCTGGTTGCGTCAAGCATGTTGGGAGTGGCTTGCGTCATGTGCCACACCCCGAAGTAGCCGCTCCCGGTGTTGAATACCGTTGACGGACTGGAACGGTCGACACCGCTGCCGGACCCCCAGTACATGATAATGAACTGCGTCTTGATATTTGCCTGCACGGTAGGCAACAGCACCCAGAGAGCCGCCGTGGAGGAAGCCTTGTTCCAGTATTCTTTTTCGTAACTCAAGTGCGTCCCGTCCGGCAGGGAAAAACGCATGTCGGCGCCGTTGGGGTCGGAGGGCTGGGTAAAATCGAAGTTGGAACCGCTCAGCTTTATGCAAACGGGAAACTGGGATATCGATGAAGATATCTTTGTCCCTTGCACCGTGGTGTTGAGGAATACCGCGCGCCGGTAGCTCCAGCTACCGTAATTGTCGGGATCGAAGTTCCAATGATAGTTATGCGTCCCGTCAATGCTGTTTGACACGTATCCCTGGGAGATTTTCGCGTAATTATAATCGATGGAATCGTAGGTTCCCGTGAGTGTTCCGGTAACCGCCATGGTATCGTACCCCGCGGATGCCATATACAAAAGCGTCGTGCTCGACAAGCCGTTGAGCGTGGCGTTCCCTCCCACCGAAATCGTGCGACCGGTGGCGTAGCCCGCGAAACTCGTGTGGGTGCCGTTGGCGATGGAGAAATTCCCGGTCACCTGGATGTCGTGGCCGTTGAGATCGATGGTGCCCGCTGTTTGCGAAAACGAAGCGGCGCTCAGGTTGGCGCCGGCGATCTGGAGAGTTCCGGATCCGGAATGAACGATTGACGGCAGGGTGAGTCCGCTCTTAAGAGTCAACGTCTGGCTGTTGTTTCTGGCAAACGCAAGCGTTCCGCTTCCGGCGGTTACCGAAGAGAACGTGCTCAGGTCGAGACTCGCGCCGGTATCGGTGAGCGATGACGATCCAAAGTCGAGAGCGCCCGATCCCGAGATCGCAACCACCGTGTGGGCAAGCCCGACGCCGAGCGAAAAGGTGCCAGCCTGGACAATCACGCTTGACGCCACAAGCCCGGTTGTTTGCAGCGTCGTTGTTCCCGCCCCCGATCGCAGGACGGTTGGGAATGTCTGTCCCGTTGCGGGAATAAAAACCTGCGAGTTCACGAATTTGAGAACGCCCGTGCCGGCCGAAACAGCCCCTCCTGTCGAGAAACTTGCGGCACCGTACACCGCAAGCGTATCGTTTGTGAAGCAGAAATTGCCCGTGTACTGGCCTGTAAAGGTGATCGTTTTTGCTTTTCCCGTTACGTCAAGACTACATGTCTTGCTCGACGTCACATCGAATTTGACGTTCATGGTTGAATCGGGCACCACCTGCCCGTACCAGTTATTGGCGGTACTCCATTTGCAATCGGCGCCGTTGCCCACCCAGGTAATGTACTGCGGAACATTGGCGACTTCCGCGCCGATGGCAATGGCGTTGGAGCCGGGTTTTTGTGAACCATAGCACAAGGCGACCCAGCTGGAACTGCGAGCGACAGCGGCAATGCTCACTTCATCAAGGGAACCGTTGAAATACCAGTTTCCGGAAGGCGTCGGAGCCCAACTATTGAGATTGTCCTGGCCAACCCTCCAGTAAGGAGCAGTGTAATTGGGCCAGGCCGCGGTTGTCGTAGCATCGATGCCGACTTGCTGCCCGTCGACGTACAGGATTTCGCCGGCGGTTGACAAAGTTCCAACAACGTAGTGCCATGCACCGTCCTTGTAGGTTGACGTGCTGCCTATGGTCTTGGCGGAATTCGGATAGCAACCGTAGTAAAGCTTTCCGTCATCATTGATCCAGATGTGGCGGTCGTAGGAGGAGCTGTTGCCGACATTGCTGCTTCCCAGCCCAATGATTTTTCCGCCGGAGCTGAACGAGGCCGCGGTCTTGAACCAGGCCGACAGGGTAAAAGGATTGGGGTTGGCCGACGTTTGTTTCGATCCATAGAAGTACGCGCTGTTTCCGTCGAGAACAAGGCCGTTGCCTATCACGCAACGGGCGACCGAGGCGGTTCCCTGCACCATGCCGGTGCTCGCGTTCGCCGTTGCGTCGAGGATGGACGGCGACTGGTTGCAATGCCACAATGAATAAAAACCGTTTCCTGTATCGAATACCGCGCTGCCGCTGGAGCTATCGACCGCGGCGGAATTGCCGTAATAGATAAAGAACGCAAAGGACGAATCGTTTCCCTTTGCCGAGTCGATTCTGACCCATACTTCTGCGGAATCATTGTAGCTCCAGCGTTCCAGTTGATACGGCAGATGTTTCCCGGTCGTGTCGGCAAACCGCAGATCGCCGCCGCTGGCAAGTGCATGTGCAAAGCTGAAATTGGAAGCAGTAAGCCGCACCAGCAGGGGAAAACGGCCAACCCCGCCGGGCACATTGGCGCCGCTTGCTTTGGTGTTGATGGAACATTTGCAATAATAGCTCCAGTTGCCGTAGTTTTCCTGGGCAGAACTCGACAGGAATACGCAGGGGACAATAATTACCGCAATGGAAAGAGAATGGCGGAAATGCCTTTTCGCGAATTGTATTTTGTCTAGGCATTTCGATTTCATGAATCGGGTATTTCTACTGTGCGCGCAAACAAATATTTTTTTGAAAAATAGAGATCTGGGCGCCCCGCCGCGTTGCGGCGGCGGGCCTCCGTACGAGCTCGGCCAAGGCCTCGGTGCTGCCTGCCGCTAGGCCTCACGGCGCGGTCAGGCAGCCCTGCGCTCCAGCGCACTCTGCCGTCCGCCCTGGCGCTGGACAAACGGGTTAATGCCAAACCGTTGAGCTTGGCAAAGCAGAATATCAAACTCGGAAATAGTTGTCTTTGATCTTGTTTCACCGGGCGTTTCTATCGTGCGCGCAGCAGAAGTTTTGGTCTCGCAGCGGTCCCTACCACGCCGCACGGGCTCAGCAATCCAGATGAATCTTTTTCTAATTTAATATTCTCGCTACTCGATTCTCGCTCCTTTTTCTAATGCAGCACCGCCACCTTCAGAACTTTCTTTTCGCTGGTGCCGTCGGCGTATTTCACCTTCACAAGAGCGAAGTACACGCCGTTGGCGACATGCGAGATGTCCCAGTCGCAGGGAGATTTCTCCCCCGCCGAATACGGGCGCGAAATTGTGACCACGGCCTTGTCTGCGGAATTGTAGACCGTTATGTCTACGGTTGCAGACCGGGAAACGTACACCTGGACATGCGAAACCGTACCCCTGGCCGGATTCGGATAGCAGTAGGTGCTTCTTTGAAAATCGAGTCCGGGTGCGGTAGCGGCAAGATTGTAGGAATAGAGGTAACCGTTCATCGTGGCGACATACAGCCTGCCGCCGGCGATGGCCGGAGAAGAAATGATGTCGCCGGCCAGTGTGTCGGACCACATGCATTTTCCGCTTTCCTTGTCCACCGCGTGAAGCATGCCGCCGCCCCAGCCTGCGAAAATTATGTGATCCGTAACCACCGGCGACGAGGAATATCCCACCCTCACGCAGTTTGCGAGTTCGGAAAAACGCCACTTCTCGGAACCGGTCTTTTTGTCAAGAGCCAGAAGAGTAAAACGGGGCATGTACGAAAGACCTGTTCCCTGTGTATCGTTCGTTTGAAGCAGGCCAAGGGCTTTCTGCACCACGTACACATTCCGGTCGTCAACGGCGACTGAGGAGGTTTTGGCGCCGCCGGTGGCGATCCAGCTGTCGGCATCCGCAAGGGCCGAAAGTTTCCCCTGGGTTTTGCCGAGGGCTTGCCGGCGGTCCTTGGGGCTCAGACGAAGCAGGCTCTCCATCCGGGAATAGGAAATCGGACTGGCGCGGAGTCTCTTGGACAGGGCCCGGGCCGGCGCACCTTCGCTTTGCCACAACAGCTTACCGTCTGTCAAGCGCACGGCGTACACGGAGTAATCTTCCTCACCGGGAGCGAAATACACGGCAAGTTCCCGCGTGTCGATGGCGGGCGTGGACAAGTACACGCCTCCGCCCGTGGGAAGACTCCACACTATTCTCCCTTCCTGTCCGTCAAGCCCGTACAGCCTTCCGTCATCCGCCCCGATCGCCGCGAACTGGCCGTACGTCGCGGCCGACGAGTACGACATCTGCGGGAGGCTGAGGGACCATGCCGCCTGCACGCGCTGGGCCTTTGACCTTTTTTCCAGTCCCCGTATGTAGCCCGATACCCCGGCAAAAGGCGGTCCGAGGCCCGTTATGATCACTCCGCTGGCAAGAACCGCAGGGGAAGAAAGCTGTATCCCGCCTTCCAGCAGCGACACCTGGGCGCCGCTGCGGGAATCGAGCATATACACCGTTGCGTCACGGCTGCCTACAACGACATTGTCGTCGAAGAGGAGCGGGGATGAGTCGACCCAGCCCGCGGTTTTTTTCTTCCATACCACGTTTCCGTTTGTTGCATCCACCGCATACAACGTGCTGTCTCGTGCCCCTATATAAAGAATGCCGCTTACGACCGACGGAGACGAAACGAACGGCACGGACGGCAGATGCAAAAGGAGAGTCTTATCCTGGGGATATCCGGCCGGATCCGGATAATATCCCGTTCGCTGAGGGTTTCCCCGGAACGTGGGCCAGTCTGCAGCCATGCACGTAGCCGTTGCAAGCGCCACTGTCAGAAAAATCATCCTGCAGATTGCAATACTCATGCGAATACCCTAGTCTACGCAAACCGCGTTAAGGGAGTGAGGAAACGGGGCAGTTCTCGTATGGGGACCTACAAAGATTCAAAAACGCGTTTTGTCATTGCGAACGAAGTGAAGCACCACGACTAAAACTGCATACAGCACTACGGGAGTAGACGCGTCCGCGAATCTTGCGTTTTTGTAATGAATTACGGGAGATTGCCGCGTCGCTTCGCTCCCCGCAATGACATTGCGGCAATTTCCAGGTTCCCCTATGACTACAATTATACCGCTAGTAAGCCGCGAAATCAACAAGAGTCGGTTGTACTGGGTTGATTTTTCACATAATGCGGGCGATTTCCCTTGTCGATCGGCGTAATTTGCCCTATAATAGAGCAAAGTGTCCGTTGTCCGCACAATGCGTCATAATCGTCCAGGGTTACTTGCATGAGCGCGAAATTTGCGTGCGCCGCACTCCTCTTTTTCTCGCTGGTTGCGGTCCAAACGGCCGCTCAGGACAACTACGGGGCGTGGAACTATTACCGCAAGTGCTCCATCAACACCAAGGCGAGCGGTGCAAACATTACCACTCCCGTAACCCGTTTCCCTTTCCTGGTACGGCTCAACACCTCAAACTTCTCTTTTAGCAATGCGCAGGCAAACGGCGGCGACATTCGATTCGCCGACACCAACGGCAACCATATTCCCTATCAGATCGAGCGCTGGGTAAGCAATGACTCGGCTGAAATCTGGGTTCGGATAGACTCGGTCCACGCCAGCGATTCGGTGTACATGTTCCAAATGTTCTATGGGAAAGGCTCCGCGGCCGACAGTTCGAACGGCAAGGTTGTGTTCGACACCGGAAGCGGCTATGTAGGCGCTTGGCATCTTTCGGACACCACCGACGCAACTGCCAACGGGTACAAGGCGTCGTCTTCCTCGCCCGCGCCGACATCAGCCGCCGGCGATGTCGCCAAAGGATATTCGTTTAACGGCTCCACGCAATACTTTACCGGCATTGCGGCGCCGCCAGCGAACATGAGCGACTGGACGGAAGCCGCCTGGGTAAAAACGTCGAGCACTTCCGCAGGCATGGTAATCACCAATCGCCAGAATGCCAATGACCGTTCCCTGAGCCTGCACGTCGGATGGTGGGCTGGAGTCGCCGCGTCCAACGGCAACGCGTACTTTTCCAACGACGGCGCGGGCTGCGAATACGGAGCCCAGGGCACAACGAATATCGCCGATGGGAACTGGCATTTTGTCGCCGGGACAAGAAGCGGCAGCACAAACTACTCGATCTACGTCGATGGCGCTCTTCAGGCGACCAACAACGCGTCTGCGGGCAGCGGCTGCAATACAGCTTCCGCCACGGCTTTAACAACCTGGGAAATCGGCCGCGGGCTCGCGTGGGCGGTCGAATTCAACGGATCGATCGATGAGTTGAGCATGTCCAAGGTGGCGCGATCGGCCGACTGGATCACGCTGGCGTACAATACCCAGAAAGCAACGGCAAACGCGCTTGTTATAGGGTCCGAAACTGCCGTTATGCCGCAGTACAAAACGTGGACCGGTTCGGGAACCGGCGGCAAATGGAGTGACGCGAACAACTGGTTCGGCCAGACCGTTCCCGATTCGACCAGCAACGTTCTTTTCGACATCACATCCGCAAAGAGCTGTACGCTCGACGTCAACGCCAAAGCGTTCACCGTCACTTTCAAACCGGCATACGCCGGAACGTTCGTCTTTACAACCGATACTCTTACCGTTCTGAGCAGCGCCGACTTTTCCACCGGAGGATCAATCATTCCGGCTTCGGGAGTTCTTCAATTCAGGTACTCGGAAAACTTTACGCCCAAGCCGGGACAGCTTTTCCCCGAAATCGTGAGGGCGGGGACAGGCGCAACCACGGTCACCGGCGCGGGGTTCAGCACGGTTAAGCTCACCATCCTTTCCGGAACCTTCGGCCTGGGCAGCGGGTTTCTTGACACTGCGGGAAGTATTTCCGGCTCGGGAACGCTGGACTTCGGTTCTTCGATCCTTGTCGACACGGGAGCATCCGTCAATTTTGCGGGCATGTCCATAACGTCCGGCGGCGGCACGCTGTGGTTTGCCGGCAGCGGCACACAAGTGCTCACGCTCGCTTCCGGCCAAACGCTTCCCGGCATTGTGCAATCCGGCCCGGGCACGCTGCAGATTTCCGGCGCGAATTTGAGCGCGGCCTCGTTTTCGCAAACCGCGGGCACCCTCAATCTCAACGGACATGATATTTCGGTAACCGGTAACTTTGCAATTGCGAACGGCAACCACACTTCCCTGGCCGGGTTTACCACCGGCCGGAAAATCACCGCGGGCGGAAACGCGACGCTCACGGGTCAAAGCAGTTCCACGCTGCTGTATCTGGCGTCGGCCGGGTACGACACTCTCGCCGTTTCCGGTACGCTTTCGGCGACCTACGATTCTATAAGCTACAACTACGCGAAGGTTTCCCCGGGCAACGGATACGTTTGCCAAAACGGCGGAAACAATACCAATTGGAACTTCGATTTCGACGACTATTCCACGTGGCAGCATCGTCAAAAGGTGTATTTCAACACCACAAGCCAGGGCACGGCCATAGGCGTCACCGTCGCCAATTTTCCGGTTTGCGTTCAGCTCAATGCCGCGAATTTCTCCACCGGGTTCGGACAGTGCCAGGCCAGCGGCCAGGACATACGATTTTCGCTTCTCGACGGAACACACCTCAAGTACCAGAAAGAGTTTTGGAACAGCGGAACGCAAACCGCGGCATGCTGGGTGCTCGTTCCTTCCATTGTGAAATCGTCGAAGATTCAGGCGATTGTCATGTACTGGGGCAAGGGCTCCGCAACCGATATGACAAACGGTCCCGCCGTATTCGACACCGCAAACGGATTCAGGGGCGTCTGGCATCTCACCGACACCACCGATGCCACCTTCAACGCATTCAAGGCAAGCAGTTCCTCCCCCGCCCCTGCCTCCTCGGCAGGGAACATTGGAAACGCGTACAGTTTTAACGGAACGACCCAGTACTTCACCGGAATCGCCGCTCCCGCTGCAAACTTGAGCGATTGGACCGAAGGCGCGTGGGTGAAAACGTCCAGCACCAGCGCCGGCATGGTATTGACAAATCGACAAAACGCCGCTGACCGTTCCTTGAGCCTCGACGTCGGATACTACGGCAGCACCAACAACGCCAACGGAAACGTGTATTATTCGAGCGACGGTCCCACCTGCGAATACGGAGCCCAGGGCAGCACAAATATCGCGGACGGCAACTGGCATCTGATTACGGGCGTGCGAAGCGGGACATCCAACTATCTGGTGTACGTGGACGGCGTGTTGCAGGCAACGAACAATGCGTCAATCGGCGCCGGATGTTCGGGCACCACGGCCAATTCCGCGACCGCGTGGGAAATCGGGCGGGGACTCGCCTGGGGCATAAAGTGGACCGGCTCGCTTGACGAAGTCACCATGGCGGGCGTCGCGCGTTCGGCGGACTGGATCGCCCTGTGCTACGGGACCCAGGTGCAGAACTCCCGAACGGTGAATCTTGTCAACCCGATCGTGTGGGGTATC
>Ga0182027_10005312_pt1 | contig 19621 bp, 16 predicted proteins | sample 712E1DmetaG_FD_121300 | JGI IMG/M metagenome (GOLD analysis project Ga0182027, IMG submission 121300) | Permafrost microbial communities from Stordalen Mire, Sweden - 712E1D metaG (Illumina Assembly) | ecosystem: Environmental > Terrestrial > Soil > Wetlands > Permafrost | place: Sweden...
GGACCGAACTGAAGGCCAAATTTAGAAACAGCTTTATTCAGATTAGAGAGAATTACACCGGGTTCCACAGTTGCTGTTTTTGATTCGGGATCAATATCCAAAATTCTATCAAGCCATCGCGAACAATCCAGGATCAAAGCCTCACCGATCGCCTGGCCCGCCAAGGAAGAGCCCGATCCTCGAGGCAGGATCGGAATATGATATTTTGCAGCCAATTCAACAGCGGCCTGCAAGTCTTCTTCTGTACGCGGGATTACGACACCAAGCGGTTCGATTTGATAAATTGACGCATCTGTGCTGTAGAGAAGCCTGGAACCCAGATCCAAGCGAATATCCCCTGCAAACCGTTTGCGAAGCTCACTAATGAAATCCGAATTTAGAGGCATACATTGATTCTAATCGAAAGAATGCCTCCGAGTTCTTTGAACCTCGGAGGCATTCATCAAAATCGGAAAATAAATTATTTTGATTTTCCCTGATTGGCAACGGCCGCAGCTGCCTTCGCTACCGCATCTGCATCACCCAAGTAGAAATGTTGCAAAGGCTTCAGGTTTTCATCAAGTTCGTAAACAAGCGGGATCCCCGTTGGAATATTGAGATCAGGTATTTCTGCATCGGAGATATTGTCTAGATATTTCACCATTGCACGTATACTGTTACCGTGCGCAACTATCAATAAACGCTTGCCCGATTTGATAGTAGGCGCAATTGTTTGGTGCCAGTATGGAAGTACCCGTTCCAAAGTAATCTTCAAGGACTCGGTCGCTGGCAATTGATTTGGGGTCAAGGCAGCATATCGTGGGTCAAATCTAGGGTGACGCTCATCGTTGAATTCGAGTGCAGGCGGAGGTACATCATAACTACGCCGCCAAATCTTCACTTGTGCTTCGCCAAACTTCTCGGCCATCTCAGATTTATTCAATCCCTGCAAAGCGCCATAATGGCGTTCGTTCAGTTGCCAAGCGTTGACTACAGGAAGCCATTCTAAATTCATTTCCTGAAGAACGATCCATAAGGTCTGGATCGCGCGTCGTAAGACAGAAGTAATGGCAATATCGAAACTATAACCGCCTTTTTTGAGCAATACACCTGCCGAAAGTGCCTCAGAACGACCTTGATCGGTGAGACCCACATCGGTCCAGCCAGTGAAGCGATTCTCCAAATTCCACGTGCTTTGACCGTGTCGCAGTAAAACGAGTTTATACATGGAAACCTCTTGATGATTTGATATTTTATTATAATCCGTTCCTCTTGCCCATTTCCCTTCTTGCCCATAGAATTGACGAATGCCCGACGATATCACTCCAATCCGCCAACAATATCTTGAGATCAAACGGGATTATCCAAATACAATACTTTTCTTCCGTCTCGGGGATTTTTACGAGACCTTCGATGAAGACGCACAGCTAACGGCGAGAGAATTGGATATTGTGTTAACGTCGCGACCGATCGGGAAAGGGCTACGTGCACCTCTCGCCGGTATACCGTACCATGCTTTAGACAATTACCTCACCCGACTTATTGAAAAAGGTTACCATGTCGCGATCTGTGAACAAGTTGGGGACCAGCCGGTTAAAGGGATCTTTCCCCGTAAAGTCGTTCGCGTCGTAACTCCTGGGACAATTATCGAACCCGGACTCCTCCCAGGAGATTCTAACAATTATTTGGCTTCGGTATATTTAGCAGCTAACGACTCTAATGATCGGAAATCGGCAGCGATTGCATATGTTGACATCACTACGGGGGAGTTTGCTGTTACTGACCTTTCGATCGATTCAATACGTTCAGAACTAGACCGCCTTCATCCAGCTGAAATTATTTATCCGGACAATGTCGCCGAGTTTGGCAACCCTGAAGAGAACGGAGGGTTTGGTCATCTCACTCCTTATCCGGCATGGCGCTTTGAACCAGGCAAGTGCCAGGAAATATTGCTAACTCACTTCAATACTTCCACTTTGGAAGGCTTCGGTTTAAATCGACAAATCCTCGGAATCCGTGCCGCGGGTGCAATTCTCCAATACATTCAAGGAACCCAACCCGAGTCTCTCAATCAGCTTACCAGTTTACGCACTTACAGCCTCAACGATTTCATGACCTTAGACTCATCCACACGTCGAAACCTCGAATTGAACGAAAACCTGCACGGCGAGCTTAAAGGCTCATTACTCGGAGTACTTGATCAAACCATCACGCCCATGGGGCGGCGGAAAATTCATCAATGGGTCAGCCAACCATTATTAAACCTTGAAAAGATAGAGTCGCGACAGGCAGGTGTGAGGACTTTCTTCAAGGATGGCATGCGACGTGAAGAACTTCGAAATTCCTTAAAACCTCTCGCAGATTTAGAACTTCTCGCCAATAGAATAATTGCTGGATATGCCCAACCGCGCGATCTAGTATCGATGCGTAACACGTTAGAACAATTGCCAATTATATTAATTGCCATTAAAACGGACGGTCAGCCTGAATTTCCATTTCCCAGGTTTAATCTTTGCATGACGGAATTATCCATATTACAACAAGCAATTGCCGATGAACCGCCAGCCACCTTACAAAATACGGGGGTTATCCGAGCTACTTATTCGCAGGAACTTGACTCGGTGGTTGAGGCATCACAACACGCACGGGACTGGATCGCAAATCTAGAATCGGTAGAGCGCCAGCGAACTGGAATAAAAACCCTAAAAGTTGGTTATAACAAAGTTTTCGGTTATTACATCGAAATCTCACGCGGCGCAGCTGACAAGGCACCCGAAAACTATATCCGCAAACAAACCCTCGTCAATGGGGAACGTTTTATAACGCCAGAGATGAAAGAATACGAGACCCTTGTTTTAAACGCAGAGGAACATATCCACGATATCGAGCTGCGCCTTTTCCGGGAGGTTTGTGCAACAATATCAAAATCTGCCCACAAACTCATCGAAACAGCGAGTATCCTGGCAGAGCTTGACGTATTGGCTACTTTAGCGGAAGTAGCCGCTCTCGGAAACTATACACAACCTGAAATCCATACCGGAAGCGAATTGGAAATTCGTGCAGGAAGGCATCCTGTCGTTGAGCGATATTTACAAAATGAGCGCTATATACCGAATGACCTTATATTCGAAAAAGGCGAGATCGTCCGCATCATTACTGGCCCTAACATGTCCGGCAAGTCAACATATTTACGGCAAGCGGCTTTGATCGTGCTGATGGCACAAATCGGTTCGTTCGTGCCCGCTGAATTTGCAAGGATTGGTCTGGTCGACCGGATCTTTACACGAATAGGCGCACAAGATGAAATCCACGCCGGGCAATCCACTTTTATGGTTGAGATGATCGAGACTGCAAATATATTACACCATGCCACTCCTCGAAGCTTATTGATTTTGGACGAGATCGGACGGGGCACAAGTACCTATGACGGCGTTTCGATTGCCTGGGCAGTCATCGAATATATTCATAATCACCCACTTCTTAGAGCAAAGACATTGTTCGCAACCCATTACCACGAATTAACACAATTGTCAGACCTGTTACCGGGGATTCGCAATTACAATGTCGGTGTCACAGAGGCAGATGGAAAAGTAGTATTCCTACATAAGATAATTCCAGGCGGTGCAGATAAATCATATGGTATCCACGTCGCTCAATTGGCCGGGCTACCCGGACCGGTCATTCAGAGGGCCAATGAAATTCTAGTCGAGCTCGAAAAATCATCTGGAAAGGCCGTCCGGATAAACCCTTTATCCGCCCAACAAGCCACATTATTTCCAGAAACGAGTCCATTACTAGACGAACTTGGCGTCATTGACGTAAACTCTCTTTCACCCATCGAGGCTTTGAACAAGTTATTCGAGTGGAAAAAGAGATTTCTGAAATAAATTATGAGAAACCTTCCGAGGCTAAACCGCGAAGAAGGCGGCATCTTGATCGGCATTTTGGCGATCATCTTTGGTGGATTCGTACGTCTCTATCCAGCCTGGATCGCAGGATTTCCGATCAATGATGGGGGCCTTTTCGTTGCCATGATAGAAGCGATTAAGTCAAACGGCTTAAAGCTGCCAAGTTATTTTCAATATAACAACTTGAATATTCCTTTCGCCTACCCACCTTTTGCTTTCTATGTTGGCGCCATTTCGTCCAACCTTTTCCACCTAAATCCGATTGATGTTATTCAATGGATTCCTGGGATTGTTTCGGCTGGAACCGTACCGGCATTCTATTATCTTTCTCGAGAAATAGTAAATTCTTCATATCGAGCCGGCCTTGCAACACTGGCATTCGCTTTTACTCCACGCGCATACACATGGGCAGTTATGGGTGGTGGCTTGACTCGAAGCTTTGGTCTACTCTTCCTCCTGCTTTCAATTGGGAATATTTATAGACTTTTCAAGGAAAATGACAAGAAATATCTTTTTGCGTCTATTCTGTTTAGCGCACTGGTCGTCCTCACTCATCCCGAGGCGATGGTTCATACAATGGCTTTTACACTGCTTATCTGGTTTTTCGCTGGAAGGAATAAACAAGGAATCATTAATGCAACATTACTTGCCATGGGAACGATCATTGTTTCAAGCATTTGGTGGCTGCCGACTGTCATGCACATTGGTTTGAATCCTTTCCTGGCAGCAGCTCAAACAGGTAGTCAATCTGCATTATCCATTTTTTACCCGTTTCTTTTGACTCTTACAGATGAGCCCCTCCTAACGTTTGTGGCGGTCTTAGGCTTAATCGGCTTTTTCGTTTGCATTGTAAATAAGAACTACTTTATTCCAATATGGTATTTTATTCCTTACCTTGTTGACCCGCGCAGCGCAGCTACATATAGCATGATCCCCCTATCCATGATGGCGGGTTTTGCATTATCCGATGCCATTCTCCCGGTTATAGCGAGATTAGAATACACCAAAAAAGAAGTCGCACAAGACAACCCATTTCAAAGCCGTATGGCAACGACATGTCTAATAGTTGCAGGTATTTATATGCTCGGTGGAACGCTATATTTTGGTACTCAACTCGCGGGCAGCACTCTCACTAAAGCGGATCGCGAAGCATTTAATTGGATCAAGGAAAATACACCACCAATAAGCCGAGTTCTAGTCATGACCGGGGAAAGTCAAATATTATGTGATAGCACCCAAGAATGGTTTCCTGTGTTGACGGACCGCGAAAGTGCCACTACCATCCAAGGGAACGAATGGCTACCAAATCATAAATATGCACAATCTGTAGCCCTTCAAAACGACATCCAAAGCTGCATAGCGGGATCTTCACCACTTAGTTGCATAGAAAAATATCATCTACAATATGAATATATATATGTAAGCAAACAGGGTTCGGTGAAGAATTCTTGCCGTGTAGTAGAACCGATATCAAGGGGCGAAGACCTTATCTCTGCATTGAACGATAACAACAAATATCAGCTCGCTTATCAATCAAATTCGGTTACCATCTTCTCCGTCCTCCATTAAATACTGGATTTCAATTTCATACCAAGACGGATATGGGACTTGTTCAGAGACTTCCTTTCCCGTAAAATGACAGAAGAATGGAGTAAAAAGACATGAAGGTTGCCATCCTAGCGGGCGGGCTTGGAACACGTTTATCCGAAGAAACCACTATCAAACCTAAACCGATGGTTGAAATTGGCGGCAGACCCATGCTTTGGCATATTATGAACATCTACGCCGCGTTTGGTTTTAAGGAGTTTGTGATAGCGCTCGGCTATAAAGGCGAAGTTATAAAAGATTATTTTCTTAATTACCATTACCGTTCTCGGAGTGTGTCGGTCGATCTGAAATCGGGTAAAGCAAATTTGCACGATAGTAATGTCGATGAAAATTGGACTGTTCATCTACTAGATACCGGTATAGATACCCAGACGGGGGGGAGAATAAAACAGGTAGCCCAATTTATCGGGAACGAGCCGTTTATGCTCACATATGGAGATGGGGTTAGCAATATCAATATTCTCGAACTAATTAATTTCCATAAGGAAAAAGGAAAATATGCCACGCTCACTGCCGTGCGCCCTCCGGCCCGTTTCGGTCAAATGGTTCTCGATGGAGATAGAGTTACTCAATTTGAAGAAAAGCCTCAGATCGGTGAAGGCTGGATCAATGGTGGTTTTTTTGTTCTTCAACCTGAAATAACCAATTACATTAATGACGATCAGACACTTTGGGAGCGTGAACCGCTCGAACAACTTGCCATTGATGGTCAATTGGCTGCTTACCGTCATAACGATTTCTGGTACTGTATGGATACTATACGGGATGTCAATTTGTTGGATAAATTCTGGCAAGACGGAAATGCCCCTTGGAAAATATGGGTATGAACCGCACATTCTGGCTTGACCGACCAACATTTGTGACCGGTGGAACTGGTCTGGTTGGCAATTGGCTTATACAAAGATTAATTGCAGCCGGTGCGGATGTAGTTTGCCTCGTCAGGGATTGGATTCCGAATTGTGAACTAATTCGTACAAGGGCAATTGAGCAAATTAAAGTCGTTCGGGGTGACGTCAGAGATCGTGATGTTTTAGAACGCATTTTAGGTGAATACGAAATCGATACAGTTATCCATCTTGCCGCCCAAACAATTGTAACAATTGCAAATCGCAACCCGATCTCAACATTTGAAACGAACATCGCAGGAACATGGAATCTGCTCGAAGCTTGTCGCCGCAGTCCGCGGGTAAAACAGATAGTAATTGCGTCATCCGATAAAGCCTATGGAGATCAAGAAGTTCTCCCTTATGACGAAAAAACACCATTACAAGGTCAGCATCCATACGATGTGAGTAAATCGGCAGCGGATTTGATCGCGAAAGCCTATGCGGTTTCTTATAATTCACCAGTGGTAATAACGCGCTGCGGCAACTTCTACGGTGGCGGTGACTTAAATTGGAATCGCATCGTGCCGGGCACAATCCGTTCCATCCTGCGCAACCAGCGACCGATCATCCGATCAGACGGCAATTTTGTTAGAGATTATTTTTATGTCGAAGATGGAGCTGCTGCCTATATGTTACTAGCAGAAAAAATGGCTGTGTATCCGGAACTGCATGGAGAAGCGTTTAATTTCTCCTATGGTATTCATAATACAGTATTGGAAGTAACCCGACAAATATTAACATTGATGGAATCCAAACTCGAACCCGAGATACTTAACAAAGCTGATAATGAAATCCGTGAACAATTTCTTAACGCGGACAAGGCGCGCGAAATCCTTAAGTGGTCCCCTTTATTTACTTTAGAGCAAGGTTTAAATAAAACCATAGAATGGTATAGAAGTTTTTTTGCAAATGAAGCGTAGGTAACATGAGAAGTGATTTAGAGATCCGTACAGAAATTCTTAAATTGGTAGAAGAATATTACCAGGAACGATTCGCAAAACACACTTTTAATCCCGAAAAAGACCTAGTTCATTATGCAGGACGTGTCTTCGATAAGGATGAACTTGTTAATCTAGTGGATTCCAGTCTTGATTTGTTTCTAACCGCAAGCCGCTATTCCGACCAATTTGAAGAGAATTTTGCCGAATATTTTGGCTTATCGAATGCCTATATTGTTAATTCAGGCTCGTCGGCAAATCTTGTCGCCCTCACCGCCTTAACCTCGCCTGCCCTAGGGGACCGTCGATTATTTCCTGGCGATGAGGTAATCACCGTAGCTGCTGGATTCCCAACTACAATTGCTCCTATCATACAAAACCAGTTAATTCCGGTCTTTGTTGATGTAAATATCGGTGATTACACTGCTATCCCCGACCGTATCGAAGAGGCTATAAGCCCAAAAACACGAGCAATCGTTATGGCCCATACCATGGGGGTTCCATTCGATCTTGATACAGTACAGCGACTTGCCAAAGAAAACAACTTATGGGTTATAGAAGATAATTGTGATGCGCTGGGTTCACGCTATCGCGGACAATTAACAGGTACGTTTGGGGATCTTGCCACTGTTTCTTTTTATCCCGCACACCATATCACCATGGGTGAAGGGGGGGCTGTATTAACCAACAATACCTTGTTGAGTAGAATTTCTCGGTCTATCCGTGATTGGGGTCGTGATTGCTACTGTGCAGGTGGAGAAAACAATACGTGTGGCAAACGCTTCAGCCAACAATTTGGCACACTTCCTTACGGTTACGATCATAAATATGTATACAGCCATATTGGCTACAATCTCAAAGCGACGGATATGCAGGCAGCTATCGGAGTAGCGCAGCTAGGCAAGCTTGAATATTTTATTTCCCAACGAAAATCAAACTTCCAAAAAATCAAGGAAATGCTCTCTCCTTATCAGGAACAGATGATTTTACCCAAGGCGACCGTCAATTCCGATCCTTCATGGTTTGGCTTTGTTATTACACTCATAGCAGATGCGGGTTTCACTCGAAATGACATCAGTCGCTTCCTGGAAATCAATCGAATAGAAACACGTAATTTATTCAGTGGAAACTTATTGCGCCAGCCGGCATTCAAAGACATCAAGCATCGGGTAGTTGGTGATCTGCAAAATACCGACATTATCACAGAACGCACCTTCTTTATTGGTGTTTACCCCGGGATAGATGATAATCAAATCGATTATATAGATGGTGTTTTTAAGCGCTTTATGCATGGAGAAAGAGCAAACTGATGCCGCAAAAGGTAATTTGTAAAGTGGCTGAGTTAATAGATCATGGCGAGCATGTCTATAGTCTTATTCTAGAGCCAAACACTCCTACTCCACGATTTCTGCCAGGTCAGTTCTTGCATCTTGCCTTAGACGCATATAGCCCTGGTGATTACTGGCCCGAATCGCGGGTATTCTCGATTGCAAGTTCACCAACAGATCGGAATTATGTACGTATTACTTATGCCGTTAAGGGAAAGTTCACTCATCGAATGGAATCTGAACTACATTGTGGGAGTGAGGTTTGGGTTAAACTTCCTTACGGCGATTTTATTGTTGCGCCTATGACCGATGTTTGTTTATTGGCGGGCGGAACGGGAATAACAGCGTTTACGGCGTTCTTATTCGGACTTACATCGGATTACGAAAATTCCATTTATATTTTTTATGGGGTCCGCCACTCTGAATTATTGATTTATCGATCGTTGGTTGATGACACGGCGAAGAGATGTGTCAATCTGCACCCCTTTTATTTTATTGAAGAAGGTATCGATTCGGGTTCTTTGACTGGCCAAATCAATCTTAATGAAGTTTGGAAAAAAATACCTGATCCGTATGAAGTAGCATATTATCTCTCGGGTCCGCCAATTATGCTTAAAACGCTACACACAGGTTTAACGGAGAGAGATTTACCTCCTGAACAAATTTTAATGGATGCCTGGGAATAAACCTTTTGGAAAATCGACTAGCTGAAGATCTTGATCATATACTCGACCATACGCGGGATCTTTGGGATGAATTGCGCGGCCAGCGTCTTTTCATTACCGGCGGTACGGGTTTTTTCGGCTGTTGGTTGTTAGAGAGTTTCATTTGGGCAAATGACCGTTTAAATCTTGATTGTCATGCAACTGTGGTTACACGCTCTCCCGAGGCTTTTAAAACAAAAGCACATCATCTTGCCGAATACAAAGCCGTCTCTCTTATTGAAGGCGATATCCAATCCTTCAGATATCCATCTGGAACGTTTTCTCACATCATCCATGCCGCGACTGAAACAAATACAAAGTTTTCGCCTGTTGAGCCTGGGGAATTATTCCTAGCAAACATTAAAGGTACAAAACGGATGTTGGAGTTTGCCGACAAATGCGATGCGCGTAAATTCCTCTTTACCAGCTCGGGTGCCGTGTATGGAAATCAACAGTCGGGGATATTGCATATACCCGAAGATTACAGTGGCGCCCCTGATACTATCGATCCTTCCACAGCTTATGGACAAAGCAAGCGCGCCTCCGAATTCTTATGTGCGACTCTAGCATCAGCAGAATTGGAGACAAAGATAGCTCGATGCTTCGCTTTCGTTGGCCCGTTTCTTCCATTGGATGCCGAGTACGCCATCGGTAACTTCATCCGTGATGGTTTACTAGGCAAATCCATCCAAGTCAAAGGAGATGGAACCCCTTATCGTTCCTACTTATACGCCGCTGATTTAGCTATCTGGCTATGGACGATCTTGTTTCGAGGACGATCATCCCGTCCATATAATGTTGGTTCGGGTGATTATCTTTCCATTTTTGAGTTGGCTCAGATGGTCAAAGAACTAGTCGCTCCAGAAGTCCGTGTGATGGTGGTTGGGAAACCCATTGCGGGTAAGTCGCCTGAACGCTATGTGCCATCGATTGAACGATGCACAACCGAGCTTGGCCTGCAGGTCAGAATTCCACTATCCGAAGCAATCCGGCGTACTGCAAACTGGTATATTCCGCTTATCAGTAATGATCTAAAAGGTGCGTGATATGAAATTATCCGATTTTGTCATACAACTTTTGGTAGAAAAGGACATTCGAACCATATTCCTGGTCTCGGGTGGCGGCATCATGCATCTTGTGGATTCCATAGGCAAGAATTCGACCATGCGGTATTACTGTAACTATCATGAGCAGGCGTGTGCCTACAGCGCAGAGGTATTCAGCCGGGTAACCGGAAAAGTGGGAGCGTGTCTGGTGACAACCGGTCCAGGCGGAACGAACGCCCTCTCAGGCGTAGCCAGCGCCTGGGTAGACTCAATCCCGATCCTTGTGCTCTCAGGACAAGTGCGACGAGACCTGATCGCTGATTACACCAAGATCAGACAGCTTGGTCCACAGGAAGGCAACGTGGTGGAGATGGCCCGGCCAATAACAAAATATGCCATCACCCTGATCGACCCGCAAAAAATCCGTTACGAACTTGAAAAAGCGCTATACATGGCAGTCAGCGGTAGGCCAGGCCCTGTTTGGATCGACTTCCCGCTTGACGTACAGGGTTCTGAGATTGATGAGAATAGTTTAGAAACTTTCACTCCGTCTGCTATTGAAGTGATCCCCGGTCGTCTGGAAGATCAAGCCAAGCAATTCCTGCAGGTTGCCCGAGAGGCGCGCAGACCTCTTTTCCTGCCTGGTAACGGCATCCACATCGCTCGAGCAGAAGCCCTTCTAGGCGAATTACTGAAAAAAATGCCATTCCCAGTTGTTCTACCAAACTGCGCAAAAGACTTGGTGCCCGAATCCTTTCCCGGTAATATGGGCGTTTTCGGCACCGCAGGTCAGCGACGAGCCAACTTTGCAGTTCAAAACGCGGACTGCGTATTCTTCTTAGGATCGGGGATCAATGTTACGAAAGCGGGTTTCAATTATAAAGATTTCGCTCCAAAAGCCAAAAAGGTTATAGTCGATATTGATGAAGGCCAGTTATATTATCAACCGATACAACCCGATCTCGCCCTTCAGACTGATTTGCATCCTTTTATGACTGAGATCCTACGTCAGATAGATTCTAACGAGATGTATTTCTCGCCTGCGCCGAAATGGCTGGAGGCATGCACCCGCTGGAAAAAACGGTACCCAATCATCCTGGAAGAGTTTTATAACGACAGAGAGCACGTAAACTCATATGTTTTCGTGGATAAACTTTCGGATCTTCTATCTGCTGGGGATATTGTTGTTGCTGGAAATGGGATCGACGAAGTCAGTTACTGGCAGGCATTCAAGGTCAAGCCGGGCCAACGCACAATGATTAGCGGGAACTGGGGTCCCATGGGATGGGATCTACCAGCAGCAGTCGGAGCATGTATCGGGGGTGGACGCCGGACTATTTGCCTTAGTGGGGATGGCAGCTCACAGTGGAATGTGCAAGAGCTGTTAACCATCAAGCATTATCACCTGCCCATCAAACTATTCATTTTCAACAACCAAGGTTACACCAACATCCGCCTCACCCAGGCCAACTTCTTCGGCCGGTTTGTTGGCGCAGATGAGTCATCCGGGGTCAGCAATCCGGACTTTGCTCATTTAGCGGCAGCATACGGCCTAATTTACTCACAAATCCGTACAAACGACGAGATCGAAGATGGCATACTTAATGTAATGAAAATTAATGGTCCAACCCTATGTGAGCTAAACATCGCCGTTAATCAGGGTATAACCCCCAAGGCTGCTGCGTTCCGACGCGAGGACGGTACACTTGAGTCCCGCCCGCTTGAAGACATGGCGCCATTTCTGCCCAGGGAGGAAATATTGGAAAACATGCATTTATTTGATGATGAAGACTATTAGAGGGAAGGATCCTTATGAGCAGTCCGCCTATTTCCGAGTTTTCACTCAAGATTAATGACTCGATCCGGGATGTCATCGCCTGTATTGACCGGAGTGCACGCATAAGCGTTGCCTTGATCCTAGACGATAACGGCCGGTTAATAAACATTATCACCGATGGCGATGTGCGCCGAGGGATTTTGGCCGAATTCAGTTTAAATGACCCGTTGAGCAAGTTGCTCTTAATCAAATCTCAAATGCCCCATCCGACAGCGGTAACCGCTTCTATTAACACTGATCCCAGCCTTTTTCTACGAATAATGCAAGAGAACGAAGTGAAGCAACTTCCACTTGTTGATTCGAAGGAAAAGGTCGTAGATATTGTGATTCTCAGTGAGCTGCTTCCTTTATCAAAATTGCCCTTGCAAGCCGTGGTAATGGCAGGCGGACTTGGAACGCGTTTGCGGCCATTGACCGATAATATACCCAAGCCAATGCTTGCCGTCGGTGGCAGGCCGTTGATGGAATTGACTCTCGAAAAATTGAAAAACGCCGGAATAGAGCGCATTGACATTTCAACGAACTATCGTGCATCAAATATCGTTGATCACTTCGGGGATGGCAAAGCCTTTGGCCTCGAGTTAAATTACATTCAGGAAGATCGCCCTCTTGGAACGGCAGGTGCATTGGGATTGATGGATACACCAAAAGGTACCTTACTCGTTATTAATGGCGATATCATCACTGAGGTGGATTTTGAAACCATGCTTACCTATCACAAGGAACATGAGGCAGAAATTACTGTGGGAGTCCGTCAGTTTAGCATGGAAGTCCCTTATGGCGTTCTTGAATGCGAAGGATCGAGGGTACGCGAGCTAAAGGAAAAACCGCAACTGGCCTTCCTGGTCAACGCTGGAATTTATCTTCTTGAACCTTCTGTCTACAGCTTTATTTCCCGAGGCGAACATTTGGATATGACAGATCTGATTCAACGCCTGCTAACATCCAGGCGTCCTGTCGTAAGTTTTCCAATTATTGAATATTGGCTGGATATAGGGCAACCTGCAGATTACGAACGCGCCCAGGTCGATGCACTGGCTGGAAAATATAAACACACTCCCAAAAAAGCAATATCCTAGATGGTTTGCCAAGAGAGGTAATCAGAATGAGTTTCCAGATTGGCAATCGGATGATTGGCACCGAATATCCACCTCTCGTGATTGCTGAGATCGGCATCAATCACGAAGGCAGTTTTAAAAAAGCCATTCGCATGGTTAACGATGCCCACGCGGTAGGCTGTGAATGCGTCAAATTCCAATCGCATGTGGTTGAAGATGAAATGATACCCAACGACGTCGTTCCGGGGAATACGACTGAAACCATTTGGGATATTATGAAACGCTGCGCATTGTCAGAAGCGGAGGAGAACCAGCTCAAAAGTTATGTCGAATCTTTAGGCATGATCTATCTTTGTACGCCGTTCTCGCGCGCGGCGGCCGAACGGTTAAAACGGATGAAAGTCAGTGCATACAAGATCGGTTCTGGTGAGTGTAACAACTATCCTTTGATCAAACACATTGCATCAGACGGCAAGCCAATTATTCTAAGCACCGGCATGAATGATCTAGAATCCATCGCGCCTGCGGTCGAAATCCTGCGCCGGGAAGGAGTCTCGTTCGCGTTGATGCATTGCACATCCATCTACCCCACTCCCTATGCGAAAGTCCGTCTCGGCGGGCTTGAGGAACTTGCAGAGCGATTTCCAGACGCGGTCATCGGCTTGAGCGATCACTCGCTAGGTAACTATACCTGTTTTGGCGCCGTTGCTCTCGGAGCGAGGATCCTCGAGAAACATTTCACTTCCGACAAGACTTGGCCGGGACCGGATGTACCAATCTCGATTGACCCAACAGAGTTGAGGGACCTTATCAGCGGTGCAGGCGCCATCTATAGTGCCATCGGTGGTACGAAAAGTATCCTTCCGGAAGAACAACCTACAATTAATTTTGCCTATGCTTGCGTTGTATCGATTCAGGATATTAATGTCGGCGACAAATTAACACGTGAGAATATCTGGGTGAAACGCCCCGGCACGGGCAAGATCAAAGCAATACATTTTGAAGAATTGCTTGGTAAGACAGCCCGAAAAAGAATTCCAAAAAACACTCAAATCAATTGGCCGGATATAGATTAGAAATCCAAGAGATGAAGAACATCAACGAACAAACAACGGAACAGATGCAGAAAACTGGTTATAAACGGAAGATTGCGGTCTATACAGGCAATCGTTCCGACTACGGCCTGCAATTTCCCATACTTAAAGCAATCGCGGCCGACCCGCGTCTCGATTATTACTTATTGGTGTCGGGTGCTCATTTAAAAAAAGAGTTCGGTCGGACACTGCAAGAAATAGAAGCAGATGGTTTTAAAGTATATGCACAAGCCAATCTTGACTTCCTGGAGGATAATCTGTTTTCGACCGCACAGGCAATCGGTTCAGGTATTCTAAGTTTGAGCCAAATTCTCGCTGAATTGAGACCAGATTTTTTAGTAGTATATGGAGATCGTTTCGAGAGCTTTGCTGCCGTAATCGCCGGATCCCAAATGGGTATTCCAATCGCTCATATAGAAGGCGGTGATTACACTGAAGGCGGTGCCCTTGATGATTCTGTACGCCATGCTATGACAAAATTGTCCCATTTGCATTTTACGACAAATGAACAGGCTGCTGAACGAGTCCGACGGTTAGGCGAGGAGCCCTGGCGAATATTTAATGCAGGCCTACCAGTGTTAGATCTAATAGCAGCCAGAGAGTTCGCCAGTCCGGAGGAAATTTATAAACATTTCAATCTGGATTCAGGACATCCGATCCTTATTTTCACCCAGCATTCGGTAGCAACCGAATTTGATAGTGCAGCAGAACAGGTTCTCCCCTCCCTTGATGCCCTAAAAGCCGCTGGTCAAGAGTGGGGTTGTCAGAGCATTATCACATACCCCAACGATGATGCAGGGGGACATCGCATTATGCAAGAAATAGAGAAGTTGCGAATTGAAGATTTTCCCTTCCTACAAGTACAACCCAGTCTGGGACGCTATTTCTATCATGGAATTTTAAACACTGCAAATGCGTGTGTTGGTAATTCATCTAGCGGCATCAAAGAGACGCCAGCATTTCATATTCCATGTGTAAACATTGGCGAGCGACAACGAGGACGCCTCCGCAGCACCAATGTCCTGGATGTGGGCTATAAAACAGAAGAAATCGAGCAGGCAATCGGAAGATGCCTCTATGATACTAACTTTCTAGAACAAGTAAAGCACTGCGAAAATCCCTACGGCACAGGGAATGCCGGAGTGGAAATTGCTCGAGTATTGGCAACCATCAAGATCGATCTCAAACTTGTTCAGAAAAAGATGACTTACTAATTCAAGTTAATCATAAAGACTCTCGAGTACAAGGATAAAATAAATCAATATGAATCAGAAAAGTGAATATTTGAATTCCCTTGAAATTCAACTGAATGAATTGCTGGATGAAAGTCTTGATTCGGTAATAAACCGTGAGCGTACAACCTACGACAAATTGACGGCACCATTTGGCGATCGAATTGTCCTATTTGGAGCTGGAAACTTGGGCCGCAAAACGCTTGCCGGTCTAAGAAGGTTGGGCATCGAACCATTGGCATTTACTGACAACAATCAAGCATTATGGAATAGTGTTATTGACGGAATTAAGGTTTTATCCCCTCACGAAGCAACCGAAAACTTTAAAGACACCGCTACATTTATCATAACCATCTGGAATGGAGCAACCGGAAGCCGACAAGAAGTCAGTCAAAATCAATTACATGACCTTGGTTGTCAAACTGTTATCTCATTTGGCTTTTATACTGGAAATACCCGGAAATATTCCTACCCATGCTTGTCTTGATTCGCCACATAAACTTTATCAGCATCCAGATGAGATTAAGGAGGTTTTTTCCTTGTGGTCCGATGAATACTCAAAACGTGAGTATCTTGCACAACTAAGATTTAGAATGCTAATGGATTACAAGGGGTTATCCTCACCTGTAACAACAAAACAATATTTCCCTGAGGAACTTTATTCCATTCTCCCTGGTGAGGTATTTATTGATTGCGGTGCCTTTGATGGAGACACAATTCGCGAATTACTGAACCATCAGAATGATATTGGGAAAATCATTGCCTTCGAACCCGACACGATGAATTTCAGAAAATTACAACAGTATGTATCCACTCTTTTACCATCCGATAAAGAAAAAATATTACTTCGACAAGTAGTCGTAGGCAAATACGAACAAAAAGTTCGCTTTACAACAACAGGAACAGTCTCATCCATGGTGACCGAAAACGGAAATCTGGAATTGGACTGTGTTTGTTTAGATCACGAAGTTATCGAATACAGGCCAACATTTATCAAGATGGACATAGAAGGATCTGAAATAGACGCCTTGTATGGTGCATTCAATTTGATACAGCGAACTCAGCCCATCCTCGCCATCTGCATCTATCATTTGCCCGATCATTTTTGGAAAATCCCCTTGATCATCAAATCGATATCGGATGATTATCGTTTTTTCCTGAGACCTTATAACGAGGAGGGCTGGGAGCTCAAGTGTTATGCAGTACCCCAAAAAAGAATCGCGAAAGGTAAATCCGGAGAACTGTGATGACTTTGAAAGGTTCGAAAATTACCAGACGATGTCCCATTTGTGGCGGGCACCAAAGGGACTTATTGTTTCAACAACGCTTTTCTGTATTATCCGCTGGCAGCTTGATGGATGGATATGATGTTGTGATTTGTAAAGATTGCGGATTTTGCTTCGCAGACTATCTCCCAAACCAGAGCGCTTTTGACATTTATTACCGCGAGATGTCCAAGTATGAACATCAGGATCGTTCCGGACAACCTTCGGAGTTCGAGACTAACCAGTTCCCAGTACTGGCTCAATTTATTCAAGATCATATACCTGACCTACAGTCGCGTATTTTTGAAATTGGATGCGCAAATGGCGGGCTGCTTAACGCGCTAAAGCAGAAAGGTTATCAATACGTTTTAGGTGTGGATCCGTCCCCGCTATGTGCGCAAAACGCCAAACAACTTTATCAAATAAAAGTACTAACCAATTCCCTCTCAGACATAAACATGGAGATTGGACCATTCGACTTTATCATCCTCGTTGCCGTGTTGGAACATATTAAGGATCTGGCAGAGGCATTGACAAAGATATACGATCTGTTATCGCCCAATGGAAAACTCTATATTGAAGTACCTGATGTGACTCAATTCACGTCATCGCTAGACGCACCTTTCCAAGAGTTTAGCATTGAGCATATCAACTTCTTTTCACCCGAATCCTTAACAAATTTGATGGGAATTAATGGGTTTTCTGCAGAGTTTTCATCTCAAACAGCGTATGAGCAAACCGACACTCATACTGGATATGCGATCAGGATGGTATTTCAAAAAAACAAAGGAGACGAACAATATAGTCTCAAGCCTGATCGCATCACGAGATCTTCGGTAATCAAATATATAACGTCATCACATGAAGTAGAAAACCGCATCCATAAAACCGTGGATAAATTAGTTGATAATCAAACGCCGCTGATCGTTTGGGGCGTGGGCACACACACGCAAAGGTTATTGGCAACAAGCCGGCTGATAAGTGCCAAAATCGTTGCTTATGTAGATTCGAATCCCAATTATCAAAACAAACTACTAAACGGGATTCCGATCATGAGCCCAGATAGCCTAGTTGGCAAGAGTGAGCCTATTCTGGTGTCATCGCGTATCTTTCAAGATGAAATTGTTCGCCAAATCCGATTTGAGTTGAATCTCAAGAATGAAATATATACGCTTTATGAGGGCTAAATGAAAATGATTTCGATTGTCACCAGTTGCTTTAACGAACAGGAAAACCTTCCAGAGCTATATAATCAGCTTATGGATGTGGTTAAAAGTTTCAAAAACAAATATACATATGAGATTATCGTTGCAGACAACAACTCAACGGACCAATCTCCCCAAATCCTGCGCGATCTAGCAACAAAAAACAAGAACTTCAAGGTGATCTTCAATGCGCGGAATTTTGGCCCGGATCGTTCCGGGTATAACGCTACTCTACAGGCTTGCGGCGACGCAGTGGTTACCATGGCATCCGATTTACAAAATCCACCATTCCTGATCCGGGAGTTTATCGAGAAATGGGAGCAAGGCTATAAAGTGGTTATGACAGTAAAAACTAGCAGTAAAGAGTCCCCACTTATCTACATTTTACGCACCATTTATTATAAGACACTGGCAAGCCTTTCAGATGTCAAGCTTATCTCCCATTTTACGGGATTTGGCATGTACGATCGACAGGTAATCGACATTCTTCGGAATCTGCAGGACCCCTATCCTTATTTCCGAGGATTGATCGCCGATATTGGCTTTGAACCGGCTCTCATAGAATTTTCGCAACCAGCACGAAAACATGGGAAAAGCAAAAGCAATATCTTGTATCTATACGAAGAGGCGATGCTGGGAATCACGAGTTACACAAAACTACCTCTGCGGATCGCCACAATGATAGGCTTCGTTACCGCCGTAATCAGCTTCTTGATTGGTATGTTCTATTTGATCTACAAGTTGATTTTTTGGAGTAGTTTTACAGTAGGTATTGCCCCAGCAGCAATTGGTTTATTCTTTTTCGCATCGGTCCAACTCATTTTTCTTGGAATTATAGGTGAATATATATCGATGATTTATATACACGTACTCAATCGCCCACTTGTCTACGAAAAAGAACGGTTAAACTTTTAGCCTTGCCCGACATTCCTTCTTCTGCCAATATGGACCACATTATGTTCAATAAGGATCGGCGCTCAAAAAACAACCGCTCCCATTGGATAATTCCTTTATCGCTTACCTTAGCAGCCATACTGCTTTACTTTACTCTGCGCGACCTCGACTGGCCGACTTTCTGGACTGTAATTAAATTCGGCCACTATGAATTCCTGCTCTTGACAATCCCAATCGGATGCATTAATTACTTTATTCGGACTGTGCGGTGGAATGTTTTGCTGCGAGCCGAGAAAAAAATCTCAATTGTTACCGTTTTCTGGGCCAACATGGTTGGCTATATGGGTAACGCCTACCTACCGGCACGGGCAGGAGAAATACTGCGTTCGGCATTCCTCGGCCGACAAAAAGGATTAGGAACCAGCTTTGTACTAGCTACCGCACTGGCCGAACGCCTACTAGATGTCGTTGCGCTGGTGCTGATCGGTTCTATCTCTTTTCTCGTGCAGGCTAATGTGTCACCAGTACTAGCGAATGCCTTACGTTTTATGGCACTGATTGGATTTGTGGGATTGATCATAGTGATCGCCGCCCCTTTCCAGGAAAAATTGATTTTACGAGCCAAGGGTTGGCTGCCC
>Ga0182027_10005313_pt1 | contig 19620 bp, 9 predicted proteins | sample 712E1DmetaG_FD_121300 | JGI IMG/M metagenome (GOLD analysis project Ga0182027, IMG submission 121300) | Permafrost microbial communities from Stordalen Mire, Sweden - 712E1D metaG (Illumina Assembly) | ecosystem: Environmental > Terrestrial > Soil > Wetlands > Permafrost | place: Sweden...
CCCCCCAACACCCCCCCCCCACCAAAAATAAGGGAAAATGAACAAGGGTTGTGCCCCAACTACCGCGCAAACATCTTCTTCCTCGTCCGCGACGTCGGCAGGAAATTTAATTCTGTCGTCTGAAAAACAGACGCCCCTGGTCGTTCTCTCAAACTGGCTTGTCCGCGACGTCGTGGACGAGTTCAACACGCATGCGCGTGCCTCTGGAAAGCGTACCATAACGCTCCGCCATCAGAGCTACGCCGCATATGTGCTCAAGGTCCTTACGTACCTCAAGGAGACCGTGCGCGCCCACGCAGAACTAAATGTGGTCAACTTCCGGCGCGTCTCCATACACGAGTCGCAGAAGCCCATACTCAACCGCATCGTGTTCATGATGCAGCTCTACCGCCGCATGATGCCCAACCCGAACCATCCCGACCAGCCAATCACGCTTGACATAAACTACGCCGACCATGACAAGTCCTTCTCAGACGTTGAGCTCGACATTGTGTTCTACATCACTGCGCTGGCCATCGGGAAGCGCAATGGATCTACGGTCGAGCCGCTCACATCATCGGCGTGGCACACGACTGGTGCATTCCAGCAAGGAATTTCCCGCCAAGTATCCACATGGCTTGGAGAGATGGCCAGCATGGAGCGCTGCTGGGGAGATGACGAAGATTCCGCACGCAACATGGCAATCGAAGCTGCAGTAGCTCCTCTACATAGTACTGTCAACGAGACGCTGTGGTCACTGTGGTACAGCTACGAGAAGCTGATCGATTATCACCCATATTCCGCACAAACTCACAGCGCACCAAGCTTCACTAGAGTGCTCGTTAGGGTCCCCGACATCAACTACACCAATACAGCTCCGACGACAACCAATCTGTCAAAGCATATTGCTGGCTTCGAGGCAAGAGCGTCGTACAACATTCGCGTCGCGCCACTCGAGACGAAGGACGCCAAATTCAAGGAATTCGTTCGCACGACAACCGCCAATTCCCTTATCCCGAAACAGCAGCAGCAGCAGCAGCAACAACAACAACAGTTGCCATCACCATCACCACCTCCACCTACGGCGCCAGAAGAGACTCCACTCAACAACCAAAAGCCTGGTGATCTCCAACAGCAACCACCCCAAGTCAAGCACAAACGGTTGTTCCGCACAAAAGAGTTGAAACACAAGAAGTCGTGCAAGGGGAAAGACGACGACGATGATGATGACAGCGACGACGACGACGACAACGCCGAGAAACAAAAGAAAGACGACGAAGAATCGACTTCAAGCGAGTCAGACGATGATGACAAGCCAACCAAGCATCCTCCGCACAAAGTCAGGTGCAATGGAGGTGCTGTTGCCGACGAGGACGAAGTCGTCACTTGCGAACCACCTCCCGCAAATCCAGACCAACAACTACAATCACAACAAATAGTGGATCCACGCAGTCCACACACACAAGCTGCGTGCAAATTATACAGGGACAACGAACCACTCTGTAAACTCATCGAGTCCAAGTGGGAAATCACCGAGTCGAACATCACACTTGCTATGCACCCCAAAGTTGCGGAGGTACTCCTTCAGACTGCCCGCAAGAAGGCTAATTTCCGTGCCTTCGTACTGATGGCCAACAAGATGGACCCACTTCGGAAAGAACTGTCGAAAAGCCCGCTTGTGTTCTGCAAGAAGGTGCGTGGAATTGATTGCACTTCCTGCGTCTATAAGCCGTGGGCGCACATCGCGGCTCTTCTAAACAGTGCTGTGGAAGGGGTGCTGTATATCTTTTCCTGTCTCGAGAAGCCAGACTTCCAGGCAGCAATGATACAGAGGGCTGCACGTCTCACTGATGTACCAACGAACAAGAACAATATGTTCTTCACTTACAATGGAGCGAACATCCACGTTCCTAGACGGGTGATGCGGAGGATGTATATGTTCAGCCAGCTCGAGGCAGGAAATTCTGTCACACCAGAGTCAGGAGACCACTCATGGATCAAAGAGTGGAATGCAATGCAAGGAATCCCGGGAGGGCCGGTACATTGCTACAGACACCTACTACTGAAAAACATCGGTGGGTTCGGTGCATTGAATACCTTTGTCATGAACAAAACAACACTCGACCTGTTCATCTCCCCGAAAGATAGCTCGCCAGTGTCTAAAGCGGAAGAGGTGGCAGCTCGCGTGTTTCTCGATGCAGTGTCGAATGTATGTGCAATCTTCTCCCAGGCGTTTGTGGATGAAAGTGATGGAGTGCAGTTTCTTCTGGATATAATGAACGACCCTGTACGGGCAATCACTCTCAACCTCGCCAGTGTTTTTGCTCGGGAGTACGAAATTGCAACTACACGTCCACCTGTTTCAGTGCAATCAAATGCGGCTGTTGCTGCTTCCACTGCTGCTTCCACTGCTGCTTCCACTGCTGCTTCCACTGCTGCTTCCACTGCTGCTTCCACTTCCATCGATAACCAGCCCCAATCAGTTGGGTTGGGTTCTTCTTCTCCTTCAACCTCTTCGTCCGAAGTCGTGTTGTCGCATGGCTATGCCGCAAGTGCCCGTCCAGATTCTGCTCAATCTTCGGTGGAACTGGTGGAAACTCCACAAGGAATAGAAACAAGCTCAATACAAAACAAGGTTACGATCGGAGCCAAAGAATTTGTGGACCTACTCCAGGCAGTGTCTGCTCCGGTGTCCGGAACAGAGGATGGTGAAATCATTTACCTGAACATGTTGGGGAATGTCACTGCAGCGGTCAGACAGATTACAACAACGTCTACTTCAGACGAAGGAGGACCATCGACCGCAGAGAAACCAGGGCCAGATGGTGTCATCACCGTGCCACGGGACGCGCGCGAGACAACAATTTCTACTACAATCGCCCCTATTGCTACTTTCCTGGACACGTATGAAGTTCCGCGCATGTACTTCCTCGATGTGCTCATTTGCCACGCTCGGATGAGCAACCAAGTGACGCAAGGACTCATCCTCGGCTCTAGGCTGCGCGACAGCATTCTCCCGATCTCTGCGCGGCTGCTCGAGCTTACCAAGCATAACGCATCGCAGCTCGACGGGCTCAATCCATCACTACTCGCGAGTGTGTGTCTCTACCAGCCAGTGTTCGATGATACAATTGCTAATCCGGGTCACTGCACAGACGCGTTCGTCGTGTGGCTCGCGCTAAACTACAAGCTTAGGATGCTCATTGGAGAGTTCAACCAAACCAGGCAGAGGATGCTCGAGATACAACGCAACAACGCGGAACTACACCTTCCACCACCTCCACCTCCCATGCAAATACAAGAGCAACGACAAGCAGAAGAACAAGAGAAACAACGAGAACAACAATCCGACGAAATTGTAAGAGAATTAGAGCACAATCCATCTTTTGTTCCGGAGGCACAGTCAGTTGTCGATCCATCCAATCCATTCTTCTTAACTTCGTCATCCGCTCCACCCTCTCCTCAATCATTTGCAACTCCGCCATTAATTCCTTATAATATTGAGGACATTCACTTTTTTTGATCAAAACTAAAATTTTACATATGCCACTTTTTTTAAAAACAGAAGAAATTGGTATTTTATAAACCTTCCGTCCGACTTCTACTCTCAATCAGTAGGGGGGGGCACGTCACACGACTTTATCGAAAAAAATGAAAGGAAAGGAAACAGCACGGTTCAAGAAGTTCATTGCCAGCAAAGAAGCCTTAAAATTGAAAAAACTCGGTGTTCTCACCGAAGGCATCGACAACATCGCGGACGTTCCAGATGATCAATTCATTTGCGTGTGGTGCAAAAGCAAGTATTCACACGAACACGTTCGGTGCATGAATGGGTGCAGAATTGCCACGTATTGTTCTGCGAAGTGTGAAGAAGATGGCAGAAGTCGTCACCTATGTCTAACGGACAAAGGCGAGGTTGGAACTCCTCCAGAAATGGTCGAAAAATTGCATGCAGTCTTTGAGGCTCTCGCACTACATTCACCACCCAAACTTCCAACTGGAAATGGGAGGAAGAGGAAGACCAAAGAAGGAGCACCATCACAGATGGAAGAGGAGGAGGAGGAGGAGGAGGAAGAAGAAGAAGAAGAAGAGGAAGAGGAGGATGAGGAAGAAGAAAGTACTGGGAAAATGGGACTCGTCGACGAAGGTAAACCGCCATCAGAAAAGGTTCCGAAGATGTCAGAGAATAGTCCACTCAATGATGTTCTAATTAGAACTGTAAATGTTTCTATGGCAACAGAGTGCTTCAGTGACACAGATACAAAGGAAATAACAAAGTTCATTGAAGACCCATTGAATGCAATTACGATCAGCCTAGACGAAAGCACACAAGCAAACAATGATACCATCGCCCAGTGTTTGGAGGCTTGCAGCAACGCTGACAAAGCACTTGATAGCATGGATGACAATGATCAAAGCAGCCCAATTCAAAGTGATGACTACGAAAAAACTTATGGAGTTCTAAACAAACACATGGATACGTTTACTGTCGCTGCCTCAAAGGTGTCCGAGATTGGCAAAGGATGGCTTCCATTTGCTATGATCGGAAGGTTCAACGACTTTATATCACGGTGGATACCCACTTTTGCAGACATCAAAAATTACGTCAAAAGGATATGGAGCTTGTTATTCACAACCGTCAGCAATACGAAAGACGAATTAATTGGAGCAGCCACTCGAGCAGTCAAATGTGTTGGGCGGATGATCAAGAGCATCTACACTGCACTCGAAAAGAACGTGAGTGCGTACTTTGAGCTATTCGGAAACATCATCACCACGCTGATCCAACAATGGAACTCTGGTCAAAATAAAACGCCAGCTTTGGATGTCCAACTCGACACCGTAATTCCGTCTGGTCTTATGAGCAAATTCAAGCGGGATGCTAAAAGCAAAAGCAAACCAACCGGAGAAAAAATCACCGAAATACCATTTGTTGGAGGAAAAGAAGAACCACCAATAAGCCCCGTGGAAGCGGAAGAATCGGCAAGAGGATGGCTACAATCAACAATTGTCTTTTTATTAAAAGTTGTTGGTTTCGGCCTGTCATTCACAGCGCACATTCCTGCACTAATTCACAGCACAATCGAACAAATTCTACGTATTCCAGGCGCTGTTTTGGTAAAACTCTACGACGGCCTCACAACGCTATTGGTCGGTCTACGAAGTAAATCTATTTTGACCAATCCCACTGGTAAAGAAATTACTACGTGGGGCGTGCTGGACTTAATGGTGAACATCGTAAAGGGTGCCGGCTATGTTCTGTACATAATAGTCAAGCTATTTGGAAAGGTGGTGGACTTTGTCATTAAAGTGATAAAATTCGTTCCGTATGCACTCACGCGGTTATTAAGCAAACTCATTTCATGGATCCTTGAACTGTTCCCCTCTAATAAAGTCGCAGGCGCGGGCACTCGCGACCTCAATGCCACCATCGAGAACGTGACTGCGAACATTGTCTACGAGGCTGAAGACATCATCGCACATCCATCAGAAACTGCAAAACTTGATCCAACTCTTTCTGCGGCTCTGGTAGAAATCAATACTTGCCTAACTCAACTAAAGGAGAAACGCGACATGCACATTGAAGAACTCGCGATGGCGGAAAAATCCTCCCACACATTCATAAAAACAACAATTGCTCCAACGGAAAATGTCTTGAAATCAATATGGAGGACTTCAGGTGCAACGGGACTGGGGATATACTGTCTTTTCGGTGGCACACTTACTAACACTGAAATTGACGACCTTATGGACGGGTTTATTAGCTCAATGTACTACCTCCAAGCACAGTACTTGTCGCCAAAGGGTCTAGAAATAGGGGAGTGGACGAGGGTCGTGTGCCAGTATCCAAAAGTAATTGCTACACTGGCTTATCAAATCGATTTATACAGGAGAGGGGGAATCGTTGACCTAAGTGGAGAAGAGTCAACGCAAATCATTGTGGCAAGTAAGAGAATGGTGAAGTTCGTGTCGAGCATGATGTTGATCAACGTGATCGCTGGTACAATTTCGACGTGTGTTATTCTCAGTGGAGCAATTTGGACAGCACTAAAAGAGCGTACAGTAGAGCCAGTCACTAAATTTAACTACGAAGAGTTCCAGAAATTCGTTGGCAGGCAGATCGCAGGTACAGACGCACAAACTGAAATAACGGAGGCCATTAGTGGTGCAATTTATTTGGCAACGGTGAAATACGGGATTGAAGCCTGTATTGTGAAAGGCGTCACAGAGTTGAAAACTCCAGAGGCCACACAGGAATTTATGAAGAAATTGGATTTCCACAAGATCGAATGTGTGACTGCAAGCGGAAAATCAATTTTCTTGGATGTGTTTCCTATCTTCCAGGAAGTATATGATGGGCACGCAGCAAACATCGCAGGTGACAATGTCAAAGTTCAAACTAATCCAGAAAGTCACGCACGTGCAGACGCCGCTTTTGCTCTCGCAAATCCCGTTTCTAAAACACAGAGCCAGCAAATAGAACTTCCGCATACACATTCACTCCAAGTTGTTCATAATGGCCTCGTTCGGATGACCACTGGCAATGCAGTGACACCAGAAACTGCAAACATTAGTATACCTTTGTCCGGAATGGGTCTACAAGTGGAACAAGGATCTGCATTAAGAAGCGCATTAAATTACATGCCAACGTTATTCACCAAGCAATTCTACAAGGAAAAATGGGGCAGTGCCGTGGATTTGTCAACGAAACTATATGGTACGGCCATACAAAAAATGACTGACCTAGCAGTACCGTCATCGACACATAAGACAGAGAAGCCAGGGACGCAGCCAGGGACGCAGCCTGTGCCGCCGCCTGTGCCGCCGACTGTGACGCCGACTGTGACGCCGACTGTGACGCCGACTGTGACGCCGACTGTGACGCCGCCTGTGTCACAACTACTAACTGAAGCCGAATATCAAGCACAGTTTATAGACACACTTCCTAACGGTAAAACAAGACGTGGCTGGCTGAGTTCCAATGGAACGAGGATAATTTTTTATCATGTTACTTACGGTGACACGGAGTATCCGGAAGTAACACGCGAATTTAGGCACCCAGTACCAGGAGCACATCCACCATCATGGATAGACGAAAAACTTGTAATAGGAAACAAACACACAATAAGCGGGCCATCACACACGTATTTGGCCTTTCCTGGGCTAACTGATCACCACAAACAAGAAGAAGAACCACAAACAACTCCAGAACTTCCACCAGACCTATTACTTTACGAGCAATTGATGCAAGATGTGACAATATCACCAGAGCGAAAAGAAGAGCGCGGTCCCATCAACACTGGAACTCGGTTCATAATCAACCCTTTTAAGCCAACCCCAATGGACGTTACAAAAGGACCAAAGAAACAAGCGTCACCCATTCTATGGAAACCAAACACTGCCAAACTTATTACAGGTATTTCGGAATCGGCATCTAAACTTGTTGCCCGTGAGGTCATCTCTTGGATCATTGAAGGCATGGCAAATAAAGCGGCCGGAGACATGTTAACCAAATGGTTTGCTATACTTCATATTCATGTGACTGCACCATTCATGGCGTTTTCTGTGCTAACAAAGATATTGACGGAAATTGGAGATGCCAACAGCAAGATCAATGTCGCTGCGAAAAAGTATTACGAAATGAAAAGTGACATGAGATATGACGCCGCAAGGTTACAACAAGAAGAACACGTGGTGATGGGCCAAATGATTGCCACGTTAATGGACATTATTTCCCATAGTGCTGGTATGTCCGCGCTTATTCCAGAGGGCCTAGTTCCGACCATACTGGCGCCATTTATGACCACACTCAATGATCTGACTCATGTAAAGACGCAAATACTTGTCGGCCAGTTATTGGCAGAGTTTGTTGCAGCTTCAATGTTCAACATCATGGGAACACTTGGACTAGGAAGATACTATGGAGAGAGTGGTTATCCAAGAATTAAAATGTTCTCTAGCTCCCACGAGGGTCTGGCAGTTGGTGCAGACACAGTCGAGTCCACACTCACTCAAATGAAGGCAGTATCTGAAACCGTTTGGGGAAACTTTACCAATTTCGTAAGTGAATTCGTTGAAAGAAAATGACGAAATTGAAATTTCTAAAAAAATAACCATACTTCATTTTTTTAAAAAACATGGTTTTGTTTTAATTTTAAACCAAGAGAAAGAAAAATGACTGACGGGTGTGTGGGGGGGGGATGTGTGTCTCACTTCTTACTGGTGACCAAGTAGAGCAATTCAATTGCCTTTTTACAGACAGACTGAACTTTAGGTGGTATTTCTGTCGTTTTCATTTCTTCTTCTTCTTCAACTTCTATTTTTTCTCCCCCCTTGTTGGTCTCGATGAGTTTTTCGTACATTCCCTTAAGGTCAGATAGTGTCATGTAAGTAGTAGTCATGTCCTTGCTGGACACGTCGACGCCCGTGGAGAGTTCCGCGGACTCCACAGCAATATTTCTGAGTGTGGCCGCTTTTTTATCCTTTGAAACGGAGGCGCGAGCGACTGCGTAAGTCCACACGAGTTTCTTGTAGAGTTCTTTTGCCTGGTCGTTGTCGAATACGCGTAAGAACCTGCTCTTGAGATTTCCTGGTGCGAAGGCTTTGAAGAACTCTGCCTTCTTTCCGGCTGGGACGTACGGACTCAGCGACTTCTTTGCAGCAGAAATTTCACTTGATTGGTCGACTTCCAGTTCGAATTCTTTGAGTTTAGAGACTTCGTCGTCGGAGACGCGCCTAAATCCGACTTCGTCTGGAACACGCCGAGATCCGGCGTATGGAGGGTAGCCTCCATACGGTGGGTAGCCCCTATATGGTCCATAAGGATAACCACCGTAGTATGGATACGCGCCTGCAGCAGCGACACCCGCCAGACCACCGAGAGCCATTGCGCCAAAAATTCCGATGCCAACGTCTTCTTCGGATTGCACTTGGCCGTCTTCTTCTTCATCCTCCTCTTCAGTTCTTCCATCCAATGGTTCGACTTCTCCGTCCATTATTGGCGGAGGAACGGGAAGTTCTGGCGGGAAGTGGTCGATGTGGTCATGGTCTCCAAAGTCCCGAACTAGCGCTTCGTCAAGTTGCGCACTTTCCATGTGGTTTCCTGCTCTTTGACCAATGTACGGATATCCATATGGATATGGGGGGCGCCTCCACCAAGGTAGACCATAACCGTATCCACCCCATCCCCCTCCACCCCATCCCATGCCACCTCCATGAAATCCCCCTCCTCCGTGAAAACCTCCAGGTCCTCCAGGTCCACCATGTCCTCCGCCAGGTCCTCCATGACCGCCTCCAGGTCCTCCACCAACTAGTGGCTGTCCAGTCTTATCTTCGTCTTTTTCTTCTTCCTCTTCCTTTTTCTGTGCAGAAGACGACGTAGAAGCAACGGGTGTTGTTGTCCTCGTGGCAACGAGTTTCCTCTTCGTCCTCCTCCTTCTATGCGCTGCATTTTCTGCGTTGGCCATGTAGGCTATTTCAGCGTCGCGCTGAGCCATGTACGCCGGTGCGGCTGCGAGCATTGCCAGTGGATAGAGTGGTGCCGTAAGCACAGTGAATGCTGCGTCCGCAACAGATTCGTATGGGCCATACGGATACGGACGAGGGTATGGCGGGTAAACCCGCTGTGGATACATCACACGCACTTGCTCTTCTCTTTGCTGTGCTGGTTGTTGTATTGGTTGTTGCTCGTGGTAGGGAAGAATTGCAACGACCTGACCACCGACGTCGACTCCCATTGCAACCAGCAATTTGTTCAGAATGGTTGGGTCAGAGAAGACATAATCGAGACTGCTTTTAGCAAACTCGAGAGTCTTTTCACTGAGTTCGTCGCAGACAGCGCACACCACCAAATGTTCGGGCAGACCAAACGACTTTTCTTTGAGGAATGCAAAGCGACAAACGATCAAACTTGTCGACATGAGGGTATCGAGTTTCAGTTTGTCGCGTGGAATTTGAGCGTTGCATAGTTTTATTCCTTCCACAGTGGTTGTGGTCACAATGCGTGTCTGAATGCTCACTTTGAACTTCTTTCCAGATGCATCACCGATTTCGAGAGTGTAATTCGCCATTTATGTGGGAGAGAGTTTTTTTACCACAAGACAGAAGGGAAGCTTTTTTTTTGTTATTAGAGAAGTCTCCATTGTGATTGATATAATAAGTACTTGTTTTTTTAATTTATTAAAGAATTTAGAGATGGCCAAGGGCGACACCACTCGGCCATGAACTCTATTTATACGGGATTCCATGCCAAATAACAACTACAAAAAATAATGGAGAAACACGTATTAGACACACAAGCAGTGCTGCAACAAGTACTTTCAGCTTCTCTCCTGACATAGTTGTTCACAAAGTTCACGAAAGACAACCAAAAAATTTTTAATTCATTCATACAATCCTCGAATGGCAAGAACTAAAGCATCAGCAACACCTGTTGTCCACCGTGGAGGGAAAGCCATATCACGTGAAGTGGCCAGCCGTCTCGAGCACGGAAAGAAGAAGCCACAGACTCCTTCAACCAAAAGCGATGACGACGTGTCGTCGACGACCTCGGAAGAGCAGCCAGCGAAGGTCGACAAGAAGACCGAAAAGGAAACTGAAATGCCGAAATTGAGGGGGAAGCCGACTGTCTCGAAGAAGGAATCAGTCAAGTCTGAAATCAAGCACCAACAGAATAGTGACAAGTTATGCATCCGTCGGGCGCCGTTCGTGCGTGTCGTGCGCGACATAGTTCAGAAGCTCGTGGATAGTAGAGCAACGGACGTTACGGCTATGCCAAAGATCTCTGCAAACGCTATTACTGCACTCCATGACTCAACTGAAGCGAGAGTGGTGGAGCTATTCACACTTCTAAACATCGTCTCAAAGGACTCCAAAGTGGCAACCGTTCTTCCACGCCACTACAACCTCCTTTTCTTGCTCAAGAAGAGCGGAGTGTCTCTCTTGACAACGCAGGAGGACAAAGACAGGGAAGAAGTAAAGATGGATGAAGTCGGAGAGACACCAGAGCCCCAACCAAAACAAAAACCAAAGAAGAAATCAAAGTGAGAGACGCCACACACACACACACACAAAGAGAAGAAGACCCAATCAAACGTATTCACTCGTGGGTTTTTTTTACTTTATGATCAAATGTTAATATCAACGTAGTAAAGATTTGGTTACAGTAGGTTGGTTCAAAGGTGATTTTATTAGAACAATTTCTCCCTCTCTCTCCATGGATACAAAAACAAAGGTGGCTGTAACAGTTGTATTGGTGGTCTTTGTGCTGATTGCTATGGCAGTTATCATGTGTTTGGTGGTAGCTCCCAGGCAACGAGACGAGCCACAATATCGCTCCACGAGAAGAAGTGACCACACACGAATGGAAAAAGCGAAAATTGACAGGATGGTTGACGAGTTAATCGAACAAAACCAAAGGCAGTCCAATAACGATACCAACACAATGCTATTTGGACACAATGACAACCTTTTGTTATATTCTCCACATGCCACAAAGGAAAAATACTACCCTGCGAGATGCTCCACGACGTGTCTATGCAGCCCAGGTGGTCTATTATATTACGGAAGGTATTGCGGTTTCATGTACACAGGGTGCTCTGAGGTGGAGGCATGTGACGATGTTGACGACTGTTGCAGACGACACGACGCGTGCACCGGAAATGTTGCACTTACAGACTGTGGTTGCAACGTCGCGATCACAAATTGCCTCGAGTGCGCGGCACTCAACATATTGCACTCAAAGTGCGGATACAACACTACATGGACATGTGACAAGAAACTTACAGCGGCACTGCGCATGATAGCTGACATAAAGTTCTTACTTCCTGACTGCTACGAGACAAGACATCAAAATTTTTAAAAATGGGAAGTATATTTTTTTGGAGTTGTGTATTATTTTTTTGTTGTGAGTTTTGGGCTTGCCCGCTTGTACCAATCTGTCGTCTTGTATGTGTACACCAACAAAGGATGTTCTATAGTGCGCGTGGCTGTATACTCTGAGAATGTCATAATTTCAATGTCTCTGGCATTGACGCTTGGATTTTGCATGACCAATTTTAAGTGTGAAATATAATCACTCATTGAAACGAATGCTTCACCGGTGATTTGATCCAGTTTACCGAGTCTGCCCAACAAAGAGCGCAATGCAACATCAATGTCATCAATGAATGAAAAATCGAATAACATGTTCGAGTACATGTCTGCATTACCAGGTGCGACTTTTTTAACAATATTCATTGCAGAGACTAACATGTCAAGCAATTCGAGTGTCAGTGGAGTCTCTGGTGTGGATTTTCCTACTATGTCCCAAATCTGAATCCAGTTGCTATTCGGGATACCTTCAATGCCTTTCTTAACGAGATCACCGAGCACAGTAGCTGCCCACGACTCAATCACTGATCTGTGAACATGGAAATGAATTCCTTTTGGAGCGATTTTATTTTTAGATTTTGCCCCGACGTCGACGTAAGACGACAAAGTGCGGAAGTGTTTGATTGCAGCTGTAACCAAACTTGCAACTAGATGTCCGTGGTCACTAAACTTCACCGTCATTATTCCTCTGTAGCACTTGTCAATGTAAACGAGAGGTTGCAGCCACCATCCAACTCTTATGGGCGACTTGCTAGTGTTTATTCCAAATACCATGTCGTCGTTGTTTCCTTCCATAAACTGTTGTGTTGTTGCACGAGAAGGCATTATCGATTCGTATATTCCAATTGGTCGTGGAATGTTTGAAAAATCCATTATTTCTTTAAACAGATTGCTCGCCAATGCCAAGTCAGCGATTTTAAGCGAATATGCAGTGGCATACTGACCAGTAGCAATCAGAGCCTTCTGAGCAGTTAAAATACTCTTTAAGAATGGGTTCTTCGCAATATGTGAGTTTAGATCTCGTTCTTCGTCCATCATTCCGACCACTCCGGATGTACTAGCAATTTGCTGCTTGGCCTCTGCGGCTTTCGTTCCAAGAATGGCTAGGCTCATTTCTGCTGCTGCTTCGACTTGTGGTCCAGGTGCGTATTTTTTGGTAGGTGGTAATATAATCTCTTCAGGTATTTTCACTGCTGGTTTCGGTGTTGCTTGTGGTAATTGTTGTTTTGACTTCTCTTGTGAAATTACCTTTCCCACGATTATCTTGTACTCACTCTTCAGTACAGCGTCACTGAGAATTACTGGCGGAGTGGCGGTCACATCCACGGTAAATGGTGGAATTTCCATCACGTGGTATTTTTTGCGCGCATCCATTTGTGGCCTTACTGTAGGCCCTTCGTCTTCCTCTTGCATTATTTTTTTTCAAGTCAACAAAATTGTACCTACCTCTCTCTCTTTGTGGAAGTTTATATCTACCAACAGAAGAATAATATTATTTTTTTTTGCTTCTATCTCTTGGGAGTTTTTTCTCTTATTTCAACGAGGCACATTTGGATCGCCTTTGGGGTTTCTATAAGTTGGCTTGGAGGCGATTTGTTGACAAGGATGGCCAAAGTTCAAGAGGTGGCTCGTGATAAAGTCCGGGAGACTGTGGAAGTCCTCGATCGGCCCTTCTTCTGCCATCTGAACACGGAACACAGGATCTGCTCTGCCCACTCGCACGTGGTATGGGTCTCCCTGCTCCTTTATGAGCGAGATCGTGAAGGGGTAGTTCCATGGGTCATTGTAGCTTACACGTACCATGAATGACTTGGTCATGTTTGAACCGATTGTCTCGAGATAAGTCCGCATTTTGATGAGCATCACAGCAGCTTCATGAGAATCGATTGTCTTGTGGAACCACGCAGAAGAGATGATCTTTTGCATTTCGTCGAGGATCTGTGGGGCACGTTCTGTATCGTAGATGGCACCAAACCAGCCAATTACGTGTTGATACGCCTCCAAAGTCACGCTCTTCAGTGGCAACGGCGGAGCGGAGGACTGTGGCTTGAGCCAAAACTCAGGAGTGGCTTGCAAAAATGCGAGAATTGTTGGAGCCACAAGTGGGGCAATTCGATCCAATGGCACCTCGTTTTGGTCTTTGAACGTCTGCCTCCACATTCTCACAACTTCTTCGATGGTCGGCACGCTCGGACGAAATAGTTGTACAAATGGCGGTTGTGGCAGTGCTTCCGCGGCGGCAGCGACAATTTCTTGCTGTCTGCGCAGTTCGGGAAGCCGGACCGACCAGAGTTGCTTGAAGGTGGGTCGCAACTTGGGGTCTGAGTGCCAGCACTCCTGCATTAGTGCGTATACCTCCACTGGGCACTCCAGTGGCTTTTCCAGGCGAATACCATTGCATAGCGCGGGCACAAGTTGGTCTGCATCCAAGTTGGCAAAAGGGACTTGCCCATGCGTGACCAGCTCCCACATCAGCACTCCGAAGCTCCACACGTCGCTCTGTGGGGTAAACTCTCCAGTCTGCAGCGCTTCCAACGCGGACCAGCGGAAGGGGATCGTGTCTTCTCCCGACGATGTTATTCCATCCTTGGAATGTGCGAGCCCAAAGTCCGAGATCTTTATGACGTAATCCATTGCGAGTGCTGTCTTGAAGTAGAGCAAATTGCGCGCAGCCAAGTCGCGGTGGACAATTCCCAGCTGCCCGAGGAACTCCATGCCAGTCGCGCAGGAACTCGCAAAGTAGAGCAAGTTGTCGATTGTCAGCGGCGTAGTTTTGATCAAGTCCTGCACTGTGCCATCTGCCATCTCCATCACCAGCCACTTCACCGAGTTGTACACGGAAATTCCCAGGTAGTCGACGACGTTCGGATGACGGACCCGGCGCATTATCGCCCCTTCGCGCAGGAACGCACTCTCCTTCTCGCCCTTGAGTGACTTCATTGCCACCGTTGCTGGCCCCATTTTCCCGAGATAAACGGACCCGAATCTTCCATTTCCAATGGGAGTCTGTGGAACTGCAGCAATGTAGACGACCGGTTGTTGTTCAATGATAGACTTTGGAATGACTGCACTATGAGTTACGACATCCATTGGAACAGGTGCTGGCGGCAAAGGTAACTGACGAACACTTTCCAATGCACGGACTTGTATTTCGAGTGTTTGAACAACTTCTGTCGCTGTTGGCCGGTCTCCAGGCGCGTTCAAGCAACGATATATTTCTTGTGTGAACTCTCTGGGACTTCTTCCTTCTATGGTCGTGGTCTCGATGCCATGGGGCGGTAGTTGCAGCGCCCACACCTCCCACAAAACGACGCCCAGCGAGAACACGTCGGACATAGGAGTGAACAGTGTCGGATCTGGGTTTACCCTCAGCTCTGGGGAGACCCACTCGAGCTTCTTGTGCATGCCGGTGTTCTCGCGAAGTCTCTTCTCAATCTCTAACGGGAATTCAAAGTCGCTCACTTTTGCCCGCCAGTTGTTGTCCACTAGAACGTTCGAGCTGTTCAGGTTCCCATGCACGATGCTGGAGGTGTGGAGAACCTGCAGCGCGATGGCGACGTCGCATGCGATTCGCAATCTGACAGGCCAGGGTTCGAGATGCGACCGCTGAGTCGCGTCAGCTATCAGCCCTTCGAGTGATCCCCTGGAGACAGACTCCATCACGACTAACAGCGGGGCTGGTTCGCAGAGTCCAATCACCCTCGCGAGCATCGGAGAGAGAATATTTACGATCTTTGTTTCGATGTAGTTCTTCAGCATCCGCACGTCGAACGCGCTGGAGTGCAGTTGTTTGACGCATACGGGCGCGCCTTTCCATTCCGCCCGAAACACCGTGCCAAACGAGCCGGCGCCGATTTGTTTCATCATTAGCAGATCGTTGTGCGCGAACTCACGAACATTCCCAGTGAACAGTTCTGTCGGACTGTCTACGAGTTTGTGCTGTTGTTTCTTTTCCTCTGGAACAGTCGAGAAATGGAGGAGTTCTTCTTTCACTTCAGCAAGTTCTGCCATAATTCTTTTCTGACATGCGAACTTGATGGGTAGCTGACCGAACTCTATGGCCTCCATTTTGAGCAACGCCTTCCCGTCGATATCCTCGTTTTTAAAAGTCGTTGATGTAGAGTCGCTCATGCCAATGGACTGAAGCCACGCGTGCACTTCCGCTACTCCCGATTTGTCTGTGACCTTGGACGGCGGCGCGAGTATTGGTATTTGTACATATTGTTGATCTGATGAAGCTTCGGCGGCCATTTTTTGTCCTCTTTTCTTGTGTGCGTGTGTGTGTGTGGCTTTGCGCGTTGTTTACTTTTTTGAAAAAAAATGATTGGGTTGTGCGATTTTCTTTTTAACGTGGAAAAAATCTCCATGTCGCGGCAATGGCGCGACATTTAACTTTGAAAAAAAACTAATACCACTATTTTTAATTTCTCATCTTCTCTCTCTCTCTCTCTCTCCTTCACATCCATTTCAATTGTCCTTTCTTGCTGATCCTGTTGAAGCAGATGTCTTTGATCGTCCAATGAGACCACCACTTCCACATGTGTCTTCCTTGACTCTGAATCTTATTCCATCTATTCTATATGCAGTTCCAATCTTTGCTTGTTCGACGAGCATATTAAAGAGAATGTCAGGCGTGCAGCTGTGCGGAACAGTGTCAGTGAACCCATCGATCTCACACGCCTTCAGTGCTGATGAAACCTCTTCTGCGCAAAAGTACTGCGTTCCTCCTGCATTATACGCACAGCATGATGGAAGGCACAACACATTGCAAGGTAAACAGTAGTAGCCACATGTGTTGAATTTGAGTCCTCTGCGGTCACAACACCACTTGAAGACTTTCCTCACATCCAACTTGTCGATGAGTAGTTCAAATCCGATCCAACCAATGTATTTCTCGTAAGTTGACGCGGAAAACACTGACGGTCGCTGCTTCGTGGTCGAGAATGTCGCGTATTTGCTGTCGATTGGACTCACTGTCCATTTGAATATGAATTGACAGTGCTGAAACCCAGGAGTGACTCTCATCACAACGCAATGCTCGATTTGTTCGTGACACGCACAACACTCTGGCTCCGGAGTGGCGTTTGTTGGGAGAAATGCCACATAAACTCCATCTGGTGAATCGGGAATGATTTTTATTTTGTGACCGAGAACGTCGTCGACATTCATCAGTGCCCATTTGGGTCGCAAATTGGATGCACATGGAATACCATCTCCTCCTCCTCCTCCTCTTCCTCCCTTCGATGATGAACTCATTGACATGCGAGCGGGTGGTGGTAATTGTTTTGTTGTAATTGGAGGAGGATCATGTAATAGTGGCGATGTGACATGGTCTGGTATTGCGGAGGCTGCCATGGGTTGACTTTGTGTGAGTAATGATTGTTGGTCTCTTTTTCTAGTTTGGAATTCAACAGCAATCGCTGCTACTATGTCTTCGTGCGATTGCTGCCCAAACATGTCAACTTCTTCAAATTGCCCATATCCTGACATTTTACTTTTTTTTCTCTTTTCCCCCTTTTTTAAGACAAAGTCAAATTTTGATGAATGATTAATGTTGTTATTTTTTTAAGTTTGTAGTGAAGACTCGCGCATGTGTTTTCCTATGTTCTGTTTTGTTCATTTAGTTAATCTCTCTCTTTTAGTGAGCTACCAAAAATTATTTCTAACTAGAAAAGGATAAAATATCAAATTTTTTAAAAAGTTTTATAAAATTTTTATGAATAAAGTTTTTTTGTAAAAGTTTTTAATAATTGGAAAAAACGTTTTTCAATTTTAAAAACTTTATTTTTGGCATGTAAAAACGTTTTTATTTTTGAAAAACGTTTTTCAAAAATAAAAAAATTATTTTTGGCTCAGAAAAAACTTTTTTAAAAATTAAAAACGTTTTTCAAAAATAAAAACTTTTTTCTTGGCAGGTAAAAACGTTTTTCATTTTTGAATAATTTTTTTCTGAGCCAAAAATAATTTTTTTTAAAAAAAACTGGGGAGGCCAAAAAATAAAAAAAATAAAAATAATTCTGGCAAAAAAAACTTTATTTTTGGCTCAGGAAAAACTTTTTTAAAAATGAAAAACGTTTTTACCTGCCAAGAAAAAAGTTTTTATTTTTGAAAAACGTTTTTAATTTTTAAAAAAGTTTTTCTGAGCCAAAAATAATTTTTTTAAAAATTAAAAACGTTTTTCAAAAAACTTTTAAGAAATAAAAAAGATTTACCCAATTATTAAAAAAGTTTTTTAGAAAAGTTTTTTATTTTTAAAAACTTTATTTTTGGCAGGGAAAAACTTTTTTAAAAATAAAAAACGTTTTTCAAAAATAAAAAAATTATTTTTGGCTCAGAAAAAACTTTTTTAAAAATTAAAAATGTTTTTCAAAAATAAAAACTTTTTTCTTGGCACAGAAAAACGTTTTTCAATTTTAAATAATTTTTTTCTGAGCCAAAAATAATTTTTTTCAAAAATAAAAAAAGGTGCACAATTTTTCAAAAAAGTTAAAAAAATTCTGGCCGAAAAACTTTATTTTTGGCTCAGAAAAAAATTATTTAAAATTGAAAAACGTTTTTCTGTGCCAAGAAAAAAGTTTTTATTTTTGAAAAACGTTTTTCATTTTTAAAAAAGTTTTTCCCTGCCAAAAATAAAGTTTTTAAAATTGAAAACTTTTTCTAAAAACTTTTCTAAAAAACTTTTTTAATAAAACTTTTAAAAACTTTATTTTTTAAAAGAAAAGATCAGAGGGGGGGGGGGAGGAATCAAAAGGCGTATTTTTCCGGATTCATAAAGCAATACCGGCACCCGTGTGTGCACGGATTGTGCTTTGTTCCGACGTCCGTGAATGGGTAGCACGTGCAATTGCGGGTCGCCGCCGTGGTAGACTTTGCGTGCTTTGGAATTGCATACTTCTCCTCTATCTGCGGCGTGATGGCGATGATGTCGGCGCGCCCCACGCATGCACCCGTGATAAGTGGTGGTGGTGGTAGTTGCCCCGCTTTCTCGGTGCCATAGGCCGCGGCATCGATTGCGGTGCATGTTTGGAGTTGTATGCCCGCGCTGGTGGTATGCGGGAACACGCGAGTGCGGAGAAGGCCCATTTGGCGGTCGAGCGACAAGTCAACTAGTTCGAACTTGTCCGAAAGCGCGTTGAGCCGAGACCGGACGGTGCGCCACGTGAATTGCGTGAAGGAGATGTGGATGCGAGTGAGGCCACAAACTTGGAGTGCAGCGCAAAGTTGCGGGATGTGGTCGAGCGTGTCGTGCTCCACGCCGTCGGGCCGAGTGATGTAGACCGATATGGGGTCGACGTGGACCATTATCGAGGCGTTTGGGTTTTGCCCGAGCGAGCGGCACAAGGCCACAAGCGCCGAGAGTTGCTCGAGCCGCCCGGCGAGCGGAGTGCGGACTCCCGGCTCGAGTAGAGATGCGCTCTCTCCATTGATGGTGAAGGTGAAGTGGTGGTTGTAGCGCCCGAGTACTTGGCGGTTCTCCTCCCACGCGTTGATGAGCTTGGCGTAGTCCTTGGACCACCAGCTAATTACCGCGACGTCCGTCGGGTTGAGCGAGCGCGTGAGTTGCGGGATGTTCTCGCGGTTGCCCGCGAAGTGCGGGTGGTCGAAGGTGATGGAGCCGACTTTGAGCGCGGCGAGGAAGTCGTCGAGACTCTCTTGGTTCGCCGGCAGGTCGGTGCGGCGACTCGCGCAGATGACCGGGCTTTGTTTCGGTTGTATCTTCTTGACTTTGCGCGGCGGTGCACTCATTTTGGTTTTTTTTGTTGGATTTTA
>Ga0182027_10005314_pt1 | contig 19619 bp, 19 predicted proteins | sample 712E1DmetaG_FD_121300 | JGI IMG/M metagenome (GOLD analysis project Ga0182027, IMG submission 121300) | Permafrost microbial communities from Stordalen Mire, Sweden - 712E1D metaG (Illumina Assembly) | ecosystem: Environmental > Terrestrial > Soil > Wetlands > Permafrost | place: Sweden...
CAGGCATCGGTAAAGGCACTACATCGGCCTCCATCGCTCTTTTGTTAAAGGCAGCGGGATATAAAGTTGCTCCAATTAAATTTGAAAACTATCTCAATTTAGACGCCGGAACAATTAATCCAATAGAGCACGGTGATCCGTTTCTTTGCGAAGATGGTACCGAAGCGGATATGGATATCGGAACTTACGAAAAATTCCTAAATGAAGACATGGGCAAAGATAATTTTGTAACCATGGGCAATATTTATCAAACCGTAATCGATAGGGAAAGAAGGTTTGAATATAACGGCGAAGACGTTGAAGCAATTCCCTATATTACTAATGAGATCACCTCAAGAGTAGAAAATCTTGGTAAAAAAACAGGGGCCGATATTGTCATGATTGAACTTGGCGGAACAGCTGGAGAATATCAAAATGTTTTTTACTACGAAGCGTCCCGCATGATGACTTTAAAGAAACCACACGACGTGCTACATATTCACGTTACTTATGTTCCAACCCCAGGTCATTTAGGAGAACCAAAAACAAAACCGGCGCAGTTATCCGTTAGGACTTTAAATTCAATGGGAATTCAGCCGGATTTTGTGATAACCCGCGGAGAAAAATATCTTGATCAAAGAAGAAAAGACCGCTTAGCTCTATTTTGTAATATGCAAAAGGAAGATGTAATTTCTAGTCCGGATTTGCCATCTGTTTACGAAATCCCATTTGTTTTACATAAACAAGAATTGGAAAAGAAGATTATGGTAAAACTTGGCTTACCGGTTAAGGAGCCAAATCTTAAAGCATGGCAGGAGTTTGTTGATAGCACGAAGAATACGTCTAATACGGTTGAGGTGGCAATTGTTGGAAAATACTTCGGAACAGGCGAGTATCAGCTAAGAGATTCTTATGCAGCGCTTTTTGACGCCATTGATCATGCTGCTTGGAAAACCGGAGTAAATATTAAAACAACTTGGATTGATGCGGAAAAAGTGGAAACAGAAGGTGCTGAAAAAATTATTGGTAATCCGGCCGGAATTATTGTGCCGATTGGTTGGGGGGAAAGAGGTTCAGAAGGAATGATTGCTGCTGCCTCATATGCCAGAAAAAGTAAGATTCCATATTTAGGACTATGCTACGGAATGCAGTTGGCAGTAATTGCCTTTGCCAGAGATGTCTTAAATTTCAAAGACGCCAATACAGAGGAAAACGACAAAAATACAAAACATCCGGTTATTCATTTGATTCCAAGTCAGAAAGCCTTAATTGAAAGAAGAGCTTATGGTGGAACAATGCGACTTGGTAATTGGGATGCAAATGTAAAGGCCGGAACCAGAGCCTTCGAGATTTACAAGAAATATAATGGATTTAAGGATGAGAAAACAGGCTTAACTGGAGAAAGACATAGACATAGGTATGAATTTAATGACGATTTTACAAAAGACTTTGAAAAAGCAGGACTTACGATTTCCGCTAGGTCGGTTGTCGAGAGTTTGGCAGAGATCGTTGAGCTTTCAAAAGAGGCACATCCGTTCTTCTTAGGAACCCAGGGTCATCCGGAATATAAAAGCAGGCCTTTACAGCCGCATCCGATCTTTTTGGAGTTTGTTAAGGCATGTAAAAGTAATTCTTGAGTAATCAAGCAAGTTACGCTATAATAAATAGCTATGATTTCAATTATTGATTTTGTTCCAGGAGATATTATAAAAGTTCACCAAAAAATTCAGGACGGTGAAAAAACCAGAACTCAGATTTTTGAGGGAGTTGTATTGGGAATTAAAGGAAGAGGCGAAAATAAAACCTTCACAATCAGAAAATTAGTTGGAGATGTTGCGGTGGAAAGAATCTTTCCGGTTAATTCACCGAATATTGAAAAGGTTTCATTAAAAGCGCATTCAAAGAAAAAGATCAGACAGGCAAAGCTTTATTATCTCCGCGATAAGAAAAAATAACTTAACATAATGATTATTTCCAATCCCGTTGCCCGGATAGGAGAAGACATCGCCACTAACTACCTCAAGAAAAAAGGCTACAAAATAATTGAAAGAAACTTCCGCAAAGGTTATGGGGAAATTGATATTGTCGCAACACATCAGAACACTTTAGTATTCATCGAGGTCAAAACCAGAACAACAGCTTTATATGGCGGTGCGATCGAAGCAATTAGCTATTCAAAATTACAGAAATTAATCAGAACGTGTGAGTATTACAAAGTTCTCCATCCAAAGCTTCCCGATGCGATGCGTATAGACGCCATTCTAATTGACTTAGAAAATAACGAACCTAAGAATATTCAACATATCGAAAATATCAGCGGATATTAATTCATTAAAACTTGTTATAATTAATCTGATGGAATTCTTAGATGTATTGGCGAAAAGAAGATCAATAAGAAAATATTTAGACAAAGATGTTCCCGAATCTTTAATAAATGAAATAATTGAGCTGGCAAATTCCTCTCCTTCAGCCGGAAATGTGCAGGCACGGGCAGTCGTAATAGTTAAAGATCAAGCTCTTGTTCAAAGAATAAAAGAAATATCAAAAGGTTTAAGTAGATTCGAGGCAACAATTCCGGTTATTTTAGTAATTTTGGCAAAAATTGACGAGTCTGCGGGAAAATATGAAGACCGGGGTAGAAATCTTTATGGTATTCAAGATGCAACTATCTTTGCGGCATACCTGCAATTAATAGCAACTGAAAAAGGCCTATCGACTTGCTGGGTAGGTTCATTTATCGAAGATGAAATGGTAAAAATTCTTAATTTGGAAAAAGGCATAAAACCTGTTGCCTTGATTCCGCTAGGTTTCGCCGCAGAAGAGCCGGATTCAAGAGGTAGAAAAACCCTTAATGAAATAATCCTCAAAGAAGTTTAATTACTTATTTAAAAGTCTAATTTGATCTCGAAGAACAGTTGCGGTTTCAAAATCCAAATCCTTGGCAGCTTCGCGCATCTCTTTTGTTAATTTTTTCATCAATTTTGCCTTTTCATCGGGTAATAGTATGTCTTTTTTGCTCATGGTTAATAAGAAATTAATCTCTTCTTCCTTTTGTTCTTTTTCCACCATTCTTTCTCTAATAATTTTTTCAATTGAGCGGGGAGTGATGTTGTGTTTTTTATTATAAGCAAGTTGAACTTCACGTCTTCTTTCAACCTCATCCATGGCAGCCTGCATAGAACCTGTTACAACATCGGCGTACATTAAAACTTGCGAGTCAACGTTTCTAGCTGCTCTTCCCATGGTTTGAATAAGCGATGTTCGGCTTCTTAAAAATCCCTCTTTGTCAGCGTCTAAAATAGCAACTAAGGCAACTTCCGGCAAATCCAAACCTTCTCTTAAAAGATTAATACCAACCAAAACATCAACTGATCCGCGTCTTAAATCGTCCAAAACATCCTGTCTTTTTAAAGTCTCAATATCCGAATGAAGATATGCAATTTTAATATCTCTTTCTTCAAGGTAAGATGTTAAATCCTCCGCCATTCTTTTTGTTAAAGTGGTAACAAGTACGCGTTGTTTTTTCTTAACCCGCTTGTCAATTTCTGTTATTAAATCCTCGACTTGTCCTTTGGTCGGGCGAATTGAAACTATTGGGTCAACCAAACCTGTCGGTCTAATCAATTGTTCAACAACTGCATTATCTTGTTTTGCTAGGCTTACTTCATATTCATCCGGTGTGGCGCTAACATATACCGCTTGATTAATTTTTCGCATAAACTCCTCAAATTTTAATGGTCTATTATCTAAGGCAGATGGTAATCTAAACCCGTAGTCGATTAAATTCTTTTTCCTAGCTTGATCACCGTTATACATTCCCCGAATTTGCGGAATAGTAATATGCGATTCATCAACAATCGTTAGCCAGTCATCAGAACAAGCCTTAAAATACTCTAAAAGAGAATATGGTGGATCACCGGGTTTTCTGCCGTCAAAGTATCTCGAGTAGTTCTCGATTCCGTTAACGTAACCCACTTCTTGAAGCATTTCCAAATCAAAATTCGTGCGCTGATTAAGCCGATGAGCTTCCAAAGCTTTTCCTTCAGACTTAAGTTTAGCGACTTGAATTGCTAAATCTTCTTTAATTTTCGGAAAGACATCTTTATACGTTGCGGGGTTAGTCATGTAGTGTTTTGCCGGATAAATTACTGTTGCATTCAGAACGTTAATTACGTCGCCGGTCAAAGGGTCAAATTCCAGTAATTTTTCAATCATCCCGTTTTTAACCACAATTCGAAGCCCGTTATCTAAGTATGCCGGAAATAAATCAATGTCTTCTCCGCGGACCCTAAAGCTTCCTCTGGTAAATCCGTAGTCATTCCTGTCGTACTGTAAGTCGGTCAGCCTTATCAAAATACTTTTCTGATCAAGTTTTACACCCGTTGCTAGTTCCATTACGAATTTTCCATATTCAAGCGGAGAGCCTAAATTGTAAATGCATGAAACCGAAGCGACAACAATAACGTCTTTACGGGTCAAAAGATTTGTAGTAGCAGCCAGTCTTAATTTATCGATTTCTTCATTTATTTCAACCTCTTTTTCAATATAAGTATCGCTTTGCGGAATGTAGGCTTCCGGTTGATAGTAATCATAATAAGAAACAAAATAAGAAACCGCATTTTCCGGAAAATAATCTCTAAATTCTTGATAAAGCTGTCCGGCCAAGGTTTTATTGTGGGAGATAATTAAGGTTGGCTTTTGTACGTTTTGAATAACATTAGCCATGGTAAAGGTTTTACCAGAGCCGGTAACACCAAGTAGCACTTGATGGTCATAATCTTTTAGAATACCCTCAGTCAGTTTTGCAATTGCTGTAGGTTGATCGCCAGTTGGCTTATAATCGGAAACTAATTTAAATTTCATCTTTACAATTTTACCATATCCAGCATTCTGATACAGTTTGTCGTCTTGACATTGTTTGTATATTTTTCGTATAAAATAATAGTACACATTTTTGTACACAAAAACGTATGTCTGGAGTTTTATACAGAAAAGAAAGAGCAGTATTAGAATTTTTAGCCCAGTTTCAAAGACAGTATGGCTATTCGCCAACCCTGTCCGAGATCGCTCAAGGTACCGGGCACAAAAGTAATTCTACGGTTCATACACTTATTAAATCCTTGGTAGATAAAGGCTATGTGCAAAAAGTAGATGGCAATACCAGGGTTTTAAAAATTGTTGATGAAAAGGTAACATTATCGCTTATGGGAAGCAAGCCGGCCATCGAATTACCATTGTTAGGTTTTATCGCTGCGGGACAGCCCTTAGAGCCATACAGTGACCCAAATGCCTCATTTTTCGTGTCTGCGTCGCTGCTCTCAGGAAAAAATACTGCCTATGTTTTACAGGTAAAGGGAAGGTCAATGATAGATGACGGAATTTTAGACGGTGACTTTGTTGTAATCGAAAAAATAGGCGAAGCAGTTAATGGGGATATTGTGGTTGCTATGGTTGATGACAATTTGGCAACATTAAAAAGATATTATTTTGAAAACGGTAGGGCAGTTCTAAAACCAGCCAACTCGGAAATGTCTCCAATTTATCCAACGCAACTTACAATTCAGGGAAAAGTTGTGGGTCTAGTCAGGAAATTTCAGTAGACCGTAGGTAGAGTTACTTCTTAAATTTAATAATCTTCAATTTATGATTAAGGTAGAAAAGTCCTCCAAGAATAATTAAAACAACAATTAATAATTCAAATTTTCTAAAATATCCACCTAAGACATTCCATTTACTGCCTAAATAAAAGCCTACGTAAGTAACAAAAGAAACGTATACCAACGCAGCTAAAATGTTGCTAACGACAAATTTTATAAATTTTACCTCTGTAATTCCGGCCGCAACCGAAACAAACGATTTAACTCCCGGAAGCATTTTTCCCACAAAAACTACAGGTGCACCATTCTTTTTGATCCAACCCGTTACCTTTCTGTAATCCTCCTCGGTCACAAGTATAAATTTACCGTATTTTTTAATTAAGCTAACCAATAAGTTCTCCTCCAAAAAGAATCCGATGGAATAGCCAATTATTGATCCCACTAAATCTCCCAAAATTCCCGTAATGATCACAAATAGCAAGGCTAAATGTCCTTGGTTAGCTAAAAATCCGGCAAAAGGGAGAGTGACTTCAGAGGGAATTGGTATAGCAGTACTATTTAACACCATTAAAATGAAAATTCCAAGATATCCGGAGGACTGAATTAAGTGGATAACAATTCCCGATAACTGCTCAAGCATTGTAATATTGTATCAGGAGTAAATAGGATTTTAAAGAGACTAAAGAGATTTTATTTGCCTCTGAATTTGCAAGAGCCTGTTATATTTAGCCACTCTTTCGCCTCTAACCGGTGCGCCAAATTTAACGTAATCGGCTGATGCAGCAACAGCAAAGTCGGCAATAAAATCATCATTAGTCTCGCCGGATCTATGTGAGACTGTAATTTTTAGTCCTGCATCTCTAGCCATTTCAACTACAGCCAAAGATTCCATAACGGTTCCAATTTGATTTGGTTTAATAATAATTCCGGTAATGGTTTTTTTTGCAAGTGCCATTTGTAATCGGTAAGGATTTGTTACGGTTAAATCATCACCAACTATTAATGTTTGCTGCGACAGTTCTGTACAAAGATTTGTCCAACCTTCCCAATCGTCCTCAGAGAGTCCGTCCTCCAAGTAAAGAAAATGATAATCATTATTTAAAGTTTTATAGAAAGAGATTAAATCCTTAGAAGAAAGTCCGACTGATTTATCATGTATGTGGTACTGTTGATTTTCGTAAAAATTGCTCGCTGCGCAATCAATTCCTAAAAAAACGTCAAAACCAAGTCTTAAATTTATGCTTTCAATTGCTTGCTTTAGCATTAATAAAGCATCTTGGTTGGAGGCAACTTTTGGTGAAAATCCGCCCTCATCTCCAATTAGAGTAGAAAGATTATTTGTCTCTAAATTTTTTCTTAACGCATCATAAACATTTACGCCGAGCTGTAGTGCTTCTTCATATTTTTTTGAGGTGGCCGGAATTACCAAAAATTCTTGAAAATCTAAAGCCCCTTGGGCGTGCATGCCGCCATTTATTAAATTAAAAATTGGCGTCGGAATTTTTAACGGTACGTTTTCTCTTTTTACATATTCTCGAAGGTATAAAAATAAGGGCAAAACCGAACTTTTTGCCGCAGCTTTTGCTACAGCCATAGATACGGAAAGGATAGCATTGGCGCCAAGTCTTCCCTTGTTTTGTGTTCCATCAAGGCTAATCATTTTTTTATCAATATCTTGCTGTCTAGTAGCCTCCATGCCTAAAAGATTTGGAGCAATTATTTCCTCAATATTCATAATGGCGTTTAAAACCCCTAGGCCTTGAAATCTTTTTTCATCTTTATCTCTTATTTCAAGTGCTTCATATTTGCCAACAGATGTGCCGGTAGGGCAATCCGCAACTCCAATTGACCCGTCTGTTAAAGTTACTACAGCCTCAATAGTTGGATTCCCTTTGGAATTTAAAATTTCAGTTGCTTGTATCTGTTTTATTTTTGCCATATCGCTATCTATGATTTAACAATTCTTTTTCAGTTTGCGCAAGTATCTTTCTGGTGCTATTAATGTTTTCAGGAAAAACCGAAATACTACTTATGCCCCCGGATACCAAATTCCTAATTAATTCCTGATTAGAGGCAAGTGTTTGTCCGAAAATTGAAGATGTTAGACTGTGTTTATGAGCAGTTTTAATAATATGCTCAAAAGCCCACGAAACTGCCGGATAGATTCCGTTTAATTCACTTGCGACCTCGAAATTCTCCTTATCTACCCCCATAATAAGCATGCTTAAGCTATCTGAGTTAATCGAGATTCCATCGATGCCAACTTCTATAAATTTTTCAAACATAATTACGCTGGCAGGTGTTTCAATAGTTATCCACAGCTTAAAATTGGAAGAGCTTCCAATATCCATACTGCTAATTATTTTTTTTACTTCAATTAATTCTTCTACTGTTCTAACAAATGGAAGCATTATCCATAAATTTTTGCAACCCATACTATCTCTAACGGTTTTTATTGCTTCAAGTTCTAATTTAAATACTTCTGGATCGTGAATGTATCGAAATGCGCCCCTAAACCCTAAGGTGGGATTTAATTCTTGTGGTTCAAATTCCTTACCGCCAATTAAATTTCTATATTCATTGGTTTTAAAATCGCAGAATCTGTAGATAACCGGTTTTTCACAAAAGGTTTTACAAGTAATTGCCAGGCTATCGGATAGTTTATTGATAAAATCTTGTTTTTTTCCGTCTCGGATCATTTTTTTAGGGTGAATTCCAATTTTATTTATTATTGATTCCGCACGCAGTAGTCCGATACCGTCTACATTCTTTCCAGCTATTTGTTCAACCAGTTCAACATTTGATAAATCTACGTATAATTTAGTAGCGGTTTTTATGTCAGCAGAATGTTCGGAATGCGCTAATTGTCTAATCGCAAATCCGCCTTTATAAACCTCCCCCTTTGTTCCGTTAACTGTTACGATATTCCCTGATTTTAAGGTTTTTGTCGCATTTTTCGTATTGGCAATAACGGGAATTCCCAAGTTTTTTAGAATGGTAATTGCATGCGAGGTTTTATTTTCATTATCGGTAATTATCCCGGCGGTTTTTTTTATTGCCGGTAAAAACTGTTGATCAATTTCCGGTATTACCAGGATATCATCCGGCATAACATTGCCTATGTCTTTAACGGAAAGCACGATTCTTGCCGGTCCCGATGCGATTCCTGGCCTGGCAGAATGACCCTTTAAAAGAATGTCGGATTTTAGCGTATCGTTTTTATCTTCTTCTTGCGTTTGCTCGTGAGTTGTAGTTATTGATTTTGTTTTTAAGATATAAATAGAGTTATCTTTAATTGCCCATTCAATTTCCTGAGGAAAATAATAATGTTTTTCTATTTTTTCGGCCAGTTTTGCCAACTCAATTAGTTGATTTTCAAGGATTTTTCCAGCTCCTCGACTAAGAATTACATAATCTGACTTTTTAACTTTGTATTTTTCGGAATTTGTTTCGATTACTATCGTAGATTTGTCACTCATAATCGGATCAATCGTAAACATTACGCCCGATGTGTCTGCTTCTATTATTTTTTGAATAACTAAGGAAATTCCAATCTTTAAATCATACTTTAATCCCTGCTTGTAAAAATTAGACTTAGAATCAAAATAAGAAGCCCAGCCAAGTTTTATTTTTTCCAAAAGCACCGCATCACCTTTTACATTTTCGCTAAAAGTATTGCCCGAATGCTCAGTAGAGGTAGACAGCTTAATTGTTACTAGTGGATACTCAAATGCGCCGCCAAGCTTATTATAGGCAGAAATTATTTCGCTAGTAATTCCTAACGGAATATCACCTTCTAAAATGTGTTTTTGAATATTTTTTGAAGCTAATTCGAGGGATTTCTCATTACTAAAATCAATGTTGGATAGTAGATGATTAATTTTTACATCTAAATTATTTTCCCTTAGAAATTCGTAGTACGCCTTAGATGTAATTATAAATCCGTTGGGGATAGGGAAGCCTATTTTAGCCATTTCTCCCAAATGTCCTCCCTCGTGTCCGACTAGGGCAACATCGTCTTTATCTATTTCGTTAAACCACGCAACAAATTTAGGCATTAAGCTTATTATGGAAGGATTTTTCTAAATTATCAAGCCCAAGGGGAAAGGATGCTCTTTAGGTTCCGGGGACAATTAGGTCGAATGGTTTGTCGGAACCGTAAGCTTTTGGGCCATAATCGTTTACGTAATTTGCAATATTTTCTTTATAAAATTGCGGTTTTGAAATCTGAATTTTGCCGATAATAAAATATGTAATTGCCATTATTGCTGCGTAATCTAGCAGTTCTTCTGGAATAGAAACATTCCATCTGCTGTTTGGGTCACCATAAAATTCCTTCTTTTCGTTTATGGAAATAATTAATTCTTTTTCAGATCTAATTACAAACTTAGCGTGCCTTGCATGTCCCTGCGGAAACGCTCTCAAAGACAAATTGGGTCCAAACAATTCACTCTTTTTAATATCAAGCATAGGGCAAATATTAAGAAATTTATCCGGGAGCACAAACGAATATGCCTCATAATCAACAAAGTTTTTAGGAAATTCAATTGAATTTACAAATTCTTTGATCTTGCCCGGATTTTCTTTTGTTGAAGACAAAATCATTCCCATATAAGTAGAGACATTGTAGGTGTATGGCTCGTCAATGGATTTGAATACATAAACTTTATCTGCAATTTTGGCTGCCGGAGAATCAGCTTTTGTGGTAAGTAGCGTTGTATTTAACGAGTATTTCTTGGCAAGTTCAATTTCCCAAACCGAATCTTTTCCGCCCGATGCGGAGATAATAACGGCCTGCGTAATTAATTTACTATCAATGGCTTTTTCAAATGCCGGTAGTAGTTTCTTAAAATTACTTTCATCCGCAAATATTGCAGCAGTATCCGAAAAAAGAATTAGTCCTGTATTGTACGCATTCCCAGACCCGACAACAAAAGGCAAGCTAAAATCTTTATTGTCAAAGCTAGGCGGGGGATTTTTAACAAAAAAATCTAAAGCAAGTAGAACATTTTTATCCAGAGTGATGATTTTATCCACTTATAGATCCTTTCTTTCGTTTGCACGTAATTCCTCAGTTTGATCTGGCCTTTTGTAATCATCCTCAAGTCGGTAAGTTGTTCCGGTTTCAGGGGTTGAGACTTCATAGATCGCAGCATCAGTTACGGCCCTCACTCTATGGCGTTGTCCAACCAGAAGCGTGTAGCCTTTGAATGGTTCCATGGGAATTTCCGTCATTTCTCCCATTTCATTATCAATAATTAGCGTTGCTTCACCCGAAACTAACATTTGAGTTTCCTGTTTCTTATCATGAACTTGTAAACTAAATTGCTTGCCGGCATTTAAATAAATAATTTTTCCCGTATATGGATCATTAGGTTTCGTAAATATAATTTCATGTCCCCACGGCTTGGTTGTATCATCCATGGCGAATGGGGTATTGGTAAATTTTGTTTTATCAAATTGATTTAAATCGATCATATTTTAGGATTTTGCAATTGAGCCAATGAAGTTTTTAAGTTCGCTAAATTTTTCATCCACAACTGGTTTTTCATAGCCTTCGACGTTAAGCCTAAGTAGAGGCTCTGTATTCGATGTCCTGACGTTAAAACGCCAATCAGGATATGATACCGATACTCCGTCAATTTCCGAAAATTCACCATCTTTATATCTTTGTCTTAAAGCTAAAAGAATTTCCGATGCGTTTGAAACTGTAAAATTTAGTTCGCCGGATTCATAGCTTCTTCTTAGGATTTCAACCAGTTCGGAAAGCGTTTTATTTTCATCAGACATTACTTTTAAGACAATTAAAATTACCGGCAAGTTGGATTCGGCATTGCCATTAGTTCTAAAAAACATATGTCCGGATGACTCTCCTGCAAAAATTCCACCTGATTTATTCATAGCCTCAGTAATATAAGCATGTCCAACTCTAACGATTTCGGATTTTCCGCCACACTCCTCAACTATTTTTTGCGGTCCCAAAATGTCTCTAATATCAAAATAGATTGTATCTCCTGGATACTCTTTTAAAAGTTCACGGGCAACAATTGAGGTAACGCTAGTTGCCGGAACAATAGCGCCTTTTTCATCAATAAAATACAATCTGTCACCATCGCCGTCGGTTGCCAGTCCCAGATCTGCATGTTCGGAAATTACTCGGGCTTGCAGGTCTTTTAAGGTTTCAAAATTAAGTGGATTTGGTTCATGGACCGGAAAACTACCATCTAATTCAAAATTCATTCTAACTAAATCGGCTGGAACCTTGTCGAATAAAGCGTCTATATATTGAGCTCCCATGGCATTTCCCGGATCGGCAACTATTTTGAACTTCTTGATTGTAGGATTTTTTAATAAATCTAAGGTAACTTTAACTTCATCTTCTAAGATTCCTGTTTTTTCCGTAACCGTTCCGGGAGTTGTCGGATTTATTGTAATATCTGTCATGGCGAGTTGCTTGACCTCATCCATTCCTGTTGGTTTGCCGATTTTAACTAGTCCCTTGGGAGAGCCTAAAACAAATTTCATGCCGTTGTATTCTTTTGGATTGTGGGAGGCGGTAATCTGTATTCCGCAATCATAGCCGTAATTAAATACCGCAAAATAAAAGGATGGAGTAGAAAGCTGACCGCAATCAATAACATTAGCGCCCATTTCGACCAAAGTTTTTTTGGCAACTGCAAAAAGCGAAGGACCGGATAGCCTCATATCGTAAGCCAAGACTATATTTATTTTTTCTTTTTTTATCCTCCCTTGGAAGAATTTATAAATGGCTTTTATTATTTGGGCGGTTTTTTCTTCGTCTATTTCTGTCGGGTAGACTGCGCGGATGTCGTAGGATTTAAAGATCTTTGGATCTATAGTCATTATCTAATCTTATAAATCTAAAAGGAAAAAGTCAATCGATTTCTCCATGGAGTAAAAGGCTTTGCCGGTTTTTTGACCGATCTCGATTTCGAATAACTTATTGTATAACTCTAGAAGTTGATCATTTCCAAAAAGAGCAGCTTGGTTTTTAAACTTAGAAAGTTGCCAAGGCGCCATTCTCTTTACTTCATCAATTAGCTTATCTTGATCAGAAATATTTAGCATTATTCTAAATTGCCTGTTTATCATAAAGAAAACCAGTTCCGCTGCCATCGTATTTAAAAGCTCATGGAATAACTTAATTAAGTATTCTCCTTTTCCGGGTTTAATATTATCTAAGAATGCAAATAATGTTTGAGGATAGGAAAAATATTTTACTGTAGCATTTTTAAATGCGTTTAGCGATGCTTTAGAAACCTCATCATTATCCCAAAATAAAACAGTTGAGCTTTTATTTGAATTTAAGTATTCAACAATTTTCTTAAACTCATTGGTAGTAGATTTATTCTTAGCAAAAAAATTCTCAATTATTACTTCCTTATTTTCTGCAAAAAAAGAATTATTTTCTAAAGCTTGAAAGATCTGATCAAAATTTATTCCATCGCCGTTAATAAAAATGGGATTTTTAAGTTTGTTTTTTTCTTCAAAATAATAATTTCTTGAAGATGTCGTATCGTTTCCGTGAATAATTTGTATCATAGGTTCATACGTTTTTTGTATTCATTAAAAAGAGCATCAGCGGTTTTACCTAAGTGCCTGCTTTGCGTGACGTGTGGGACTAGTGCTCCAGAAAAGTTCCTCGGAATATGTAAAAGTTCATGAATTAATACTTTTATCCGCTCCTCAGGTCCCAATTTATCGTAATACTTTGACAATACTTCAATAACATAGGCTGGTTCCAATCCCAAAGCATCTTGAAAAATTTTGGGAAATGACCAAATTCTTGCATAAGATCTGGATTTTGAGCCATCGGTTCTATAGCAAAAAATCATACTGCCTTTAATGTAGGGCAAATCAAGCACTTGTAAGATTTCGTTTACATCTCTTTTAACATCCGGCGCTTTTACCCAGCCAAGTTTTGATTCCTGAATCTTAGTTTGCGTAGTTTTCGGCGCAACGAATCTCCTATGAATAATTCTTTTTTTTGTTGTCAGCTTTCGCTTCTTGGTTAAATTTTGAATTTTAAATTTGAAATTTTGCATTTAGTTTATGTATGCTTATCGGCAACGTAAGAAGCAGCATAAGCGTTTGGTTTGGTTTTTGCAACAAATCCGTTACCCGTAACCATACCAACTACCTCTTTAATCATCTCACGGGTAGCACCATGTTCGCCAACATCAACGTGAATTTCCAAATTATAATTGGGCGATTTACCATTAAGTTCTTTTCTGAAAAGCGGTACGAATTCAGTTGCAAAATTTAAAGAAGCCATTGTTTCGGCATAAATCTTTTCTCTTAATGTGTGAATATTTCCGACACTTACTCTTCTCCAAAAGTATTTTCCTCCAAAACCTTTGCGGTGAACTAAAACTGCCGTTACTAAATTAATTTCCCTAACATTATTTTTAGGCTTAAGCTTATTTATTATTTCGTGCGAATCTGTTCCAATTACTAAGCTATATTCAGCTTTATCGTCTTCTTCTAAAAACTCTTTAATTTTAAGAATAATCTCGTCAACATGCAAATCTCCGTGAGTTTGGCTGTGGAATATTTCAGTTTTTAAGTCCATATAAAAAGCTTCGAATGTAGTTTTAAATTATACCACAAGCTATCAATCACTCAGGCTTTAAGCAGCCACTTAAAAAATGTTTTGGTGGATTTATTAATTCCTTCAAAAATTGTCTTAATTGTTTCTTTGCTATTAAATTTTTTGGTAGGAATTGATTGTGCTGGTTCAAGATTTGAAATCGTAAAATCCTTGGCTAAAAGCGGTTGGCCTTTAATTTTTGGAAAGTTTTTATAGGCGCTGTAAACCTCTGTTTGGCTACTGCCTTTAAGAAAGGAAAATTGTGTAAATGGTTCTGCGGCATTAAAAACAAATGGCGTGATTGCAACTATATTGCTGTCATTCCAATAGCTATCTAATGTTTGCTTATAATAATCAACTTGCGTAGCGTAAGATGTTGTATCCGCTGACCAACCTGTCTCCGTAATAAAAACCGGTAACTGCTTGCCTGTAAGTGAATTGATAAAATTATTTTGATAATAAAAACTGTAAACACCCATCCGTAGATCTGATGGTGGTGCGGAGAAACCCGGATTAGGATATGAATGGCTTCCTAAACCGTCAATTTCGGAAAATATTCCTGGGATAGCATCATCCATTTGTTGCATAAAGGTAAATTCATTTATAGCTTGCCCTTTAGGATCATTGACTGAGGCGTTATCTAGTCCTCCGGAAATTACAAAAAAATCAGGGCTTACTTGTTTAAATTCCGTAGCTGCATAGTCCAAAATTTCAGCGTATTCAGCGGCGTTTGGCATTCCACCCCATTCGTCAGCTCTATTTGGTTCGTTATAAATAATTACATACCTGTTTTGAGTGGGCCAGCTTAATGTGTCTAAGAAATTGGCAAAATCCATAATGTCGCCATCATCAGGTTTTGACCACGAACCTTGAGAAAAAAAATCTCCGTCGGTTGCAAGTCGCATTAGGGGAATCACGTGATATTTTCTACAATCATCCATAAATTTTTGCCATTTTTCTATGTTTTTATCGGATGCTTTTATTGGAATTGTGACATAACCCCAATCTCCACCGCTTGAATTTATTAAGTCCGCTGCCTTACTTACTTCGTCCGGAAAAAGAATATGAATTCCGAATTTATTATTAGCAACGGAAAGCGGAGAGTAAACTGAAAGTGCTTTTGCCGCAGGTAAAAGCATCGCAGCCATTGTAAGAAATAAAACTAAGCAAATGATCTTTACAATTCTCACCATTCTATTTTACACCAAATTACTGTCTTAAATCGAGGAATAGCGGCCGAAAATGCCGGTGGAAAGAAGTCTCTGATTTGATCTTTGTTCTAAGGCTAATTCTCCATACTCAATTTTTTCGGAAGGTAGTTCTAAATAATCCTCCATTGTGTTTATCAGCATTTGCGAAGACGCTGAAATCGCATATGCATTTACAATTACAAAAACTGGATTTGGATTCAAAATTATTTTACAATTTTCCAAAAGCTGGGGAAAACTTTTATTAAAATCCCAAATTTCGCCATTTGGTCCATGTCCATAAACCGGGGGATCCATAATTATGGCATCATATATATTTCCTCGCCTTGCCTCTCTGGCGGTAAATTCAACTGCATCATCTAGAATCCAACGAATTGGCTTATCTAAAAGTCCAGAGAGCGTTTGATTTTCCCGAGCCCAAGTAATCGATGGCTTCGAGCCGTCTAAATGAGTTACTTTGGCTCCAGCTGCTGCGCAAACCAAGCTAGCAATTCCTGTATATCCAAAAAGATTTAGAACACTTACAGTCTTTTCTGCCTTTTTAATCTTTTCTTCCATATATTCCCAGTTAATAATTTGCTCCGGGAATACGCCGGTATGCTTAAACGGAGTAAGTTTTGCGTAGAATTTAATATCTCGAAAAATCATTTCCCATTTTTGCGGTAAACTATTTGCGCTCCAATCTTTCTCTAAGAATTTCGCATCCGTTTTGTCCCATGCTTCTTGATTTAGACTCGGTTTCCAGATTGCCTGAGGATCAGGCTTAGAAATAATGTACTTACCAAATCTTTCTAAACGCTGATTATTACCGCTGTCCAAAAGCTCATAATCATCCCATCCTTCAGTTTTTAGAAGTTGCATAAGGAAATTCTATCATAAAATGGTAAAATAGGAGCTATGCTAATCGACGAAGCAACAATTACGGTTAAAGCAGGCAATGGCGGAAATGGCTCAGTTAGTTTTAAAAGAAACGCTCAAACGGCTAAGGGCGGTCCAGATGGCGGCAATGCCGGTAATGGTGGAGACGTTTACGTGCAAGGTATTAATGATTTTACAACACTTACGGAATTCCGCTACAAAAAAAGTGTCCGGGCAGAAGATGGCGTTAACGGGGGAAAGCAAAATTTATATGGCAAAAATGGAGAAGAGCTAGTAGTTCTAATTCCTGTCGGTACGCAAGTTACAAATTTGGATACAAACGAAAGTTTTGAAGTTACCGATACGGCCACTAAAATTCTAATCGCAAAAGGTGGGAAAGGCGGAAGAGGCAATAACGAATTTAAGTCGGCCACTAATCAAACTCCATATTATGCGGAAAAAGGCGAGTCAGGCGAACAAAAAAGGTTTTTTCTTGAATTAAAGTTAATTGCCGATATCGGCTTAATTGGTTTGCCAAATTCAGGCAAGAGTTCACTCTTAGATGCTTTAACTAATGCTCATCCTAAAATCGGCGCTTATGCTTTTACCACACTTGAACCAAACTTAGGGGTTTTGAGTGGATTAGTAATCGCTGATATCCCCGGTCTTATAGAAGGCGCATCCGAGGGGAAGGGTTTAGGCGATAAATTCTTAAAACATGTCGAAAAAACTAGAGTCCTAATTCACTGCATAGATCTTTTGTCTACGGATATAAAGTCGGATTATCAAACTATCCGTAATGAATTGAAAGTTTATAATCCTAAAATGTTAGATAAAAAAGAACTGTTGGTTTTAACCAAAACCGATATGGTTGATGAAAAAATTATTAAAAAATGCATTAAAACCGCTCAAAAATTAAATGAAAATTATCTTACCGTTTCTATTTATGACGATGTAAGCCTTGAAGCGCTTACTGCTAAAATCCTCGAATTAACCTCGTAGACTTCTCCTTTTTCTTTTGGGTTTATTTTTATAATTTTGCATAACCGTAAGTGCATCTTTAATTTGCTCTCTGGATAATCCGTCGATCATTAATGCAAATGTTCCTGCGTATTGATTTGCCTTTAATCTTGCGTAGTGATCAACTACCATAGGATTTTGTTTTGGTTGTACTTTTGCACGTTTTTCAAGATGCTGCTTAGCAAAAAGCCTACAAGCCCTATTTGCAAAAACATCCAATACTAATGACTCATGCTGTTTCTTAAATTCCTCTTCTGAAAATGGAGCGGGCCACGAATTTGGCTCTGGAGCAAATCTGGCAGCCATTCGTAGACCAAGCATTATTAATGGTCTATCTTGGAGCGGAACAGAAAAGTATGCGTTTAATGATTCTAATTCCGATCCACGTTCGAATGGTCCCTTATACGTATAGTGTTCTGGGTCAATTTTGGGAAAATGAGTATCAGCATCTTTCGATGTGTGATTGCCAAATTTAGGCAAAGAAGAAGGAAATCCATCAATTTCCAACATATTATAGAGGCGAGTGTAGCACCAGACGGAGTCATTGTCAACTATGGGACTTTACGTTCAAAAATGTGATTCCGAAATTTCAAACTTTGAACTACTTTTACGAGAAAAAATAATATTTATTATTCTTTGAAACAATATGCCAACTCTTAGTATGTCTCAAGAATGCTGGTTGTTAATACTAACGCTACAGTAGCATAATTTCATCGTAATATAATTTTCTTATATATTTTCGTGCATTCTTTATTTTAAAAAATATTACCATCAGTTTCTTTTTTATCAACTTCTACCTCCTTTCTTATTACCCTTTTTCCTAGTATCATTCTTATTGCTACTAGTAGTGCTTGCAATAATTTAAACTACTAAATATATGTTAAGCGGATTACAAATTAATAATTTAGCTTTTCCTAACAAGTAAATTTATAGATACATAAGTATGCTTATCAAGAAGATCTATAAGTCTGAGGTCAGAAAAATTATGAAGAAGTATGACAATTTTTAGAAAATAAATTTTAAAGTGAGTCGGGTATTTCGTTCTAACAAACTTAAGATTCGGAGCGATCCTCATCAGATCATTAAAAAATCCCCTTAGCAAAAAAGCCAATGGGATTTTCCAGTGACCCAACGTTTAATCAGTTCAAACTAATATTAAAGTTTTGGGATCACTTAAGACAAGTATATCAAGGTGACGAAGAAGATTCGAATGATTTGTGCTATGATACGCGCTAATTATGTCAACTAACGAACAATTAAATTCAGGGCCTAATTTACTTGAAAAAATAAGTCCAGTGCTTAATCAAGCAAGGCTATTGTCTGGCGATCGCGTTGCGCAATTTGAGGTCGTTCGCAGTTGGTTTGAAGAGCACCCGGAAAATCTAGCAAGTGACGCTAGCGATTTAGCGTTAGTATGCACTCTGCCTTATGAGGAACGATCTTTATTCACCTATCCTCTTGTTGGAAATTGGATCATGGAACAAATGGCAAAATTTACACCTGAATCTGCGCATCAACAAGAAGTTTATGTAAAATTAAGAGAACAAGTCGCATTTGGAAGATTTGTAAATCACCACTGGGATGAAAGCATAATAAGCCTGGAAGAGCAACATCGAAGACTTGATGAGCTAAATGCCTTAATGTTAAAAGACTTTAATGGTTCTTTATCAATCAGGAAATTGATGAGAAAAACGATAATACAGTCTGCAGATGAAGTTAGGAAATTACCTCAAAATAGCGATTACACAACAGATCTGGGACATGGTTTAATTGGACCTATGGATAGTTTTTGGTTCCTAACAACCTGGTGGTTTGATCAAACTATTCAAGAAGAGCATGTAGAGCCATTAGGAGTATCGATTATGGTAGTTGATGATCAAAAACCCAAGGAATGGTATGGAAGAATGGTTGGTGCCGGTTTCAAGGATATTCCGGGGCAACAAGGTTATTTTTCCGATTGCGAATCAGCATTGGAGGCATTACGAAGAGGCCAATATGATGTTATTTTAACAGACTTAGATTTGGGTGCTGGAAAAATGGATGGAATTGAATTTGCTAAATTAGCTTACGAAATTCAGCAAGCTAAAGGAATTCCACCTAGAGTTTCAGTATTTTCTTGGAGTAAGGAGTTATTAGAGGAAGCTGAGAGAAGAATTGGCAGATGGGGGCGTGAACAGCCTATTTTGTTTCACCAAGCTGATTTTAATGATAAAGCTAGATTTACAGGTTTCAACTTTCGAAAACAAGTAGCGAATAAATTGGAAGATGAAGCAAGATTCGGATAGCCTCATCAAGTCATTAAAAAATCCCCTTAGCAAAAAAGCCAATGGGATTTTCCAGTGACCC
>Ga0182027_10005315_pt1 | contig 19619 bp, 16 predicted proteins | sample 712E1DmetaG_FD_121300 | JGI IMG/M metagenome (GOLD analysis project Ga0182027, IMG submission 121300) | Permafrost microbial communities from Stordalen Mire, Sweden - 712E1D metaG (Illumina Assembly) | ecosystem: Environmental > Terrestrial > Soil > Wetlands > Permafrost | place: Sweden...
GAGGCAGCGCGAGATCTACAACGTGGTGCTGGGCGCGCAGCAGGCGGCCATCGACGCCTTTGTAGCCGGCAAGTCCAAGATCAACGACCGCGACCGCAAGGACCCCGATTCGCTCGACAATGCGGCCTACAACTACATCAATACGCACGGAAAAAGCCTGGACGGCAAGCCGCTAGGCCAGTACTGGCTGCATGGATTGGGTCACATGGTGGGCATCGCCGTGCACGATCCGGCCGAGTATCCTGCTGTGCTCAAGCCGGGGATGGTCTTTACCATCGAGCCGGGCGTCTACATCCCCGAGGAGAAGCTCGGCGTGCGCATCGAGTGCGTCTTTCTGGTGGGCGCCGACGGAAAGCTGATCGATCTGGTGGCCGCGCTGCCCCATACCGCCGAGGATGTGGAAGCGGCCATGCAGGGCAAGTAAGGAACAATGGACCCGCGCGACGAAATGGAATCCGGCCAGTTGGAGACGCTGGCAAGCGCCTTCGCCGAGCAGCTTCTGGCCTGTCTGGATGAGTGCGCCCGTGGCCGCAAGGGGCTGTTTTCGGATGTCGCGCTCTTGAGCGAAGACGAGGATCGCGTTTGGCCCGAGGCGGCCCGGCTGCGCGAGCTGGCGCTTGCCTTGCAGGGCGTTTTCGCGCAACAGGAACAGCGCAATGCCCTGTGCGACGAGTTCCTTGACCTCTGCTCCATCCACGGCGAGAGCAATCCCGGCGAACGCAAGCTGGCGCGCGCGTTTCTGGAGCGCATCGAGCGGGGCGAGGTAGGAACCAAGCCGGAAGAGGAAGGAAAACCGTGGTAATTCTCCACGCATTTCTGGCGCTGCTGGCCGGCTATGCCACCTTTGCCGCGCTGGTAATTGCGCTAACGGCGCTGCTCGCGCGCCTGGTGCCGAGCTGGGTTGGCTCGGAGGGCAAGCCGCAGTTTGCCTACGTCTTCGTTAATCTCGGCTACTCGTTTTTGGCCGCCGCTGCGGGCGGCTATGTGACCGCCTGGGTCGCGGCCGCCAACCCGCTGATTCATGTGTTGGCTCTGGCCATGGTGGTGCTGGCGCTTGCCGCGCTTAGCGCTCTGCAATCACGCGCCAAGCAGCCGGTTTGGTATGCGTTGTCGCTGCTGGCCATCTCGCCCATCGGCGTGCTGGCCGGAGGCCTGGTGCGGCTTAGGGTGTTGGGAATTCTGTAGGTTGTCCCACTTGCTTTATTTGTGCCACTATTGTATATTTGTGCCACTAAAGGAAAAGGTGGGACAAATGGATACTATGGAACATCAAGAGCCTGAGGTCGTTTGGGAGCCTCCCAAGTTTATAGAGGATCATCGGGTTCGGATGCGCATAGGCGCGAAAGGGCGCCTTGTGATACCGGCGGCGATGCGGGAAAAGCTGGGAATGAAGGAGAACGAGGTGATCGACCTGCGGGTGGAGGACGGTGAACTGCGCATTGCGACACTGCGAAACCGGATTCTGCGCGTCCAGGCGCGCGCGCGACGATACGTCAAGCCGGGAACTCTGGTTTCCGACGAATTAAGTGCGGAACGGCGCGAGGCCGCCAAGTATGAATGAGATTGTGCTCGATGCCTCTGCCATTCTTGCGATTATTTTTCATGAGCGAGGCGCGGAGAAGCTGACGGATGAAATTTTGGATTATGCCGTTGCCAGTACGGTGAATCTCGCCGAGGTGCAATCGAAACTCGTCAAAAAGGGGTACATTCCAGATGAAGCCTGGGAGGATGCTCTTGAGCTTGTGACGGAGGTGGAACCCTTTACTGGCGAGCAAGCCAGGATCGCCGGCGATCTGATCACAAAGACCCAGAAATACGGGTTGTCACTGGGCGACCGATCCTGCCTGGCTTTGGCCATTGCGCTTAAAGCTCCCATCTATACCACCGAACAGCTTTGGAGAAACCTGAAAGTGGGCGTTCCGATTCATGTGATCCGGTGAGTCGGATAATAGCGGATTCGCGCAACAGCAAAGGCCGGAGTAACGCTCCGGCCTTCGCTGTTCGTAACGGATGATGCGCTCAGCCCTGAATGTCGAACTGCTCCGGGTGCAGCGTCGCGTCGCTCTTGACCAGGATGTTTTTGCCGGTCAGCTCTTCAAACTCGACCAGCCAGCTTGCGTTGTTCGATTTAAGCACCTTCACCGTCTCCGGGTTCACGCGTAACAGCACGTCGGCGCTCTCGAATTGCTTCTTCATCTTGCGCAACTCGATGTAGATCTCATTGCAGACCGTCGTCGGGCTTTTCACCATGCCGGTGGCCTGGCATGTGGGGCAGGGCACGCTCAGCGTCCGTTCCAGGGACTGCTTGACGCGCTTGCGGGTGATGGCCACCAGGCCGAAATCGTTAAACTGCAAGACCTTCGTCGGGGCGCGGTCGCTCTTGAGAGCGTCTTCCAGCGCGGCCAGAACCTTGAAGCGATTCTTGCGGTCGTCCATGTCGATGAAGTCGATGACGATGATCCCGCCCAGGTCGCGTAGCCGGATCTGGCGCACGATCTCCGGCACCGCGTCGAGGTTGGTCTTGACGATGGTGTCCTCAAGCCGCGCCGATTTGCCGACATATTTCCCGGTATTGATGTCGATGGCCACCAGCGCCTCGGTCTGATTGATGACGATGGAGCCGCCACTCTTGAGCCACACCTTGGAGCGCAACGCCTTGGAAATTTCGTCCTGAATGCCGAAGTGCTCGAAGAGTGGAATCTCCTTGGTATAGAGCTTGACGCGCCGCACCAGCGAGGGCGAGAAGCGGTTGAGGAAGCGTACGATGCGCTCGTAGTCGGCCTCTGAGTCCACCCAGATGTTGGCGAAGTTGGCGCTCACTTGGTCGCGCAAGATGCGCTCGATCAGCGACAGATCGTGATAGATGAGCGCCGGCGACTTCGACGATTCGGAGCGCTGCTTGATCTCGTCCCACAGGTGAAGCAGGAAGCGCAGGTCGGCGCGCAACTCTTCTTCCGACGCGCCCTCGGCGGCAGTGCGAACAATGAATCCGCCCGGTGCGTTGCCTCGCTCGCTCACCAGCACCCGCTTCAGCCGCTGGCGTTCCTCGTCGGAAGCAATTTTACGGCTGACGCCGATGTGCGATACTGTTGGCATGAAAACCAGGAAGCGTCCGGGCAATGCGATGTGCGAGGTGATGCGAGCGCCCTTTTTGGCGATTGGCTCCTTAGCGATCTGGACCAGAATTTCCTGGCCCGACTTCAACAGGTCGCTGATGATGGGCAGGTCGGAGGTCTGCGCTGAACGGCGCGTCATTCCGCGGCCTCTGCTCTGTATGGCGGCGCCTCCCTGACCGCGGCGTCCGCGGCTTCCGCGATCGCGGCGCTGGGCCGGGGCCGCGCCGGCTGCGGGTTGAACTCCCGCAGCCTCTTCCTCGCCTTCTTCGCCGTCGAATGCTTCTTCGTCCCCATTCTTCTCGTTAAAGTTCAACTGGATGCGGTGATCGAGGTGGGCCTCCTGGAGCATTTCGCCCAGGTCGCCGGTGCGCATCTGGTTGGGAAGCGTCTCCTCTTCAAAATCGTCCAGGTCGTGTTCTTCGTTCTTGCTGCGATGACGATGCGGAACCGCCTCGTACTCCTCTTCTTCGATAACCTCTTCCTCGATCAGGCCCTTGCCGGGAGCATACGAAGAAACGGAAGTGGACTTTGTTTTGGCCGGGGCGGCCTTTTCATCCTTCTTCTTGCCGCCGAAGCCGAAGAGCCTGAAACCGCTGGGTGGCAGCGGATCGACGTTGTGGGAGGCGGATGCTTCGGATTCCTCCTCCACAGTTTCGGTCGCAGCGGCTTCAGGTTCGGCTGTGGCCTTATCCTGCCTCGTAACCGGGGCTGCCACCGGCTCATCCGCTGATGGTTCTTCGATCTCCGTTTCGACCGCATACTCCCGAGTCTCAACAGGAGCCGCTGCCTCCGGCGTTGCTTCCGCTGCGGGCGCTTCCGTCGTCTCCTCGGTCAACTCCTCTTCGTCCAGTTCTTCCTCGGCCAAATGGTCATCTTCCGCTTCCGAGGCAGGCTCTTCCGGTGTAACCTCCGCGGCATACTCCGTTGGAGGCTCCATCCTCTCCGCAACGAGGGCTTCTTCTTCGATCGCGTCCGCGGCGGTGCCATCGTTCTGGGGCTCGGCCTCCTGAACTGTTTGGTGGCCGCGATGCTTCGATATCGACTCGCCTGGCAGCAAGCCGCTGCCGTCCCACGTTAGGGGCGACTCGATCAGCGTCGCAGGCTTGAAGCTGCTGGCCGGACGGGCCGGTGCGGCTGCCCCGGATGCGGATGAGGACGCGGATTGGGGGGCATCGTCCGCCGGCGCTCCGCCGTACTTGGAAAGCGATTCGCCGGGCAGGACAAAGGGAACCGGAACGTGAGTAGGCCGGTGTGCGGGAGCAGCCGCCCGCTCCTGCGATGAAGATCCGCCGCCGCGCTGGGCGGTGGCATGAATCTCCGGCGCAACTTCGGTTGCTTCTGGCGTCTCGGTGTGGGCCTGTTCGGACTCCTCACTCTCCGACTGCCCTTCGGGCGAGCCGGCGGGGCCGCGGCCACCGCGGCGGCGGCGGCGTCCGCGCCAGCGTTTCGCGCCGGGCCCACTCTCATCCTGCGCATACTCTGCCTGCTCGGCAGTGGACTGAGACTCGGGAATGGTTCCAGACGCCTCCGCAATCTCCGGTGCGGCTTCTACGACGAGGCGGCTACCCCTTGCCGGACGCTCCTGGGCTGGGCGCGTTTCCTGTTTTTGTTCGGATTTTTGGCCGGAGCGCGCGGCGCGATCTTCCTGCCGGCCGCCGGTTTTTTCCTGGCCGCCGGTGTGCCGGACTTCGCGCGGCGGCTGGTTGCCTCCGCTGGCCGCGGCCTTTTCCAGCTCGTCGGTCTCTTCCGCGTCTTCCAACTCCATGAAGTCGGTTACATAGAGGAACGCATCCCGCTCCAGGCCCACATCCACAAAAGCTGACTGCATGCCGGGCAGGACGCGGGTGACGCGCCCGTTGTAAATCGACCCAGCCAGCGTGTACTCGTTTTCGCGTTCGTAGTAGATTTCCGCGAGTTGATCGTCTTCAAGAATTGCCAGCCGCGTCTCATGCGGCGTGCTGGAGATGCAAATCTCTTTTGCCATCGTGCCCTTCCGTCCAGCGGCATTCGCCTGCTGGAATCTAGGTCAAGGCCGGATTGAAATCTGCGGGACCGGGAGGAGAGGGAATGTGCGGAAGGGATGACCTGAGAGTCGCCGGTATGCCGGTTGACCTGCGTCTGCCAGCCCCTGAGGGCGGCGAGCCGCGGCGGTTGTCCGGGCGTATCGGCGGTCCGATGCGGTAATCCGATTGCAGAGAGTTTGTGGCCAACCAAGCCGATGTTGCCGGCGGGGCCGTTCCACCGCTCGCGTTTGCACTGACCCTCCGCGAAATGGGGCTGGGGAAAACCTTACCCATTAATTCCGCGCGTCCAGTGCAACTTACATGCCGCAAACGGTTATCCCGTCTCTGCGTGCTCATGAACCCTTGTCCTGCCGAGCCTGAGATCCATCCGGATCTGGCCGGCTATCGCGTTTTTCCAAAACCAGTGGTCCTAAACCACAACCGGGAGAAACGCCGTAACTGCTTCAAACTCAAACTCTTGCGGGCCGGACATCTCCGGGGGACACAAGAGATACACTTGTGAATTCCGCGTCCGGACCTATCGTCCAGGACGCCTAGTTTACGAACCTGCGCATGCGCACATTCATAGCGGCGCCCAGCGCCAGGAACGTAAACAACACCGAAGACCCGCCGTAACTCATTAACGGTAAAGGAATTCCGGTGACTGGCATAAACCCGATGACCATGCCCACGTTGACCGCAATCTGAAAGGTCAACACAGCCACTACGCCCATGATAAGCAAGGCGCCGGACAGGTCGGCGGCTGTTTGTGCGTTCTGAATCAAACGCATCAATATGAAAAAGTATAACAGCAGCACCAAAAGCGCGCCCACGAAGCCGTGTTCCTCGCTGAAGGCGGCAAAGATGAAGTCCGCATGGGGGATAGGGAGAAAATCGCCCTGGGTCTGGGTGCCCTTGGCCGCGCCTTTACCCCACACCCCTCCGGAACCGACGGCTATCAGCGACTGGCGAATCTGGTAGCCGGTGCCTTTGGGGTCGTTGTCGGGATTCAGAAAGCTGGTCAGCCGCGCCTTTTGATAGGGTTTGAGCATCTTGCCGCTGGTCCACACGCCGGTCACCAGAACCGCGCCACACGTCAATAGAATCAGCGCCTGGCGGAGGCTGATGCCGCCCAGGAAGAGGCCCGCGAAGAGGATCGGCGTATAGGTGAGCGTAGTTCCCAGGTCGGGCTGCCGGATGACCAGGATCATGGGAATGCCCACCAGCGCGAAGGCTTTGAGGATATCCTTCCAGGTCAGGCTGCGCCCGCCCAGATTGGCAAAGTACCGGGCTACGGCCAGAATCAGCACCAGCTTGACCCACTCCGAAGGCTGAAAGCGCATGGAGCCGATGCCGATCCAGCGACGTGCGCCCAGTACTTTGTGTCCCACCGCAAGCACCGCAATCAGTGCAACGATGCAGACGCCGTATGCCCAGGGAACCCAATCCAGCAACTGGTGATAATCGATCTTGGCGAAGATAAACATGGCCACCACGCCAGCGGCGATCCACAGGAGCTGCTTGATGTGGTAGCCGGCATATTTGGTGTGCAGCGTGGCCGAATAGATTTCAAAGACTGAAACGGCACATAGCGCGAGCACCATGGCCAGCAGGGCCCAGTCGAAGTCGCGAAAGCTCAGAAAGCGGCGCATAGGGGGCTATTGTCCCTTCGTAGTGGTTGCAGGGAGGGGGCTGCTCTGGACCCTCGCGGGAGCCGAACGCTTCGGCTGATCCGAAGTATTGCTGGCGACAATTTGGCCGTTCTGTACAAAAAAGTGGCCGGATTTCACGCGGGTCGTCTGGGCCTCAGCTTTGGCGGGGCTGGAAGCTGGAGCGGGAAGGGTCCAGACGGCGCCCACCTCGACTGGAGCCGCTGCTTTACCAGGTTGAAGGTTGTTTGCCAGGCGGCGTTGCTTCTCGACGTAGGCGGAGACGACCTGGGCGCCAATGCGGGCGGGATAATAGCTGAATTCTCCATTTTGCCAGAGCACGGCGACCACCAGTTCGGGGTTACGGCGGGGGGTTATGCCGACGAACCAGACGTTGGGATACGTGGCCTTACCCTTCGTTGTTTTGCCTAGGGCCTCGTGGCTCATCAGCTGGGCCGTTCCCGTCTTGCCGCCAAAGTCGATCCCCTCCAGGTGGGCTGAGCCGGCAGTGTGGAAGTAGCCCGGTTGTGTGACCTCCGCCATGCCGTCGGTGATGATCATCCAGTTCTCAGGATCGATGGGGAAGCTGGCCTCGCCCGATCCGGGAAAGCTCTCTGTGATTGCCTTGCGAAAGTCGGCAGGCAACTGATCGGGAAACACCACGTGGGGCCGGACCATGTGCCCGCCCGAGGCGATGCCGCCGATGATCCGCGCCAGTTGGATGGGCGTAGCCTCCACCGCGCCCTGGCCGATGGACACATCGAGGGTTTCGTCCGGATACCATCGCGCATGGTAGTTCTTCAGCTTCCATTGCGATGAGGGCATCAGCCCCGGCAGCTCGTTGGGCAGATCGATTCCTGTCTTCTGGCCGAAGCCGAAGCTGGCCGCGTATTTTGAGATTCTGTCGATGCCCAGCTTATCGCCCAGCATGTAATAGAAGGTGTCGCAGGAGAAGGGAATGGCGTTGTGAATATCCACGGCGCCGTGGTGTTCGTCGCAGTGGTGGAAGAAGCCGTAGGGGCCCCATCCGCCCGCGCAGTTGATCTTCATGTTCTGCGCGATGCCTTCCTGGAGGCCCGCCACGGACATGAGGATCTTGAAGGTGGAGCCGGGAGCTAACTGGGCCTGGATGGCCTTGTTCATCAGGGGATGGTCGGGGTCGGTGATGAGGTGGTTCCAATCGGCTCGATTGATGCGGATGGAGAAGGCGTTGGGGTCGTAGCTGGGGCGCGAGACCAGGGCAAGAATCTCGCCGTTGCGGGGGTCCATGGCTACGATGGCGCCGTTGCGGCTGCCCAGAGCCAGTTCGGCGGCGCGCTGCAAGTCGTTGTCGATGGTGAGACGGAGGTCCTGGCCCGGCTTGGCATGCTGGATGCCCAAATAGCCCATCTCGCGGCCATGGCTGTCCACTATCACGTCGCGGGAGCCGTCCTCGCCGCGCAGCAGTTCGTCGTAGGTCTCCTCGACTCCGGCCTTGCCCACCACGTCGCCGGGCTCGTAGGCCGCATAGCGCTGCTTGTTGAGATCCTCCTCGCTCACCTCGCCCACGTACCCGATCAGGTGGGCGGCAAATCCATCCCTGGGATAGAGCCGGCGCTCCACGTCGGCCGTCTCCAACTCGGGCAACTCATTGCGGTGCGCCTCGATAAATGCCTGCTCGTCGGCGGTTATGTCCTGCTTGATGGGGATGGGCTCGTAGCCCGGCCGGACGCGATAACGGCGCAAGGTGGCGCGCAAGTCTTCCAGGTCGAGGTTCAGGCCGTGGGCAATCAGGGGCAGGTCGGCGTCTACGTTGCGGCCTTGCTCACGAACCATGAAGCAGGAGACCGAAGGGTAGTTGTCCACCACCAGCCGGTTCTCGCGGTCAAACAGCTTGCCGCGGGCGGCCAGCACCGGAACCTTCCGGATACGGTTCTGTTCGGCAGCCAGGCGGTAGGAGTCCGCTCCCAGCACCTGTAACCGCCATAGCCCCCCCACAAGGGCCAGCATGATCAACAGAATGCCCCACTGCACCACCGCCAGCTTGAGCGTGGAGAGCTTCTCGTAACGATTGACCATGCTGGAAAACATCGGCTTTCGCATACCCAGGCTCCGAATCCCTAATCCCTACTCTCTACTCCTTGTTTTTTCACTCCCTAATCTGGAAACTATCCAGCAATGGAAACAGCACCATGGCGACAATTGAGTTTCCAACCGCCTTGAAGAGTTCTGTAAGCCAGCTCCACTCCAACTCCATCCCCAGCAGGACACGGTAGATCAAAAAATAAATTGCGCTGCACAGCAGGGAAAGCAAAAAGTTGAAGACCAGGCGGATGGTATGGTTCTCCACATCGATGCGCACCCCCACCGAGGCGGCCAGAAAACCGACGATGGTTTTGGCGATGCCGTTGACGCCAATGGCGTGGTGGGAGAGTGCATCCTCGAAGAGGCCCATGGCCGCGCCCATCAGCGTGCCCTGAATGGGGCTGCGCCGCCCCAGGGCGAAATAGACGGTAATCACCAGCGGCAGATCGAACCATGCGTAACGGCCCATGAGGCGAGGCAGCCAAGCCTGGAGCACCAGCGCCATCAGCGGCACCAGCGTGTAGACCAGCAGCGGATAGCGGCGAATCTCCAGATCGCGGCGGAAGTCTGGGCCAAGGAGGGACATGACTATGGATTCCCTTCCGGCCTGGTTTGCTGGCTGGGCTTCGCTTGAGGCTTTGATCCGGGCTGGGTGGCAGGCTTGCTTGCCGGTGCGGCGGTTTCCTTCGCTTGTGTAGGCTTCGACCTGGTTTCAGGTTTCGTGGCGTCCGTTGCCGCGGGCTGTATTCCCGCGGCCCCCCCAGGCGTGAACCGGTCCGGGTGAAGCGCCACGGGGGGGTGCGCCACTGAATTTGGGTTCGAGCTGTCCAGGAGCGGTTGTTGTTCCGGTGGAAGGTTGGGATCGGTCAGCCCAGGGAGCCGCTCGGCCATGATCTCCGAAGCCTTCTTCTGTTCCTTGATGGCCTCCGCCTCCGCGCCTTTGAGCGCTTCGCTGGCGGCCAGGTCCTGCTGCTGTTCGGGCGAGAAGCGCGGCAGGGTCGAGGTGATGACCAGCACTTCGTCCAACCGGTCAAGATGCGCGGCCGGCTTCACGATCACGTCGATAAACGAGTCGCGCTCGGGGTCCCGCACCACCTTCTCCACCACCCCTACCGGCAACCCACGCGGAAAGATCTGGTCGCCCCCGGCGGTCAGCACCTTTTCGCCCGGCTGGATGCGCTGGTCGGCCAGGATGCCCACAATCTGCGGCTGGCCGATGGCGTTGCCGCGCAGGATGCCGCGAATCCGCGTGGTCTCCAGGATCACTCCCGCGCCGCTGGTCTGGTCGTTGATGGCCAGCACCTGCGCCGACTTCGGATAGACTTCGCGCACCTTGCCCACGATCCCATCCGCCGTTATCACCGCCATGTCCCGGTCCAACCCGTCCGCCGAACCCTTATCCAGATAGAAGACCCGCGACTGATCGCTGCCGCTGGTGCCGATAGCCTGCGCGGCCAGCGTCTTGTAAATGTATCTCTGCTGGAAGTCGAGGAGGCTTTGCAGGCGCTGTCCCTGGCGCGCGTCTTCAAGCAGCGAGGCCTGTTCCAGCCGCAACCGGTCGATGGTCTTCTGTAAATCCTGGTTTTGTTCGCGGACGTGGCGCAGCTCAAGATAATTTCGCCACAAGTACTCTGCGCCCAGCTTTGTCGCGTGGATCATCCGCTCCGGAGGAGAAACCAGCGCGTTGGCCCACAGCCGCACCAGCCGTACACCGGGCCCGTCGTGCAGGTCGAGAACGTTGCGCCCGGTGTCGCTCCGCCGCACCTGCACGGCCAGCCCGACGACTTGCGCCACCAGGATGGCCAGCAGCACCAGAAGATTCCGATAGCGGATTAAAAACGATTCCATGGCCTAGAGTGATCCAGTGAACGAGTGAACCGGTGGATGAAACAGTGAACAAGTGAACCAGTGAATGAGTGAAGAACGGAAATCATTTCACGGACTCACTTCTTTATTCACTATTTCACTCTTTCACTCTTTCACTCTTTCACTGTTTCAATCGATCTTGATCTTGCGCAGCAGCTTGAAATCAGAGAGCATCTTGCCTGTGCCCAGCACCACCGAGGCCAGCGGATCGTCGGCTACCGACACCGGCAAACCGGTCTCCTCGCGAATGCGCTTGTCCAGATTCTTGATGAGCGCGCCTCCGCCGGTGAGCACGATGCCGCGGTCGCTGATATCGGCCGAGAGCTCGGGCGGGCAGCGCTCCAGGGCCACGCGGATAGCCATCATGATGACCGCGATGCACTCGCCCAGCGCCTCGCGGATCTCGCTGTCGTCCACCGTGATCGTCTTGGGTACGCCCTCGATCAGGTTGCGCCCCTTGATCTCCATGGTCAGCGGCTTGTCCAGCGGGAAGGCCGACCCAATCTCGATCTTCACGTGCTCGGCGGTCCGCTCGCCGATCAGCAGGTTGTACTTGCGCTTGAGGTAGTTGGTGATCGCCTCGTCCATCTGGTTGCCGGCCATGCGCACCGACCGCGAATAGACAATGCCCGACAACGAAATGACAGCGATGTCCGTAGTGCCGCCGCCGATGTCCACCACCATGTTGCCCGAGGGCTCGGTAATCGGCAGCCCCGCGCCGATAGCCGCCACCATGGCCTGTTCCACCAGGTAAACCTCGCTGGCTTTGGCGCGGTAGGCCGAGTCCTCCACCGCGCGCTTCTCCACTTGCGTAATCTCTGAAGGCACGCCGATCACGATCCGCGGATGCACCAGCATCTTGCGGTTGTGCGCTTTCTGGATGAAGTAGTTGAGCATCTTCTCGGTGACTTTGAAGTCGGCGATCACGCCATCCTTCATCGGCTTGATGGCCACGATGTTGCCGGGAGTGCGGCCCAGCATCTCTTTGGCCTCGGTGCCCACGGCTTCCACCTCGCCGGTGCTCTTGTTGATGGCCACGATGGAGGGCTCGTTGACAACGATGCCTTTGCCGGCCGCGAAGACCAGTGTGTTGGCGGTGCCGAGATCGATGGCCAGGTCGCTCGAAAACATGCTGAAGAGCGAGCGCAGGCCATGCGACCGTGAAGAGCGCGAAGGGTAACCATTCAATGACATTGGGAAACTTGGTCTACCTCAAGGCTTATTGTACGGCCAGCGGGCCAAAGCCGTATCGAAAGCCCGCACAAGTTGAAAAACAGTGTGCCATTCCGGTCCTTGGGCCGTCCGTCTCTAGCCCTTCCCCTCCAGCACATCCCTCAGCGCAAAACTCGTCTCCAGCCTGGTAACTCCCGGCAGCCGAGATAACTCGTTCCGGTGCAGCCTTCCGTAGTCGTCGATATCGGCCACGCGCACCACCAGCATGTAGTCGTACTGGCCGGCCATCAGGTGGCAGCTTGCGATGCCCTTGCATTTGCGGATGGCGGCCTCAAATGCCGCCAGCACCGCCGCCGACTGGCGCTCCAGAGAGACGCGGATGTAGACCGTCATGCGCTTGCCCAGCAGCCGGTCGTCGATTTGAGCGCGGTAACCGCGAATAGCCCCCGAAGCTTCCAGCGCCTGGATGCGTCGCGAGGCCGCCGACGCCGACAGCCCCACCGCTTCGCCTACCTCGTAGTTGGTCGCTCGCCCGTGGTGCTCCAGGTGGTGCAGGATGGCCGCATCCAGTTCGTCGAGCCCGCTCTTCCCGGCCGTGGGCGCATCTTCCATCCCGCTTTCCTGATACGCCTCGCCCGATTCTTGCACCTGAGAGTTGATTTCATCACGTTTCGTTCTCATAATGCTCTTTTACCACAATGTTTGCACACATTGCCAGCCCCTTGCGCCGTAGGATTCTTGGCAGTTGCTAGTAGATGCAAACCGGCGCCGGACTTTCCCTCCTCCAAGAGACCCCGGCGCCGGGACTTTTTCCGGCATCAGCCCTCTCTAACCCGCATCCAACCTAAGTCAGGAGCAAACAATGATCGTCGGCGTTCCCCGTGAAATCAAAGACAACGAAGCCCGCGTGGGTGTGACCCCGGCCGGCGTGAAGGCCCTCACAGAAGCAGGCCATAAAGTTCTGGTTGAGACCCAGGCGGGCGCGCAGTCCGGCTTTCCCGACGCGGAGTACCAGAACGCCGGCGCTGAGATTGCGGGCGAGGCCGGTTCTGTCTGGCACCACTCCGAGATGGTAGTCAAGGTCAAGGAACCCATCGAGAAGGAGTACGCATTCTTCCGCGACGGCCTGGTGCTGTTCACTTATCTGCATCTGGCCCCGCTGCCTGCGTTGACCGATAAGCTGCTGGAGTCGAAGGTCGTTGGCATCGCCTACGAGACCGTGCGCGACTGCCAGGGCACTCTGCCGCTGCTGACGCCTATGAGCGAAGTCGCGGGCAGGATGAGCGTGCAGGTGGGCGCAACCTATCTGGAAAAGGAGCGCGGCGGCCGCGGTATTCTGCTGGGCGGTGTGCCGGGCGTGCCTCCGGCTCACGTCACCATCCTCGGTGGCGGCGTGGTGGGCACCAACGCGGCCAAGATCGCTCTCGGCTTCGGCGCCAAGGTTACTCTCGTAGACGTGAACCTGAACCGCCTCCGCGAACTCGACGACATCTTCGGCGGCCGTCTCTACACGCTGGCCTCGAATAGCTACAACGTTGCCCATGCCACGCGGGAGGCCGATCTGGTCATCGGTGCCGTGCTGATTCCCGGCACCACGGCGCCTCGCATCGTGACCCGCGCCATGGTGGCCGAGATGAAGAAGGGCGCGGTGATTGTGGATGTGGCCATCGACCAGGGCGGCTGCGTGGAAACGGCCAAGCCCACCTCGCACTCCAACCCGAGTTATCTCGTGAACGGCGTGGTTCACTACTGCGTGACCAACATGCCGGGCGCGGTGCCGAATACCTCCACGCTGGCCTTGACCAACGCGACCTTCTCTTATGTTTTGCGCGTGGCCAACCTGGGCGCCCGCGAGGCGCTCCGGCAGGACGCGGGGCTGGCCGAGGGGCTGAACACCTGGCTGGGCACGCTCACCCATCGCGGCGTGGCTGAGAGCCAGCAGCGGGCGTGGACGGCGGCGGCTAGCGTGATTGCGTAGCCGTCCCCTGCCGTAGAATGATCCTTCGCCCGGAGGAGACCATGGAACGCCGCCACTTTCTCGCTGCTTCGCTTGCCACATCTGCCCTTGCCGTCGCCAGCGATGCTGCGGCGCAGACCCCAACCGCTCCGGCCCGCGAGTTCTACCAGTTGCGCCGCTATAGCCTGAAGAGCGGACCGCAGTTGAAGCTTACCGAAAGCTACTTCGGCGATGCGCTCATTCCAGCCCTGGCCCGCATGGGAATGGGGCCAATTGGCGCATTCAAGCTCGATATCGGGCCGGAGACGCCGGCCTACTACCTGCTCATTCCAGGCTCCTCGGTTGAAGCTCATGCGGAGCTGGACCTGCGCCTTGCCCAAGACGCAGCCTTTCTGAAAGCCGCCGATCTCTTCTGGAATGCAACTGCTATCGCGCCCGCATTTCTGCGGGTGGAGAGCACTCTGCTGGCGGCTTTTGCAGGCTGGCCGAAGCTGACGCCGCCGGCCTCCTCTGCCACACAAGGCAAGCGCATCTTTCAACTGCGCATCTACGAGAGCCCCAGCAACGGAGAACATGTGCGCAAGGTGGAGATGTTCCACTCCGGCGAGTTCGAGATATTCAAGAGCGCCGGCTTCCATCCGGTCTTCTTCGGCGACGCGCTGATTGGCCCCCGCCTGCCCAATCTGCATTACATGCTCAGCTTCAGCGGCATGGCCGAGCTGGAAGCGCAATGGGATGTCTTCCGCAACGATCCGGCATGGAAGAAGCTCTCCGCCAGCCCGCGCTACAGTTTCGACAATATCGTGGACAACATCACCAACCTGATCCTCAGCCCGCTAGCCTGTTCGCAAATCTGAGGAGTGCCGCAATCCACTCGGAGCCTGCTGTTCCCGGTTCTCTGACAACTGATAACTGACTACTGATAACTGGCAGTTCTATAATCTCCGCATGTCGTTCTTCAGCGATCCCCGGCGCCGGACGGTTGCCCTGCTTGCGGGCGGAGTGCTGCTGTTTTTCGTATTGCTGGGCGCGCTCAACGCATTCAACACCTCCAGCGTCCGCTTTCTCAACCCCGAGACATCCGGCGAAACGCTGGTCTTTACTTCCATCACAGTACTGGTCTTCCTGCTGCTGATGGTGCTGATGATGCTGCTGCTAAGGAATTTCCTCAAGCTCTATGCCGACCAGAGCTCGAGCGCCCTCGGTGCGCGGTTGCGCACGCGCATGGTGCTGGGCGCGGGTTTGATTGCGCTCACTCCAGCGGTTTTCATGTTCCTCTTCAGTGTCTTGTTGATGAACCGTTCCATCGACCGCTGGTTCTCGCCGAACACCTCGCAGTTGCGCGAGGATTCGACGCGCGTAGTGCTGGAACTGGCGCAATACGTCACCAGCAATGCGCGCAGCGAGGCGGAGTCTATTGCGGCCTCTGGCGCGCCTGATCGCGATCTGTCTGAGCTCCGGGATCTGCTGGGCACCCATCGCATCACGCTCGAAGGCGGCTTCATGGTGGTCTTCGACAAGAATGGGCGCGTGCTGGCTGACTTTCAGGCTCCGCCGGAGTCGAGCCCGGCCACCCTGGTTCCCTGGCTTGAAGAAGGGCAGCGTGGCGCTGCGGTTCAACTCCACGGACCGCTATCCGCAAATCTCATCTCAGCGGCGCAGCGAAGCGATGAGCCGGTGCTCAAAATCGCGGGTCAGGAGTACGCGCTGGGCATCTCGGCCACCGCCTCGGGCAAGGTGGTTGTGGCGGCCCTGCCCATGCCCCAGGGGCTCAGCCAGACCACCACGCGCATCCGCTCCGGCGCAGCCATCTATTGGGGGCTATTCCGCTCCCGCCATCAGATTCGCACCACCTTTTTCCTCATGCTGTTGCTCATCACTGTCTTTGTCTTCTTCTCCAGCGTTTGGCTGGCTCTCTTCCTCTCCAAGCAGATTACCCGCCCCGTGGAGGCGCTGGCCGACGCCATGGACGAGATTGCGGCCGGAAAATACGGTCATCGCGTGGCGCTGATCGCCAGCGGTGAAATGGGCGACCTGGTGCGCAGCTTCAACCACATGGCGGCCGATCTGGAGGCCACCCGGCAGTTGGCCGAGAGTTCCTCCGCGCAACTCACCGCGGCCAACCTGTCCATCGAGGAGCGCCGCCGCGAATTGGAGACCATCGTCGAGACGATTCCCTCGGGCGTGGTCACTCTGGATGGCGCGGGAGTCGTGCTCCAGTCCAATCGCGCCTTTGCCGTCCTGATGGGGCGGCGGGACGACTACGGCCTGGGCGGGGAGAGAATTGACGCGCTGCTGCCCGCCGAATGCGCGGACGAGCTGGCCGGCGTCATCCGGCGCGGCCAGCGCATGGGCGCGGCCTCTACCGAAATCGATTTCCATTCCAGGGGCCGCACCGTGCATCTGGCCATCACCAGCGCTCGGCTTGAACTGGCCCACGGCCGGCCGGGAACCGTGCTGGTGGTCGAAGACACCACCGAGTTGCTGCGCGCGCAGCGGCAGTTGGCGTGGAAGGAAGTGGCGCAGCGAGTGGCCCATGAAATCAAGAACCCGCTCACTCCTATTGCCCTCTCCGCGGAACGGATCGCAAGACACCTGGACCGCGGCCAAGTGGATTCGCCGAACATCATCCGCAAGTGCAGCGAGGTGATCCTGGCCTGCGTGGGCACCTTGCGCACCCTGGTTGACCAGTTCTCCGCGCTGGCCCAGTTCCCCTCGCCGCAGCCGCGCGCCTGCGACATGAATCGAGTCGCTGAAGAGGCCCTGGCGCTCTTTGCCGGCCGCCTCGAAGGCATTACGGTGCAGTGGGACCTGGAGCCTGGGTTGCCCACCGTGCTCGCCGATCCAGAAGCCATCCGCCGCGCGCTGGCCAACCTCATCGACAATGCCGCCGAGGCCATGCAGGGCAGCCTGCTGCGCGTGCTTGGGATTCGCAGCGCCCTCAGCGAGGACGGCGGGGCGGTCGAGGTCGTAGTCTCCGATACCGGGCACGGCCTTACCGATGAAATCCGCGAGCGGCTGTTTCTTCCCTTCTACTCCACCAAGCATCGCGGCACCGGGCTGGGCCTCTCCATCGCCGCCAAGATCGTGCAGGAGCATGGCGGCTCGCTGCGCGCTGAGGCCAACAGCCCCAAGGGCGCGCGTTTTCTGCTGCGTCTGCCGTTGATGGAACCGGGCGCCCTGGCGCAGGCGACGCAGCCCGTGCTAGAGGGCAAAACCGCCATGAAGGGATTGCCCTCATGAATCACATTCTGGTAGTGGACGACGAGGCGGAAATTCGAACCTCTCTCGAAGAAATTCTCAGCGAAGAGGGTTACGGCGTAGCCTCCGCGGCCACCGCCGCCGAGGCTCTGGTGTTGCTGCGGGATACACCCTATGACGTAGTTCTGCTCGACATCTGGCTTCCCGACCGCGACGGCCTTGACGTGCTGGCCGATATGCACGGGTTGGCCGTGGAGATGCGGCCCGAGGTGGTCATCATCAGCGGCCACGGCACTATCGAGGCCGCCGTCAAAGCCACCAAGCTGGGCGCATATGACTTTCTTGAGAAGCCGCTCTCGCTCGACCGCACCCTCATCGTGGTCAAGAATGCGGTCGAGGCGCGGCGGCTGCGCACGGAAAATATCGAGTTCAAGCGCCACTTCGAAATGGGCTTGGTGCTCACCGGCGATAGCGTGCCGGCCAAGGCGCTGCGCCAGCAGATTAAGCTCATGGCCCCCACCAACGGCCGGGTGCTCATCTACGGCGAGTCCGGCACCGGCAAGGAGCTGATCGCCCGCTCCATCCATGCCGAGAGCCTGCGCCGCGATCAAATCTTCGTCGAGTTGAACTGCGCGGCCATTCCCGAGGCGCACATTGAGGCCGAACTCTTCGGCTACCGGCACGGCGCCCAACCCGGCGGCCCCGCGGAACAGCGCGGCACCCTGGAGCGCGCCGATGGCGGAACGCTCTTCCTCGATGAAGTGGGCGACATGAGCCTCAAAACCCAGGCCAAGGTGCTCTCCGCCCTCGACGACCAGCTCTTCACGCCCGTCGGCGGCACGCAGCCCTTGCGCGTGGATGTGCGCGTGATCGCCTCCACCAACAAGGACCTCGAAGAGGAGATCGCAAAAGGCAACTTCCGCGAGGATCTCTTTTACCGGCTCAATGTGGTTCCGTTTTTTGTTCCGCCGCTCAGGGAGCGCAAGCAGGACATTCCCCTGCTGGCGCGCGAGTTTCTGGGCGAGTTCGGCCGCCAGTACGGCCGCCCCCGCATGGAGATCGCAGACGATGCGCTGGAGACCCTGGCCCAGTACCACTGGCCGGGCAACGTGCGCGAACTGAAGAACGTCATCGAGCGCGTGCTCATCCTCAATCCCCGCACCCTGCGCATCGAGCGCAAGCATCTGCCGCCGCTCACCCACAAGGCCGGCACTCGCTCGACGGAGGAGTTTTCCTCGTTGCAACAGGCTCGCGACGCCTACGAGCGCGAATATATCCTCAAAAAGATCGAGGAGGCCCGCAACAACATCAGCCACGCCGCCGAACTGCTGGGCCTGGAGCGCAGCCACCTCTATCGCAAGATGAAAGCCCTCGGCATCGGCGTGCGCGAGTAAGCCTGTCGTCGTGCTGAATCGTCAGGTGCCGTTTAGAACGCCATAGCCCCATGCCCATGAAAAGAAAAGGAAAAAACTAAAACTTGCTTTGACGGGAACCGGAACCCGGTTTATCGTGGAGGTGGAAATCCCCTGGGGTTTCTTCCGTTTACTGGTCACCGATGGGAAACTTTGGAGAAGACCTGCGCCATGAGCGGATCTCCCGCGGCGTAGAGCTGGAAGAGATCATCGCGATCACCAAGATCAGCCGCAACCACTTGGTTGCGCTGGAGCAGGAACGGTTTCGCCTGCTTCCCGGCGGCATTCTCAGCAAGGGCATCGTGCGCGGTTACGCGGGCGCCCTGGGCCTGGATCAGAATGACTGGACGGAGCGGTTTCTCCAGGCCTATGTCGCCTCGGGCCAGGTAATCGACGACGACCGCAGTTGGATGGCCTTCGCCGCCAATGTGGGAAAGGCCCGCATCCTGCGCCACGACGCCGTTGAGGTCCGTCTGCGCTGGCTGGGCGCTATCCTGCTGCTGCTCGTTGTGGTCGCGGCAGGCTATCTTACGGTGCGCTACTTTGGCCTTCGCGCCGGTTGGTGGCCCACCTTATTGCCCATTCAGGAAGCCTCCGCCGCGGCCCACGAGTTCTTTTCCTCCGTGCACTCTCTCTTTGCCCGCTTCGTCGCCTGGCTTAACAGCTAGGGCCTGCCTTGCGGTTCAAGCGCCCAAAAGCCCCCTTGAACGCTGTGTACTCGCCGTTCGCTGAGAGTCTTTGCCCCCGGCCGCCCGCCGCGATTACGATAGAGATACACATCAATCCCTTCAATGGGCAGGAGTCTGAAGTTGAGCGACCGTTTCTTGTTTACCTCTGAGTCAGTTACCGAAGGCCACCCGGACAAGATTGCCGACCAGGTCTCCGACGCCATTCTCGACGCCTGCCTGGAGCAGGACCCTTACAGCCGCGTCGCCGCCGAAACCCTCACCGCCACCGGCCTCGTGGTCATCGCCGGCGAAATCACCACCAAGGCTTACGTCGATTTCCAGAGCCTGGTCCGCGGCGTCATTGCCTCCATCGGCTACGACAACGCGCTCTACGGCTTCGACTCCAACACCTGCGCCGTCATCTCCACCATCAACAAGCAGTCCGGCGACATCGCCCAGGGCGTTGACACCGGCGGCGCCGGCGATCAGGGCATGATGTTCGGCTACGCC
>Ga0182027_10005317_pt1 | contig 19617 bp, 19 predicted proteins | sample 712E1DmetaG_FD_121300 | JGI IMG/M metagenome (GOLD analysis project Ga0182027, IMG submission 121300) | Permafrost microbial communities from Stordalen Mire, Sweden - 712E1D metaG (Illumina Assembly) | ecosystem: Environmental > Terrestrial > Soil > Wetlands > Permafrost | place: Sweden...
AAATGCTCCCTCAAGATCAACGGCGTCAGCAGCGATCTGCTTGCCGAAGGGTTCGAAGGCGAATTCAGCTTCCATTCGGTCAGTGGTGAGATGACCCTGCGCAGCCTGAGCGGTCCGGTAAAGGTAAATACCGTCAGCGGAGAGGTGAAACTGGCAGAACTGACCGGCGACCTGAACCTGACCACTGTCAGCGGCAAGGTTTCAGGCAAGCATATCCAGGGGCCCGTCCATCTAAATACGGTTTCCGGGCGGGTTGCATTGGATGAATCAAGCCTGAGCTCAGTCGATGCCAGCACGGTCAGCGGCCGGATGGAATACCAGACGGCTTTCGGCGTGGGACCGTACCGTTTCAACTCGGTCTCCGGAGATGTGGAACTGTTGGTTCCGCCTGAAACGCGCTGCTCGGCCGAATTGCATGCCATCAGCGGGAAGTTATTCACAAAATTGCCGGCCACTTCCATCGCACGGCAGAACGGCAACCAGACCGCCGAAATTCAGGGTGGCGGGGTGAATGTATACCTGCACAGCGTCTCAGGCAACCTGTCATTGGTTTGATAAAAGCGCCTGAAACCGGTTTTTTTCTAATCTGCAAAGTTCACCCCCGATCCATTTGATCGGGGATGAACTTTCTTATTGTTACCATATATAATTGAAACGTTGCACCTCTTTGCAAAGCAAAGGATTCCGATGAATTTCCTGCCACCAAACAAGCTGAAACAACCCGGGGGCATGCTTGCCTTCCTGCTGGTATGGATCGGCCAAATTATATCGGTGCTAGGGTCGAATATGACCGCCTTCGGCCTGTCCATCTGGATTTACCAACAAACCAAAAGCGCCACAGACATGGCAATGATGCAGGTGGCCTTCATTACCCCCTTCCTGATCCTTTCTCCGATTGCCGGCGTCATGGTGGACCGGTACAACCGCAAGCTGATGATGATGGTGAGCGACCTGGCGGCCGGTCTTTCCACGGTCGGGCTGTTGATCCTGTTCGCAACCGGGCACATGCAGTTCTGGTATCTCTATTTTGCCCAGATCATCAATGGCATCGGCAATACTTTCAAATGGCCGGCTTATTCAGCCGCCATCAGTACCATGATCCCGAAAGAACAGTACGGGCGCGCTAATGGAATGATGTCGCTGCTGGATGCCGGCCCGGGTGTTCTGGCTCCGTTGATGGCCGGCGCGCTCCTGACTTTAATCAAAATAACCGGCATCATGTTTATCGATGTATCAACCTTTATTTTTGCCATCGCAGCGCTGCTGATCGTATTTGTCCCGCAGCCAGAAAAGACCCAGGAAGGCCTAAAAGGCCAGGGCAATTTTTGGAGGGAATCGTTGTATGGGTTCAAGTATATTTTTTCCCGACCCAGCCTGCTTGGTCTGCAACTGGTCTTCTTTGCGGGCAATTTCTTTTCCGGAATCAGTTGGGCCATTTTCGCCCCAATGGTGCTGGCACGCACAAACAGCAACAGCCTGATCTTTGGCTCCGTGCAAACGGCCGGCGCCATCGGCGGGGTGGCCGGCGGCCTGCTCATGAGCGCCTGGGGCGGTTTCAAGCGCCGGGTGCACGGCGTACTGGCCGGTCACATCCTGATGGGGATTTTCAGCGCTGTACTGGGGATTGCCACCGGCTTGCCGCTCTGGATTCCCTTCATGGCACTTGCGAATATCACAGTCGCGGTGATTGACGCCTCCAACCAGACCATCTGGCAGTCCAAGGTTGCTCCGGATGTGCAAGGAAGGGTCTTCTCGGCCAGGCGGCTGATCGCCTGGTTCACCAACCCGATCACGCCGATCATCGGAGGCACCCTGGCCGACTTCGTATTGGAACCGGCCATGAAAACACACAGCGGTTTGGCGGCAGTTTTCGGACCGGTCTTCGGGAGCGGTTCCGGAGCTGGAATGGGGCTGCTGTTTTCCTTCTGCAGCCTGGGCGTAATACTGGTCGGGGTGACAGGTTACTTCATCCGCCCCATTCGTGAAGCCGAGTCGATCCTGCCAGATCATGACCGGTTGGAAAAAGTCGCGGCAACGCCGGCTTGAAAAGCCATCCAAAGCCTTATGTCTGTGGGCGCTGTGCCTAAAAGGTCGTTTTCTGTTTCTTCAACAGCAGCGGCCCAACCCGGTCGATGATCCAACCGAACGACAGCTCCAACCAGGGCACAACCCGTAAATAGCCAGGTACGTACAGAATCCGGCGCGGGCGGCGGATCAGACTCCAAATGCGCTCGGCCACCTGTTCCGAGGTTACCCCGGTCATTCCCTGGGGCATATGCCCGCCATTTTCCAGGGCCAGGGCAGCTTCTACAAACTCTGTTTTTACCGGCCCGGCCCGCACCACACTGACGTGCACATGCGTGCCGGTCAGTTCGCGGTGGAGCGCCGTGGTGAAGTTATCCAGGAAGGATTTGGTGGCTCCGTAAAGCGCAATCCCCTGGCTGGGCAGGCTGCCGGAAATGGAACCAATATTGATGATATGGCCGGCATTGCGCAAGCGCATTTTTGCCAGGAAGGTCAGGCTCAACTGGACAACTGCTTCCACGTTGACCTGTAACATCTCTTGGGCGGTTTTCCAGGACATCTGGTCGCTATAGCCATACCAGCCCAACCCAGCATTGTTGATCAGCAGGTCGGCATCCCCGGCTTGCTCGCACAGGCGCGCCCTGTCAGCCTCATTCCGCAGATCGGCGGTTAGGATACGGGCGCTTCCGCCGGCTGCGCGGAGTTCTTCAGCCAGGCTTTCCAAGCGGTCACTCCGGCGCGCCACCAGCAGCACCTGTAATCCCTGCGCGGACAACTTGCGGCCCAACGCAGCCCCGATCCCCGAAGAGGCTCCAGTGATGACGGCCAGTTTATCTTTCCATTGGTTGATCATGGTTCAAGCTGAAACTCCTCTTGCACTGAGGTGGATCTTTTGCCAGAGAGATAGATCCATCCCAACAGCGTAAAATGTACTAGGCTGACCAGCATGACCAGCCAGAGAATGCCATTAAATCCGCCGGCTAGGGCAAATATAATATCGGATAAGTGGAATAAAACCACCACCGCGAAGATTGGCAAATCGTCCTTTAATGTGATCCGGGATCGCAGCCGCCCGCGCCAGAAAACTGCCAGCAAAACCAGCGGGAAAACGACATGGAACGCCAGCATGACCCACTCGGCGTTACTGCCCCTGGCAAAGAACGGCCCCAGCCACAACAGGAACTGCGAAAGCGGGCTGATCATGGTCAGTAAAGCCAGCAATGTGGCCAAAAACGGGTAAACATAACCGACCAACGGTTTATACCCGGAGTGTTTGAACCAGCTTCTCCCCAGCAGGTAATAAGCAGATGCATACAACATGATGAGCATCCAGCCGGAGAAATTGTAGACCGGCACATGGTATATATTCACCGCCCCTTGAGGAACCAACCAGGTCCAACGGCCGCTGGTAAACCCATTTACCGTAAAGACCTGCCTTACCGTGAGCGGGTCGAGGGAAAAATCCTGCAACATGCCAAACAACCCCACGATAAAGGGTTTGCACCAGGCGGGAATCATCATTTTTTCCAGCAGCCACAAGCCGCAGACCAGAACATCCATTTCGAGCAGAGGCACGGAAAGCGGCACATCACCGATCATGAGAAACGAGCGGCCATAGACATACCAGCCCTGGACAACGGCAAAATTCTCATAGATGCTGGCATACAGGAAAACAAATCCGAAGCATTCGAGTATGGCGGCAACCGGGTGCCGGCTCTTTTGGACAATAAAAATCCCGACCAGCAATGTAACCAGGATGGTCAGGATATCAGCCAGGAGCCAGGGGACCGGCATGGGGTGCTGGAACAAATACTGCACTGGCTATCTCCCGGTAAAGATGGTCCTACGCAACCGATTTGGCCCGGTGATTCTCCAGGAACCAGCGTACGGTATCGGCAATGGATTCATACACCGGGCGGGGTTTATAGTCTAATTCAGCCAGCGCTTTTTTGTAACTGATGTTGGCATTGCTTTGGAGCACTTCCAGAGAATAGGGCGTGAAACGCGGCTTGGCTTGCGTCCTCTGGTAATACCAGGGCGTGTACCTGGCTGCCAGCTCGGCCAGCGAGAACGGGATTTTGACGCTGGCAAAGGCCTTGCCGGTCACTTCGCGCACCGTCTCGAGCATATAGCGCACCGAGAGTTTATGGCCGCTCAGGATGTAGCTTTCGCCACACCGGCCGCGTTCCCGGGCGGCGATCAGGCCATCCGCCACATCGCGTACATCCACAAAATCATAGGCGCCTTCCACATAGAGCATCGTGCGGGCTTCGCTGGCGCTACGAATGACTTCGCCCATCTCTGAGCCGCGGAAATCGTACGGCCCGATCACGCCGGTTGGGCAGACGATGACCGCATCCAGGCCCCTAGCGGCGGCTTGCTGGACCTCCATGCTGGCGGCAGCTTTCGAACGGTCATATTCGCCATAGGGGTTGTTCTGGTCGAACCCGAGCGATTCATCCATGGTCACACCGTGTGGAGCACGTGCAATGGCATGGATGGAGCTGGTATAGATCAGCCGGCGGATGCGGGCATGACGGGCGGCTTCCAGCACGTTGCGGGTCCCTTCCACGTTAACCCGCCAGACGAACGGGTTCTTTCCAGGCATAATGGAAATAATGCCAGCCAGGTGATAGACCGTGTCCACGCCGCGCATGGCGGGCTCGAGTGAGGCCGGGTCGAGCACATCGCCGAGCACCCTCTCAATATCCAGGTTTTTAAGCGGCGTGGTATCTTCGTCGCGCCAGATCAGAGCACGTACTTTTTCCCCGCGATCCAGAAGTTTGCGGACGAGCACATTGCCAATATGGCCAGTAGCGCCAGTAACAAGAATCATAACGATCTCCTATCTATTTTCTATTTTGCCAATCCATTCATCAAAATTTGCATACTTTCGCGGGCAGCCTTTTCCCAATCGGCTCCGTGCGGTTCGAGCACGCCTTGCAAGACCAGTCCCACCGCCAGGGATACGACCACCTGGGCAGCAACCTGGGAATCCACCGGCTTGATCGAGCCTTCTTCTATTCCATCACGAATAAGTTTCGAAAAATATTCCTGGTAATGACGGTAAGGGGCAATGATGGCCTTCCAGACGGTCTCGTCGCGGCTGGCCTGCAGCCAGAATTCCAGGAACATCGGCAGGCGGTTCTCGGCCGCCGCGAAAACTCCCGGCAGCAGGTTGGTCATTGTCACCAACGTTTCCGGGACAGTCTTCTTGCGGACGGCTTCCATGCCCATGTCGATCATCGCCAGCCAACCCTGCATCAGCGCCAGGAAAACGGCCTGCTTGGTGGGAAAGTGATGATAGAAAGCACCCTTGCTTACCCCGGCCACGGCGCAAATTTCATCCACGCTGGCGGAATCGTAACCGGCGATGGCAAACCTTTTCACTGCGGCATCCAGGATACGCGCGCGGGTTTCTTCTGCGCGATGTTGGGGCATGTGCTACTCCCATTATTATAAACATACCGACTGGTCGGTATGTTTATAATAATTTGCCAGCGGCTGCCTGTCAAGATGTGCAGGATGAGAATAAGCTTACAGTTTCCAATCGAGGAATCTCAATCAGATTCAATGTACTTCTAAACAAAATATGAACATCCATTTGATATTCTACGGGCGCAATCAAATCAATCCGAGGTGAAATATGAGTTCAATCGCTGTACCACAAGAAAAATCAAAAACCAAATCATCTATATTCTCCTGGATGCCCCTATGGGTGCGCTGGGTCTTTCTCGTTGTGGTTATCGCCTTAATCGGCGGCGGCAGCTATGCCTTCATCAAAGCGCGTCAAGCCACGGCCACCGCTTCCACGACCTCCACTTTACAGACGGCCATCGCCCGCACTGGCAATCTGATCCTGGAAGCCAGCGGCTCGGGCTATCTCGTGGCCAATTCCGAAGCGACCGTTGCTTTTGAAATCGACGGGAAACTGGCGGAACTAGATGTCAAGTTGGGGGATACGGTGACAAAAGGCCAGTTGCTGGCCACGCTGGATGACGCATCCCTGCAATATAAGCTGGAGGAAGCCCAACTGGCCCTGCTCGAGCTGACTTCACCGGAAGCAATTGCAAATGCCAAACTGGCCGTCACCACGGCCGAGGCGAATGTGATCAACGCCCAAACAGCATTGAACAACGAGCAATACTGGCAGAACACCGCCCTGACCAAAAATTACTATGCCAGTTATGTGATTGCCAAGGACAACCTGGACCGGGCACAAAAAAACTACGATAACGCCAAAGTAGGGGAATATATCAACAATTCAAATGAAGCAAATGCCTACCAGGCACTCTACAACGCCCAGCAAGCCTACAACACTGCCGAATATTATTACAGCCTTTATTCACAGCAGCCGACCCAACGACAACTGGATGCAGCCCAGGCAACTCTTGACCTGTCCAAAGCCGAACTGACGAATGCCCAAAACTATCTGGCGGCCCTCACCGGCGGAACGGTTCCAGCGGATGCAACCGGATCAAACATGGCAGCATTACGGCAGGCTCAACTGGATGTAAAAACCGCCCAGACCAATCTGGACTCGGCCACACTCTATGCGCCCATGGCCGGAACGATCATGTCCCTCAATGTCACGGATGGAGAAACCATCTCAGCGAATAATTCCATCATGACCATCGACGACGTGAGCAAGGCCACCATCCAGTTCTACCTGGATCCGAGCGACTGGACCAACGCCAAGGTCGGTTATGTCACCACCGTTTCCTTTGATGCTCTTACAGGGCAGACTTTCAAAGGCAAAGTGACCGAAATCATGCCCGAGCTTGTGACAGCACAGGGCTCTTCCATGGTCGAAGGAATGGCTTTGCTTGACAAATCGGTGGACGAGATTGGGCTGCCGATCGGGGTGGAAGCTTCCATCGATGTGATCTCCGGGCAGGCCACCAACGCCGTCCTGATACCCGTGGAAGCACTGCACCAACTTTCCGATGGCTCGTACACGGTCTTCGTCATGACGAATGGCAAGCCAGTGTTGCGCACCGTGACCGTCGGCCTGAAGGATGACACGTACGCCGAGATCAAATCCGGCTTGAAAACCGGGGAAGTGGTCACAACCGGCGTGGTGGAGACGAAACAATGAACGCGACCCATACCATTATTGAAACCACTGATCTTACCAAGGTCTTCGGCATGGGAGATGCCAGTGTAGTGGCGCTGGACCATGTCAGCCTGGAGGTGCAATCCGGCGAGCTGGTTGCCATCATGGGACCGTCCGGTTCCGGCAAAAGCACCCTGATGAACATCCTGGGCTGCCTCTCCACCCCCACCTCCGGAAAGTACATTCTGGATGGGGAAGATGTCAGCAACCTGGATAAATACCAACTGGCTGCCATCCGCAATTTAAAACTTGGTTATATCTTCCAGTCTTACAACCTGTTGGCCCGCACCACCGCTTTGCGCAACGTAACGCTACCGCTGGTCTATGACCGCAGCCACAAGCACCCCCGCGAACAGTGGGACCGACTGGCAAAAGAAATGCTGGAGAAGGTCGGCCTGGGAGACCGGATAAACCACCAACCCCAGGAACTATCCGGCGGGCAGCAGCAGCGTGTGGCGATAGCGCGCGCGCTGATCACTGATCCAGTGCTGATCATCGCCGACGAACCGACCGGCAATCTGGACAGCCGTTCAGGAGAAGAAATCATGAAAATCCTCTTGAACCTGCATTTGCAGGGCGCGACAATCGTGATCGTCACGCATGACCCGGTGGTTGCCCAGTACACAGAACGTGTGATCCGCCTAAAAGACGGGCAGATCGATTCGGTGGTCCATAATGGAATCTACAAATTAAAAGAAAGTGTGAACGTATGAACACCAAAGAAGTATTCCGGATCTCCTGGGAAGCCATCCTTAAGAACAAGGTGCGTTCCCTGCTGACCATGCTTGGCATCATCATCGGCGTAGCGGCGGTCATCGTCATGATCGCCATCAGCGCGGGGACGGAAGCCACCATCAGCGACCAGATCACCAGTCTGGGCACCAACCTGATCTTCGTCTCTTCCGCCTTTACCCGCATGGGCCCGGGAGTGAGCAACAGCACCGAACTGGTTTTAAACGACGCCACCGCCATTGCGGATCAGATCTCCAGGGTGACAGGCGTTGTGGTTGAACAGGATGCTTCGGAAACAGTCAAGGCCGGGAGCGTCTCGTTGAGCAGCATTTCAATCACCGGTGCTTCGCCCGATTTCCTGACGGTGCGCGACCTGACGGTATCCAGCGGCCGTTTTTTCACAGCCGAAGACGTTACCAATAAGAAAAAGGTGGTTGTACTGGGATCGACGCTGGCAACAGAGTTGTTCGGGAAAACGGAACCGACTGGCCAGACCCTGCTGATCAGCAACACCCGGGCGACTGTGATCGGCGTATTGGCTGCAAAAGGTACGGTAGGCGATGTTGATTATGATACGCGCGCATACATCCCCATCACGCTGATGCTGCAAAAATTTGCCATAACGCCCTTCTCGCAAATCAAGGGCGATACGATCCGGATGGTTTTTGTGCAGGTGGATCCGAAGGCCAATATGGATAATGTCATCCTGCAGATCAAGATCCTGCTGGCCAAACGCCACAACGTAACCCTGGCTTCGGACTCATTTACGATAACCACCCAGCAGGACATCATCAAGACCCAGGAGTCAACCACATCGGCCTTCCGTTCGCTGCTGGCCTGGGTGGCCGGGGTGAGCCTGATCGTAGGTGGCATCGGCATCATGAACATCATGCTGGTCAGCGTTACCGAACGGACGCGTGAGATCGGCCTGCGCCAATCCGTCGGGGCAACCCCCAATGATATCCGCTGGCAATTCCTGACCGAGGCTTTATTCCTGAGCCTGGTGGGAGGGCTGATCGGAGCGGTGGTCGGCATGGGCGCAGCCTGGATCTTCGGGATCGCCAGCAGCATGCGCACGGTGATCGTGCCCAGCTCGATCCTGCTGGCCTTCGGCTCAGCCGCTGCAGTGGGCGCCTTCTTCGGCTTCTACCCGGCCAACCAGGCCGCCCAGCTTGACCCGATCGACGCGCTGCGGCATGAATAAGCTTCTCTCTGAAAATTATAGAAGTAGCGGATTTTGATGGTGTGTGGTCGCGTAGCATACCCGAAGGGTGCGAAGCCGCACACCATCAAAATGCGAACTCCTCCAAAATTTTCGGCAGGGTTCTAAAACAAATACAACCAAATAAGGAGAACAAAATGAAAAAAACTATTCTTGTAATTTCAATCCTCGCCATGCTCTCGGTGATGGTTGCCTGTACCAAGACCACCACCACCCAGGCCCAGAATGGCCCGGGCGGAAGTTCCGCCCCGCTGTCGACCGCCAGCATACTGCTGGTCGGCACGTTCAAACTGGAAGGCACTGACCTGGCGGTCACCTCTGCCCAGGCAGCGCATTTGCTGCCGCTCTGGCAAACCCTCAAAGCCCTCTCAAGCAGCAACACTGCCGCTGACGAGGAGATCAATGCGTTGGTGGACCAGATCAAGGGCGTCATGACCACCCAGCAAATGGCGAAGATCACTGCCATGAAATTAACCCAGCAGGATGTAATGAGCCTGATGAGCCAGGCAGGGGCCTCACCTAATGGGGTCAATGCAACCACCACTCCCATGGCATTGAATGGCTTCGCCGGCGGGAATAATGCGCAAGGCGGTGCCGACGGCGCTGGTGGTCCTCCGGCCGGTGGGCCGCAAGGCGGGGGCGCACCCGGCGGCGGTGTACCTTCCGGTGGCGGCGATCCGGGGATAATAGGTGGCAACGGAGGCGCTTCCACCACCCCTCAGGCTGTTCGCCAGATGCCGAACCAGGTGCCTGTGCCGCTGCTGAATGCACTGATCGAGCTATTGCAGAAAAAAATCAAATAAATATTCACAAATTGAGAGTGTGCAGAAAAGTCGTACACTCTCAATTTACAGTTCTTTTATGGTAGAAAGCGTTCGATAACTCACCTGGCACCAAGGGGGGAAGGGGGGCAGCGGGAAAGTGCCCCGAAGGGGTATGGGCGCGATGCATAGTTGCCAAATGCTCTCATGATATTCAAAATCTGTTCGAAAAACCTCCATCAGATTCGCTGCACTTCTTAACAAAATCCAAACATCCATTTGATATCCTGTAGAAGATCTAGGCGCATAAAATTTCATCCAAAGAAAATGCCCTGACATCTCGAAAGGATATCAAAATGAAGAAATTGGTTTTTGTTATGATAATAATCAGCCTTATCCTGGCGCTAAGCGCCTGTGGAAGCTCAGCTAGCACAACTGCCACTGCAAGCGCTTCTACCACCCTGTCACTCGAAGGGCAGTTGCTGGTCGGCACCTTCAAGCTGGAGAATACCACCCAGGCTGTCACATCCACACAGGCCAGCACGCTCTTGCCGCTCTGGGAGACCCTGGAATCGCTGGCATCCAGCAATACGGCCGCCTCGCAGGAAGTTGACGCAGTCGTCAGCCAGATCCAAAGCAGCATGAGTATCCAGCAAGTTTCCAGCATCACCGCCATGAAGCTGACCCAGTCTGACCTGGCCGCCACTGCTGTGAACACCGGCACTGCTTCAAGCACTTCCAGCTCCACCAGCATGGCCAAGACCAGCACATCTCAACAGCAGTCGGGTGGACCATCCGGCGGGAATCCGCCCAGCGACGCGAGCAGCGGGGTGCCGGGTGGATCGGATGTGCAATCGATCACCCAGGCCCAGACAAGCTCATCCTCCTCGACAGCTGTCACGCCATCGGCCGGAACCACCAGCCAGGTATCCGTGGCAATGATCAAAGCGGTGGTGGAACTGCTCCAGAAGAAAATTGGATAAACCTTTACAGGAGTTCGTAAGGCAGCAATCGCTGGCGGAAAACAAACCTTCCGCCAGTTTTCTTTAAGGCGATTTCAGTGTATTAAGAGCATTCGGTAACTACCTGCGAGCCCATACCCTTTCGGGGCACTTTCCCCGCTGCCCCCTTGACCTTTGGAAAGGGGGAAGCCCCAGACATAGGGGTGGGGTGAATTACCGAATGCTCTCGATAATAAGATAACCAGATTCGTCAAACATCTTAACAAAATCTGAACATCTTTTTGGTATTCTTGCCTGGTAACTGATTATTGATGAGGTCAACCATGCCCGCAAGCAACTTTTTATCAAAGATCCGAAATTCCATCCCGGAGCGCCGCAAGCTGGTGCCCGCTGGTCTGCTGATTGTGATACTCGCGTTGGGCGCGTTCCTGCGCTTCTACAACCTGGGGGCCGGCGGAGTTGGTAATAGCTATTACGCTGCCACCGTCAAAAGCATGCTGGTCTCCTGGCATAACTTCTTCTTCGCAGCCTTCGAGCCGGGCGGGTCGCTCTCGGTGGACAAGCCGCCGCTGGGCTACTGGGTGCAGGCGCTTTCGGCGCACTTCCTGGGACTGACCGGTTTTGCCCTGGCACTGCCGAATGCGCTGGCGGGCCTGGTATCCATTTTCATGGTTTATGAACTCGTCCGGTGTCCTTTCGGCGAATGGGCCGGCCTGGCGGCCGCGCTGGCGTTGGCGGTCATGCCGGTGGCAATTTCGGCCGAACGCAATAACACGATTGACGGCCTACTGGTGTGCGTGCTGCTGCTGGCGGCCTGGGCATTCCTGCAGGCGGTTTATACCGGCAAAATCCGCTGGCTGTTCCTGGGGGCACTTCTCGTTGGCCTGGGATTTAATATCAAAATGTTGCAAGCCTTCCTGCCTCTGCCGGCTTTCTATGCCCTGTATTTCTTCGGGTCAAAACACAAATGGGGACAGAAGCTGCTGCACCTGAGCGCCGCGACGGTGCTCCTGCTGGTGGTCTCGTTTTCCTGGGCGGTGGCAGTGGACCTGGTACCGGCAGCCGACCGTCCCTACGTGGATAGCACCAGCAAGAATACCGTCATGGAACTGATCTTCGGTCACAACGGCATCGAAAGGTTGACCAGCCTGCGCCAGCAGATCGGGCTGGATGGCGGGCTGGAGGGGTTATTCGCCCCGGGCGGCACGAAAAATCCGCCGCAGAACCCTCCGGCCGGCCAGAACAACCCGCCCAGTGATCTGGTCAACGGAACCCGACCGCAGCCGCCGGCCGGGCAGGGCTTCCCACCCAATCCCGGCAACGGGTCCGGTATGGATGGTCCCAGGAACGCTAACACCCAACCAGGCGGAGGGCCGGGCGGAAGTATGGATTTCGGTACTGCCGGAAGCCTGCGCCTGTTCACACAGCCATTAGTCGGCGAAGCTTCCTGGCTGCTGCCGTTCGGGCTGGGCGGCCTAGTCATGCTGGCGCTGGCCTTGTGGAACCGCCCGTTTGACGAAAAGCATGTCTCGGTCATTTTATGGGCCGGTTGGCTGCTCCCGGAGGCCATCTACTTCACCTACAGCACCGGCCTGATGCACGCCTACTACCTGATCATGCTGGGTGCGCCGCTGGCAGCTTTGACAGCCATGACTGGCTGGGCCGCCTGGCAGGTCATCCGCAAACAGCCTGTGCCCGGATGGCGGCTGCTGTTCCTGCTTACCACCGGTACCCTGGCGTTCCAGGGGATCAGCCTGTGGGGAACAACCGACCTGGCTGTCTGGGCAATCGGGGCCGCGGGGATGCTCTTCGGTTTGGGGCTGTGCTTTTTTGGTCTTTCCATGCTGAAGAAGCGCTTTACCCCGCTGGCGTTTAGTCTCCTGCTGGCAGCCATGCTGGCGGCGCCGGCGCTGTGGTCCGGCCTGACCACCTTCAACTCATGCTCAAACAGCGCCTTGCCGGCGGCCGGACCAGCCACGCAGGTCGCTCCAGGCGGGATGCCGGGCCCAGGCTCGCAAGGCAGCAACCTGACTGGAAATGAAGATAATGGTCTGCTGACCTATCTGCTGGCCAACACTCGGCCCGGGACCTATCTACTGGCCACCGATCGGGCCAGTGACGCAGCCACCTATATCCTGGCGACCGGCCGGCCCGTGCTGACCTTCAACGGTTTCCTGGGACAGTATAATGAAGCATCGGTGGACCAGTTGGCCGCTCTCGTGAAAAGCGGCAAGTTGCGCTTCGTGCTCAGCCAGGGCCTGCTGGGAAACCAGGAAATCGCCCAATGGGTGCAAAAGAACTGCAGCCAGGTAACCGTTTCTGGCTCGAATTCCTCCGGTGCGAGCGCGTCTTCCCAACCCGGTCCCCTTTCAAACCAGGTCCTGTATGATTGCGGAGGCTAATGCACACAGAAATTTCCAACCCCCGGCCAAAGTGGCTGGTTCAGGCGGTCAAATTCGGCGCCGTTGGCATACTCAACACTGCCATCGATCTGGGCCTGTATTTTGTACTGACCCGCTGGCTCGGGCTGGGCGGGCTGCCCGTGGTAGCCAAAAGCATCTCCTACACCGCCGGCATCCTCAACAGCTTCCTGTGGAACAAATTCTGGACCTTTCAATCCAGGGCCGGCACCTGGGCAACCCTGATCCCCTTCATCCTGACAGCCCTGGTGGGCTTGGGAATCAATGCCGGCACGCTGCAGCTCTGCCTGAAAACGTTCCACCTGCCCGAATTGGTGGCACTCGGGCTGGCCACCCTGATCACACTGTTCTGGAATTTCGTGATCAGCAAATTTATAATTTTCAAGGAATCATCCCAATAATATGAGAGTGGGGGGATGCCCCCGATCTTCTAAAATTTATTAGGAGATAATTATCAAGGAAAAAAACAAAATGAAAACAATACTTGTCGTCGATGATAAAGCCAACGTTCGCACGCTGGTACGCGAATACCTGACGGCCGAAGGATTCCGCGTTGTAACGGCCGAGAACGGCCAGGCCGCCCTGTATGTCGCCCGCCAGGAGAAACCCGATCTGATCTTGCTCGACATCATGATGCCGGAAATGGATGGGTTTGAATTCATCCGGGCCTTCCGCAAAGAATCCGAGACGCCGGTGATCCTGCTGACCGCCAAATTGGAAGAATCCGACAAGGTGATCGGGCTCGAACTCGGCGCGGACGATTACATCACCAAGCCCTTCGGCATGCGCGAGCTGGTGGCGCGCATCCATACCGTCTTGCGGCGGGCCGGGCAGATCCCCCACCCAAGTTCCCGGCTGCAGAGCGGGGAGGTCCTGCTCGACCGGGAGACCCATTCGGTTATGGTCGGCGAACGGGCGGTCCATTTGACACCTTCGGAGTTCGACCTGCTTGCGCTCCTGATGGACGCTCCCGGGCGGGTCTTCTCCCGGCTGGACTTGCTGGAAGATCTGCAGGGCACATCCTTCGAAGGAGTGGCCCGCACGATCGACGTACACATCCGCAACCTGCGCACCAAAATAGAATCCGACCCCGCCAACCCGCGTTATATCGAGACCGTCTTCGGAATCGGGTACCGGTTCAAAGGGATTTGACATGAAATTCACCCGTTCCATTACCGCCAAACTCATCCTGGCTTTCCTGGTTGTCAGCGTGACTGTCGTGGCGCTGGCCTCTGGAATCACATACTGGCTGACCGTACGCGAGTTCAAACAGCTGGTCTTCAACCAATCGCGGGACCAGTTCGTTGCCGATGTAGGCCTGTATTACCAGATGAATGGCAGCTGGGAGGGGATTGTGGATTATGTTAATCTGCGCAACGCTTCCCCGCAGCCTGGCGGCCCGGGCGGCGGGCCAGGCCAGCAGCAGAGTGCGCCCAACGACGGGCAGAATAATCAGGTTGCCCCAATCACCTTCCTGCTGGCAGACTCCAGTGGGAAAGTGCTTGTGCCGGCTGGGCAGTACCAGGTGGGGCAAACCGTGCCCTCTGCAAAACTGGCCCAGGGGACGGCAGTGGATGTAAGCGGTAAACAGGTTGGCACGGTGCTGGTGATCGGCAACCCGCCGCCGCTCGGCGGGCTCGAACTACAATACCTTAGTCGCACCAACATGGCGCTGTTGTACGCTGCCCTGGGCGCCGCACTGGTTGCCCTGGGGCTGGGAACCATCCTGGCGCGCACCCTTACCCATCCGCTGCGAGATCTGACCGCCGCCATCCATGCCATGGCAAAAGGCAACTTCAAACAGCACGTACCGGTAAAATCGCACGACGAGCTGGGCGAACTGGCGGCGGCTTTCAACCAGATGAGCTCCGACCTCGACCGGCTCAACCTGTCCCGTCGCCAGATGACCGCCGATATCGCCCACGACCTGCGCAGCCCGCTGACCGTCATCGGCGGCTACGTGGAATCGATGCGGGATGGCGTCCTCAAACCAACGCCCGAACGTCTCGATACGATCCATGCCGAGGTCCAGCATCTCCAACGACTGGTGGATGACCTGCGCACCCTTTCGCAGGCGGATGCAGGCGAACTGAGACTCAACCGGGCACCCGTGGCGCCGCTGGCGCTACTCGAACAGATGGGGAAATCGTACAACCAGTTGGCCGCCCAGAAAAAAGTGGCCCTGGAAGTACAGGCCCAGGCGGATCTGCCCGAAATCTTACTGGACCCAGACCGCATGGCGCAGGTCTTCGGCAACCTTATCAGCAATTCGCTGCGCTATACCCCCGAAGGAGGCCGGATCCTGCTGGCAGCCGGGCGGGAAAAAGACGGCCTGGCATTCAGCGTGCAGGATAACGGCCATGGAATTTCCGCCGAGGCACTGCCGCATATATTCGACCGCTTTTACCGGGCCGACCCGGCGCGTGCCCAGGGCAGTGAATCCGGCCTTGGGCTGGCAATCGCCCGCTCCATCGTGGAGGCGCACGGGGGGAGCATCTCGGCTGAGAGCGAGGTGGGAAAAGGGACAAAAATGCAATTGGTATTCCCAATCTCATAAATAACTTCGGGCAGACATTCAGTCTGCCCGATTTATTTGTAAACTATCGACAAATTTAGAAGGGATTCGCTTTAGTTATGTGTGTAGCTTCGCTGCACACATAAAAATGCAGTTCTTCCATAATTTACGGATAGATATTCCCCGACGGTTCGCATCTTAGCCGCAACTACATTCGACTTCCTTCTGCCCCTTCAGGGCGGCCTGGATCATGGCCGAAGCACAGCCGACCCCGCTCTCGACGAGGATGGCTCCGGTGATGCAATTGAGCTGGCAGGCCCCGCATTCCATGCAGGTCTGTGGGCGAACCAGTACCGCCAGGCGGCCGTCCATCTCGAAGGCCGCATGCGGGCAAACCTGCACGCACACGCCGCAGCCATTGCACAATTCCGGTTCATAAACCAGCGTATTTTCCAGGTAGGCATTCAACATAGTAATCTCCCTTAGTGCACAAAGATAAAGAGGATGGCAAGCAGGATGCCGGTTCCGAAAGTCCAGGCCATGGTCGGGATATAGGCGAACATTTCCCGTTTGACACCGGTGCGGGAGGTGAAGGTGGTCGAGCCGGTGAAGTTAAGCGCGATGAAAGCCGTACCAGCCGGCATGGCCAGCAGGAATTCCAGGGCCTGGCCAAGCCGGTGATACCAACTCCAGTCCGGATGCCGGAGGAACGGCGATAACGCAAACGGCAGGGCCGCCAGCAGACCCAGCAGGAAGCCTTTCGTGCTGAAATTATGGGTAGGGATCCATGGCAGCAGGATCGGGAACAGCACCGTCCCGGCCAGGACAGAGACTAGCACAGCCAGGCTGGAGACCCACCCGCCCGCAAAATACATCACGATGGCGGCAGCCAGCATATAAGGTATTAGCCGGATCAGGTCCACCGGGATAAGCACCAGCCGATCGCGCAAGGGGAATTGCACTTTGCGCATCTCCGGGCCGGCTTTGTGGGTCTTGAGATATTCGGGCAAGTCGGCCGCACGCACCGGGCCATACTCCACCCAAAAGCCCGTGCGCTTCTTGACTTCGTGGGCAGCCACGCCGGGCGCGCCCAGCTGCGGCAGGATCAACTTGCGCTGCGTGACCACATCCTTGAGGTGGGTGGCAAAGACCCGGTTGACAATTTCATCTGTGCCGAAGGTGCCCTTGCCGGCGGCGCACCAGACGTTGATGCCTTTGGTATCAATAACCAGGATATATCCGTCGATCCCATCCAACGCCGAGCGCAGCGCATCGAAGCTGAGGGTGTAATTGGCCGATACAAAGACCGGTGCATCCGGCACGGGGTTGCCGATGGCATACAGTCCCGGTTCCACGCGGTGCCCACTGCGTTTCCAACCCACCCGGGCCAGGAAGTGGTCCCAGTGATCGGCGGTCGTCAGCCGGGTTTGAATTGGCAGGATTTTTGGCGCAGATGAAATGGAGGCAAGGTCAATCATCATTGGGTTCTCCGTTTTCGATGGTCTGTATACTTTGGGTAGCATCACACTTAACCGTGGTGGCTTCGCGCTCCATACCTCTTCGGGGTACTTTCCCCCGTCCCCCTTTACCCTTCAGGCATACTTCGCGATTCCTCCGGAAAAGAGGGGGGCAGAAAGAGGCGAAATTTGGGGCAAGGTTGGGGGTGGCGGAACGAACCACATTAAGTGAGGTGTCACCATTCTTTGTATTGAGAGCTTTTAGGCGACTTTCTCAGGAGAAACTATATCCGCGGAGAAAGTCATCCGCAGCTCGCCACAGCAAACAGTGATCTGGTTCTGGTTCAAGCGGTAAAAGGTCTGCTTGCCATCTTCACGCACTTCCACCAGCCCAGCTTCACGCAGGATGGCCAGGTGGTGGGAAACGGTTGGCTGGGTCACATTAAGGTGCTCAACGATTTCTGTTACCGAGAGCCAGTTGCAGCAACAGATCTTCATGATCTTCTGGCGGGTCTTGTCAGCGAGGGCTTTGGCAAAAAGGAGAGGGTCAAATGTTGTCATATAGATCATCTTCTATTTGAACCTATTATATAGATAACCGTCTATTTGTCAAGGGGAAGAAAAAGGCCTCCGAACCTTGATTCCACGGAAGCCCAGGTTCTGGTTGTTTATGCAGTTCTCGTGACAAAACTGACATATATATCACCTAGCACCTGTTTTCGCTCCATTTTATACCTCTCCGGTGCAAAGTGATTTTCAACAAATGGCAAACCAGGTGCATAGATAAACCGGCCTGCGATTTTCAGCGATTCGATAATTTCTCTCAGCTTCAATAGGTACTGCTCCAAATGGGATGCATCGTGTAACTGAGCAGAGTTTAGATGGTTGGTGAAAGCCATGTTGGATAAGACCGTACCCCAAACATCTGGCTTGAACGAATAATCAAACCAGTCCTTTTGTTCAAGAAATGCTTCCTGAACTTCCAGGTGTAGATAGAAACCATGCGCATCGATGCCCTTGGAATGCAAATATCTCACCAGGTTTGCCTGGCTGCCACAACCAATATCAATAACCGGCTGCTTCATATGATCCAAATCAAGCTGCAACAACTCAACCTGCATTTGCGCTGAGTATTGCTCATAAACCATATGACCAACCAACGGGGAAAACTTGAGCTGCTCGGGGAATTCTTCTGGATAGAGTGTTGCAAGCCAACGGGATATCGCAGGATAATGAATTCCTCGGAGTACATTTTGTAAGTTCCCTTTTGTTGTAATCATTTGCCAGGTCTGCCGGTAGATTTCCTCCAATTCTTTAACTTTTTGATCGCTTATACTTAAATATCGGTTGACCGAATTCACCTTATTCAATAGCGATTGGGCTGCAAAGGGAATGATCTCCGGAAAATCTTTTTCCGGATTTTTTCCTGAATCAGAATCCGCCAATTCTTCCAACGCTGCCAAAAAGCCGGGCTCAAGGTCCATGACCTGCCCGGCATTGATGAAAAATAGATTCTTTGACTTGTTTCCATCCACCTGCCGTTCAATGGAAACTTCGATCAATTGTCTCTTCTTTTGATCCATTGATCTATGAAAAACTCCAAAGAAAACGGGGCCTCAACGAATTAGCTGATCTTGTGGCCCACCGAACTTTGCGCCAACCGATGTTTAGATTCTAAAACCCGAGAACTTCATTGACCAGAATGAGATTCAGGTTCCGGCGGAGATAGGCCGGTTCGCGCTCCAGGATCAGGATCCTTCCGATGAAAGTGCCATTTTTGTTGCCGGCGTTCTTCTGGCGCTGGTCTTCCATCGGCAGGACATATTCCCGGACACGCCGGAGCGCTTCATCCAGAGTCGGGACAATCTTTTGCGCACCCGCCACCCAGATGATATTGCGACTCGTAAAGGCATAGGCAGGCAACTGGCTGCCGGTGGCGCTGGCAAAAACCAGTTCGCCCGTTTCAGAGATGGCGTTGACACTGCCGAGAAAATACTCGGCCTGCGTGCCTTGCAGGCGCAAGTCAAATTGTTTAACCGGGTCCTTTTCGGCCAGCAGGTCGGCTTTGAAATTGCGCCAAGGATGGTTGCCTGAAATGAGAAGATCGTCAAAACCGATTTGCGTGAGCGTGACGGAACCGCCGGTCATGACTACCGCGCCCTCCGGTACCAGGGCTTGCAACCTGGCCAGCGCAGCTTGCTTTGTCTCAACCAGCTCCGTTTTGATGCCACGCGCCTGGACAGCTGTAATCGTTCTTTGCAATTGATCCGGAGTGGGTAGGACCGTATAACTCATGGGGAGCCTCTTTTCATAACTGAATCGATTATTTATACCTGGAGCACCACTTCATAATCTTCGACAACCGGTGCGCCGGTCAGCATGGGCACCAATTGAGAGATCGAATCTT
>Ga0182027_10005318_pt1 | contig 19616 bp, 23 predicted proteins | sample 712E1DmetaG_FD_121300 | JGI IMG/M metagenome (GOLD analysis project Ga0182027, IMG submission 121300) | Permafrost microbial communities from Stordalen Mire, Sweden - 712E1D metaG (Illumina Assembly) | ecosystem: Environmental > Terrestrial > Soil > Wetlands > Permafrost | place: Sweden...
GACCGCTCCGGCCAAAACCCAATGTCAACTCATTCTTTCACTCTTTTTCATCTCCCGACCAGGCAGGCATAAAGAATCTCAACGCCAAAATCATAATCCTGATTATTCAGACAGGCTCTGAGCCAAAGTTCCCAAAAGTGGTGGTATGATGGGTGGTATGACGGACCCCAAAGAGGGGCCAAAAAAATGGCGCGCCCGGCGGGATTCGAACCCACGACCCACTGCTTAGAAGGCAGTTGCTCTATCCATCTGAGCTACGGGCGCAAATAACTATATTGCAACAACTTGGGAAATGTGCAAAATGGCCACTGACGCAGAATTATATATTATAGTACTGCCCTGATGAACAAGAAAAGTAGCGAGCAATCCGATGAACAAGTAAAAACTTGGCAATCGACCCAGTACGCAAATATTGTCCGGCACAATCCATCAGGCATCTACTATGCCCGCTTGCGCGTCAAAGGCAAGCTGATTGAGGCTGATGGTTACATCCCAAAAGGCATCGGGTCAGAAATGGCTCGGCGCCTTTTGTATTTTTAGCAGGCACTTAAGGATGGCGGCTATGTCGTCCTGAACATTCTGGGCAAGGCCTTGGAGCGTAGCGGCCGGGCTGGTTGAGAGCAGTGATACACCTGATATATTTCCGCCTGCGCACTTGTCAGGCTGGTCTTGGTTTGATCCAGCTTGGTCCGCAACGCATCCATCCCGCCCAGCTTCCCCAGGGCCGAGGCCCACAGCAGCAAGGCGGCGATCAGCAACGCCGCCATCACGCCGGCCGCAATCCAGCCCCGGTTGGCGCCATCCGCACCCCGCTCACCCTTGGTCGCGTATTCCGTAAACGGTTTCTCCGCTAACGGCTTTTCCGCAAATGGCTTTTCGTCTTCGCTGATCGGCATCAATTTAATCAGGCGGACAACACCCTCCAAGCGAAGAATCGCTCCGTCGCCTTTGCCTCCACCCTCTTGCCGGCTCCTATGCGCGATGGTCTGACAAAAGACCGCACCTCAAATAAACTCGTTGATCAAATTCTCCAGAAACTCCTGCCGCCCGCTCTGGTTGCCGGCCGCATCGCCCTTCTTCAAAATATAAGCCTCCAGTTCCTTCATCGTCGCCTTGCCGGACTCGATCTTCGCGCCGATGCCCGAATCCCACGAGGAATATCGCTCCTTGACAAACTGCGCCAGCCGCCCGTCCTTCCGGATCGCCGCCGCGATCTTCAGCCCGCGCGCGAAGGCGTCCATCCCGCCGATATGGGCGTAAAAAAGATCCATCGGCTCGAAGCTCTCCCGCCGCACCTTCGCGTCGAAATTCACCCCGCCGCTCTTCAATCCGCCGTACTTCAAAATCGTCAGCATGACGTAGGCCGTCAAATAGACACTCGTCGGAAACTGGTCCGTATCCCAGCCCAGCAGCTCGTCGCCCGTGTTGGCGTCTATCGAGCCGAGCCGGCCCGCTGCCCCCGCCACTTCCAATTCGTGTTGCATGGTGTGGCCCGCCAGCGTCGCGTGATTGGTCTCCAGATTGAGTTTGAAGTGCGGCAGCAACTCATGTTCCCGCAGAAAATTCAGGCACGCCGCCGCGTCGAAATCATACTGATGCTTGGTCGGTTCCTTCGGCTTCGGCTCCAGGTAAAATTGTCCGTTGAAGCCAATCTCCTTCTTGTAATCCACCGCCAACTGCAACAAGCGGGCCATGTGATCCAGCTCGCGCTTGAGGTCCGTGTTCAGCAGCGTCGAATATCCTTCCCGCCCGCCCCAGAACACGTACCCCTCGCCCTTGAGTGCGTGCGTGATCTCCAGCGCTTTCTTCACCTGCGCCGCCGCAAAGGCAAAAACATCCGAGTTCGGACTCGTCCCCGCCCCGCTCATGAATCGCGGATTGGAAAACAGATTCGCCGTGCCCCACAGCAGTTTGATCCCCGTGCGTTTCTGTTCCTCTTTGAGGACCGGCACCACCGCGTCCAGATTCCGATTGGTTTCCGCCAAATCATTTCCTTCCGGCGCAATGTCGCGATCGTGAAACGCGAAATACGGCGCCCCCAGCTTCTCGATGAACTCCATCGCCACCCGCGCCCGGTTCTGTGCGTTCGCCACCGAGTTCGAACCGTCGTCCCACGGCCGCAGCATCGTGCCCACGCCAAAGGGATCCGAGCCGGTGCCGCGGAAAGTGTGCCAATAGACCACCGAAAACCGCAGATGCTCGCGCATCGTCTTGCCTTCGACCAATTCCGTCGGATTGTAATGTTTGAAGGCCAGCGGATCTTTCGATTTCGGCCCCTCGTAACGAATCTTTTTGACCTCTTTGAATGCGTCGGTGTTTGTTTTCATTTGTGGTTGCGATGCTAGGCATCCTTCAATTCCATGTCAATCATCTTCCTCTCTTTAATTGATTTTTCCCATTTGGTTTCTTGCCCACGACCAGCGCGGGCCTTTTTCGTGATTTTCTTCCTGCTCCACAGATTTGCAAGCCCTTTTTCCAGTCCGCCCTCGGTTTTTCTCTGTCGGAGGGGGTGTTTCGATGCCTTTCTGTCCTCCCAAGCCTATTTTCTGCCGGATGAAAAGACACCTCCTCCGTATTTTCCGGTGTTTTGACATGTTCGGCCTTCATCCTGACGTCGCGGTTGCCAATCTCAGGCGCTCCATGGCCCTCAGGATGTCACGGAACAACTCTCGCGGAACCGCCGCCTCCGCCATTTGGAAGATCAGCTTCCGGGAATGGCGCACGACCTTCGCCCCGATCTTGCTCAGTTTCTCCCGCAACGTCGTCAACGTCCAGTGGCGGACCGCCCGGGGCAGCACCGCCTGCCGCAGGAAATTGCCCGGGTTGCAGGCCAGTATGAACAGTTGCAGCCGCACCTGGTTGTCCACAAAGTCGTGACAGGACAGGCGTCTGCCGTTCATGCCACAACCGGGATTGGGTAAACGGACATTTCGACAAGCTGGAGCACACGATCCAGGAAACCGACCGGATGACCCGGTCAGCCACGGACTTGATGCAGAGGGCCTGGGACTTAGGTCTGGCGGACAGAACCAACCCATTCGATGAGCCTATTGAGCGGCAGTGGATGAAACAGTGGCTGTATTACGCCAACTCTATCCGCCTAGGATCAGCCATGATCGGTCCCGATTACACAAGTTTTCAGACCGGGTGGTTTGATTTGACTACGCACCTTCAAGAAATGCAGGAGTGGATTGACTCCAAGGAAAAGGCCAAGAAACAGTTACGATCCGATGGTTTAATCAATAGTAACCCGGTTTGACTCCTGTAATTGTAAACCATGGCGATTCGGCTTGGGCCATTACAGCGTCGTCTTCCCCTCCGCCCTGACCCCAGCCCAGTTCCTCAGCCCAGTAATCTGTTCAGCCATCAATTTCGTCAACGGCACAAATTCCGAGAGAATCTGTGCCACGTCCAAATCTCCAGGCTCCCGGGTCAATCCGTTTGATTGCCTGAAAGACTTGTTCACACGCTTGCCAGCGGCCAAGATCACACGGATCCAAGAGTTCACACCAGCAGTGTGGGCCAAGGCCAGAGCGAAAAAGAAGCCGTTTGCGCAAGCAGCTTGAGCAAATTGGCAGCCGGTCATACTCGGCCTTTCGGTTTTCAACTCCTGGTCCAGATCAGCATGCGTTCCGCCCGCTGTATACGTTTCAAGCATCAACTTATTTTGCCAATCACAAGCAATATTTGTGGATTGCCAGATTTTCCAAATCATGAGAGAATTTCTGTGGTGAAAGCGTTCGTGACAACCCATGGCGCCGTTCTACGTTGCCTGAGAGGAAACCAAGCTCCAACACAAGAGACTGTTTCGCACTTTCGTCCGGTCAAATTGGTTCGTGTTCCCGACACAAGATAAGGAAAACCATGAAAAGCAAACGAAATCTGATTGAAATCTGCCTGCTGGGTGTGGTGCTGTTGCCAGCGCTTTCCAGCGGAGCGCAAAACCTGACCTTCCACTCCAGCACTTACCCGGTGGGAAGTGGGCCGGTAATGCCCGCGGTGGCGGATCTCAACGGTGATGGCAAACTGGATTTGATCATTCCGATTGCAGTTTTTACTTGTGCAGATCCTGCTCATAACTCATCAGGCAACACTCTGATGGTGCTGACGAACAATGGCAGCGGCGGCTTTGGCTCCAATGCCACCCTCACCGTTGGCACGGGACCGATTGATGTCGCGGCTGCGGATCTCAACGGCGACGGCCAGGTGGATTTGATCAGCGCAAATATAACTGATAATACCCTGACGGTGCTCACAAACAATGGCAGCGGTGGCTTTGGCTTCAGCGCCACTCTCCCCGTTGGCGCCGGGCCCTCATGTGTTGTGGCGGCTGATGTCAACGGCGATGGCTGCTTGGATTTGATTAGCGCAAATTCCCACACCAACACGCTGACAGTGTGGTTTAACAACGGCAGCGGCGGCTTTTTCACCGATGCCACGCTCACCGTAGGCGCGGGACCTTACTGTGTCACGGCGGCAGATCTCAACGGCGATGGCCGGGTGGATTTGATCAGCGCAAATTATGGCGCCGCGAGCGGCAACACTCTGACGGTGCTGACCAACAATGGCAGCGGTGGCTTTGGTTCCAATGCCACCCTCACCGTAGGCGCCGGACCACTCTGGGTCGCCGCGGCGGACGTGAATGGCGATGGCAAACTGGATTTGATTAGCGCCAGTTTTTCTGAAAACTCCTGGACGGTGCTGACGAACAATGGCAGCGGCGGCTTTGGCGTCAATGCCACGCTCTTCGACCCCCTCGTGGGCTTCGTTGCGGATGCTTTCGCCGTGGGGGATTTCAACGGCGATGGCTACGTGGATTTGATCTGCGGGACTTCCGGCCCAGGTTGCAGTGGAGGAGATAATTACCTGATAGTATTTACCAACAATGGCAGCGGTGATTTTGGCTACAATACCACCCTCCTTGCGGGCAATAAGACGAACCCCGTTGCGGCGGATCTCAACGGGGATGGCCAACTGGATTTGATCGTCGCGAATTTCCTGGATGGGACGGTGACGGTGCTGATGAACACTTCCGTTTTCCCACCGTCATCTTTGACCCCAAAGCTGACCATTAATCTTGAAGCGAAGGATGTGCGCGTGGCATGGCCATCGGTTTCGCCCGGCTGGTCGTTGCAACAGAATACGGATTTGAGGACGCCGAACTGGTTGCCCAGCGGCTATGACGGCTATGGCATTGCTGATGACGGAACGAACAAGAGCATCACCATGCCACCGGCACATGGAGATTTGTTCTTCCGTCTCTTGCATCCTTAAAACGCTGAAAGCAACCTGTCTGTCACCGAAAGGGTGAAGTGCTCCGTCAGACCGATACGAAGCAATTCCCGCAGTGAACTACGAAGGAAGCGGGGGTATGAAGGCCGCAGGCCGCTGCATATTCTGCGTTGACGGCCTTTGATTTTAATTGTGGTTAAGCTCGTAGAATGAAGCTTGGGCGCTGATGGCGTTTGTGACAAAATATTGGGTGCCGATAATGGCCGGCACACCGGAAACCGGGGTCCAATTGCCAGAAAGCAGATTCGTGCTGGACTGGAGGGCGAATCCCGTGAGGTTGGTGTTCCAGGAAAGGATGACGGAGTTTGTCCACGGAGCGATGCTTAACACCACCGGTGGGGCCGTGACGGTGACACCATAGATAAAGGCCCGCTGGGCGCCAATGGAATGACTGTAAGCGCTATCGTCGTTGCCGGTGACACCGTTGTCCGTCAAATTAATGTTGGTCAATACCCGGGTGAAGAACGCCGACGGGAGCGGGATATGCTGCAGGTCAATCCGGGCGGGTGTCGTGTTGTCGGCCAGCGAAACATTGCTGTAAACCTGCGAGGCAATCGTGTAGTCGGCAAGGGAGTTGACATAAGCGCCGTCGTGCCAGTCGCGAATCTCCCCGCCGGGCGTCACATTGAAGGTATAACTGGTCCCATCGGAGCAGGTGAAAGTCAGCGCCACGAGCGTTCCTAAATTGCCCCAGGAAGTATTGATGAGTGTGTCCACCGCCGTGACTCCGTAGATTTTTACCGGCAAGTTCATGATTTGGGTTCTGTTGTCGCCCGCCGCCGTGTTGCCAATGGCATCCCAAGAATTATTGGCTGATGCCGGCAGCAGATTAAATGGCACGCCGCCAAGGACCTGCCGGCCCGTGAGGCAATTGACAATCCGATTGTTGACCGCGTTGGCCACCGGCGCGAGGCTCACAGGGACATGATTTGCGATGGGTGATGTGCGTGGAAAAGAGAAAGTTCGCCATCGCGGGTTCTTTTCTTTAGCGGTGAGGTTCCGTCAAACCGCGTAATAGGGCGGGATCACTTTGTTCGCTTTGTGTTTGGTCGTGAGCACCAAGTCGGAATTCCTCGAATCAACCAGTTCGTAATATCTTGAAGCATCCTGCAATGTCCTTCCTCCAGTCATGTGCCGATTGACGACCGGCTCCTTCGCCTTCGCTTTGTCCCCATCAATAAAAATGGCATGGTCCAGAAGTGAACCGACAGCCTCCCAACCCGCCTTATCGTAGAGAAGCCAAAGACCCTCCACAATGAGCAGGGCCTCTTTAGCCTTCACAATAAGGCCGTTCTTTACAGGATCGTGCAATTTGCGGGAATAGGTCGGGAATGACACGGTTTGACCCTGCCTGAAAGCTTCAATATCCCCGGCCAATTGTGCGGCGTCGTATGTGTCAAAGCGTCCCTTCACGGTTTTCAATGGCACGCCGTCCATAAAATGTGAATTCAAATAGCTGTTCGGATAATGATAAGCGTCGATGGTTATGGACTCCAAAGCAAAAGGCAAACCGGCCTGCTTCGCCAAATCCTTAAGCAGAACGGCAACCACCGACTTGCCTGCTCCTGTCGGGCCGGCGATTCCCACAACAAGTCTCAATTTGTTTCTGGCCTGGTAGATGCCCACGATTTCAGAAAACAGATTCAGATAAAAATCCTTTTGCTCCTTGGTAATGGCGGACAGGTCAATATGCTGCTCTGTGACCTCCAATGAGGCTGGAAAGTTCATTTCAGGGTTAGCCGAAGAACTTGGCAGTGTAATCAGTGAGAAGTTCGTCGTTCAGCATATTTCAAAGCTCCCCGATAAACCAGTCTTCGACCCTTTTTCGTGCCCAAGGTGTTTTGCGCAGGAAGGTGAGGCTCGACTTTACCGTTGGATTGAACTGAAAACATCGGACAGGAATTCGCCGGCCCATTTCACTCCAGCCATGCTTTTGAACAAGCCGATTTAGAATGCTCTCAAGCGTGATGCCGTGTAAAGGATCGCGGGGATGGGATGGGGGCGATGTCATGCTTACAGATCAATCATCCAACTCACCAGTGGTCCAAAACCTCACAACCTCGTCTTCCCCTCCGCCCTGACCTCTGCCCATCTCGCTTTGGCCGCCGCTGCAAGTTTCGTCCTGGTTGCCGGACTGCTGCGCCGATCCTTTTTCTTGGCTGCCTTCACTTTCGCCCATCGCGCCTTGGTTGCAGCAATAATGGCCGCCCTTCCAGTCGCGCTGAATCGCCTCTTCTTCTTGGCTGGCTTGGAAATCTTTGCCCCGGTCCCTTTAATCTTGGCCCAACGTGCTTTCGCAGCAGCCGACATCCTGGCCCTGACCGCTGCGGATCTGCGTCGTTTCTTTGGGGCATCCTCAGTGGACGGGATTGGAATTTCACCGCCACCAGCAATGGAATCGAGTTGGCTTTGCAGCTTTCCGATCTGCTCCTTGATAGAGATGATTTGGTTGAGTTGGGTTGTTGTTAAACTCGTAAAATTGGTCATGGGTGATGGTTTAAGGCAGGGAGGGGTTTGGAGTCAATCACGGAGTTGCCGGATGCAAAATGATCGAACCGGCTTTTTCGACCAACGATTACAAACCAATGGAAAAGTGGGTGAGTTGGAGACCTGGCTGTTACGGCTTCGGCGGTTCAACCCACTCATGAGATTCCGGGCCGGTGCCAATAGTTGGAAACGCGGAAATCCGCAACCGCGCCGCGCCCATCGGAATCAAAGTTACTTTTTCTACTGGTTGGCTGCTCTGGGCCGGGCTTTGCTGCAAAACCGAACACAACTCGTAATTGTCCAAAGTCCATTGCGGAATCTGTTTTGCCTTGGCTATCAGTTCAATCGGTGCACTTTCCGGTGCGAACGGATAATCATCCTTCGGCCACGGCAATTTTTTTACCGTGAATGACCTTTCGGGATGCCGGTCGTCCAGCACCAATCCGTAATTCCACGGCGTCGTCGGGTAAAAACCAAACGACGGCCATTGCGCCGGGTCGGCGGTCTTTTGCCAGCCGGAATCGCCGATCGCCGTCTTGGAACTGTCCACTCGTTCCACGCGTTCGCCAATTCTCAACGAGAAAGTCACCGGACCATAGTTGACGCTCACGCTGTCGTGATTGGCCGCCCAGCGCTGCACAGAGATTTGCATCGGCAGATCCAGCACGATGGCATCGCTATTTCCCCATTCGCGTTCGATCCGCACATATTTGCCGGCTTCCGGCGTGACGGATAATTTTTTGGCGTTGACCGAAACGGTCGCAGATTTGCTCCACCCCGGAATGCGCAAGTAAAGCGGAAACGTCACCGCCCTATCCCCGTGCAGAGTAAAATGGATTTTTTCTGCAAAGGGATAATGCGTTTCCTCCTCGATGCGAACCTGTTCGCCATTGCCGACTTGCGCCGACACTTCGCTCGCGCAATAGACGGCGGCGCAAAGGCCGTTGTCCGGCATGGCCAGCCAGAGATGCTTGTTAAAATATGGCCAGCCCATCGAATGATTATGCTGGCAGCAGCGCGAGCTGAACGGATTCATCAACAGGAACGGGCCGCTGTTCTCGATGCCCGGCGCGTGGTTCTTGGAATCGCTCACCACCATGTTTGGCGCGGTGAGATAACGCAGTGCGCGCAGGTCCGGCGTTAGCGCCGCTGGATACGTGTTGAAGGCGACGTTCTCGCAGTGGTCCGCCCAGAACGGGTCGCCGCTCATCTGCATCAACAGTTCGTCGGACAACATCTGTTCCACCATGCCGCAGGTCTCGATGGCTTGGCGCGGATCGGAATAACCGGGCCGGCAGTTTTCATCAGAACCAAACATCCCGCCCGGCACCTGACCGTAGCGTTTGCGGACTTCGTTGAAGTCGGCATAGCTCGCCTGCAATTCGGCGGCGTTGTGCGTCTGCAAATAATGTTCCGCCGGTTCGCGGAAGGATTCGGCGATGTTGACGTTATGCCAGTTGGGCAGATCACCCTGCTTTTCCCAATTGGCGGTGCAACGGTGAATTTTTTCCGCCAAATCCAAAAGGAACGCCTCACCCGTGCGGTTGTAAAGCCAGTAGATGCTGTAAAGCTCGTCACCGCCGCGCATCTTCTGCCAGAAATGCGTGAGCAAATGGTTGTCGGGCAGGCTGAGATGATACTTGAAATACTTCGTCATCAAATCCAGCACTCGCGCGTCATGGGAATGTTCATAATACGTTTCGAGGCAAAACATCATCGTCATGTTCGCCCAGAAATCACGCGTGCCATCGTCGTCGAATTTTTGGTCCGGACCGAAATCGCCATTCTCGCGCTGGCTGTTCAGTGCGCCATTAATCCACACCCGGCTTTCCGCGATCATCTTCGGGTCGTTGAAAATGTAGGCGAGCTGGATGTAGCCTTTGAGCCAGTAAGGCAACTCCTCCCAGCCGTATTTGCCGTTGCCATCCTTACTCAACCAGGCATTGCCATCTTTTTGCAGCCAGACGCTGACCTCGCCCAAATGACCGCACAACCCGTTGCGCTGCCGCTTCAAAACTGCCAGCAGCCAGCCTTTCGGCTGCACCCTGCCGATGGGTAAAGGAATTAACTGGCTGGGTTCCAGCGGTGGTCGGTTGCTGTAATAGAAGTGGTTGGTGGAAGACGAACTCGGACGATCGACGACGGTCACGCTGTCAGTGCCGAAAGCGGAAACTGACGTGAGCATGGCCGTAAGCAGAATCGTTTTGGTTAAGTTCATAACAGTATCACACTGGCTTCCACAACGTTCGGAACGCAAGGAAAACCACACTCTGACGGTCCGGGAAGTGGCGCGGCTGTTTGAAGCTGCTGGTGTTGCCCGGTCGGAACGCAGCATCGTGAATTGGTGCCAGCAAGCCCACCCTAAATTCCAGAGGTGCTCGCTTCCATGGAAAGAATCCAGCAACTGCGTCGCGAGCGACCACCGGTCTTGGACCATGTTCCAAGTCCATTTCCCACCGTCCGACAGGGCCAGGGTTTCTTGGGCGCGTCCCAACCCTCCCCGCAACGCTTCCCAACCCAAGCGCTTTCCCAATTCCAAGGGGTCTCCTTGCCATCGCACCACCACCTTCTCAGAAATCAGGTCCCGGCCCGACTCGGTGTGCGCCAGTTGTTCCTGCCGGCAAAAAAACTCCCGTCTTTATTTCGTGCCATTCCACGCGGTCTTTCTTGGTTTTTTCCCTGCCCCATCCCGCCCCCCGAAAGCGCGCCATCCAACCGTCGCTCATCAACACTGCCAACGGCGCGGCCGCTCGCTGCGGCTGGCTTTCCTGGGGGACTTGCTCCAAACGAACCTGCGTTTGTTCCTCGGCCTTCTTCCCCAGCCGTTGCACCAGTAAGTGGATCACAGAGTCATCCACCAGACAACCCCATTGGCCGGTCAGTTGCGACGCCTCCTCATAGGAACCCACCACTGTCGCGGTAAAGACCAGCTTCTCTTCCAGGGCCGGACTCATTTGCTGGTGCGCTTTGAGACCCCATCTTTCCCGGATCGGACAGCCCCAAGACCCAGCCTTGCCGTCCTTCCCCTGCCAGACTGCAAGTTCAACGACGCCGCTGACGCCGCGCAGGCGCATCGGCACCTTTCGCCGATGCCGCGCCTTTTTGCCGCTGAGGGGGAAAACCCCGCCGCAGCCGATGGTTCCGACGGCACAGTTTGCGCCGCCGCCGAGTTATTCACAACCTCACATTGCGAGCTTGGACGGGCTCGCCTCCCTCAATTGTGAATAACTCGGGAAAACGTATTAGATGCGCCCGCGCCGCTGCGCCGCTGGGAATGGGCAACTTCAGATTGACATCCGGGGCGTTTTCGGAAATCGTTCGCTCGTGTCAGCATTGCTTTGGTTCGTGGCCCATACCAAACCGCGACGGGAGAAGAAGCTGGCTGAGCATTGCCAGAGGCAAGGGATCGCTGCTACCCTCCCTTGCTACGATTCCCCGCACAAATATCGCGGCAAGACAGTCGTGTTCCGGAAGCCTCTCTTTCCCGGTTACGTTTTTCTTCAACTGGAACCCGGGCAGGAGAATTCAGTCCGCCAAAACGGCCATGTGGCCAATCTTCTGAAGGTGTACGATCAAGAGACTTTTCACCGGCAGTTGGAAGACATACTTCTGGCCCTGGAGATGGATTTGGAAGTGCGTTTGGCGCCGGCCATAGGCGTGGGGATGCGCGTGTGCATCAAGTCCGGGCCGCTGCAAGGCATCGAGGGTTGGGTCGAGCATCGTTACGGCAAGGCCACTGTGTTGTTGCGCCTGGATTTCATCAGCCAGGCGGCGGCAGTCAAGATCGACGCCGACTTGCTCGAACCCACCTGAGATCGAAGAACCCCGGAAGACCATCTTTCCAGGTTCGCGATTGCGCCCGCACTACGCGATTCGGGAGGCATCTTGCCCACGCCAACCCCTCAATCTGTGTATGGGGTGAACACCCCATAGCACGCACCTCGTTTTTTGGTCATTCTCGCCCCTGAGCACGTGAAACGTATGAAAGCGATCGAGCTTCTTTCGGAAGAGGCGACCGTTGCCCGGAATGAATCGGGGCATGAGTTGAAGAGCGTGGGAGTTTATCAAGACCCGCTGACCCAAAGCTGGGGGGTGCCTACGTGTCGCTTGGCAACGCAACTGACAGCGTTAAGGAGCAAGTTGGCACAGCCGCGCAAGAAAATATACATTGTGGAGGATGACCCCGCCTTTCGTGAAGGGTTGACGCAAATTCTAAACGATGCAGGAGACTTGACGGTGTGCGGCATGTCGGGCGCGGTTGACCAAGCTCTCCCAGCCATCGCCCGCACCAAGCCGGACTTGGTGCTGGCGGATATTAGTCTCCCTGGAAAAAGCGGGCTGGGGTTGATCAAAGAGCTTCGATCAGTGGTTCGCTCGGTCAAGCTGCTGGTCATTTCCATGCATAATGAGGCGCTCTATGCGGCCAGGGTGCTGCGATCGGGAGGGGACGGCTACATTATGAAACAGGAAGATCCGGACGAGATCGTTTACGCCGTTCATGACGTTCTGGAGGGGCACATCTACGTCAGCGAAGAAGTAATGGAGAGCACTCGAGGCGGGGGGCGAAGGCGGAGTTTCCGACGAGAAAACGCGCCCGCATGATCATCCAACGGATTCCGAGCTTGAAATCCTGAAAGTGGCTGGCCATGGCAAGAGGAGTTGCGAAATCGCTCGCCATTGCGTCGCAGCGAAAGATCGGTTATGGCCACTCGCTCGCAACTCAGGGAAATCTGCCATCCACACCGGAATGCCAGAACCCGCCTCAGGCCGGCAAAGCGATTCAGGAGGCTTCCTGAGGCGAAAAGCGGACATTTTCACATCCCCCTATGTCAGGAGTTCTTGAATCGGGATTTGACTTTGGAGGATGCGGATTTAAAGTGCCTTGTCGTCCGAAAGGTCGCAAGCGTCACAACAAAGCGAATCGAAGTTTTTCCCGTTAGAATCTGCCGCAAATGAAACGACCAGCGAGTGCGAACGTGAAGAAGGTATTTCTGGTGGAGGATCACCCGGTTTATGCCGAGGGTCTGGTGGAGATTCTCAAGAGCGAGCCGGGCCTGGCCGTCTGCGGTCAAGCCGGGTCCGCTGAAGAGGCTTTGCGCGATATTCCCGGCCTGAAACCGGATCTGGTGCTGGTGGATATCACCCTTCCCGGCATGAGCGGGCTGGATTTGATCAAACGGCTTCGCCCCAAATATCCTGAAATCAAGCTGCTGGTCATCTCCATGCGGGAGGAGCAGCTCTATGCCGCCCGAGTGCTCCGCGCCGGCGGGGATGGCTACGTCATGAAGCAACAAGATCCGGAAGAAATCATTGATGCCATCCGCGATGTTCTGGCGGGACGCATCTATGTCAGTGAAGAGGTCTTGGCCAGCGGCTCCAAGATTCCCCGGGAGGGCCGTCCTCAACCCCGGAGCCGCCCGATTGATCGCCTGAGCGATTTGGAACTGGAAATCCTGGGATTATTGGGCGCGGGAAAGAGCAACCCGGAAATCGCGTCTCATCTCGACTTGAATGCCAGAAGCCTGGCCGGCCATTACGCCGAGATGCGAAAGAAGTTGTCTTTGAACAACACCAACGCGCTGATCCGCTTCGCGGTGTGCTGGACGGGGTCGGGCGAAACCTGAAAGGGCACTATCGTTCCACTGCGACCCAGCGGCCTTTTGGAAGGGGCACGCGCACGGTGATGGCAGTTCCTTGCTTGGGATTGGAAACCACCTCACACGTTCCTCCCAAAGCGGCGGCACGTTCCCGGAGACTGGACAGGCCGATCCCCCCCTCCCCCCCTTCGACCGCCCTCGGGGTTGCGGGGTCAAATCCGCGCCCGTCATCCTGGATCTTCAGCAAAATGGCCTCACGCTGGATCGAAATTCGCAGTCGGACCATTTCGGCGTCGGCGTGTTTCTCCACGTTGTTGAGGGCCTCCTGGACCATGCGGAAAAGGCTCAGATCAACCTTTGGCGGGAGGAGCCGGTCAAATCGAGTAAACTGGCATTTTACCTCCAGCCCGGTGCGGGCTTGAAGTTCTTTGCAAAGGCTGCGGCAGGCGGCGCTCAAACCCAGCTCGTCGAGGTCGTTGGGGCGGAGGTTGCGCGCAATGCGGCGGTTTTCTTCCAGCGCCTGCACGAGCAGCTTGTGACAGCGTGAGAGCAGTTCGCTGGCCGCGGGGTTTTGCGCGGAGAGAGTGTCCTGAACCCGGCGCAACCTCATCGCGGCCGAGGCAATCACCTGATTTACCCCGTCGTGAAGTTCACGCGCCACCCGCAATCGCTCGGCCTCCTGTGCCTCGGTAATGCGCCGCGGCAGACGGCGTAATTCTTCCTCCGCACGTTTGCGCTCGGTAACATCGCGCGCCACAGCGACCAATCCCAAGCTTTCCCCGTTTGGGGCCGTGGACAGACCGACGCTCATTTCCACCGGCATGTCTCGTCCGTCCCGTCTGAGGAAGACATATTCCGCGCTTCCCACGGCGCCTGTTTTAAGTGCCGCTGTTATGTTGGCCCGGAAGCGATCGTGATCCTTTGTTTGGATCATATCGAAAACATTTTTCCCCAGTAATTCGCCCGGTTCGGCATATCCAAACATGGCAACCGCCCGCTGGTTGAGACCCGACAGTCGAAATTGCTTGTCAATCACGGCGACGGCGCTGGGCAGAATTTCAACCAAGCGCCGGTAATGTTGTTCGCTGGCCCGCAAAGCCGCCGTCGTCTCCATCAGGCGCACCGTCGTACGAATTCGCGCCAGGAATTCGCTCGGCGCCACCGGCTTAAACAGATACTCATCCGCGCCTATCGCCAAACCATCCACGGTTTGCTCGGCACTTATTGCCTGGCCGGAAATCAAAATGACGAAGACATCGCGCAACGCGGCGTCTCCTTTGATTTTCCGGCAGACGTCAATTCCGCTGATGTCGGGAAGAACGACGTCCAGCACCACCAGATCTGGCCGGCGAGCGCGAATGATTCGGAGGGCTTGGCGGCCATTGCTGGCCACCGAGACCTCGTAGCCCGCGTCCCGCAGGATTTGGGAGTAAAGCTCCAGAAAGGGCAGATTGTCATCCACCATGAGAATGCGGGTCCTGCTGTGGACGATTTGGTGAGACGCTGTTGGGCGGCTTGGAGCGTTTTCCTTCGAGGTGAGGTCATGTTGTTTCACACGAACATTGCAAATGGACTATTTGAAATGACAGCGGACAGGTAATTGGTTGGGAAATCAAGGAAAAAACCGCGGGATTTCAAACCCGTTTCCCTGGCGCCTCAGGCAGAGATGCCCGGAGCAGGGGACGCAGTGGACATGGCCCCTTGCCCGCACAAACCGAGGCATGAACCACAAGTGGCGCCAAATTGAGCGAATTCCGACATGGCCCAAATGTGACTAAAGATGTCCCAAAATGGGGTAGATGGGATTTACGGGGTCTGCTTTAATTTGAACGATTTAGAAGGTTTAATGCCGAGGGTTTAGTGTGGTCAAAAGATAATGATTGCTTAACAACGAAAAAATGAAAATCGCATGAAGGAATGAGTTGTGGCTTGGAGCTCGAGCCAGAAGTTGCTTTCCGCGATGAGCAAAACCGAAAAAAACATGAAAAACCTATATGCAATAATCGGCATGGCAGGCGTACTCTTAACGCCCAGCCTGTACGCTTCTCTTCTTTATCCCGTAATCCTGACAGAAGTTGGTGGTAACGACAACGGCGGCGGCTTATTTAAAGCTGCAACCCCGAACGGCAACTTCGACACGTTCTGTCTCTCCATAGTTACGACATTCTATCCTGGCTCATCCTACTACGCTCAAGGCAGCACCACGATTGCCGCCGATGTACCACCGATTGTGCCCACATACGTTACTTACGGAACGGCCTATATGTACAGCCAGTTTTTGCTCGGCAATGCAACTTATGCCGGAGATCTTAATGGCAATACTGCCGATGCGGTCCAGGCAACCATCTGGTACCTCCAAGGGCTTCTGGGTGGCACAGGTGGCATGGTAGATCCAGAAAATGGTCACGACCTCTCAGGCTATATTGACTCAATTCTTCCCGGGCTTAAGACGGCCACGGGAAAGGATTTGTCAGGTCTAGTAGCAAACGGTACCGGACTATTTAACGTTAACGTCATGAACTTGTATGCTTACTCGGACGGCACTGGTATCAGCCAACCTCAGTTGGCGGATCCAAAGTATGCACCACCTGTACCTGAACCCACGACGATCATCTCCGGCGCGTTGCTGCTGCTGCCGTTTGGGGCGAGCACGCTCCGGATCTTGCGCAAGAACCGTGCGGGGTGACGGTTGTGACTTTTCGAGTGATTTGCTGATGGCCCAATTGTGAGTCAACATGTCCCAAAATGGCATAGATGGAGTTTACGGGGTCTGGTTTAATTTGAAAGATTTAGTGTGGTCAAGAAACAATGATTCACTAATAAAAACAACGAGAATTGCAGGAAGGAAATATCTGGAGCATTGACACGCGCAGCCAGAAGTTCCTTTTTGCGGTGATCACAAAACGAAAGAAAAAGCAGTAGTTAGTGTCAACGAAAACAACGAGAATCGCGTGAAGAAATGATTTGTGGCTTTAACGTTGAGCCGGAAGTCGCTTTCCGCGATGATCAAAAACCGAAAGAAAAAAGCATGAATACAAAATTAAAAGTAGCAATAATGGCGGTCGCCTTGGGTCTGGCGGTCCAGGCTAACGCCTCGATGTATGATATAGCGTACACCCAGGTTGGCGCAACATCAGCATACGGTAGTCCCGTTCCCGGTACAACCACTGATGCCACTGGGACGCTTACTGTCATCGGTAATACGGTCATCAGCGGAACCTTAACCGTTACGGGGACTGGTCCCGACAATGGAACGTACACCTTGATTAGTTCGACTGGGTCGGATAGCCTCATTCAATATGATAACGTCTGGCCCATCACTACGACGGGTGGTCTGGCGTGGTCGCTGACTGGCGCTGCCAACACCGCTAGTACTGAGATGAACATGTGGTCCACTGATGGCGGGGAATATGGGCAACCCTCGGGCTACTATGCTTTGTGGGGTGGTGCTAGTGGTCAAAGTTCCACTTTTAATGTGGAAAGCTATGGGAACTTAACAGTGACCGCTGTTCCAGAGCCTACGACGATCGTCTCCGGCGTGTTGATGCTGCTGCCGTTTGGGGCGAGCACGCTGCGGATTCTGCGTAGGCGGGTTGCCTGACAATCAAGGCATTCGGCGTTTCTACATTCGCCGTTTTTATTCAGGCCGGTCACACGACCGGCCTGAATTATTTTTCTTGCGGTGGTGCGGCCGAGGCGTCTTTGCGAGAAGTGAGCAGCAAAGTGAGCCTGGACGAGCAGCTTAACCACGGATCGCAGGGATGACACCGATGAAAGTCGCGTTGCCCGAATCAATCTCCAATCCCTGTGATCCGCCTTGTCCTCCATAGCTTTAGCGAAGGAGGAGCCATCCGTGGTTCAATTCCTTTGGTTACGGCTGGCCGCGCTGTGACTTTTCGAGTGATTTGCTGATGGCCCAATTGTGTATCAAGATGTCCCACAATGAGATAGATGGGATTTAAGGATTCTGGCTTAATTGTGGAAGATCAAGGCGATCAGGTGCTGTCAACACGTAATTAACGAAAAAGCATGAATACGAAGGGATTAAAACTTGCGATAATGGTGTCTGCTGTATTTGTCGCGGCTCAGGCTCGCGCCACGCTGTATGACATATCGTTTAGCGGGGGCGGCAGCACTGCTTATGGGCAGATTGATGTGAGCGGTGGCGTTGCCGACAGCGGCCTCCTTGACGTTACTGCCGGGCCTGCTACGGGAACGTACTCCTTGTACACTTGGAGCGGTGGGGGGATTTCCAGCGTTCGGGTGACAGGCGGTACCGACTTGATAGTTGATAACATCGTGGACGTCGGTGCTAATCCTTTTCTCGACATTTATGGACTGGCGTTCGTGACCGGTGACCACTCCGAGGGGATTGACTTCTCGCTTGCTTCTGGCGATATCTATAACCTTGCCGGGTTTGGGCCTCTCGGGTATGCCGTGCCAAATGCATTCGGGACTGCAACTTTGACCGCTGTTCCCGAGCCCACAACGCTGATCTCCGGCGCGTTGCTGTTGCTGCCGTTTGGGGCGAGCACCCTGCGGATTCTGCGCAGGCGGCAAGTGGCCTGACAATCAAGGCACTCGGCGTTTCGCGATTGTTCTTTTTTATTCAGAAGCCGGTCACAAGACCGGACTGAATCTGTAAATGAAAGGCGAGTCCAAAATGAAAAGCAAAAGCTTGATTATATCGGTCGTCGTGGCGTTGGCCGGTTTTCTACCGCAAAGCAAAGCCGATCTAATTCTAGGTACGGCTGACAGCTTCGCTGTCCTGGCGCATTCGACGGTGACGAGCAGCGACAATACCGTTCTCAACGGAAATCTGGGACTTTATCCAGGTACTTCGATCACTGGGTTTTATCCTCCGGGGGTCGTGAATGGAACGACGTACGCCGGTGGGTCGGTCGCGGCCCAGGCCCAGACTGATGCCCTCACTGCATACAATTTTCTGGCGGGCGAGAAGACGGGCGCTCAAAACTTGAGCGGTGAGGATCTGGGGACGCTCATACTCACACCAGGCGTTTATAAATTCGACTCGTCGGCTGGACTGGGAGTAACGGGAACACTCACAACACTCACTCTGAGCGGGAGTGGCAACTTCGTTTTCCAGATTGGCAGCACGCTCACGACCGCCAGCGGTTCGTCTATGGTTCTGACCGGTGGCGCTCGAGCCGCCAACGTGTATTGGCAAGTCGGCTCCTCCGCGACTCTCGGTACGGGCACGGCGTTTGATGGCAGTATTCTCGCTCACGATAGCATCACCTTGGATACCGGGGCAGACCTGTCCGGCAGAGCCTTGGCGCTGACCGGTGCCGTGACCTTGTATAGCAACGACATCAGCGTCCCCACTGCCGTGCCGGAGCCGGGCACGCTGATCTCCGGCGCCTTGCTGCTGCTGCCGTTCGGGGCGAGTACGCTGCGGATTCTGCGCAGGCGGCAAGCGGCCTGACAATCAAGGCACTCGGCGTTTCGCCATTGTTCGTTTTTGTTCAGGCCGGCCACAAGACCGGCCTGAATGTTTTTATGATTTCGACACGCATCAGTTCGGATTGCCAAAGTTGCCCTGTAGTCCCAGGCGAATACAGACTGTCCCGGCACCCGGGGGTGAACTGCGAGAATTGCCTTATGGGGATTGCTCGTCACGAATGCAATCGAAACATGCGCTGTGTCTCAATTTTGGGCCTCCTGACGCCTTTTGGCATTCTCTTTTGGGTGGGCCTCATCGTCCTCGCCGTCCGTCTGCTGCGCTCAATTAACCATTGGCTGTAATATCCCACATTACAGAACAAGCCGGTCATCAAGACCGGCTTGTTCTGTTTGGAGTGCGGGAGCTTGCTCCCGCTTTGGGATCGCGCAAGAGTTGCCTGGTGAAAAGCGGCGGCAAGCCGCCGCACTCCATATCGGAAAGGGCTTGGAGGAGGGCGGTTCCTTTTGGAGTGCGGGAGCTTGCTCCCGCTTTGGGATCGGGCAAGAGTTGCCTGGTGAAAAGCGGCGGCAAGCCGCCGCACTCGTGTGCTTGGCAGGTGTTGTGAACTATCGGGATGAAAGGAACTTGACCGAACCGATGGCGGTAACGGTAGCTGAACGGCAAGGCCGATCCCGCGAAAGGCAGGCTGAAAGAAGGTATCCGTGTAGCTAACCCCGTCTAGGCGAGCGGCGACCGCGATGGCAGAATGGCGGCGATGCAAAACTCAAGACCTGTTCGCAAACATCGGACTCCGGGCCAGCGGGAAGGTATCCTCC
>Ga0182027_10005320_pt1 | contig 19613 bp, 10 predicted proteins | sample 712E1DmetaG_FD_121300 | JGI IMG/M metagenome (GOLD analysis project Ga0182027, IMG submission 121300) | Permafrost microbial communities from Stordalen Mire, Sweden - 712E1D metaG (Illumina Assembly) | ecosystem: Environmental > Terrestrial > Soil > Wetlands > Permafrost | place: Sweden...
CGACTTCATGTTTCAGCTCACCCTGGACGAGGCGCAAGCTTGCGCCGCTTTAAGGTTCCAATTTGGAACCTTAAAGCGCGGCCAGCACGTCAAGTATCTGCCGTGTGTCTTCACGCAGGAGGGCGTCGCCATGGTGTCGAGCGTGCTGCGCAGTCCTCGCGCCGTGCAGGTCAATATTGCCAGGAGGCACAAGAGTCACAAGAACTGCCAGAGCCAGGGCGCCCCCAACCATTTTACAGATGGTGACGGCATTCTTCCGACTGGGAGCGCAGTGCCTTAGCTTCAGCGACGGCGGAAGCCTTGTGCGAACGCCGACTGTGTCCTCCAAAGCTTTGGCGACGGAGGGACTCGTACGCCGGGTGGCCCACCCTCAGTAGCGTCCCGCGAAGGAGGGTATGGGGGCCGGTAGCGAATCACTACCGACTACCCGATTAGCCCAACTTAATCGCATGTTACATAGGCAACGAACTTGCCAGAAGCCGCGTCAACTGCCCAGACGCGCACATGCCCAAGCGAGGCGGGCGCGCCGTCTGTCGATTCGCACTCCCATTTGCACACGATAAGCCAGCAATTTCCCTGTTTGTAGTGAGCGAAATACGCCGCGACCGGCACGGTCGCATCGGGTTCGCTGAATTTGCCCGGCTCTTTGCGTGCCTCTTCGAGCATTTGGCGATTCGTTTCCTCATCTTCCTTTCTGAGCCGAGCCCGCGTCGCTTCATCCGCGTCGAAGGGCGGATTTCTACATACTCCATAGATCGTTTTTTCGTTCCGTCCCCGATTCAGCGCGGCAATGCAACGAGCTAAACTCAAATCATCAAGGCCAGCGGCCTTTGCCTTCAAAATCAGTGCATCGCTGAAAATTGACCATTTGCTCGCCCAGTCGCGATTAGTCACACCAGAGAAGCGTTCTTCTTCGGGTTGATTAAAAAACGTCGTCGACAGTAAATCGCTCGCCTTCTCTGGGTCCTCCGGGAGAACAAGCCCGAGAGCAGCAACCGTTACTTCGCGGGCGGCAGACCGGCACTCCTCGAGCGAATCGAAACGCGGACGTATTGTCTGCGCTCCGTGGGCGACGGCGAAACCGATTGTGAACAGTATCAGGGTCTTCATCACATTGGGGCGCTCAGGACCTGCGACGTGCCACCGGCTGGCGTGCCGGCTGCTCCGCAGTCAGCATGACAGCCAAGGCCGTTCGCAGCGGCCGCTGGTGTGTGCCCGGCACGGGAGTGAACTGACGGAATGAAAGTCCTCGATGCAAGATACGAATGAGAACAAAAGCATTAGACGAAGGCAACTGCGCGGCCGCGAGGCCGGGTGGGTTCCGAGGCGAAGCCGACAAGACGGGGCGCGCAGCCAGCCGGAACAAGACGCTGGAGTCAAAGCGGCGAGCCCACGAACAGAAACAAGGCGTGCCCAACCTGCAAGCCTCATGGATCGCCTATCATTACCCGCCTAAGAAGGAGCCGAACGCGCCAGTCTCGGTGACATCGCAGGCAAAGTAATCAGATCGGAACCGCCCGGCACGGCCGCGTCCTCCAAAGCCTCGGCGACGGAGGGACCCGTACGCCGGGTGGCCTGCCCTCCGTAGCGTCCCGCGAAGGAGGGCGTGGGGGCCGGTAGCTAATCACTACCGGCTACCCGATTCGGCAGTCCTTCTCTCACGGCCGCAGTGTAAATCCAGTATCGTTTTTTTCGAACGCCCAACTCGGGGCAATCGATAATTCCTTCAAAAATGCCGCCACAAGCTTCGACGACTTTTTGCGAGCCAACGTTGTGCTCATCGCAAGTGATCAACGCTCTCTCGATTCCCAGCGATACGCAAACCGGAATCGCTTGCCGAAGCATCTCAGTCGCATAGCCTCTCCTCCGCCGCGAAGGAACGACTCCGTAACCGATGTGGCCACCGACTTTTGCTAAGAAATCGTTCAACGAATGTCTGAGCGAGAGCCGTCCGACGACAACTCCATCCACAACTCCAACAAAGAATGTATTCGGGACGAAACCTTCTGGCACGCCAATTCCCCGAGATTGCCCTTCGAGCTGTTTCACATAGTCAGAAAAGGCCAAAGACTCAGTAAAGCCGAACGCAAACTGCCATGGAGGCACCTCACGTCCAAATTCCTCGATTGCTTTCCGGAATGACGATTCGTCCTCAGTGCGAAGCTTACGTAACTTGAGTCTTTCAGTGCTCACTTTCTTTGCCGAACGCTCAGGACTTGCGATGTGCCGCTGGCTGGCGTGCCGGCTGCTCCGCAGGCGGCATGACAGACAAGGCCATTCGCAGCGGCCGCTGGTTCGGCGAATTTCTCATCCTACCAACCCTCAAGAGCGCCAGTGACACGAGTAAGAACTCCATTCGTGAACTCCAATCGATATCGGTACCCAATAGATGACTCTTTCGTCACTACTCCGATTAAGAGTCCGATTCCGTCCGTCATTTCCGATATCTGGACGGTGACGCGTCCATTCATTCTAGTCTCAACACTCCTCAGTGCAGAGTAAACCCGGGAATATTCCGGATGTTGCGCGAAGCGCTCCTTTATCAATACCGAATCCATCCTTGGCAGACCCGACTCCACCCTTGGAAGTTCGAGGGCCAGTGCGACCACGGTATTCAGAAGATCAACGTTCAGCCGCTCCGCGTTCTCGAGGGCTCGGCCATCGGCGCCGCGACACAGCGAGATGCCTCCGAATAGTGCTGCTAGGAAGAGGAGAACCTTTGTCATGGGTAAGGAATTCTTTCTTATGCCGAACTGTGTTTATACCACTCAGTGTCGGTCGATCAATTTCGACAACCGACTGGAGGGCGGAAGGTTGGGAAAAAACAGGTCCGGGATCTGGCGGAGCTGAGCCTCGTTTTTGGATCTGCCGACACGGTGTCGGTCGATCCAAATCTGCACGTCGTTGCTCATCCGAAAGTTGGAGAAAAACAGCTTGGATTTTTGGCGGACCTGGAAATTCATCGAAGAAATTCGAAAAAAGGCAGCCAGAACCCGGCGCGCTTGTCCACCTTGAATTCCAACTGTTCTTCCCGATGAAATCCCGAAATGAGGTCATCGCCCTGGTTCGGGCGAAGATCCGCCTGCTCCATTTCGCCTATAGTACCGAGGTCTCGTATTGTGGCCGGGCGTCGCGTCTCCAAAACAGAGCCTGCGCTATGGCGCCATTCTGTGAATGATACATCCGACCCAGATCGGCGATTCCGTCGAGACAAACACCGCGTCGAGTTGCTGCGCCGGACCGGCAGGTTGCAGTGACAGATCAGCCTTCGGCCAACCCCAGATCGAGCTGGTTCTCGGCGCCAAGCGCCCACGCCTCGATGCCGCGGGCGCGCAACGTCCGGGCGAATTCCTGGGCGTAACCGTGCACCGTGTAGACGAGCCGCGGTTGAACCCGGTCGACGAACGCCAGAAGGTCGGGAAAGCCAGCGTGGTCCGAGAGTGGAAAGGCGGCATCGCACTGGTAGCGGTAGATCGCCCCGGGATCGAGCGCCCAGCCGGTAATGGCCGCGGTGCGGCGTTGCGGCAGGGCCTGCAAGAATGCGGAATGATCGGACAGCGGGGGACAGATCACCACGTGACCGGCAGCGGATTCCGCGTCGAACAGCCGGTAGGAAGGAAACGCCAGCCCCAATTCCTCATGGATCCGGGTCATCTTGAACACTTTGGGATGGACCATGACCGCCAGTTGCGCAGCCGCGAGCCCGAGCAGCAGTTCCTGGCTTTTCCCGAGGCTATAGGCGCTGAGAACCGGGGTGACGCCATCGGCCAGCGCTTCGCGGCAGAATCCGGCGATGGCGGCAATCACCTGTTCTGCCGGCGGAAAGACGTACCGCGGCAGCCCAAAGGTCGTCTCCATGATCAGGACGTCAGCGTGGGGCGTGGCGCACGGTTCGGCGGGACCGCTGGAATTCAGCCGAAAATCGCCGGTGTAGAGCAGGGTTCCGCGCTTCTCGTTGGCGAGGAGACATTGGGCTGAACCCAGGATATGGCCGGCAGGGTGGAGGGTGACCGTCGTATCGGCGGTGAATTCCTCCGTTTGCCCATACGGCAGGATGTGTTCGGCGCGGGTTCCAGGCAGTCGCGCCCGCATCAAACGGGCGGTCGCGGCGGAGCTGATGATCTCCCGATGTGCGGCGATATGATCGGAATGCGCGTGCGAGACGAATGAACGGTCGACTGCGATTTGCGCATCGAGCCACCATCCCGTCTGCGGAAGCCACAAACCGCGCCGGTGCTGTATGTCCCAAGGCATGTGGATCACACGGTGCCGGCATCATCCCAGATCGCTCTCTTCATGAGGCCCATGGTCGACGAGTAGGAGCCTGCTTGCAGGCGATGCATGACGTGGCTGGACGGCGTGCGGGAAAAATCGCCTGCAAGCAGGCTCCTACAACCACAACCTGGCATTCGTCTCATCTTGAGCGGGACTTGGCATCCGGCCTGGCATCACGCCGCACGGAAATACTTCCGCCTGGCCAGACGCCAGGCGGTGACGAAAAAGGCGGTCAGAGGGATTGCGAACACCATGCCGAGAATCCCGCTGAGGGCGGTGCCCCAAAAGAAGATGGCCACGATGATCACGACCGGGTGCAGGCCGGTCCGGTCACCCATGATTTTCGGCGTCAGGAACCAGCCCTCGAGCGCCTGCACGATGATCTTCACGAGCAGAACCAGACCGACGAGCGCCCAGCCCCCTTCCGGTTGGAAGAACGCCAGCGGCAAAGCCACGGCCAGTCCGACGATTGTGCCGAGATACGGCACGATATTGAGCACGCCGAGCGCGAGACCGATGAAGAGCCCGAATTTGAGTCCGACCAGAGAGAAGCCGAGCGCCAGCAGCACTCCCATGATCAGCCCGATCAGTATCTGGCCCCGAAAGAACGAGACCACGATCCCGACGAATTCCTTCACCAGGAACACCACGTCAGCGCGCACATCGGGAGCAAGAAACGGCAGATGATCGGCGAGCCTGGAAGCCGGCTCGTTGCGGGAGAGCAGGAAAAAGAACAGGTAAATGGGAATGACCGCCGCTCCGGTGAAAAAGGAGAACACGACCAGCACACCCTCGCCGGCGGCGCGCAGCGAGGGCAGTGCCTGCGCCATCAAGCCCTGGAGGCCGGTGCCGATTGTATCCAGCGCATTCTGCACGGCAGGGTTGTCCGCATAGCGACGCACCAGCGCGATCCATGCCGGGTAGTGTTGCTGCACGTATGCGGCGATCTGCTGCCACAGCGATGGGAGATACGACCCGAAGTCGAAGACCTGCTGCACCAGCGGGGGCACCACCAGAACGACAAGGCCGGCGGCCGCGAGCAGGAACAACCCGTAGAGGACGACCACTGCGGCGAGCCGGCGCAAGTGGAGACGTTGTTCGAGGGCATCCACCGCGGGACGAAGGATGAGCGCGACGATTCCGGCGATCGCCAGCGGCCAGAGCACGCATGCGAACCGGGCGATCAGCCAGTCCAGTCCCCAAACCAGCAGCACGAACAGCGCAGCACTGGTCAGGAGCGCGAAAAGCGCGAGCGTGAAGCCCACCAGTTTGCGCTGGCCCTCAGTCAGTAGGCGGGAGTCGGGGACCATGTGTCGGGGCAATCTTTGCGGCTTCTGCGCGAGGCGCAACCTCGGAACGGATCCTGCCTCACACCAACATGCCTGCCCGCCGGCATAGCCAGCGGTTACTAGGAGCGTAGAGGACGAATTCCGACACGCTGCCAGCCGGTCAGATGCCGCAGGCAAGTGCTGAGACGGATTGCGCGGAACGCGCAATCCGGACGACGCTACAGCGCGGAGGGCGCCTGCTTCTGGCGATGGTGCGGATAGAGCCAGCGCGCGATCGCCGGCAGGAGCAGGAGGGCGCCGATCATGTTAACGAGGAACATGAACGTCAGCAGCAGACCCATGTCCGCCTGGAACTTGAGTTCGGAGAAGACCCACAGGCTGACGCCGATGGCGAGCGTCAGTCCCGTGAAGAGGATGGAACTGCCGGTCTCCTTGAAGGCGACGAACATGGCGTCCTCGAAATACCCGCCGTCATTGAGCGCCTTCTGCAGGCGCGCGAAGAGGTAGATGCCGTAGTCCACGCCGATGCCGACACCCAGCGCCACGACCGGCAGGGTCGAGGTCTTCAAGCCGATGTCGAGATAGACCATCAGGGCGTACCCGAGATAGCTCACCACCGCCAGCGGAAGAACGATGCAGAGCGTGGCGCGCAACGAGCGAAACGTGATCAGGCAGAGCGCGGTGACCGCGCCGAAGACCCAGAAAACAATCGGATACTGCGCCGCCTGCACCACCTCGTTGGTCGCGGCCATCACCCCGGCGGTGCCGCTGGCGAGGAGGAATCTCGCTTTCGGCGACGGATGCGCCGCGGCGAACGCCTTCACGGCCGCCGTGACCGCGCTCAGGGTCTCCGCCTTGTGATCGGTGAGGAAGATCATGACCGGCAGGACGCTTCCGTCGGCGTTCAGCAGACCGGTGGCGGTATCGATGGGGGTCACGGCCTGCGCCATCGCCTGCTGATTGCGCGGCAGAATGCGCCATTTGAGAGACCCCTCGTTCCACCCGGCGTTGACGATCTTCGCGACCGAGGAGAGGGAGATGACGTTCTGCACGACCGGCAAAGCGCGCATCTGCATCTCGAACTCGTCCATCAGGGACACAACGTCGTGATCGACACAGCCGTTGGGGACCGACTCAACGATCACCGACAGGATGTCCACGCCGATGCTGAATTTGGTTGTGATGATCCGGGTGTCCTGATTGTAGCGCGAATTCTGGCGCAACTCGGGCACGCCGGCGAACAGGTCGCCGATCTTGACCTGCAGGGATTTGTGCCATCCCCACAAGCCGAGGGAGAAACAGACGACGATGACGACCAGCGAGGGGCCGGGCTTCATCTCGGAGGCGATCCGCCCCCAGATCTTGTCAGTGCCGGCGCGCCGCGCCGCGATCCACTGTCCGTACGCAGGCGGCAGCCGCAGCGACGAGAGAATGATCGGGAGGAGGAACAGATTCGTGACAATGATCACGCAGACGCCGAGGCTCGCTGAAATCGCAAGCTCCCGGATGGTCTGGATCTTGATCTCGAGGATGGTCAGGAAACCGATCGTGTCGGCGATCAGCGCCACGCCACCGGGCACCAGCAGCTGCCGGAACGCGCTTTTGGCGGCATCCAGGCTGTTGTCGCAGCCGGAAAACACGGCGGAACGGAAGGCGCGCATCATCTGCACGCCGTGGCTGACGCCGATGGCGAAGATCAGGAATGGGACCAGGATTGACAGCGGATCGATGCCGTAGCCGAGCGCGGTGAGGAGGCCGAGTTGCCAGATGACCGCGATGAACGAGCAGAGCACCGGCGCCTCGGAGATCTTCCAGCGGCCGGCGTAGTACCAGACGAGCAGCGCCGTGACGATGATTGAGATTCCAAACAGGAGGAGCACGCCGCGCGCGCCGTCGCCGACTGCCCCCATCACTTTTGCAAACCCGATGATATGGACGCGCACCGCGCCGGCGCTTTCCTGTTCAACCCGCGTCCGGAGCGCCTCCAGTTCCCTGGCGACCCGCAGGTAGTCGAGCTTCTTACCCGTGGTTGGGTCCACCTCGAGGAGTTGCGCGCTGACAATGGCGCCGGTGAAATCGTTGGCCACCAGCTGGCCGATCTTGCCCGACTTGATGACATTCTGGCGGACGCGCGCGAGGCCGTCGGGGGTGGGTTGGAAGTCGGGCGGGATGACATTGCCGCCGGAAAAGCCGTCCTCGACGACCTCGGTGTAACGGACATTCGGGGTGAAGAGGGATTGCACCTGCGCCCGGTCAACACCGGGCAGGAAGAAAACGTCGTCAGTCGCCTCCTTGAGCAATTGAAAGAACTCGGGCGTGAAGATGTCCCCCTTCTGTGCCATGAGGGCGACAATCACGCGGTTGGCGCCGCCGAAATCGCTCTGGTACTTGGTGAAGGTGCGGATGTAGGGGTGATCGAGCGGAAGGCCTTTGTTGAAGCTCGCGTCGACGCGCAAATGCGCGGCGTACCAGGCCATGACGGCCGTGAGCACGCCGAATACGACGACCAAAAGCGCCCGGTGGCCAAAGATCCAGGTGGTGAACCGATCAAGGGTGGGTTTCATTTCAGGGAACCGGAAGGCGGGTGACACCCTCTTCACCAAAAGCCAGCGGAGTCCCGTCGGGAGCCTCGATCAACTGCGCCACCCCGGTGGTCAGACCCGGCGACCAGGACGTGAGGCTCCGACCCCCATCCCGACTCACGGCGAACGATCGCGCCTGGCCGGCAAGCACGATGACGCCGCTCCGGAGGCGAACGGCCGTGGCAAAAAGGACGCGCTGTTCAATGGGTACGAGCAGCCATGTGGCTCCGTCATCCTCCGACCGGTAGATGCGTCCGCGCAGCCCGTGCGCGAGAAGCTCCTGGGGACCGAGCGGGAGGATTCCATAGAACGAACCATCGTAGGACGTGCGGATGGCCGACCACGTCGTTCCCCGGTCCGTCGACCGGAGCAGGGTGCCCCGCTCGCCGGCGATATACAGCGTGCCTGAGGGTCCGGCGGAGATCCGGTTCAAAAAGCAGTCGTCCTCGATGATCCGGCGCGTGGTCCAGGTCCGCCCGCCGTCAACGGTCGAAAGGAACTGGCCGTAGGCGCCGACGACAAATCCGGTTTGGGCATCGAGAAAACAGACATCGAGAAACGATGCCTGCAGGTCCGGTCCCTGGTACTGTTTGCTCCACGTCAGTCCTCCGTCCTCCGAGTGGAGAATGATCGCATCGTGCCCAACGGCCCACCCGTGCTGCCCGTCCGCGAAATGGACGCCCGTGAGTGTGGCCGAGGTGGGTGTCGGCACAGCGATCCAGGTGCATCCGTTGTCTGTGGAACGGATGATGTGACCGCTTGCCCCGACCGCGATGACCGTCTGGCCAAACGTCTGGGCGTCGAGCAGAAGCGTGCGGGCGGCGACGAGGGTGGCCGGGGCGGCCGGGCAGTGGGCAACCGCCAGCGCGGCACCCAAGAGGCCAATCAACAGGCGGGTGACGCGGAATGGTGCTGATGCAGACCTCAACGGAAATCCCATCCTGCTCCATACGGGAAGAAATCCGCGATTGGGCGTGGCTGCGAGCGCCAGCGAGTGGCCGGCCGAGTTCAGTTCCACTCGCTGGCGCTCGTGGCCACAAGGCAGACGCTGTTCTCCTTGAGCCAAGCACGAAAAACGCGGTACTGCCGGCGCCGTGACGAGACTTGCAGCCGGGGTCGCCGACCATGGACCGGCCTCCGCGAGGCCGGCTACAACGCGGCGCTGTTTCCCAAGAGATTGCAGGCGTGCGCTTCGAGCAGAAAGGGACATCATGGGCCGCCGGTCGTCGGCAAGATAGGCGGCGCCAGGCGCGTAGTCTGGCGCCAGCCGGAAGCGTCTACCGGATGCCTTCCCGGCGGAGGGTGTCGGGATTATCGTAATCCGACAGGGTGCGCTTGAGCGAGAAGTTGTATGTCGGCCCCTCGTTCTGCAGCCCAAAGGCCAGATAGCGTCCGGCCAGCAGGTCCGTGTGGACTTCGAGCGTGCTCCAGAAAGTCGGGACTTCATAGTAGTTGATGCAATGCGCCTCAGAGACGCGCCAAAGCTGGCCGTGCGAGTCATACTGGTCAACAACGAGCGCCTGCCACGAGTCTTCGTCGATGTAGAACGTACGGCGCGGATAGATGTGACTGGTGCCCGGCTTCAGTTTGGCCTCGACCACCCAGACCCGATGGAGTTCATAGCGGGTGAGATCCTGGTTGATGTGGAGCGGCTTGAGGATTTCGGCGTATTTCACGTGGTCGGAGTGAAGCTTGTAGGAGTTGTAGGGCACGATCATCTCGCGCTTGCCGACGAGTTCCCACGTGTAGCGGTCGAGGGCGCCGTTGAACATGTCGAGCTGGTCGCTCGTCCGCATGCCGTCGGACGCGGTGCCGGGATTATCGTAGGCGATCTGGGGCGCGCGCCGCACCCGGCGCTGGCCGGGATTATAGACCCATGCATTGCGGGGTTCCTTCACCTGGTCGATGGTCTCACGGACGAGAAGAATCTGCCCGGCGAGCCGGGGGGGCCCCTTCACTTCCTGCTTAAAATAGAACACGGTGTTGCCCAGCTTCCCGGGGGTCATGCCCTCGAGGTAGTAGTTGAACAGGAACTCCTCGTCGAAATTGACGAGGGTATATGAACCGCCGCGGGTCGGGGCTGCCTGGGAGACCCACCGCTCGGCAATCACGCCACGGAAGCGAAGGAGATGGTTCCACATCACTTCCAAGCCGTTCTGGGGAATGGGAAATGGAATACAGCCGATTGCACCCTCCACGACCGCGCCATCATGGGCGAGATTGGCTTGTGTGGCGCTTGCCTTCGTGGCTTCGTAGACGCGCTCCGGCGCGGAAGCGCTGCGGCGCGTCGGATAGACCGGCAGCTTGTAGTCTGCGTACGCCTGCAACAGCGCGACCGAACCAGCGGTGAGTTTGTCCCGGTATTGACCGAGGTTGTCGTGCGTGACCACGTAGAGCGGCTGGTCGGCCGCAAACGGATCCGGGTGATGCATGCCGACGACGTAGCCCGCAGGCGGCTGGGTGATGCCGCCGGTCCACGCGGGGATCGTGCCGGCGGAATTGGCGGCGCGCTCGGCGCCGAGCGGAGTCAGGTCCTGACCGAGCCGTGCGGCCTGATCGGCGGTCACGGCGGCAAACGAAGCGGACGCGCAGGCCAAAAGGGTTGCGAAAGCAAGTGGTGAGAGGCGCATGGAAAAGAGATGGTCGAAGTTGAGTAGCATGATGTCTTGGAGGTGCCGGCGCGTGTTCAGAACGAGTACTTCATCGTCGCGGACACGAAATCGCGGTCCGAAATGAGGTTGGCGGAGCGCCCCCCGAAATAGTTGACGTAGCGCAATTCCAGAGCCCACTGGTTCTGGAAGATGAAATCTCCGCCAATGGTCAGTGTCTTCCGGTCATGCACGAAATTGCCCAAGGGAAGCGGAGTGTTCCCGTTGACGTCGTGCGCGAAGCCCAACGACGGGGAGAAGTTGATCCCGGCGAACAGATTGTTGTAGTCGAGCTTTCCAACCACCTGATAGCCCCAGGAGAATTTGTCTGGGAACATGCTGCCCGGGGTGGCGGGAAATGCCCCGTTGCCGGTGTTGATCATCTCGGCGGGATTGCCGGCGGTGTCGGTGCCGTAGCCGTCGAAACGGAGTGTCCCCTTTGAGGGCAGATCCGGCACCAGGGTGGCGCCAACCTCGCCCACGACGGTGAGTTGACTGGCGCCGAGCATCGGGCCGAACACTTTTGTTGCGGTGGACTGAGCCTGCCAGACATCGAGGGAACGGTAGCCACGGACATAGGTGTTGAACTGTCTTGCGTAGTTGCCGATCTGGTTGTTGCTGCCGAAGACCGACCCGCCAGGCGTGTCCAGGGCCGAAAGGGTGGCAAAGAGCAGTTCCACGTCGTCGACCTGGAGGGGCACGTGGTATTTGTAGGAAACCTCGCCTTGCAGGGAGATCCCGGTGGTGCCGATGTCGGTGTTGAAGCTTGCCCCGAACATGTTGATGTCTCTCGGATACTCGACGAAGTAACGGCCGGTGGCGGCGGCGCTCAGCAATCCGACTTTCTTGGCGCCTCCGACGATGGCGACGGCATACGGATAGAATGGCTGCAGACTGGGCGGCAGGGCGGAGCCAGGCACGTTCGTGAATGCGGCGCCCAGCAAGGTCCCCAAGGCCGCGGGCACGCCTGCAGCCGGATAACCGGCGCTGATCATCGCGGGCGCAAGCTGGGTCGCTGCGAGGTTTGAGGCATAGCCCTGCACGAAGGCTGGGCTGATCGGAACGGTTGGGGTGACGGCGCTGATCACCGGCAGGCGGCTGCTGTAGTTGAGATAGAACAGCCCGAACTCGGTGTGGTTCAGGTTGGTCGCCAGATAGTGCATTGCCATGCCCCACTGTCCGTAGTTGGGCGCCTCGTGGTCCTTGCCCCGCGGGATGGCGCCCAGGGTTCCGTTGTCCGGAAGCGCACCGAAGCCGAGGAAAACCTGGCTGCCGCCCCGGCTTGCAAAGTCGTTCGTGCTGAAATAGGTGCCGTTCGGATCGATCTCCGTGCGGCGGAATTCGAGCAGGGTGACCGCCTCGATCGAGAGCTTGTCGGTGATGGCCAGGGAGGCGTCGACGGCGTAGACGGGCAGCAGGGCTTCGCGCAGCTCGGCGCCGGGTGAGCGAAGGCGGGCCACGTCGACCGGATTGATGACGTTGATGCCATTGGGAATGAAGGTGCTCTCACCCCAGCTGATGACCTGCCGGCCTGCCCGCAACGTCAGCGGCATCGAGCCGATCGCGAACTTCCCGGTCAGGTAATTGTCCAGCATCACCGCATTGGCGCCGACCCGCTCCTTGGCGAGGTGGCTGAGCGGTGTGTGCGGGCGAACCGTGTCCTCGTTCTTCGGGTCGTAGAAATAATAGCCGCGCACGAATGCATCGAAATTACCCCACTTGAGCTCCAGATCATGCGTGACTTTGAACATCTCCGATTCGATGCCGCGCCCGTAATTGAGGTCGCCGTTGTCATCGTTGACGGAATACGCGCGGCCCGGGGTCCCATTGAACGTGTTCGTAATCCCGTAGAGTTCGGGATCGGGGTTCTGCAGCCGTGAGAGAACGCCCACAGAGATGGTCGTGTCGAAATTGCCGTTGACGTCACCCAGCGCAAAAACAAAGGCGTGAACGTTGGCCGCTCCTGAAAGAAACAGGGCTGCGGCGACGGACAATACGGCTCCGTTCCTTCGCAGAGACGACGTGAAAAGGGCGGGGAGGGATTTCATGGTTGGGGGTGGAGACGACAAAAACCTCCGCGCAGGGAGGTCAAGGGTTTGGAGTTCACTTGGTTGGCCCGGGGCAGGGGTAGAGCTCAAACTGTGCGATAAAGCGGACTTTCCACAGTGACGGCAAGAATTAAAACAGATTCCCGCTTTGACGCGCCGGCCAAAATCGTGAGGTGATGAAGCCATGGACGCGGCCTCGCAGATTCACATCAAGGGTGCGCGGGAACACAACCTGAAGAACATCGAGCTCCGCCTGCCGCGCGGGAAGCTCGTGGTGGTCACGGGCCCGAGCGGATCAGGGAAATCGTCGCTGGTCTTCGACACCCTGTACGCCGAGGGATACCGCAAATACATGGAGAGCCTCTCCACGGAGGCGCGGCAGGTCCTGGAACAGCTGCGGCGGCCCGACGTCGATTTCATCCACGGGCTTTCACCGGTCCTTGCCATCGAGCAGCGCACCGGCGGCGGTTCGCCGCGCACGACCGTTGCGACGGTCACGGAGCTGGCAGATTATGCCCGCCTCCTTTGGGCGCTGCAGGGAGTGCAGTTCTGTCCGAAGGACGGGGGCCGGATCGAACCGCATTCGCTGGACGACTGTGTCGGGCGGGTGTTGCGCGAAGCGGGCGGGGAGCGTGTGGTGCTCCTCGCGCCGTGGATGCGGGCCAAACCCGCCGTGCTGCGCGACGAATTGGCGGGCTTGCAGCAGCGCGGCTTTCAACGGATCAGAGTGGCAGGGGAAATCAAGGCGCTCGACGACCCGAATCTGCTGCCGCCAGGGGCGCGGGAGCTGGCGGTTGACCTGGTGATCGACCGTCTCGTGGCCGCGCCGGAGCAGCGCAGCCGGCTCGCCGATTCGCTTGAACTGGCATTCCGCGAAGGACAGGACCGCGCCGTTGTGCTCGCGCAGAGATCTCCGGATGCACCGTGGCGGGAGATCCCGCTCAGCCAGAGCCTGAGCTGTGTCGTGTGCGGCGCCGTCTATGACCGGCTCACTCCGCGGCATTTCTCCTTCAACCATCAGGAGGGCGCGTGCGCCGCCTGCGGGGGACTGGGGCGCCGGATGACATTCAGCGCCGATCTCGTCGTGCCCGATCCCGGGAAATCGGTGCGGGAAGGCGCGCTCAAACCATGGCGGATCGGCGGGAAGAACCTGATCATCAAACACAATGCCATTCTCAAGCAACTGGCGACACAGCTGCCGTTCGACCCGGAGGCGCCCTGGCGGGAACTGCCGGAAGAGGTTCGCCACACGCTGTTGCACGGGGCGGGGGAGCGGCTCTTCAGCTTCCGCCTGCGCCGGATGAGGCAGCCGAAACTCATGCCGTTTGCCGGTGTCCTCGCGCTGTTGGACCAAAGCTGGCGGGAAACCCGCAGCGACGGATTCCGCGCCCGCCTGACCGCCTATCAGGAGAGCTCCGAGTGCCCCGCCTGCCATGGTGCCCGGCTGAATCCGAGGGCAGCGGCGGTGAAGCTCGCCGCCGGGGGCGCAAGTGGCATGGGCATCTTGCCCATGTCCGATGGCTTGGCACAAACCGCAAGTGGCATGGGCGACCTGCCCGCCGTAGCTTCCGGCGAAGGCTGGATCTTGCCCATGCCTAAAGACCATGGGCAGGATGCCCGTGCCACACCGGACATCCTGATGCCGCCTACAGCCGGCCAGGGCGCCAGCGGCGGTGTCGGGATCACGGACTTCTTCGCAATGGATGTGGCTGCGGCGCACGCGTATGCGCTCGACCTCCAACGGGGGATGGCGGGAGTCGAGGCGGTCCGGGACGTGGTGGCGGGGATCGAGCAGCGGCTGCATTTCCTGCTCGAAACCGGCCTTGGGTACCTGACGCTCGACCGGGAATATGCCACCCTGAGCGGTGGCGAAGCGCAGCGGGTGCGGCTCGCAACGCAGCTCGGCATGGGCCTGATCGGCGTCATCTATGTGCTCGACGAGCCCAGCATCGGCCTGCATCCGCACGACAACCGGCGGCTGATCGAGACGCTGTGCGAATTGCGCGATCGCGGGAACACCGTGATCGTGGTCGAGCACGACGAGGAGACGATGCGTGCGGCCGACGAACTCGTGGAACTGGGCCCCGGTGCCGGCACCGAGGGCGGCAACGTGCTTTTCCAAGGCACACCCGGGGCATGTGCGCTGCAATCGGCCGCGGTCTCGCGCACGGGGCCGTATCTTGCGCACACGATGTCCGTGATGAAGGACGCAAGACTCCGTGTGCCGGACGGGCGCTGGCTCAAGCTCCTCGGCGCCCGCGAGCACAATCTGTGCGACATTGATGCTGCGTTCCCCGTTGGATTATTGACGTGCGTGACCGGCGTCTCCGGTTCGGGGAAGAGCACGCTGGTGAACGACATCCTCGGGGCCGCGGCCGCGCGGAAGCTCAACGGCGCAAAGATCCTGCCCGGCCGGCACCGTGGACTCGAAGGTTTGGAGTATTTCGAGAAAACCGTTCGGGTGGACCAGGAGCCCATCGGGCGCAGTCCGCGCTCGAATCCCGCCACCTATACGAAGCTCCTCGATTTATTGCGCGATCTGTTTGCCAAGTGCCCGCTCGCCCGGGTGCGCGGCTATCGCGCCAGCCGTTTCAGTTTCAACATCCGCGGCGGCCGCTGCGAACGCTGTCAGGGCGACGGCCAGACCCGCCTCGACATGCAATTCCTGGCGGATGCCTACGTCGAATGCCCGAGCTGCGGAGGGCGCCGGTTCAACCGGGAAACGCTTGAAGTGCGTTTTCATGGGCGAAACATCGCCGATGTGCTCGACCTGACGGTGCGCGAGGCCATGGAGCTTTTCCGGCACATTCCGCGCATCCTGGAGAAACTGGAGACGCTCGATGCGGTCGGGCTGGGCTATCTGCGCCTCGGGCAGTCGGCGGTGACCCTTTCCGGAGGCGAAGCCCAGCGTTTGAAACTCTCGCTCGAATTGAGCCGGCGGCAGCAGGGGCAGACGCTCTACATTCTCGACGAGCCCACAACCGGCCTGCACTGGATCGACATCCAGCGGCTGATGGATCTGCTGTTCAAGCTGCGGGACGCCGGAAACACGATTGTCGTCATCGAGCACAACCGCGACGTGATCCGCCTGGCCGACTGGATCATCGACCTCGGTCCGGGCGGCGGGCAGTCCGGAGGCGAGATTGTCTACGCCGGCCCGCTTGCCGGGATCGGGACGGAGCCCCGCTCGCTCACCGGCCAGGCGCTGGCCGGATGACCGTGGCACGGGCGACCTGCCCGTGGGTTTGGGCTGCGCCATGGGCGACCTGCCCATGGAGGCTGAGCCGGACTCAACCAGATGAGCCGCGATCTCCCTCGTGACGGCCGACACTGTTTGGTATGTAGGGCCGGCGCTCGTCGCCGGGCCGATCTTCAGTTGGAGGACGGTCCGCCGACGAGCGGCGACCCTACATTCAACTGCACGATTCCGGCTGAGCGTGGCCCGGCGTACCCCTGCCGGTGGATTCAAGCGGAGTGAAGGTGACGGTAGCACCCGAGTCGACCCGCCAGTAACGGATGAGTCTGCGCATTTTAGGGTTGTCTGACGTGACGCGAAATCTCCAGATCCCTCCTTCCGAACGCCCGCCAACCGTCGCGCCAATTGAACCAACCCATGAGCTGCTCCCAACATATCCGGTATTTCCTTGCGTCTGCCTGCCTGATCTCCGTTGCCTCCGGGATGTACGCCGCCACCGCGTGGCGGAGCGTCGCGATTCATGGGGGCGGTTTCGTCTCCGGCATTCTGTTCCATCCCGCCGTTTCGGGTCTCCTCTATGCGCGCACCGATGTTGGCGGGGCCTATCGCTGGGATGATGCGAACCACCAGTGGATCCCGCTCAATGACGACATCGGGGGTCTCAACAACGATTTCATGCGGCTCGGCGTGCTCAGCTTCGCGGTCGATCCGAACGATGCGGGCCGGCTGTACCTTGCCTGCGGCCAGTACACGTGGGCCGACAGCTGGAACCCGACCGGTATCATTCTCAGTTCCAGCGACCGCGGCGCCACATGGGCCCGGACGACCCTCACGGTCAAACTCGGAGGCAACATGGACGGCCGGAATACCGGCGAGCGCCTGCAGGTCGATCCCAACAACGGGAGCGTGCTGTTCCTTGGCACGAATCAGGACGGTCTCTGGAAGAGCACGGATCACGGCGCCACCTGGAACCAGGTCACAACCTTCCCGGCGCCGAGCTGCACTCTCGTACTCTTCGACAAGACGGTTGTGTCCGCCAGCAACGTCACGCAGACGATCTACGTTGGCGTCAACAGCACGACGGCCACGAGCCTCTATCGCTCGGCAGATGGTGGGGCGACGTGGAATGCCGTGCCCGGCCAGCCGGCCGGTCTCATGCCGCATCACGCGGACATCGGTTATGCCTCTGGCGGAGGCAGAACGCTTTACGTCGCCTACAGCAACGCCCTGGGGCCCAACGGCACGAGCGCCGGCGCGGTGTGGAAAATGGATGTGTCCAGCGGCGGCTGGACGAACATCACTCCTGCCTCCGGATACTGGGGTTACGGCGGCGTCAGCGTCGCCGCGTCCGATCCCCGCACCTTGGTGGCAAGCACCATCGACCGATGGAGTCTGGAGGATGAGATCTATCGTTCCACGGACGGTGGGACCACATGGAGAGGCATCCTCCAGAGTGGAACGCTCGACACCTCCTCCGCGCCATGGGCCGCGGCCGGCACGCCGCACTGGACGGGTGACGTGAAGATCGACCCGTTCAACTCCGCCCGCGCGCTGTTTGTCACCGGCTACGGGCTGTTTGCGAGCGACAACACTGCGGCCGGCGCGCCCGTTTGGGAATTCCGCGATTCCGGGCTCGAAGAGACCGTGCCAAGCATGTTTGTGAGCCCGCCCTCGGGGCCGCCCCTGGTGAGCGTGGTGGCGGACGTGGATGGATTCCGTCACAACAATGTCGACGTGGCGCCAGCAACGCGGCATGTGCCGTCCAGGGGCAGCAACAGCAGCATCGATTTCGCGGGTGCAAATCCGGCGGTGATGGCGCGCACGTTCGACTACGCCGAGTACGGCGCCTGGTCGGCGGACGGCGGCGCCACATGGACGGTGTTTCACAATGTACCGGCGCTCACGGGAAATCCGGCGAAGATCGCAGTTTCCGCCGATGGCGGACGCTTCGTCTGGGCGCAATCGGGCTCAGCGACCAGCTACTCTGGGGATCACGGAACGACCTGGGCGGCGAGCAGCGGCGCGCCTGCCGGCTTCGCTCCCGTCTCCGACCGCGTCAACAGTGGCAAATTCTTCGTATACGACTCCGGCGCTGGACGTGTCTACGTGAGCACCGACGGGGGCGGCACATTCGCCGCTGCCGCCAGCGTTCCGACTGGCGCTGCTCCGATGCGCGCCGTGCCGGGACTCGAAGGCAACCTCTGGCTGCCGTGTTGGGGCAGCGGATTGTGGAGGTCGATCGATTCTGGCGCCTCGTTTGCCGCTGTCTCGAGCGTGCAGGAGGCGTACGCCGTTGGCTTCGGCATGCCGGCGGCCGGCCAGACTCATCCCGCGGTCTTCATTTGGGGCAAGGTAGCCAACGTGGTGGGCTTTTTCCTTTCTGACGATGGGGGCACGACCTGGTCGCGGATCAATGACGACCAGCACCAATTCGGCTACATCAATTGGATTGGAGGCGATCCGAAGGTTTTCGGCCGCGTGTACCTCTCAACGAGCGGCCGCGGCATCATCTACGGGGATGTTGTTCCCGTCGCGCCCACTATCACGAGGCAGCCGTCAAGTCAGACGGCACAAGCGGGTCAGGCGGCGAGTTTCACGGTGTTGGCCAACGGCTTTCCAGCGCCCATTTTCCAATGGCAATCCTCGGTAAACGGCGGGGGCACGTGGAACAACCTGACGAACACGGCGCCGTACAGCGGCACGGCGACCGGGACGCTGACGATCACCGGCGTCACGATGGCGATGAATGGCTATCGGTACCGCTGCGTGGCGAGCAACGGTGTTAGTCCGGATGCCACCAGCAACGCCGCCACGCTGACGGTGAACAAGGCGGCCGCCACCGTGACCTTGGGCGGGTTGAGCGCGACCTACGACGGTGCCGCCCACCGGGCCACGGCAACAACCACGCCTTCCGGGCTATCGGTGGCGCTTACCTACAACGGCAGTGCAGCGGCTCCGGTCAATGCGGGCAGCTACACGGTCGTGGGCACGATCAGCGACGCGAACTACCAGGGCAGCGCCAGCGGCACGCTGGTGATCGCGAAGGCGGTTCCAGTGATCAGCTGGCCGGCGCCGGCAGCGATCACCTATGGAACGCCTTTGTCGGGAGCCCAGCTCAACGCCACGGCCAGCGTGCTGGGCGCCTTTGTCTATTCGCCGGCGGCGGGGACTGTATTGACCGCAAACATCCGGACCTTGAGCGTGAAGTTCACGCCGACCGACACGACGGATTACACGACCGCGGCAGCGACACAGAAGCTCACGGTGAACAAGGCGGTTCCGGTGATCACCTGGCCGGCTCCGACGGCGATCACCTATCCGACGCCATTGTCGGGAGCGCAGCTCAATGCCACGGCCAACGTCCCGGGCACCTTTGTCTATTCTCCGGCGGCGGGAAAGGTGCTGGCGGCGGGCACGCAGACCTTGAGCGTGAAGTTCACGCCGACGGACACGACGGATTACGCCACCGTAACCCCGACGCAGAAACTGACGGTCAACAAGGCGGCCTCGGTGATCACCTGGCCGGCTCCGGCGGCGATCACCTATCCGACTCCGTTGTCGGGGGCGCAGCTCAA
>Ga0182027_10005321_pt1 | contig 19608 bp, 1 predicted proteins | sample 712E1DmetaG_FD_121300 | JGI IMG/M metagenome (GOLD analysis project Ga0182027, IMG submission 121300) | Permafrost microbial communities from Stordalen Mire, Sweden - 712E1D metaG (Illumina Assembly) | ecosystem: Environmental > Terrestrial > Soil > Wetlands > Permafrost | place: Sweden...
GCCACCGAAGCTCGCGAATCCGGTGCCGTCATCGACGCCGCGCTCCTCGAAAAAGTCATCGCAGAAGGCGGCAGGCTGCCGCTCTCGACCGTGCTCAGGTGTCGAATTCGTTACTTCACCGATGGCGCAGTGCTCGGCAGCAAGGCCTTTGTCGAAACGCATCTCCGCGCCTACCGCGCCGTTACTGGTCGCCGCGAGCGCACCGCCGTCCGCCCGATCCCGCCGGTGGCCGACTGGGGCTCGCCTCTGACCACCCTGCGCGCCCTCCGCAAACACGCCTTCGGCTGAACACCACACGGCCCATCTCGCCGGATCGAACCTTTCAGGCCATAAAAAGGGTAGCGATGGAAGTCCATCGGGTCATGGGTTGACTATTGACAGAACGCTCTCGGTCTCACTCCGCAACGCGCCCGCCTCCGGCGGGCAAGCCCTGCGGCACACGTCGGGGCCAGTCGGACGGGGCCATAGGAGCGACCGGGCTAGCGATCAAAGCACTCAATTCCAGCTGAGGTTTTTGCCACCCCTCGGGTGTTGTTTTCTTGCTTTGCGACGGCCTTCTGCGGAGAAAGAGCGCGCTCCACCGGGAGCAGCTTCAGGAAGTTCGTGCTGCTGACCGATCGACGACTGACCGATCGACTACCCTCCGACGACAGTTTTTTCGATAATCCCCCTCTCATGCCTTTCAGCCTCGGCTTCCTCAGCCGCGCGGACTTCGCGTGGCTGTCTCCGTTAGTCCTGATCGCGGTTTTCGCTCTGAGCGCCGCCGGCGCCTTCGCGCAGGCGCCAGGCAACGACTCGTTCGCTGCTCGCACCGCGCTTAGCGGCACGTCGATTACGGTTAATGGCACAAACGTTGCCGCCACCGCCGAGTCCGGCGAACCGGCTCACGCTGACCAAACTGCCTCCAAATCGGTCTGGTGGTCATGGACGGCGCCACAATCCGGGCGCGTCAACCTCGACACCTTTGGCAGCGCTTTCGACACGGTGCTGGCCGTCTACACCGGAACCTCGCTCGGCAGCTTGAAGGCGATTGCCTTCAACGATGAGTCGAGCGCGGAAGATACCAGCGAGGTATCGTTCGTCGTCGTTGGTGGAGTGAGCTACGCCATCGCCGTGGACGGTTATGATGGTGCGAGCGGCGCGGTGACGCTGCATTTGGACTTCAAGCCGACGAGCGATCTGTATTTTGCCGACTTCGAGTCGTGGGGTTCTGGGACGAACTTTCTCGCGGGACATGAGGGGTGGCTGACCACGAGCGCGACGATCGGAACGAGCGGGGTGATGGCGAATGCGACGACGAACGCGCACACCGCGTGGCTGGGATACGGAGCGACGCAGGAATCAAGTGTCTCGGTCTGGCGGCCGATCGGCTACGACCCGCTCGCCGGCAACACGTCCGTGGTCAATTTTAGCGTCGACCTCACTCTGTTCGATTCAACCAACGGTCAGCGAGACAGCTTTTGGTTCACCCTCTACAACCTCCAAGGCCAGCCCCTCGGTTCGATCGTGTTCGATAACGCCAGCGGGTGCATCTTCCGGTATAACGAACAATCGTACTACAACGTTGGCACATTCACCCGTGGTGCAGCCTACACGCTGGCGGTGACGATGGATTTTTTCAACAACGTGTGGTCGGCGTCGCTAAGCGGCGGATATCTGTTTTCCGGCGAAACGATCAACTTCCTAGGGCGCGCCCGCAGCCTCGGTGATCTGGCCATTTCGTGGGTAATCACGACACCCGGGTCGCCGGGCAACAACTACCTCCTGTTCGACAACTATCGGGTGAGCGTTCCGTCACTGCCGGTCGCACCAAATATCACCACGCAACCGATGGACCAGACAGTGATTATCGGTGAAATGGCGATTTTCACAGTGACGGCTGCAGGCGCGCCAGAGCCTCAATACCGATGGTGGGCTTCAAGTGACGGTGGTGCCACGTGGAATGTCGTAGCCAACGCGCTTCCCTACAGCTACCCAGCGGATGCTACGCTATACGTGTATAGTTGCACGGAGACGATGAGCGGGTTGGTGTTTCGATGCGTCGCAAGTAATTCGGTCGGTCCTGACGCCGTTTCCAATTCGGTGCGGCTCACAGTAATTCCACGTCCGCCCCCGACCATAACCACGCAACCTACGAGTCAAACCGTGTACGCGGGAGATGCCGCGGTTTTTTCGACCGCGGCCAATAGGGATGGGTTACCGGCCTTCAATTGGCAGGTTTCCATCGATGGCGGAGCGACCTGGAGCTACACCGCTCTGGAATCCAATACGTATGCAAGCGAGGGTTTCATATTGAAAATTCGCCAGGCAACCATGGCGATGAATATGTATCGATTCCGATGCGTGGTGAGTAACGGTGTGCTTCCCGATACCATCTCTGACGTTGTCACGCTTACGGTGGTTCCACCGCCCGGAGTGGTGGCGGTCGCGGCCGGGCGTGCGCACAGCCTGTTTGTGCGGGCTGACGGGACGTTTTGGGCGACCGGCGACAACACAGCTGGACAACTGGGGGACGGCGCTACGGTTACACGGACCTCCCCCGTGAAGGTAACCACAAACGTCGCAGCCTGCGCCGCGGGCGATTCCCACAGCCTGTTTCTCAAGACTGACGGCAGCCTCTGGGGTATGGGTCTGAACGCGAGTGGGCAACTGGGCGATGGCACGGCGGCCCAGCGACCAGCCCCGGTCCAGATCAGCGCCGGCGTAGTCGCCATCGCGGCCGGGTCAAATCATAGCCTGTTTCTGAAATCCGACGGTTCCCTTTGGGCAGCGGGACAAAATGATCATGGTCAGCTGGGCGACGGGACTACGGTCAACCGCCGCACGCCAGTGCAGGTCGCAACCGATGTGGTCGCACTCGCCGGGGGAGGTTTCCACAGTCTTTTTATTCGAGCAGATCGGTCGCTTTGGGCGATGGGATTGAATACGGACGGCCAGTTGGGCGACGGCACGACAGTTGATCGGAACAACCCGGTATGTGTGGCGACGGACGTGCAGTCGGTAGCGGCAGGGGCTAATCACAGTGTGTTCGTCAAAAACGATGGAACGCTTTGGGCGATGGGGCGAAATGACGTCGGTCAACTCGGCGATGCGACCACGGTCAACCGATCGGCGCCCGTCCAAGTGGCCACCGGGGTCAAGGCAGTTTGGGCCGGAGGTGGGGATACTCTTTTCATATCGCTTGGTGGCGTCTTGCGATCAATCGGATCGAACTCCGATGGCCAATTGGGTATTGGCTCGGGGACGAGTTTCTGCAGTTCACCTAATCGGGTTGCTAACAACGTGGCCATCGCGGCGGCTGGTGGGCGGCATAACTTATTTGTCAAAAACGACGGCAGCTTGAGTGCGATGGGCGACAATCGGATGGGGCAACAAGGAAACGCCTATTACTCCACGGAGAATTGTCCGGCGCAGGTAGTGTTGGGAACAGTGTCTGCCCCCTCTGCTCCGGCCAGCATCACCGCCGGCGACAGAGGCGCCATGGGAGTGCGGCTGGCCTGGTCGCCGGTGACGCGGGCCATGTGGTACGAGGTCTGGCGTAGCACGGACAACGCGTCTTCCGGGGCTGTGCTGATTGCGAACAACGTACCATTGTCGCTATTCTATGATTCGAGCGTCATCGCCAGCACGACCTATTACTATTGGGTGAAAGCCGCAAACCCTGGCGGGACGAGCGGATTCAGTCCCGGTGGTGTCGGCATTTCTGCGGTCGCGGTGGGGCCGATCATCGTTACTTCCCTGACTCCCCAAACCTTCGATGCCGGTACCAATGTCTGCCTGTCGGCGGCTGCGGCGAGCAATGTTTCTGCGAGCTATCAATGGCGAAAGTCGGGCGCTGCGATCGCCGGCGCCACCAACGCGACGCTGGTGTTCGATCATGTCCAGCCCGGCGACGCAGGAACCTATGATGTTGTTGTGACGAACTCGGTCGGTTCGGCGACCAGTGGCGCGATCACGCTGGTCGTCCGGGATGTGGCCCGATTCGTGACGCCCTTGTTGAGCCGGACGGCGACCGTCGGGCAATCCGTGAGCATCACGGCGACTGTGGCTGGCGCCGCTCCGTTGACCTACCAGTGGAAACACAACGGGCAGGCAATCGCTGGGGCTACGACTGCGATGCTGACGATGGCGAACGTATCGTTGGCTGACGGCGGCTGGTACGAAGTGACGGTCACCAATTCTCTAGTCTCCGCGTGGTCGGTCTTCTCGCTCCAAGTCGCGCCCATCCATGGTGGAGTCGTCGCGTGGGGCTCGAACGGAATCGGGGAGACCACGGTCCCAGGCACGGGAAGTGATGTTGTCGCAATTGCGGCAGGTTCATATTTCAGCATGGCCCTAAAGGCCGCCGGGACTGTCGTGGAATGGGGAAATATTTCGGATGAACAGAAACCAATTCCCGTCGGGCTTAGCGACGTTGTGGCGATTGCGGCGGGCGGTTCGCATCGGCTTGCCTTACGGGCGAACGGAACAGTGGTGGCTTGGGGCTTGAACACCGACGGGCAGGCGGACGTCCCTCCGGGATTGACCAACGTGGTGGCGGTAGCTGCCGGGAACGGGCACAGCTTGGCGCTGCAATCGGATGGGACGGTTGTTGCGTGGGGAAATGATTATTACGGGCAATGCAATGTCCCGGGTGGTTTGGGACACATCACGGCAATCTCGGCTCGGGGCAACTACTCTCTGGCGTTGAAGGCAGATGGCACAGTCGTGGCATGGGGAGGCAACTCTTACCAGCAGAGCAGCGTGCCTGCAGGCTTGAGTGGTGTGAAGAGCGTGGTTGCCGGCGGAATGCTTGCCGCCGCTTTGAAAGCGGATGGATCGGTGGTCGCTTGGGGCACCGGTGCTCCAAATGCGTTGAACGGTTTGACCAACATTGCCGGAATTGCCGCGGGTTTTGGTCACGAGCTTTGCCTGAAAACAGACGGCACAGTGATCGGCGCAGGCGATTCTTCCTACGGGCAATCGATCATTCCAACGGGGTTGACCAATGTAGCGGCTGTGGCTGCAGGTGACTATCATAACCTCGCGTTGCTCCAAGTCATGATCCCGCCATCAATTAGTATTCAGCCGATAAGCCACGCTTCCCAATCCGATGATGGCACCAACTTTACGCTTCAGTCAACTGGGGCGGGGCTCAGTTATCAGTGGCAACGCCTCGCCGTCGGAAGTTCAACGTGGGTGAACCTCGGCGAGACCGAGATCTATTCCGACGTCACGACGGTGATGCTAGTTGTGGCCAACACCAATTACGCCATGGCCGGCGATCAGTTCCGGTGTGTGGTCACCAATGCCATCGGCAGCGTGATCTCTGGTGCGGCGACCCTCGCGGTGCATCCTCCCTCGCCGGTCGATTACGACCACTGGACATGGCGTAATCCATTGCCGCAAGGGCTGACTCTCAACGGCGTGGCTTGGAGCGGGAGCCTGTTTGTGGCTGTGGGCAACTATGGCACGATCCTGACTAGTGTGGATGGAACGGCATGGACGCTTCGGACTTCTGGGACGACAAACGACCTCTTTGGCGCAACCTGGGGTGGTGGGCAGTTCGTGGCGGTCGGTCGTTCGGGAACGATCCTGACGAGCTCCGATGGATTGATATGGGCGGCCCGGACGTCGGGTACTTTCAACCTCCTCAAATGCGTGACGTGGGGCGGCAACCAATTCGTGGCGGTCGGCGATTCCGGCGCAATCGTGACCAGCTCAGACGGAGTGCTCTGGACAAGCCGGATTTCGAGCGCGGTGTATGGGCTTCAGGGCATAGCATGGAGTGGGAGCCGATTTGTGGCGATTGGTAACAATGCTATGATCCTGTCCAGCATGGACGGAGTTGTGTGGGCGGCGCAAAGTGCGGACATTGGCGGGCTGCAGTTACTGGGAGTGACGTGGAGCGGGAGCCAGTTCTTGGGGATAGGCGCATCGGGAACGGTCGTGAGGAGTGGCGATGGAGTAACATGGCGGAGCGGAAGTTTAGGTTTAGGTGTTATTAGCAGTTTCCCACTCGCTGTTACGTGGGGCGGCGGCCAATTCGTGGGGGTCGGCGATTCGGGGACGATACGGACGAGCGCCGATGGGGTGACTTGGATAGATCGGGCTTCGGGCACGGCGAACACGCTTCGCGTCGTAATGTGGAACGGAAGTCAATTTGTAGCTGTAGGCGACAATGGCACGATCATAACGAGCGCTGACGGCGTGACGTGGGCAAGCCGAACCTTCGGAACGAGCCGAATGCTATATGGCATGACGCGAAGCGGGAACCAGTTCGTGGCGGTCGGCGATTCCGGCGCAATCGTGACCAGCGCGGACGGAGTAACATGGACAACTCAGACTTCTGGCACGACCGACTACCTCTTAGGTGTGACCTGGGGCGGTGGGCAGTTCGTGGCGGTCGGCGGTTCTGGCGTGATCGTGACAAGCTGGGACGGTATAACGTGGGCAAGCCAAAATTCAGGCACGACCAACATGCTTTATGGCGTGAATTGGTGTGGAAATTATTACGTGGCAGTAGGTGATTCTGGTACGCTGCTGACAAGCGCCGATGGGATGACGTGGGCAGCCCGGGTGACCAATGTTCAAGATTCCATCCGAGGAGTTGTCCGGGGAGGAAGTCAATTTGTGGCGGTCGGTGGCTCGGGAACGATCCTGACGAGCGCGGACGGCATAACATGGGCGAGCCGGAATTCGGGCACAACCAATTGGCTCTTTCGCGTGGCCTGGGGTGCAGGCAAGTTCGTCGCGGTTGGCGCGGGAACGATCCTGACGAGCACGGACGGCATGACCTGGACGAGCCGACCTTCAGGAACAAATTACCCGCTCTATGGCGTGACATGGACCGGCAGCGAGTTTGTCGCTGTGGATGGGTCGGGTTTAATTCTCACTAGCGTCGACGGGATAGCTTGGATAAGTCGGGCTTCTGGCATAGCAAGTTGGCTCACCGGCGTGATCTGGGGTGGAGATCAGGTACTGGCATTCGGAAATAAAGGCACGATCATCGCGGCCCGCGTGGTCAACTTTGCTCCGACTATCGCGACGCAGCCGGTGAGTCAGACCGTGATTCAGGGACAGAGCATAACTATCCCGGTGTTGGCGAGCGGCACGCCGCCCTTTACCTACCAATGGTACAAGAATACGGTGGCGATCCCGGGGGCGACGAACGCTACGCTCACGATCGACAACGGGCAGATCTCCGATGGCGGCAATTATACCGTTACGGTCACCAATAATCAGGGTACGACCGCCTCGGGCGTCGCCGTTCTTACGGTGAATCCGCCCGTCGCTCCCGCCATTGCCACCCAGCCGAAGAGCCAGGCCGCCGGGGCGGGGCAGAGTGTGACGTTTACCGTCGTCGCCACCGGCAGCCCGGCGCCGACTTATCAATGGAGCAAAGATGGTACGGCGATCACTGGCGCAACCGGAGCGAGCTATACGATTGCCTCCGTGCAGACGAGCGATGCTGGCAGCTATACGGTCGTCGCCACCAATAGCGCCGGTAGTGCTCCCTCGAACGCCGCCTTGCTCACGGTGCTGCCGGCGGGCACGAGCGCGACGCACGCCGTCGTCGGCGCCGGCTACATGGCGGGCGGCACGGTCACGATCACCAATACGATTACCTGCGTGGGCACGGCCACCGGTATGGGCTGGCAAGTGCTGCTCCCCGACGGATGGAGCTTTGCCAGCGGTAGCGACACGCCAGGCCAGACGAAGCCGGCCGTGGGTACGACCGGTCTGCTCGAGTGGGACTGGACGACGATTCCGGCCAGCCCGGTGACGTTTACCTACACGCTCAACGTGCCGGCCAATGCTTCCGGCAGCCAGGAGCTTGCGGCGCTGGCCATCGTGCGACTGGGCGGAGATCCGCTGCAAATGCTCGCCAAGCCCGACCCGCTGATCGTCAGCCAGGTGTTGCTGCAACATTCGGCCGATACGAACTGCGATTGGAAACTCAGCCTCCTGGAGCTGACCCGCGTCATCGCGCTGTACAACACCCGCAACGGCACGATGCGCACCGGTTGCTACAGCGTGCAGCCCGGCTCCGAAGACGGTTTCGCGCCCGAGCCAACGCGCGCCAGCAGTGCCACCGTTGTTCTTACGCGTTACCATAGCGCGGATATCGATCATAACGGCAAGCTGAGCCTTGTGGAGCTGACGCGGGTGATCGAGCTCTACAACACCCGCGCCGGCACCACCCGTACCGGCCAGTACCACGTCCAAGCCGGCACCGAAGACGGTTATGCCCCGGGGCCGTGAGCCAGGAGCGCGCCGGGCTTCACCCAGCGCGCTCCTCAACAAATGGCTGCCGCCATTTGGAGGGAGGACGATCACGCTGAGCCTAGGAGTTTGTCGGGGTTATACCAATCGCCCCAAGCCTCTACACTTTACACGAAGGTCGCCAAGTTCGCGAAGAAGAAATTGGAGGTGGTAAGCTCCTTCGCGCTCTTTGCGACCTTGGTGTAAAAGCTTTAGAATTTTGGTATTAGGATAAAAGTCCGGAAAGAGCTCGGGATTTCGTCGCGATGCAATCCGCCGCGACCGACAAACTCCTTAAACCGCCGCGAGGCGGCGGTAAATCGAAGGAGAGATCCGGTTTTCGCAGCGCGGAGCGCTGCTTAAGGAGCCTGTCGAGACAGATTCCCGCCATCCCAATGAAATGTCCCGAAGAAGATATGATATTCGTTAGCAAGTCCGACAGGCTCCTAGGCAGAATTTTGTAGCGGCGGTCTATGACCGCCGACTGGAGTTTGGCCAATTCTCCGTCGTAGAGGCGCACCTTGAGTGCGCCCGCTTGCTCGGCATCGTAGCCGTCGCGGTTACGCGGCGGCAATCCTCCGCGCCGTAACCGGCGCGGCTACAGTTTCGGGCTAACAACCGCGGTCCCCAATCCGGGCGCAGTCAAGCTGTGCCCCTACGACGGAGAAATCCCTCAACTGGGGTGGGCGGCAATTCCAGGCTCAGACGTCTGACTCCCCTCTTGAACTTTTCCGTCGCAGTGAAATTTTCCCGATGCCACAGCGCCAAGAATTGAACTACAAATGAACAAGTTACATCAGTGTCCGAGCCCTTTTGGCATCAGGAATGGCATCAGATTATTTCCAGCTGGGGGACAGGTCTGAGGCTGGGTTTTCGCTGTGGGGTTCAGCCTCACGTCGGCTGCTACCCGGCGGTGCCGGCACTGCCAACTCAGCGATGCACCGTGTTCCGCGCGGAGCCGGAAGCAGCTCCGCTATGACGGACGCATACCGTCCCCAAAGTGAGAGGCGCCCCAGGTGATGATAGGAAAGAATTCCTGTTTGCGGTCTGCGCGCTGAGCCGCTAATGCAATTGTTTTTCCAATAGGCATTGCCGCCTGTTTTGCGGCCCCAACCCATTTTCCCCATGCACAACCGCCTTGGTTTTTTCGTCCGCGCCAGCTTTGGCAAATTCTTGTCTTTGGCCCTGTTTACGCTGCCCGCGCTGAGCGCCTTCGCCCAATCCACGTTCACCCTCAACTTCGACAGCATCGATACTACGTCGGGCCGAGCCAGTGGCGCGCCGGTGACGAATTATCTCGCCGGCTACGGGATCACCGTCAGCGGCCAGACCGCGGGCACCCAGCTCGCCATCATGGCCGCGAACCAGTTTTATGGCGGCGGCGTGATCGTCGCCCCGTCGGCGCCCAACATATTTACCCAAATGGACGTCAACGCGGCCATCAGTTTCACGCTGAATTTCTCCCAACCGGTCTCCAACGTGAGCTTGGTGCGGGCCGCGGTGACGGTCCCGTCGTCGATGCCGCAGTGGACCGCCACGGCGCTCGACGCGGTGGGCGCGACGCTCGGCACCACGGGCGAGAACTCGTATTGGGGCACGGAGGCCGCGCAGACGTACAACCTGAACTACACCGGCATCAAAGCGGTGCGCTTCGATTCCAATGGCAACGGCAGTGCTGCGTTCAGCGCGGTGGTGATTGACAATCTCAGCTTCACTGCGCCGCCGCCATCGATCACCACGCAACCGCAGTCGCAGAGTGTGGCCGTCGGTGCGAACGTGACGTTCACCGTCGTCGCGCCGGGCACTCCGGCGCCGACCTACCAATGGAAAAAGGGCGGCACCGACATCGCCAATGCGACGGACGCTTCGCTGGTGCTGAATAACGTGCAGGCCGGAGACGCCGGCAGCTACACCGTCGTGGTCAGCAACGGCGTCGGCACGCCCGCGACCAGCGATGCGGCGGTGCTGACGGTGACCCCGTTTGCGGGCGGCGCGGTAGTGGCATGGGGATCGATCACGACGGTGCCGGGCGGCTTGAGCGGGGTGACGGCCATTGCCGGGGGTGGTGGTTTCATCGTGGCTTTGCGGAACGATGGCACGGTGATGGCGTGGGGATCGATCGCGCCGGTGCCGGCCGGCCTGAGCGGCGTGAAGGCCATTGCTGCGGGCTATTATCACGCCGTGGCCCTGAGAAAGGATGGCACGGTGGTGGCGTGGGGAGGCAACGAATATGGTCAAGCGACCGTGCCGGACGGCTTGAGCGGAGTGACGGCGATTGCGGCGGGTGGTGAGCACACCGTGGCCTTGAAGAGCGATGGCACGGTGGTGGCGTGGGGATCCAACTACGCTGGTGCAACGACCGTGCCCACCGGCTTGAGCGGGGTGACGGCCATTTCGGCCAATTGTGGCGATACCGCGGCCTTGAAAAGCGATGGCACGGTGGTGGCCTGGGGATACAACTACGATGGCGAAACAAACGTGCCCACCGGCTTGAGCGGAGTGACGGCCATCGCGGTGGGCGGAAATCACATGGCAGCCTTGAAAAGCGACGGGACGGTGGTGACGTGGGGTTCCAACAACAATGGCCAAATGGCCATACCAGCCGGCTTAAACGGGGTTACAGCCATCGCGGCGGGCGCATATTTTACGGTGGCTTTGCGGAGCGATGGCACGGTGGTGGCGTGGGGAAACAACTACTATAGCCAAACGACCGTGCCGGCCTGCGTGAGCGGGGTGATAGCGGTCGCGGCGGGTTATGATTTCACCGTGGCAATCGTTCCCACGGGCGCGGCTTTCGTCCCGTCTTTCACGACCCAGCCGCAGGCGCAAACGGCGATCGCGGGTAGCAGCGCCACCTTTACTGTCGCGGTTACGGGCACGCCGGCGCCGGCTCTCCAGTGGCGCAAAGGTGGCGCGAGCATCTCCGGTGCGACGAATGCCAGCTATACGATCGCCAACGCGCAGACCAGTGATGCCGGCAGTTACGATGTCGTGGCCACGAATCCTGCCTGCACTGTGCTCAGCAACATTGCCTTGCTCAGGGTGACCGCGGTCACTCCCGGCACGGTGGTGGCGTGGGGGAACAACAGCTATGGTCAATCAACCATTCCGGCCGACTTGAGTCATGTAAGAGCCATTGCGGCGGGTTGGTATCACACCGTGGCCTTGAAGAGCGATGGCACCGTGGTGGAGTGGGGAGACAACGGGTCTGGTCAAACGACCGTGCCGGCCGGCTTGAACGGAGTGATAGCCATTGCGGCTTGTGGTTCTTACACGGCGGCCTTGAAGAGCGACGGCACGGTGGTGGCATGGGGAGAAAATTTCTATGATCAAACGACCATGCCGGCCGGCTTGAGCGGGGTGACTGCCATTGCGGCGGGTGGTCATCATACGGTGGCCTTGAAAAGCGATGGCACCGTGGTGGAGTGGGGAGAACCCTTATGGGGTGAAGCAATCAAGCCGGCTGGCTTGAACGGGGTGATAGCCATTGCGGCGGGTAGTGAGCACACGGTGGCCTTGAAGAGCGACGGCACGGTGGTGGCGTGGGGAGAGAACTACAATGGTCAAACGACTGTGCCGGCCGGCTTGAGCGGGGTGACCGCCATTGCGGCGGGTAGTGAGCACACGGTGGCCTTGAAGAGCGATGGCACGGTGGTAGCGTGGGGATCCAACCACGCTGGTGAAACGACCGTGCCGTCCGGCTTGAGCGGGGTGATAGCCATTGCGGCGGGTAGTGAGCACACGGTGGCCTTGAAGAGCGATGGCACGGTGGTGGCGTGGGGATGGAACTACAATGGCCAGACAACCGTGCCGGACGGCCTAAGCAACGTGACGGCTGTTGCGGCGGGTATGTATCACACCGTGGCGCTCCTCGGGCCGGTGGCGCCCATGGCAGCGCCGACCATCACCGCACAACCGGCGAGCGTCGGGGTGAACGCGGGCCAGAATGCGGTGTTCACGCTGGCGGCGGCGGGGACCCCCACGTTGGGCTATCGGTGGCAGGGATCGACCGACGGCGGGGTCACCTGGAGTAATCTGGCCGAGACCGCCCCTTACAGCGGCGTCACCACGGCCACGCTCACGGTGAGCGCGCCGACGGCGGTCCTGAGTCATGCGCAATTCCGCTGCATGGTCAGCAACACGGCCGGTTCGGTGCCCAGCAATGCCGCCCTGCTCAGGGTGGCGCCTGGCGCTATCGGCTTCAGCGGCAGTGACGATTTTTCCACGTCCGCCAATTGGAGCGCACCGACCCTGCCCACCGGCAATGCGCGTCTGGCTTTCGCCAACAGCCGCTTGGAATACACCGTCGGCTCGCCCGCCGAGGACGACAGTGCGCTGCGGGAATGGACGGCCAACGTCGGCTCCTACACCCACGACTGGGCGGTGCAGGTGGACGTGCATCTCGCGACGATGAGTCTGGGGACGGGACAGTACGCCAATCTCAATCTGGCGATCGTCAACGCGGCCGATGCCCACCAATCCTTCGGGCAGATGGATGCCATGGACATCGCCATCGACCGCTATGGGAATGGCGGCACCACCGTGCATGATTTCGAGGGCAACCTCGTCGGCAACGGTAACCGCATTCCGACCGCCGGATTGATCGAGGTGCCCAACAGTTCGACCGACGCCACGCTGCGGATCAGTTTCAACAGTGCCACCAAGGAACTCACCTCGTGGTTCGACGCCGACGGCGCCGCCAACGGGTATTCCTGGACCCTCTTGCAGCGGGTCAACATTGGCACCGGCACCTATACTTGGGGCATGACGGACAGCAGCACGTTTGCCGTGGTGCTTGTCGGCGGGTCCGGCAGCGTCGCCCTGAGTTCCGGGCAAGGCTGGTTCGACAACTTCCTGGCCACCGAACAGGCGGCACCGGCCATCACGACGCAACCGCAGTCGCAGAGTGTGGCCGTCGGTGCGAACGTGACGTTCACCGTCGTCGCGACGGGCACTCCGGCGCCGACCTACCAATGGAAAAAGGGTGGCACCGACATCACCAATGCGACGAACGCTTCGCTGGTGCTGAACAACGTACAGGCGGCCGACGCCGGCAGCTACACCGTCGTGGTCAGCAACGGCGTCGGCACGCCCGCGACCAGCGATGCGGCGGTGCTCACGGTGAACCGGTTGGCGCAGACAATCAGCTTTGGCTCGCTGCCGGACAAACAGGTGGGTGACGCGCCGTTTACCTTGAGTGCTACGGCCAGCAGCGGTTTGGCCGTGAGCTACACCAGTTCCAACCCTGGCGTGGCCACCGTGAGCGGTGCCATGGTGACGATCACAGGCGCTGGCAGCACCAGCATCACCGCCAGCCAGACGGGGGACGCGACGTATCTGCCGGCGGCCAATGTAGACCAGACACTTAATGTTGCAGGTATTCCGCCCACCATCACCACGCAGCCGGTGAGCGTGACGGTGAACGTCACCTCCAATGCCACCTTCAGTGTGATGGCCACGGGCACGGAGCCGCTCTCCTACCAGTGGCAGGTGTCCACCGACAACGGTTCCAATTGGGGCAATCTGGCCAACGCGGGCGCCTATAGCGGTGTGAATCTGGTGACGCTGACGGTGAGCACGAGCTCCGGTTTGAACGGCTACCAATACCGCTGCGTCGTGAGCAACGGCGTGAGCCCGGACGCGACCAGCAGCGCGGCGACGCTCACCGTCAACGATGCGGCGCCCACCAACCTGACCTACAGCGCGAATACGGCCGTCTACACCCAGGGGCAGGCGATTACGAACAACGCGCCGAGCAGCAGCGGTGGCGCGGTGGTGTCCTACTCGGTGTCCCCGAGCCTCCCGACGGGCCTGAGCCTGAACGCCGGCACCGGCGTGATCTCGGGTACGCCGACGGCGATCACCGCCACGGCCAGCTATATCGTGACGGCCGCCAACTCCGGCGGCTCGACCACGGCCAGCCTGAGCATCAACGTCAACGCCGCACCGACGTGGGCCACGTTCTACGTTAGCCCCGACGGGAACCAGATTGCGCCCTACAGCAGTCTGGCCAATGCCACCCGCAGCATTCAGACGACCGTGGATCTGGCGGCGGCGGGCGATGAGGTCGTGGTTGCGGCCGGCACCTACACGCTCACCGCGCCCATTCAGATCGCAAAGGGGATAACGGTGCGGAGCGCCAGTGGCGCCGCCGTCACCACGGTGGATGGCAACAACGCGACCCGGTGCTTTGCCGTCAGCCATGCCGACGCCATCGTGGACGGTTTCACCATCACCCACGGACGCGACGCGAATTTCGGCGGCGGCGTTGCGTTTGGGGATTTATACAGTCCTGCCGCGGGCGGACTCGTCAGGAACTGCATCATCAAAAACAACGATGGCGGCCAATATGGCGGCGGCGTTTGGATTAACGGCGCCGGCACGCTCCGAAACTGTCTGATCGTGAACAACCAGGCATCGATTAATTACGGCGGCGGTGTTGCTCTCTGGAAAGGCGGCGTAGTCGAAAACTGCACCGTCAGCGGTAATCAAGCCTTTCGCGGTGGCGGCCTCATGGCGATCAGCGACAGCAACGGCACGACCCCCGTTATCCGCAACACCATCATCTACGGCAACAGTGCGTCCTCTGAGTATGCCGACGCAAATATTTCGTGGAGTTGGGGTGGCGGCACCTATACCAACAACTGCGCCTCGGCCAACAGTTCGAGCGCGCCGCTACCAGGGGCGGGTAACATCACGAGCGATCCGCTGTTCGTCAATGCCGCCGCAGGCAACTACCGGTTGCAGGCCGGTTCGCCGTGCATCGACACCGGCGGCAATCTGAGCTGGACGGGCACGGCCGTCGACCTGGATGGCCAGCCCAGAGTCAGCAATGGCACGGTAGACATGGGGGCCTACGAAAGCGTTGCTGCCAGTGCCCCACCGGCGATCACCAGCGGCACGACGGCGACCGCGACGGTTGGCACGGCGTTCAACTTCCAGGTGACGGCGAGCAACTCGCCGACTTCCTTCGCGCTGACCGGCACTTTGCCGGCGGGGCTTTCATTTACCACCGCCACCGGCGTCATCGGCGGCACGCCGACGGTGACGGGCGCATTCCCAGTGACGTTGACGGCGAGCAATGCCGGCGGCACCGGTCCAACGTTCACGCTAACGATCACAGTGAACGTGGCGGAGGCGGGCAGCACGGTTCTGGTGGAAGATGGCTTCTCGGGTTTGGCGGGCGCCCCAACCGATGCCGCCAAATTCGAATGGGACGGCCAGGTGACGCTGACCGGATCCGGGCAATTATACCTGCTCACCCAGACGGTCCAAACTTCCTGGTTGCGTTCCAAAGCCGGTGCGGCCCCGAGTGCCGGGGAGACGCTGGTGCTGCAAATGCGGGCCGCTGCGTATGCGGAGGATTGGACGCCGGGCGTTTATGGCGATCAACAGCCGCGAGGCTTGCGCGTTGGGAGCGACGCCAACAATGCCGTGGAGTTTTATTCCGCCTCGACCACCAGCCTCGGCCTGCGGGTGCGCAAAGACGGAGTGGAGTCGCAGGAGATCTACCCCCTGCCGGCCCGCGTGGATGCGATGCACGATTACGAAATCACCGTGACCACCACGTCCGTGGTATTCAAGGTGGACGGTGTCGTCGCCGGGACCTTCACCTCCAACATCCCGACGGGAGTGCTCAACGTCTATGTTGACACCGATGACGGCGGCGGCGTGGGGAATGTGCCGGTCAGCATCGAAAGCCTTTCGTTGACTCTCACCGGCAACCAGGTTGCAGGCATTCCTCCGGGCATCACGACGCAGCCGCAGTCGCAGACCGTGAGCGCCGGGGCGAACGTGACGTTCACCGTTGCCGCGACGGGCACACCGGCCCCGACCTACCAGTGGAAAAAGGGCGGCACCGACATCGCGAACGCGACGAACGCTTCGCTGGTGCTGAACAACGTGCAGGCCGCCGCCGCCGGCAGCTACACCGTCGTGGCCAGCAACGGCGTCGGTTCGCCCGCGACCAGCGACGTGGCGGTGCTGACCATAACGCGCCTGGCCCAGACGATATGTTTCGCGGTGCTGCCCGACCAGCGAGGGGATGCCGCGCCGTTCACCTTGAGCGCCACGGCCAGCAGCGGTTTGCCGGTGGGCTACACGAGTTCCAATCCTGCCGTGGCCACCGTGAGCGGAAACACGGTGACGATCACGGGCGTTGGCCGCACCACGATCACGGCCAGCCAGGTTGGCGATGCCAGGTATCTGCCCGCACCCAACGTGACTGAGGGTCTCCGCGTAACTGCGATGCCCGGCACGGTCGTGGCGTGGGGTCAGATCTACGCCGGTTCATCGACGTTTGTCGATGTGACCGTTCCCTCCGACTTGGGCAAAGCGACCGCCATTGCGGCGGGGAATTATCCGGTCGTGGTCGTGAAGGAGGATGGCACCGTGGCGACGTGGGGATACAACGGCTATGGTCAGATGAACGTTCCGGCGGGCCTGGCCAATGTGACGGCGGTTGCCGCGGGGACTTGTCACACCCTGGCCCTGAAACAAGATGGGACGGTGGTCGCGTGGGGCAGCAACAGCGCCGGTCAATCGGCGATCCCGGCCGGTTTGAGCAACGTGATCGCCATCGCGGCCGGCGATATGTTTTCGGTGGCGCTGAAGAGCGATGGCACCGTGATTGCGTGGGGATTCAACAACTCCGGCCAAACGAATGTCCCGGCCGATTTGGTCAATGTGACGGCCATCGCGGCCGGTGGCGAATATGCCCTGGCGCTGAAGAGCGACGGCACGGTCGTGGCCTGGGGGCACAACGACTTCGGCCAAACGAATGTGCCGGCCAGCTTGAGCAACGTGACGGCGATTGCGGCGGGGCAATATCACGCGTTGGCCGTGAAGAGCGATGGCACCGTGATCGCGTGGGGGCTCAACAACTCCGGTCAAGCGACCGTCCCGGCCGATTTGACTAATGTGACGACGGTTGCGGCGGGGATCAGGCACACGGTGGCCTTGAAGAGTAATGGCACGGTGGTGGCGTGGGGGCAGTGGTACATCAATGGCTCGACGATTGTCGATGTGACGGTTCCGGCCGGTTTGAGCAACGTGACAGCCATCGCGACCAGCAATTACAATATCGTGGCGCTCGTGTCCATGGTGTCGCCGAGCATCACCACGCAACCGGCGAGCGTGACGGTGACCGCGGGGCAGAATGCGGTGTTTACGGTGGCGGCTCTCGGGACACCCGTGCCCGCCTATCGGTGGCAGGGCTCGACCGATGGCGGGGTCACTTGGAGTGATCTGGGCGACTTCGCGCCCTACAGCGGCGCGGCCACGGCCACGCTCACGGTGAACGAAGCGGCGACGGCCCTGAGCCGTTCGCAGTTCCGCTGCGTGGTCACCAACACGGCCGGTTCGGTGACCAGCAGCGCCGCCCTGCTCCGGGTGGCGCCCGTTGTCACCGGCTTCAGCGGCAGCGACAATTTTCCCACATACGACAATTGGAGCGCCCCCACCATTCCTGCCGGCAACGGGCGCCTGGCCATCGCCTACAGCCGCCTCGAATACACGGTCGGCTCGCCGACCGATGACGACAGCGCCCTGCGGGAATGGACCGCCAACGTTGGCTCCTACACCCACGACTGGGCCGTGCAGGTGCATGTGCATCTCGCGACGATGACCCTGACGGGGAGTCAATACGCCAATCTCAACCTGGCAGTCGTCAAGGCGGCCGATGCCCTCAATTCCTTCGGGCAGATGAATGTCATGGACGTCGCCATCGATCGTTATGCGAGCGGAGGCGGCACTGTGCACAACTTCGAGGGCAACCTCATCGGCAACGGCAACCGCATCCCGACCACCGGTTTGATCGAAGTGCCCAGCAGTGCGACCGATGCTACGCTGCGCATCAGTTTCAACAGCACCACGAAGGAACTCACCTCGTGGTTCGAAGCCGACGGCGCCTATTCCTGGACCCTCCTGCAGACGGTCAACATTGGCACCGGCACGTATGCTTGGAACATGACGGACAGCGGCACGTTTGCCGTGATGCTCGTCGGCGGCTCGGGCGGCGCGACTCTGAGTTCCGGTCAGGCCTACTTCGACCATTTCCTGGCCACCGAACAGACCGGTCCTGCAATCACCACCCAACCGGTGTCGCAGGCCGCGGTTGCGGGCACGAGTGTCACCTTCACGGTCGCCGCCTCCGGCGCCGCGTCGCCGACCTACCAATGGCAGAAGAACGGCACGGCCATCGATGGCGCCACCAGCGCCACGCTCACGATCGGCAACGTGCAACTCGCCGACACGGGCTACTACACGGTTGTGGTCACCAGCGGCACGGCGGGCACGACCAGCGCGGCAGCCACGCTGGCCCTGCCGAGCTTTCCGATCGCGACGTCAGGCTCGGGACTGATGAGCATCGGTGCAGCGTTCGGTGGTACCAACTTCCTCGTGGGTATCCAGGGCGGTAGCACGGCTGGCTCCGCCCCGGACGAACATGACGCCATCACCGCCCAGCTGGTCTCCCCGACGGGAGCCTTGGTCGGCTCGCGCATCTCCGCGGGATCGTTTGGCGGGGCGTCAAACGTGGCCTTCGACGGGACCAACTATTTCATGGTGTGGCAAAGTGCCGGGGATACCGGCGTCCCGACGACCGACCGGCTGATGGGCGCGTTTGTCAGCCCCAGCGGCGCCGCGGGTTCGCCGTTTATGTTCCCGAGAAGCGCGACAGACTCGGCGAGTCAGGACATTGCGGGCCTCGCCTTTGACGGCACCCGTTACCTGGTCGTTTACGTCGATGGGACGGCAACCCCCTGCCGGCTGTGCGGTCGCTTCGTTTCCCCCTCCGGCACGGTCGGCGAGGAATTTGTGCTGGCCACCAATGCCGCGCAGTCGCTGCAGTCCGTGGCGTGGAACGGGAGCACCTATCTGGTGGCGTGGCCGGCGCACATCGGCGACAACCAGAATATCGTGCAGGGAAGGCTGGTCTCCCCAGCCGGCGTCTTGTCCGATGTCATCACCATCTCTGGAAACATCTCGGTGGATCAGAATCCGCTGAGTGTCGCAACCGACGGCACCAGTTTTCTCGTGGCGTGGAATTACCGCTCCTCCGCAGGCCTGCCGTGGGACCTGCGCGGGCGCATCATTACCCCGATCGGAGGGTTGGCGGGCTCGGTCTTTATAATCGCCGGAGCGCCGGCCGATCCGGCCTTTCCCGGGCTGGCATTCGACGGCACGAACTACCTGGTGACGTGGACGGACCTGAGTGCGGCCGTCAACGGGGACGTGTCCGGGCGTTATGTCAGCGCTGCCGGCACGCCGCTGGGTTCGTCCTTCGGCATTGCGCTGGGCGGCAATAAAGGCATCGCATCGGTCGTCTTCGGCGGGGGCAAATGCCTGGTCTTCTGGACCGACGGC
>Ga0182027_10005322_pt1 | contig 19607 bp, 13 predicted proteins | sample 712E1DmetaG_FD_121300 | JGI IMG/M metagenome (GOLD analysis project Ga0182027, IMG submission 121300) | Permafrost microbial communities from Stordalen Mire, Sweden - 712E1D metaG (Illumina Assembly) | ecosystem: Environmental > Terrestrial > Soil > Wetlands > Permafrost | place: Sweden...
ATCCTGGCGAGGGCGAGTTCTCGGACCGCTTGGCTCATCCGGCAGGCGGTGAGAAACCGCTCGGCGCCACCGAGACGCCGCTGGGCTTCGGTCTGGGCGCGTAGGGCCTCCGGGGATGTATCGAACGGCACGAGCGAAGTATACCTCTCTGGCCGCCTGTCGAGCTGCCCAGAGAGCCGCGGCGGATCAACGGATATGGGCCTGCCGACCGAGGTGCCGCCCATGGCTCCCCTTTCAGGGGCTATGGCCATGGGAACCGATGACGCCCAAATGAAATGGTGCTACCCGCGCCGAACGGTGCAAATATCCACAGCTCGTGATGTCGACCTCCGAACGCCAACTTGAGGACCAATTCATCGAGAAACTCGTTGGCCTGAAGTACACCCACCGTCCCGACATCCGCGAACGCGCCGCGCTGGAGAAGAACTTCCGCGAGAAATTTGAGGCCCTCAACCGCGTCCGCCTCACCGACAGCGAGTTCCAGCGGCTCCTCGACGAGCTCATCACCCCCGACGTTTTCACCGCCGCCCGCGTCCTCCGCGAGCGCAATGATTTCACCCGCGACGACGGCACCCCGCTGGCCTACACCCTCGTCAACATCAAGGACTGGTGCAAAAACGACTTCGAGGTCGTCAACCAGCTCCGCATCAACACCGACTACAGCCACCACCGCTACGACGTCATACTCCTCATCAACGGTGTTCCCGTCGCCCAGGTCGAGCTGAAGACCCTCGGCGTCAACCCCCGCCGGGCCATGCAGCAGATCGTCGATTACAAGAACGATCAGGGTAACGGCTACACCCGCACTCTTCTCTGCTTCATCCAGCTCTTCATCGTCAGCAACCGCACCGAGACCGTCTATTTCGCCAACAACAACGCCCGCCACTTCGCCTTCGACGCCGACGAGCGCTTCCTCCCCGTTTACCGCTTCGCCGACGAGGCCAACACGCCCATCACCCACCTCGACGACTTCGCCGACCGTTTCCTGCAAAAATGCACCCTCGGCCGGATGATCAGCCGCTACATGGTGCTCATCGCCAGCGAGCAGAAGCTGCTCATGATGCGCCCCTACCAGATCTATGCCGTCCAAGCCATCGTGGACTGCATCGACAAGAACTGTGGCAACGGCTACATCTGGCACACCACCGGTAGCGGCAAGACGCTCACCTCTTTCAAGGCCTCGACCCTCCTCAAGGACAATCCCGCCATCGACAAATGCCTCTTCGTCGTGGATCGCAAGGATCTCGACCGGCAGACACGCGAGGAGTTCAACCGCTTCCAAGAAGGCTGCGTCGAGGAAAACACAAACACCGAGTCCCTCGTTCGTCGCCTGCTCTCCGACGACAAGTCCGACAAGGTCATCGTCACTACTATTCAGAAGCTCGGCCTCGCCCTTGACGAGGACAGCATACGCAATCGGCAAAAAGCGAAGCAGAACAAAGAAACCTACAAACAACGGCTCAAGCCCCTCAGCGCCAAACGCCTCGTCTTCATTTTCGATGAGTGCCACCGTTCGCAGTTCGGCGAGAACCACAAGGCCATCAAGGAATTCTTCCCGCGCTCCCAGCTCTTCGGTTTCACCGGCACCCCCATCTTCGAGGAAAACGCCTCCTGGATGCAGATCGAGGGCCAGCAGGCATCCTTTCGCACCACCGAAGATCTCTTCCAGCACGAGCTGCACGCGTACACCATCACCCACGCCATCGAGGACAAGAACGTCCTTCGCTTCCACGTGGACTACTACCGTCCCGAGGGCGGGCACGTGCCAAAACCGGGCGATGCGCTCAAGAAAGAAAAGATCGTCGAGGCCATTCTCGCCAAGCACGACACCGCCACGCACTCGCGCCGCTTCAATGCCCTCCTCGCCACCGCCTCGATCAACGACGCCATCGAATACCACGGGCTTTTTCAAACGATACAGGCCGCCCAGCGCGCCACCGATCCCGACTTCGTCCCGCTCAACATCGCCTGCGTCTTCTCGCCGCCCGCTGAGGGCAACCCCGACGTAAAGCAGATCCAGGAAGACCTGCCCCAGGAAAAGGCGGACAACCAGCAGGCCCCCGAGGCAAAGAAGAAGGCGCTCAAAGCCATCATCGCCGACTACAACGACCGCTACGGCACCAACCACTCCATCGACGAGTTCGACCTCTACTACCAGGACGTCCAAAAGCGCATCAAGGACCAGCAGTTCCCCAACGCCGACCTGCCCCGCAAGGGCGCCGAGAAGATCGACGTCACCATCGTCGTCGACATGCTCCTCACCGGCTTCGACTCGAAATACCTGAGCACCCTCTACGTCGACAAGAACCTCAAGCACCATGGCCTCATCCAGGCTTTTTCCCGTACTAACCGCGTCCTCAACGCCACCAAACCCCACGGTCACATCCTCGACTTCCGCCAGCAGCAGGAGGCCGTCGATGCCGCCATCACCCTCTTTTCCGGCGTCAAGAACGAGACCAAGGCCCGCGAAATCTGGCTTGTCGATCCCGCCCCCAAGGTCGTCGAGAAACTGAAGGCCGCCCTCGGCAAACTCGACGACTTCATGCAGTCCCAGGGCCTCGAGGCCAAGCCCGAGGACGTGCCCGCCCTGCGTGGCGACGACGCCCGCGCCGCCTTCATCGAGTGTTTTCGCGAAGTCCAACGCCTCAAGACCCAGCTCGACCAATACACCGACCTCGGCCCCGAGACCCGGGCCGCCATCGACCAGGTGCTTCCCAAGGATCAGCTCAACGCCTTCCGCGGCGTTTACCTGGACACCGCCGAGCGCCTCAAGGCCGTGCAAGCCAAGCCCGGAGCGGCCTCCAGCCCTGCGATCGAGACGCTCGACTTCGAGTTCGTCCTCTTCGCCTCCGCCGACATCGACTACGACTACATCATGGCCCTGCTCGCCCGCTATTCGCAGCAGCCCCTAGGCAAGCAGAAAATGAACCGCGAGCAGCTTATCGGCCTCATCCAGGCCGACGCCAAGTTCATGGACGAGCGCGAGACTATCACCGACTACGTCCGCACCCTCCAGGCCGGCCAGTGCCTCGACGAAAAGGCAATTCGCGCCGGTTACCAACGCTTCAAGACCGACAAGAACGCCCGCGAGCTCGCCACCGTGGCGGAGAAGCACGGCCTAGAAATCGCTAGTCTCCAAGAGTTCGTCGCAGCCATCCTCCAGCGCATGGTCTTCGATGGCGAACAACTAACGGAATTGATGGAGCCGCTCGGCCTCAACTGGAAGGCCCGACGGGTGAAGGAACTCGCTCTCATGGACGACCTCGTCCCGCTACTCAAGAAACGCGCCGCCGGCCGCGACATCTCGGGCCTCAGCGCCTACGAACAATGACGAGGCCACACCCCATGTCGCGCGATGCAAAATCAAGTCTCACACCCATGCTGCGCTTTCCAGAGTTCAAAAGTCATTCGGGATGGACGGGCAATGAACTCCGCATCATTGCCGATCCAGTCACCGAAAGGGCCGACAACGAGGATGAAAACAACATCCTTACCCTTTCCGCTGAGTACGGCATCGTTCTGCAAAGCGAGTATTTCGGGAAGAAGATCGCTGGAACCAACGCCGAGCGATATCTAAGAATCAAGCGGGACGATTTTGTTTACAACGATAGAACCACCAAAGTTTCCGCCTACGGAACTATCAAGCGACTGACGAAACATGCGCACGGGATAGTTTCTCCCATCTACAAGTGCTTCCGCTTCAAAGAAGCTGAACAACCGAGCTTTTGGGAGTGGTATTTTGAGTCCGGGGCTCACGAACCGCAGCTCCATGGGCTTGCAAATGAAGGAGCAAGAGCCGGTCGGTTTAATGTCACGATTGACAGGTTTCTATCGACAAGCGTCTGGGCGCCATGCCCAGATGAGCAACGGAAAATCGCCGAGTGCCTAAGCACGATGGACGAGCTGATCGGAGCCGAAAGCCAAAAACTCGACGCGTTCAAGACCCACAAACAAGGGCTGATGCAGCAGCTCTTTCCCCGCGAAGGCGAACCCCTTCCCCGCTTCCGAGTCCCTCAGTTCCGACATGCACCGGAATGGAAGAATGATTCGGTGGGGAATATTTTTGAAACCACCTCTGGTGGTACACCCAGCCGCTCAGCAAGAGAATACTGGAATGGGGGGATTCCTTGGATCACGACCTCACTGGTTGACTTCCGGGTTATCTATGAGGCTGAAGAATTCATCAGTGCGGCAGGCTTAAAGAACTCCTCTGCAAAAATCTTCCCAAAGGGAACCGTATTGATCGCAATGTATGGCCAGGGGAAGACACGCGGACAGGTCGCATTGTTGGGAATTGAGGCCGCAACGAATCAAGCGTGCGCCGCCCTTCTTCCACGCCAGGGAATAGACCCGCATTTTGTATACCTGAACTTGGCTGGGCGGTACGACGAAATCCGAGAATTGAGCAACAGCGGGGGCCAGGAGAACTTGAGCCAAGGACTTATCAGAGAGATGCCCTTCTCGTATCCTTCTGACATCGCCGAACAGCGCAGAATCACGGCGTGCCTGTCGTCGTTGGACGACCTGATCACAAACCAATCCCAAAAGCTCGAAGCCCTCAAGACCCACAAGAAAGGGCTCATGCAACAGCTCTTCCCTTCCCCGGCGCAGGCTGAGACATGAGCGGGCATAGGAAGATCTCCCAGTTCCAGTCCATCAACCGCTTGGTCACGCGACTGCGGGACGACTTCCGCAGCGGTGGATATGACTTCGTGCTGCTCTACGCCTACAACGGTACCGGCAAGACGCGGCTTTCCATGGGGTTCAAAGATACCGGAAAGCGTAAGAACGCCGGGACCCCCGACACGCTGTACTTCAATGCCTTCACCGAGGACCTCTTCTTCTGGGATAACGATCTCGATGGCGACAGCAAACGGGTGTTGCGACTCAACTCTGCATCCCGCTTCTTTTCAGGCCTCAAGGAACTCGCGCTCGAAGAGAATATTCAGTCCTACCTCGGACGCTACACCGACCTTGGTTTCGACATCGATTACACCAACTGGACCATCTCCTTCAGCAAGGGCGAAGCGGAGCACATCAAGGTGTCCCGCGGCGAGGAAAACATCTTCATCTGGTGTCTCTTCATGGCGATCTGCGAGCGGGTGATCGACGGGCACCCGTCTTACGCCTGGGTGAAGTATTTCTATATCGACGACCCGATTTCCTCTTTGGACGATAACAACGCTATTGCGGTGGCCAGCGACTTGGCGAAGCTGCTACGCAGGGCCGGTGATGGGCGCAAGGTGATCGTCTCCTCGCACCACGCGCTATTTTTCAACATCGTTTGTAACGAGTTGAAGAGACACAAGTGCAAGCAATATTTCCTGCACCGCCCGAACCGCGGGACCGAATACACGCTTCGCGCGACCGACGACAGCCCCTTTTTTCACCACGTCGCCATGTTGAGCGAACTCCGCAAGGCAGTTTCTTCCGGAGCCCTCTACACCTACCACTTCAATATGTTGCGAAGCGTTCTTGAAAAGACGGCGACCTTTTTTGGGAAGAACAATTTTAAGGACTGTCTTCAGGGCGTGGAGGACGAAGGGCTGTATGCGCGTGCGCTAAACCTGCTCAGCCACGGCAGATACTCGCTCTACGAGCCGACGGTGATGTTGGAGGACAACAAGGAGCTGTTTCGCAAAATTCTTGCCGCTTTCCTGGAAAAGTATCAGTTCGACCTACCAGAACTGCTGAAAGAAAAGCCCGCGCCTGCCAAGGCAGAATCATGACAGAGAACGACCAAAAGCAACTGGGCAAGACCCTGTGGAACATCGCCGACCGGCTGCGCGGGGCGATGAACGCGGATGACTTCCGCGACTACATGCTGTCCTTTCTCTTCCTACGCTACCTCTCCGACAACTACGACGCTGCCGCCCGCCGCGAGCTGGGGCGTGATTACCCCAAACTGGCCGGCGACGACCGCCGCGCCCCCCTTTCGGTCTGGTATGGCCAAGACTCGAAAGACGACATCCGAGAGTTCGAAAAGCAGATGCGGCGCAAGGTCCACTACGTCATCAAGCCGGACTACCTGTGGAGCAGCATCGCCGAGATGGCTCGCAAGGATGACGCCGATCTGCTGATCACGTTGCGGGACGGCTTCAAGTACATCGAAAACGAATCCTTCGCGAGTGCCTTCCAGGGTCTCTTCTCAGAGATCAATCTTAGCTCCGAGAAGCTCGGCAAGAAGCACGCCGACAAGAACGCCAAACTCTGCGACATCATCAAGGAGATCGCCAAGGGCCTCGCCTCCTTCTCCAGCGACATTGACGCTCTCGGCGACGCCTATGAATACCTGATCGGCCAGTTCGCTGCCGGCTCCGGCAAGAAGGCGGGCGAGTTCTATACCCCACAGCAGATTTCCAGCATCCTATCCGCCATCGTTACCCTCGACAGTCAGAACCCCGCCGCCGGTCCCGTGTCTCGCTTCGCCAACGTCCTCGACTTTGCCTGCGGGTCTGGCTCGCTGCTGCTCAACGTACGCAAACGCATGGGCGCGCACGGCATCGGCAAGATCTACGGGCAGGAAAAGAACATCACCACCTACAACCTCGCGCGCATGAACATGCTGCTGCACGGGGTGAAGGACTCGGAATTCGAAATCTACCACGGCGACACTCTGACCAACGACTGGGACTTCCTGCGCGAGACCAACCCAGCCAAGATGCCGAAATTCGACGCCGTCGTCGCCAATCCGCCCTTCAGCTACCGCTGGGATCCCAACGAGGTGATGGGGGAGGATGTCCGCTTCAAGAACCACGGGCTGGCGCCCAAGTCGGCCGCGGACTTCGCCTTCCTCCTGCATGGCTTTCATTTCCTCAAGGACCAGGGCGTGATGGCCATCATCCTGCCCCACGGCGTGCTCTTCCGCGGGGGCGCCGAGGAGCGCATCCGCACCAAGCTGCTCAAAGACGGCCACATCGACACCGTCATCGGCCTGCCCGCCAACCTCTTCTTCTCTACCGGCATCCCGGTGTGCATCCTCGTGCTCAAGAAGTGCAAGAAGCCCGACGACGTGCTCTTCATCAACGCCGCCGAGCACTTCGAGAAAGGCAAACGCCAGAACGTCCTCCTCGACAAGCACATCGAGAAGATCGTCTCTACCTACAAATTCCGTAAGGAAGAGGAGCGCTACTCCAAGCGCATCCCAATGGAGCGAATCGCCGAGGAAGGCTACAACCTCAACATTTCACGCTACGTCAGCACCGCCACAGACGAAGTTGAGATCGATCTAGCAGCAACGCATGCTGAGCTGGTCGAGGCCGAAAAGAAGATCCAAGAGGCAACTCGAAAGCACAATCAGTTCCTCAAAGAGCTGGGGCTGCCGAAACTACCGTCCTAGGAAACCTTCCGCCGCCAGTGCGTACCTGCCCCCCTGCCCGAGTCGACGCCCGAGGAAGATGCGAATTTCGGACCATCGTGAACGCGAAGATCGGACCATCGTGAACGGCCAGATCGGGCATCTTGGACGCGAAGGTCGGCCATCGTGAACGCCGATGACGGCGTGCGCGAAACGGGGGAACAGGTTTGCGGCGGGTGGTACGGCCGGAAGGAAGTGACGCTGGATGGTGTTGCGGGCCACCCAGCCTCCGCGTGGTAGCCGCACACCTCGATCGCACAAGCGTTCCTGAGGTTGATTTGCGAGACAGCTTCGACGAAAGGGCGCGATAGGCGACAGCTCAGTGGATCCGGGTTCCGGCCGGCGGATCAAGGAATGGGCATTCGCCTCGATAGACGATCCAGTTGTTGCAGTTCCGAACCAACGTGGTGTCTGCGCCACGGGCATGGGCGAAGACAGCGCCGCAATAGCGGCCGAGATGACGAATCGTGCGGTGGAATGCCCAGCGCGGATGGAGGGCGGACACGGATGCAGCCGGGGCTCGTTGTCGGTTCATGCTGGCGTGGGCGGGGTCGACTACCACGTCGATTCCCCGTATGTCATCCGGAATGGCGCACCCGATCCCATGGTCGCCGAAGATGCCACCGCAAATGAACCCGAGCGCCTTGAACGACCCGATGGTGACCACCCGATCCGCCATCGGGGTTTGGTTGCGGACGAACCGGTGCTGCCGTGTCGACTCACCTCCACGAAACCACCAAAGTTCCTGCGCCTCATAGCAGCCCGACCTGTCGACGCCGATGGCCAGCCACACCCCATTTCGTAGAACGGCCGCGTAGGCACCGAGATCAGCCAGCAACGACGCCTCCTCCGAGGGCGAGACGCCGGGCCACGCCAGTCCCCCGCTCGAGTTGCCCTCGAAAGCGGTGCAACCGAAGAATCCCGCCGACGTGAGGTAGAGGCACGGGGCATCCAGACCGCCGAGGGCGACGGCCCGTCGGAGAAGGTTGAGACGCGCAGAACTCGACGAGCCGCTACCTCGTTCTGGATTGACTGCGTGAATCAGCAGGTGCTCGCCTTTGGTCCAGCGTCGGCCGCCAAGGGCGAACTTTGCCGTGATCAACCATCCAGTAGCCGGACCGGGGTTGATCGAGCCGGGCGCGCCCTTTGCAGAAGTTGAGGACATACAGGCCCCACCGCGTCCTCGAATGCTACTCCAAGCCCGGCCTCTTCCCTACGCCTCTTCCTAGGCACTCGGTCATCCAGGGTTCGTGCGGCGGCGATGCATGGCGGGGCGAAAGTACCGTGCCCACCCGGATCCTTGCTGCCGCGTGAAAGCGATTCCCGTGGATCAACGGGGACATTCGTCCCACGGGGTAGCTCGCGCGTGTAGACACGCGATATTTCAGGAGCACGAACTCGCCTTCTCCGCTTCCAAGGGCCAAGGGATAGCCATTCCTGCGGGAGATCCCGTGGGTCCATAGTTGTTTCGAAGCGGCTTTTTGAGCGTCAGAGAACCCTGCCGTCCCTCATCTGTGCTACCTGGATCGCGTCCACGCAGCGCGCCGGGGCGGCATCTGCCGCCGTTTGAGGTATCCGGTCGCGGGCCGCGCGCATGCGGTTGCCTCCATAATGGAGGGTTGTCGGCAAGCGACGGCCGGTTCTTGCTTCGGCTACTGGCTCAGACGCACGCCCTTCGCCCGCATCAGGTGCCTTGGCCGGGCCCGGCATGCTCGATCCTACCCGACCCCGAAGCCTGCCTCGCGCATCGGCTGCCAGAGCGAAACCCCGGGATCGATTTTGCTCGCCTTCAAATGGTAGTGCCCGCAGATACCGCGGAACTTGCCCTGGGCCACGCGCGGATCGAATCCCCGGGTCACGCCCGCGGTCGAGGTTGGCGAGGTCGCCTTGGGCAGCACCAGCGGAATGTGAAAGAGGTTGGATATCGCTCGCGCCAGGGCGATCGCGGCGTCCACTTGCCTCGGGTAGAACCCGAGCACCGCGCGCCGGGCGCCGGTCGCGCCTGCGTTGGTCACTTCCAGCGCCCCGACCGGACGCGGATCCTTGGGGTCGTTGCGCTCGGGCAACTCGCCAGGGCCGGCGCCTGCCCTCGACGTGCAAACGTAGCTGCGCTCACGTCCGCTGTCCGTCGAGAAACACCGGGAAATGCCGGTGCCAGCATGATCCGCACACTGGCACTCGGCAGATCCCGATCTCCAGCGCCACATTCACGAGGGCTACCTCGGTGCGGCGCTATCGATGGACACAAGCACGATTCCGCGCGACGATGCCGGGTCAGGATGAGAAAATCCACGCCTATGCCCGCCGAGCCGCAGGGTCAGCAAGTTGTCGTGCAAGCGGCGGTGTCCAAGCGTTCAGGCTTGCGGCGGTGCGCTGCGGCATCGAGAATCGCGGGCTTGCTGCTACTGTCCGAGCCTCGCAGGAGAGTCAGAGAAAAGACGCCGGAACGCAGTCCAGCGGTCGCTTTCAGCAAATCTGCTCGGGGCGCCTGAGAAGATAGAAACCGAGGAATCATGGCAGTCAACCCATGGAAGAAGGCAGTTGAAGAGATTGCCGAATGGATGAAACTCAACAGGGCGATGCTTGTTCCATTTGTGGGTGCCGGGGTTTCGCGCGCCGCAAATCTCCCCAGTTGGAAAGGATTGGCCGACGCGGTCGTGGAGACTCTCTACGGTTTTCGTTTGGCCACCGAAGCCGAGCTAGCGGCCGTCCGCGCCCAAGATCCCCTCGCAATTCTGACCTTCTGCAAGGCCAAGATTGGCGACGATGCGTTCCGCCGCCAGATCGTTTCCGCCCTCAGCACTCCCTCAGATCTGGTTGTCCCGGAAATCGCACGTTTGTGCTGGCGCTTGAACGAAGCATTTGTCGTTACAACCAACCTCGACGATCTTCTCGAGAGGGCAGCTCCAACCCTGGATGGCGTTCCCGCCCAGTCACTCACGCCACTTGACAGCTTGGGCGCAGCACTGACGCAACCAGGCCGACGCATCCTTCACCTACACGGAGTGCTCCCAAGATACGACAGCTGGGTAATGGCTCATGAGGAGTACGATCGTGTGGTCGCGCCATCGTCCCCTACTGGCGCCACCCTGCAGACACTCCTTCTTGATCGGGTCCTCCTCTTTGTTGGCTACGCCTGTGATGATCCGGACCTCAACCTTTTCCTCGATCGGTTTAGGTCGTCCTTCCCGCGCGGCAGCAACCAGCACTATGCATTGCTCCCTGAGCTCTCCCCTTCTAGGCGGAGAGAGTTCCTCGATTCCGGCATTTTCCCCATCGAGTACGTGCCGAGCAGCACCGCACATCCCGAAACGTCCCAGTTTCTGGAGGAAGTCATGATTGCATATGACCCGCAGTCTGCCGAACTCTGGGCCGATCGGAAGACGAAACAGCCGAAGGCGAAGGCACTCAGTCCTCCTTCAGAGTTGGGAGCAATGGCAATCGGAAGGCGCAGAGATTGCCTAAATGACGAGTTTAGCTTCCTGTTCGATCAGGTGGCGGAATATGCTTTGGCTGGCGCGAGCGATCTTCCTCCAATTATCAAGCAGCGCCGAGCGGAGACCTTGGAGTACCTCGCAGGGGCGTGGCAGGTTAGTACCTCACCGCCTCTGAATGCGATCGATGGCCGGGAAGTTATGAAGGAACTTGGCCGAGGTGGCTTCGGAATAGTCTGGCTTGCCGAAGATGCAAAGACACGCGAGAAGCAGGCCCTGAAGGTCGCCCATTTTCAGGAGACGAGCAACTTCAAGTTTGTCGAACGCTTCAAGCAGGGAATAAGGGCCATGAGACGTCTCACTCTTCATGGCGTCGAGAACACAACGAAGTATCTTGGGCACAGGGAGGTGCCCCTCTGTGTGTTCATGGAATATGTGGATGGGGGTAACCTGGAGGACGTCATTAAGAACTGGAGTCTCTCCCCTGAAACGCGGCTTCGTATTGCACGCGACATCGCAAGGATCGTGGTCAATGCCCATAGGATTCCGGTGTATCATCGCGATCTAAAGCCAAGTAATGTGTTGATCCGGTGCGATGCCATCGGAGAACCGCAGCCTGTGTTGTCCGATTTTGATCTTGCATGGTTTGAGGGTGCGATTAGCAAGACCACAACGCGAATTGGAGACCAGGCGTTTGCATCACCTGAACAACTTCGCGAGGCGAAGGCTGCAACGCAAGCGCGGGCTGAATCGGACGTGTATTCGCTGGGCATGCTCGTCCTGTTTGTTGTCAGCAAGGCGATGCCGCCCGCTGGACAGTGGTATAATCAGAATCTAAGGAGTGAGGTTCTGAGGATCGGCGCTAGGGAGTTTTCGTGGCTCCACACGGCGCAGCATGTCGCGGACCTGGTAGCGCAGTGCGCGAACCGGGCGCCCAACCTCCGCCCCACCGCCGAGGAGGTTAGCAGGCAACTCGATCGGCTCTACAATATCGAGAGTCGTAGACGCGCTGAGCTGGATGTATTTGTGGATGAGATTCGCTTGCTGATTTCCAAGGAGCATTGTGGTGATCCATTCGAGAAGGTTGCTGGCGTTCACGTCGAGCACAGGAGGGATAGCGGCCGAGCAACGCTCCAGGCGTCATTCAGGCGGCAGCTCCTGCCATCAGATGATCGCAGCAAGTTTGGGGTGCGAGCTCGGAAGGACACAAGGAAGTTGGATGCACATTTTAGACGGGCATTGTGGTCCGTTGTATCGACTAACCCGGGCAAAGTTGAGGCCAGCATCACGGTGAGAGTCGAGCTTGGCGATCTTTCAATAGAAAATGCGGGGGCTCTCGCAGGTGATATCGCAAAAGCGCTTGCCCACTGGAGCGTGCGTTCATAGTGGAAACAACCATTCAATTGCGCTGGATCTCGGCCGCGCTGGGCGCGGCTGCGGCACGCGGAGAACGTATTGCATTTCACAGAGTTGCGCGCACATTTTCCCGCGCTTGCTCCGATCGCACACCCGCACAATTTGATGCTCGTCTCCAAACTGGACCCTGACAACGCTGCCGAACCCGTCAGAACGCTGCTCCGCAACCCAATAGTGCCCTCCACCGCCCGAGGCCTGCCAGCCGACCTTTGACATGAGCAACATCCGGCTTGAATTGCTGCGGATCTCGCGCTGCAAACCGCTCATAAATAGTCAGCGCCTCGTCGAAAGCCTTGCGCGCACCGTCCCTCCGGCCCTGGGCGCGGTGCACATCTCCGAGGTTGCTCAGCGTTCCCGCCACGCGAGGCAAGTAGGTCTGCGGGTTCTGCCGCGCCAACTCACGGAAAATCTGGAGTGCCTCGCCGAGAGTCTTCTGTGCGTCGTCCATCCGACCCTGGTCAGCATCCAGCAGTCCGATGGTGTTCAGCGAGTTCGCCACGTCGGGCAAGTAGGTCTCCGGGGCCCGCTGGGCCAACTGGCGGAATATTTGCAATGCCTCATCGAGATCCTTGCGTGCGTCGGCCATCCGGATCTGGTCGCGATCCAGGAGTCCGAGGTTGAGCAGCGTATCCGCCAGGTGATGCAAGTGGGTCTGCGGGTTCTGCCGCGCCAACTCACGGCGAATCTGGAGTGCCTCGCCGAGATCCTTGCGCGCGTCGGCCACTCGGTGCTGGTCGAGATCCAGAACGCCGAGATTGTTCAGCGTGTCCGCGACGCGGTACAAGTAGGTCGGGTTCTGCCGCGCCAACTCGCGGCGAATCTGGAGTGCCTCTTCGTGAACCTTGCGCGCGTCGGCCACTCGGTGCTGGTCGGAATCCAGAACTCCGAGGTCGTTCAGCGTGTCCGCGAGAGCGGGCAAGTAGGCCTGCGGGTTCTGCCGCGCCAACTCGCGGCGAATCTGGAGTGCCTCTTCGTAGGCCTTGCGCGCGTCGTCCGGCCGATTCTGGCCACGTTCCAGGACTCCGATGTTGTCAAGCGTCCCCGCCAGGTCGGCCAAACACGACTGCGGGGTCTGTCGCTCCAACTCGCGGTATATCTGAAGTGCCTCTTCGTAGGCCTTGCGTGCGTCGTCCGGCCGATTCTGGTCGTTATTCAGAACTCCGAGGTTGTTCAACGTAAACGCAATCGCCTTGTCTCGTTTGCCACGTCTGGCGATCTCCAGAGTGCGGTCGTATGCCTTGCGGGCTTCCTGGTATCGATTCAGCTGCTGATTGAACAGTCCAAACTGGAAATTCACCAAGAAGTCGTCCGGCGCGGCCTCGATCGCTTCTTGGATCGCATCAGCAGCATCATCAAACCGGAACTGAAGAATGAACATCTGAGCCCTCAGCATCCAAGCCTGAGCGTTCTCTTCCAACTCTCTGTCGGCTCCTTCCTTTTGCCGCCTCGCTACCGTCCGAAGGCGGTGCAGTTTGTCCTTGTCGAGGAGCTGAATCGCACCCTCGACTTTTCCATCCAGAAACAGTCGCAAGGCGTCCCGCCGCAACTCCGAGCTTTCGCCAGGCTTTCCCTTCGCGAGATCCATAGCCATGTTTTCGGCGCCACTTCTCGCCGAATTGCGCTCTGTCTCCAGCGATCTCAATCGCCTCTCGTAGTCCGCCCCGAGGGCAGCCTTCTCCACCTCCAGCTTCTGGAGCTGTCTGACGTAGTTGTCCTCGATCGCATCCAGAACGCGGAGCCGAAAGTAGCGGCGCGCCATTTCTTCCCGATCGCTTGTCCTGCACACCAGGACCAACAGCGGTTTGTCGTCCGGATTGGCCAGAAGGACGGTCTCCAACTGGACATCGTTCACGACCACATGCCCCGGTTTGCTGATGATCACGCGAACCGGATCGCCGGGCCTCTTTGCGGGAAAACGCAACGTGAACTTGCCACTGGAATCGGTCTCAGCGCGATTAGCTCCGATAGCGTCCACACCAATCCTTTCCGCGGGCCGCCCATTCACCTCATTCTCAAGGACTACGCCCTGAAGTTCCGCTGCCTGTGTCGGGAAAGCGATGAACAACAGCGGGAATACGATCGAGGCACGGAACGACATCTCTCCTACTCGTCTTTGGTGAGAGTGATAGTGAAATCGTTGGCACCGGGAACTGCCTGGTAGTGGGCCGGCACGTAGGCCGGCGCAGATGCGGAAAGCTCCAGGTCGCCCTGCAGACGTTCCCCAGGAATGATGACTTCGAAGCGGCCGGTCGGGGGTCCTGCCGGGGCCGAGAGACCAGCCACTGCGATTGTCGCACCCCGAATAGGGTTACCGCGCACATCCTGCACGCGACCGGCGATGCGGGCGCCCTTCCTTCGCACTTCAATGTAGACGCTGCCCGGTTCCAGGTGGATCTTCTGGTCGCGCAGCGACTCGTATTCCGGAGACTCCACCGAGATGTACACGTCTTGCCCCCTTAGACTGGGGGCAACCGATGGGAAATATGCCTGTCCCAATTCGCCAATCCGCTTTGAGACGCGATCTGGCCCCAGGTCGATCACCAGACTGCCAACATTCTGGAGCACGACATCTTGGTGTCCGCCCGGACCGTGCACGAACACGGTCAACGCGAAAGTCGGGGATTTCGGTAGAAGAACAAATCCCAAAACAACGGTGAGCAAGAAACCCACGATTGGACCGCCGAGGTCCAGAACGCCGCCGAACTGGTTGCCCTTGTACGTGGCGTACGACTTGAAGACGCCAAACAAGATGCCCGCGACGGACAACCCCAGTGCGAGCAGGGCAACGTAGTAGAAGTTTCCTGTCAGCCCGTAGTCGGCCAGCTTCTCTGCTTTCCAGAGCATAGCGGACAGAATCGCGATCCCGAATAGAAAGGAAACCAGGGAGATCAACGTGAAAGGCGCAACCTTCTGCCACGTTCGCATCATGAGCTTCTCCTCCAAGGATCACTGCCGTTTGTCTAGTGCCGAGTCCTTTGTTGAGTCAGCCTCGCACCACGCGGGATTCTTCGCAAGCCCGCACGCGCCGTGTCCTTCGCCAGCCTGTCATCCGGGCGCCGACGGGGGCCGATTCTGGGCGAAAGGTGATGCCTACGGCGTACTCGCGCGCGAGCACGCCCACGTCGGGCGCGCGATCTGTGTCCGAGTGGGGATGCATTCGTCCCGTGCGCAGAGATCGAGAGAGCGGCCGCCCATGTCTGTCGCGTCGGAATGGCGGAGACTGATCGCGGTCAGGCCGCGCGGCGCTTGTAGCGGTGGTGCAGGCCGCCGACTACGGGCAGCTCCACTATCTGGCCCATGCTCGGCGGCTGGACGGAGCATAGTCAAATCGAAGCGGTTTTTTGAGCGTCAGAGAACCCTGCCGTCCCTCATCTGTGCTACCTGGATCGCGTCCACCCAGCGCGTTCGGGCGGCATTTGCCGCCGTTTGAGGTATCCGGTCGCGGGCCTCGCGCATGCGACTGGCTCAGACGCACGCCCTCCGTCCGCATCAGGCGCCTCGGCCGGGCCCGGCATGTTCGATCCTACCCAACCCCGAATCCAGCATCGCGCATGGGTTGCCAGAGCGAGACACCGGGATCGATCTTGCTCGCCTTCAAATGGTAGTGCCCGCAGATACCCCGGAAGTTGCCCTGGGCCACGCGTGGATCGAATCCCCAGGTCACTCCCGCGGTCGAGGTTGGCGAGGTCGCCTTGGGCAGCACCAGCGGAATGTGAAACAGGTTGGATATCGCCCGCGCCAGGGCGATCGAGGCGTCCACTTGCCGCGGGTAGAACCCGAGCACCGCGCGCCGGCAGCCAGCCGCCCCTGCGTTGGTCACTTCCAGCGCCCCGACCGGACGCGGATCCTTGGGGTCGTTGTGTGGCGCCGTCAGTGCCCAGCAGGTGCTGGAGTTGGCGGATCCCGTCGGGATATTTTAAGGGCGCTGAGATGTCCAGGTGGCGCAGCACCACGGGGACCCGCTCGCCGGTCTGCCAATCTTCGTGAATTCATGCGAGGATTTTGGCGATAGCTTTCCGGACACCACGGGATCATCGAGATGGCCCCTCGAAAGGATCTTCTCCGACCGCAGCGGCCTTTCGCGAACGGCCTGCGGAACGAACAATGGACGACCGCTTCGACGCGCTCTGCGCGGTGGTTGGGGCTTTGGACGCGACCACACGGGATGATGGAGATGGCCCCTCGAAAGGATCTTCTCCGACCGCAGCGGCCTTTCGCGAACGGCCTGCGGAACGAACAATGGACGACCGCTTGGACGCGCTCCGCGCGGTGGTTCGGGCTTTGGGCGCGACTTCCAGTGCAACCTCGGCCTGCGGTGGCGTCTCAACTTCACGCAAGGATGGGGCCTGCGGTGGCGTCTCAACTTCGCGCAAGGATGGGGCCTGCGGTGGCGTCTCAACTTCGCGCAAGGATGGGGCCTGCGGGGCACGCGCCGGACTCTCCAAAACAGGGGTGGCGGTGGTAGCTTTTCCACCCTCTCCCCTCCACGAAAACGAAATGACGAAGACGCCAAGCACCACCACCGCGCCTGCTGCGACGACATACTTGAGGTGTCGATGCCGCTGGGCCACGGTCCGCCGCGCGCTCTTCGGCAAATGCGTGCCGAGCGCCGCCACGCTTTGAGCCCGGGATGGAGGCTTTTCGAGCCTTGGCGCAAGCACCCTGTCGAGTTCTGCCTCCAACCCTGGCGGGGCGGAAGGCGAAGGAGGCCCCGGGCTTGAAGGCGTCAAGCCCGGCAGGGCTGGCCCCGGGCTTGAAGGCGTCAAGCCCGGCAAGGCTGGCCCCTGCTTCAGCGACAGCCCACCGGGCGGAGTCTCGAAGGCAGCAACCCGCTGCCGCGCCTGTTCCCAGCCGAAGCCTCCAGCCGGCGCAGGCTTGGCGCCGGGGCCAGGACCTGACGGCGCTGCCTTGGGGCCGGAGCCAGGAACGGGCGGCGGCGCTGCCTTGGGGCCGGAGCCAGGAACGGGCGGCGGTGCCAGCTTGGGGCCGGAGCCAGGAACGGGCGGCGGCGCTGCCTTGGGGCCAGAGCCAGGAACGGGCGGCGGTGCCAGCTTGGGGCCGGACCCAGAAACGGGCGGTGATAGTTCTGGACCCGACCACGACTCGTGTGTGCATAGCCCCTTCGAAGGGGGTATTTGCGGTCTGAGAACCGGAGTTTCCCTGCGCCACTGCACCGTCGCGCGCACCTGGAGTGCCCCACGGAGCGGGTTTGATCGGGTGATTCGCGTGTCGAAGAGCCTGTCTCGACCACAAAGCGTAGTCTACCCCATCGCGTCCCCGCCTCGGGCGCCTTGATCAGGCGCCTTGATCAGCGCCTTGAGCGCCTTGATCAGTTCACCCAGTCGTCGCCGCCTCCCGGCTTCTGTGGAGGCGGGCGCGCGGGGCGTAGCTGCGGAACGTTCGACGGCAGGTGCATCGCGGTCAGGATCTTCGTGGCGACGTCCTGGGTCTTGATGAGGGCGATCAAGCGGAGCTGGGACTTGCACTTTGTGCAGACAATCTCGATCCCAAACGTACGGCGCAGAAGCTCGGACCAAGAAATATACCTGGATGTGTTCTTGGGGCAATCCTGCTCGGCATGCGCGGGCTCGGCGGGTGAGGGAACGACCTCGCTGCGTGAGGTAGCGTGTGACGAGAGTACGCCAAAATATCTGACGAGATGCCGCTTGCGAGGTGGAACCAGCGCGGCCAGACGTGCGATGAGGGCGAGAGGCTCAAGCTCCACCGACGTAGTGCCGTCAGACCACGCCTTCTTGAACTCCAGCCTGACGTTTCCGTCGTCGAGGATGTTCAGCCTGTCGTTGGCGAGAGGTGGGCGCAAGATGTATTTGCAGAGGGTGAGTCGTCCTTGCTTGTCGTTGGCGGCGACCTTGGTAGCAGCGTGAAGATTGAACCCGTGAGCCTGGCTGCACAGTTTGCCCTTGGCGACGGGGTGGGCGTCGGGGTCGAGCACGATGCGGACTGGGGCGCGTTTGTGCGCGGGTCCGGCGGGTGATGCACCGGCAGTGGCGGCTGCCAGCAGCTTGGCCAGGAGCGGATCTTTCTCGCCGATGGTCTCGTCGGTGACGACGGTGACTTCGCCTTCGCCAGGAGCAGTCACGAGGGTGATGACACCGCGGCGCTGGAGAAAGCGGAGGATGCGTTTGCTCGCGCGGCACACGAGGGCCTCGATTTCTTGCTGCGTGGGAGCGGGCGCGGGGTGGAACATCTGGCCCTTGCCGTCGCCGTCCGGCGAGTACACACCGTCGAGAAAAATGGTGTGCAGATGCGGGTTGAGTCGCAAATCACTGTTTGCGCGCTGGATGACGGCCACGGCACCGGTTTCGCCGGGCGGCAAGCCGCGTTCAACGTGTCGGCGCCGATACCATCCGTCTACGGTGTCCACAAAGATGCGCACCACTTGTCCCAGCAACGCTCCGTCGAAGGCGAGGGGAAATCGCAGCGGGAAGGGCACCGTGACCACAAACTGTCGCAAGGGAACGTCGGGCAGGACGTGATCCACCAAACTCAGAGCCCCCTCGTTCATCCTCCTGCCGAGACAGCTTGGGCACACCGCTCTCGCCTTGCACGAGAACGCCACAACATGGTGCTCGTGGCAGGTTTTGCAGAAGAGGTGGGCAAAACCTCGTCCCAAGATTCCGCAGTCCATATATTTGTGCAGCTCTTCCGTCACGAACTTGGGTAACGTCCGCCCGTTGGCCTGGTCGGTCCACTGCTGCTCGAAGGTCAGAAGGTGCTCCTGCATCACCTTGTACAAGGCAGTCTTCTCCGGCTGCCGGCGCGTGTACACCGGTCCCGCCGTTGCGGGTGTTGCGCGTGCCGCTGCCTCCATGATGGAGGGTTGTCGGCAAGCGAAGGCCGGCTGTTGCTTCGGCTACTGGCGGCTCGCTCTCGGGGCCGTCTGTTCTGCGGCCCTACGTCGCTTCTGGCCCGCGGGTCATCAGGATCTTGCCGGAGCGGACCAGCTCGACCAGGCCGAAGGGGCGCAGCACCTGCGGGAGCCGTGGAACGAGGAGAAGTGAACGCATGAACCTCTGGCTGATGATCTTCGGTGGTGCGCTCGCCCTGATCTGGGGAGCCGCGCACATCTTCCCAACCCGCTCCCTGGTGGCCGGAAAGATGGGACAACCAATGAACCGCCGAAGTGCGCGCTGTGTGGACCGCGCGTCAGTGACGCCGCCCATTTTCGCTTCAGCGAACGATAGGTGCGGTTCCCCAGTTGCGCCGCTCAATTCGCGCTTTCGGTTCGTACGTCCAGCCGCGAGCGACACGAAGCCGCTCGAGAACGTTGGCCCCGAACAGGATCGGAGCCGCAGTCGCACCGATCCATTGTCCTAGTCCTCCGCACTCGGCGTTGATCTGCCGCCGGAGCGACTTCACCTGCTGGCGAGCAGACGGTC
>Ga0182027_10005323_pt1 | contig 19603 bp, 29 predicted proteins | sample 712E1DmetaG_FD_121300 | JGI IMG/M metagenome (GOLD analysis project Ga0182027, IMG submission 121300) | Permafrost microbial communities from Stordalen Mire, Sweden - 712E1D metaG (Illumina Assembly) | ecosystem: Environmental > Terrestrial > Soil > Wetlands > Permafrost | place: Sweden...
CAGAAAAAAGACATTACGCACACATTGATGCCCCAGGACATGCAGATTATATTAAGAACATGATTACAGGAGCCGCCCAAATGGACGGTGCAATCCTCGTAGTCTCAGCCCCGGACGGCCCCATGCCACAAACCAGAGAACACATTTTACTCGCACATCAAGTTCAAGTTCCATCAATTGTAGTTTTTCTTAACAAATGCGATATGGTTCAGGACGAAGAACTTTTGGATTTGGTCGAAATGGAAGTCAGAGAGCTTTTGACCAAATATCAATATCCGGGAAACGATACGCCAATTATCAGAGGATCAGCTCTTAAAGCCTTAGAAGGTGATCCGGAAGCCGAAAAGAAAATTATGGAATTAATGGATACGGTTGATAGCTATATTCCTACCCCGGTTAGAGATACGGAAAAACCATTCTTAATGCCAATCGAAGATGTCTTTTCAATCAAAGGCAGAGGAACAGTTGTAACCGGAAGAATTTCCAGAGGAAAAATTAAAATTAATGAACCGGTTGAGCTCGTCGGAATCAGACCAACTAAAGCATCAGTTGTAACCGGAGTTGAAATGTTCAAAAAATCTTTGGATGAAGGACAAGCTGGAGATAATGTTGGAATATTGCTTCGTGGAATTGAGAAAACCGATGTTGAAAGAGGACAAGTTTTGGCCAAACCGGGTTCAATTACTCCACACAAAGAATTTGAAGCAGAAGTTTATATTCTTACCAAAGAAGAAGGCGGACGACATACACCGTTCTTTACCGGCTACAGACCACAATTTTATATAGGTACGACCGATGTAACAGGAGAAGCTAATCTTCCAACAGGTGTGGAGATGGTTATGCCTGGAGATAACGCAAAAATGTCAGTTAAACTCATCGTCCCCGTTGCCATGGAAGAAGGCTTAAGATTCGCGGTAAGAGAGGGTGGAAAAACAGTAGGAGCCGGGGTAATCAGTAAAATCATTGCCTAATTTCATCCTCGCACTTTTATTTACTAACATATGCCAAAAGGAAGACTTAGAGTTCGTTTAAAGAGCTACGACGCGAGAGTAATCGACTCCACGTGTCAGCAAATTTTAGATACGGCGATAAGAACCGGAGCTAAAGTTGTTGGTCCAATTCCGCTTCCATCACAAAGATCGGTATATGCAGTAAATACATCCCCATTCATCGATAAAAACGCCAGAGACCACTTTCAAATCGTTGTCCACAAAAGATTAATTGACATTATTTCTCCAACCGAAAAAACCATTGATTCTTTAACCCACTTGGAACTCCCCGCAGGCGTGAATGTCGAAATCAGAATGTAACTTAGTCATTCCTCGATTGACAAGTGTTTAAATTCCTGAGACTATTCTAATGTGAAAGAGAAAATCATCAAGATAATAAGGAATAAAAAGCATATTCATCCCCATCTTCAAAAAATTGTCCTAATATCTCTGATAGTTTTATCTATCACTTTAGTCTACCTGTCTGTTTTTGATTTCTCCAAACCAGAGTATCCTAATGTAGCTACAGCTCAAACTGTTTGGAAATACGATCTTTATAATTCCTCCGGCGTGCGTTGGCAAAATCCTGATTTAACAGCTTGCACTGCCGCTACAGCGCAAATGGCACTTAATATGATTGCGATTAGCAGCACAGGGAATCCGCCTCCTTTTAAATGGACTTCTTCAACATCTTATGCCACGCAAGAAACAGTTCTATCGTATGAAAGAAGTCATATGACTACGCCACTTAGTTCTAAGGGGTCTGATCCGCATGGCGAAAGAAATGCGCTTAATTATTTTGGTTGGGGGAGTCAGAATAGTCTAGTTTATAAAGATGTGGCTTATACCTCATTTGCGGCTGCAGCCAAGGGAATTGTTTCGTCAATTGCAAAAACACATAAACCCGCCATCGTCTATCCTTGGGGCGGTGCGCATGCTCAAATAATAACAGGGTATCAAGTAACAGGTGAAGATCCTGCTATTAGTGACAATTATACTGTTACCGGAATTTACCTTACCGATCCGCTTCAGCGCGATGGATATAGGGATTTATGGGTAACTCTTGGCACCTGGGTAAATGGCAATAGCAATTTAAGGTTTGTAAAGTATGCGCAAACCGATCCTACAGGTAAAGATCCAATTGATGGACAAGTCGGTAAAGCAGAATGGTATGGCAAATGGGTGGCTGTCCAGGCGGTTAATAATATTACTACTGTTCCAGTTTTTACTTCGACAACAACTTCAAAACCTGATCCCTGCACTTACAAAATAGGAAGGTTATATGTAAAAGGAGGTTATTGTCCTACTGCCGGCGGTCCTGTTTTATATAACTGCAGCGGTAAAGGTACTACCATAAGTCAAAAAACATGTAAAAACGGTTGCAGGACCAATAAGGGAACATACGATACCTGTAAATAACCTCTTTTTGTTGGCTATTTTATCCTAACTCTTCCTATTTTTCGCCTAGAGAGTTTCGAATGGTACAATTTTATTACAATAGCAGACTCCAGTAGAAGAAGTTATTTAACGGAATTATACTAATTAGTAATACTTTTAGTATAAAGTACTTGACAATTAGTATTAAATAGCATTATTATATTGTTGACTTATGGAAGACTTAGTAAAAATAAGAAATTTTTTGGAAATTCCTTACGATGAGCTTGAAGAGCGGAATCTAAAAGCAAAAGAGGAAAGGCTTACGAAAACCCCTCAAGAGCTAGAAATTAAATACAGGGAATATTTGGAAAAAGAAAAACGTATTAAGGCAGTAACTTTATGTTTTACAGATATTGAAGGCAGATTTCATATGTTGGATTATGACAAAAAATTTCTGCTTGCATCTTCAGATAATCTTACCTTTGATGGTTCTTCGATCAGGGGATTTACTGTTCAAAGCGAATCGGATCTTCGTTTCAAAATAGATTGGGGAAGTTTTATGTGGCTTCCTTCTGATCTTTTCGGTCCCGGAAAAGTAATTATGTTTGCCAATATTTTAGACCGGGATAAAGCCCAATACGAATCTGATTTTAGGGGACTTTTACAAAGGTACGCAGACAAGTTAAAAGAAAAAGAGGGATTAACGGCTTATGTCGCCGCTGAAATTGAGGGATTTGTGGTTGAAGGAATAAATGCCGAGCAACAATTTGAAGAAAGTGTAGGCTTTAAGCTGATTTCAACAGGAGGATATTTTCATTCTTTGCCAATGGATGATTTACGTAAGTTTATTGATTCTTCGGCTGAAGCGCAAAGAGCGATGGGCTTTAAAAACGAAAAAGACCATCCCGAAGTTGCACCTTCGCAGTTTGAAATGAACTTTTCTTATGCAGATGTAATTAGAGCTTGCGATCAAATTCAATTATACAAGCTTGTTTGCCGGCAAGTTGCCAATAAAATGGGTTTAACCGCGACATTTTTACCAAAACCGATTATGGGTATTAACGGAAGTGGTATGCATACTAATTTTTCTTTAGCCAAAAACGGAAAAAATATTTTCTACGACAAAAAAGGAGAAGATGGTTTATCGGCAGTAGCTTGGGATTTTATTTATAAACTTCTTAATCACGCACCGGAAATCTGTTTAATCATCAATTCAAGCGTAAATGCTTATAGGCGTTTGGATCCGCATTTTGAAGCGCCGAATCAAATCAAAGTATCGGCAATCGATAGAGGATCGATGATTCGTATTCCGATTGGAAACGAAAAAACAGCCAGAATCGAAATCCGTTCGGTGGCGCCCGATACTAATCCGTATCTTTGGCTTTATGCGCTGATTAAAACCGGTTTTGACGGGGAAAAATTAAAGAAAGACAAAAACAAAAGAGACAGGTTAAGATTTTTGCCGGGAACAATCAGCGACGCGCTTAAACTTTTTAAAGCCAGTGATTTTATCGGTAATATTTTAGGTGAGTCAAATAAAGAGAAGTATGCTCATTTTAAAGAACAGGCAGCTGACAGAAGTCCTAAAGAGCTTGGAACTAAGGTAAAAAATTCCGAAGTTGTTTTTCATCACGAAGTAACTAATCAGGCTCTCTGGAATTCTTTCTAATTTTTTTATGAAAAAGTTGATTATTTCATCAACAGTTGTTCTTCTCGTGGGCATTATAGTAGGATTATTTTCCCGGTTTTTTGCCGGAGCTTCTGCCGGTTCGGAAAATGTTTCGTTGATCAACGCTGGTGATACCGCTTGGGTCATGGTTGCAACCGCCTTGGTAATGTTAATGACTCCGGCAGTTGGATTTTTTTACGGAGGCATGGTAAGGCAGAAAAATGTTGTCAGTATTTTAAAACAGTCTTTTGTTATTTTGGCAATTGTCAGCTTGCAGTGGGTTTTAATTGGTTACAGCTTGGTTTTTGGTAAAGACATTCATGGAGTTATTGGAGGATTAAATTACTTTGGATTAAGAGGAGTTGGTTTTGGCCCGAATCTAGCTTATGCCGGTACAATTCCACAGCTTGCTTTTATGATGTTTCAGGCAATGTTTGCAATTATAACTCCTGCGCTTATTATCGGCGCGGTGGCGGAGCGGATTTCATTTAAAACTTTAATTGTTTTTGTTTTACTGTGGACGACTTTTATTTATGATCCAATTGCTCATTGGGTTTGGGGAACCGGTGGATGGCTGCACGGTTTAGGAGCTTTAGATTTTGCCGGAGGAACGGTTGTCCACATAAGCGCCGGTTTTGCAGGACTTTGTGCAGCAATGTTGGTTGGCGGAAGATCATTAACGAAATCTAAGAAAACAATTCAGCATGCTCATAATGTTCCCTTTGTGTTTTTGGGAGCGGCGTTACTGTGGTTTGGCTGGTTCGGATTTAATGCCGGCAGCGCATTATCCGCATCAGGACTGGCTTGGAATGCTTTTGTGACAACTAATACGGCTGCGGCCGCAGCGGGACTGGTCTGGATGTTTTTAAGTTGGAGAGAGCATAAAAAACCAAGTGCACTGGCGACCGCAACGGGAGCAGTCTGCGGATTAGTAGCAATTACACCGGCCAGCGGATTTGTCGGTCCCGTGGCCAGTATTGCGATCGGAATAATTGCGGGTGTAGTTACATATCTTGCATTAGTTTTTAGAACCAAAAAAATTCCCGTTGATGATACGCTGGATGTTTGGGCTGCTCATGGAGTCGGCGGAATGACAGGGGCAATTCTTACGGGAGTTTTTGCGGAAAAGGTGATTAATTCAGCCGGGAACAACGGACTATTATTTGGTAATCCGAATCAATTACTGATTCAATTAATCGCTGTGGGCGCAACCGCCTTTTACGCTTTTTTTGGCACATGGGTTTTGCTTAAACTTCTTAGTTTCCAAATGAAACTTAGAGTAACTAAAGCAGAAGAGAAATTAGGTTTGGACCAGGCTATTCATGGTGAAACCGGCTACGTTTTATCTTAAATTCTTTTTTCATCACGAAGTAATAAATCAGGGCTTCCGGAATTTTTTTTAAAGTTTAAGATGTAGCTTCGGCAGTTGGTTTGGGAGTCTTTCTCCATTTATAGACAATTTTAACTCCAGGGAAAATTCTTTTTTCTAAATCGATATTATTAATTGCTTCTTTTGAATATCTTACGCTAGAAGTTATTACCGGTTGACTTAATTTAGAACCTCGCTCTGGGGGTAAATAATGACCGCTGTTAACTATCGCAGAATCGATTGAGTCTACGAATACCGTTCTATACGTAGTGGAAGCAAAACGGCCGTCATCGTATGCGTCTAGCGTCATCTGATCCATAACCTCAGGAGCTCCCTTCGGAACAACTCGTTTCTTTCTTACCGGAATACCTAAAACTTCTATTCTTCTTTCAACAACCATAGTAAATGTTATATCTTATAGGGAATTATTTGTCAATCCATAAATCCAATCTATTTTTCGTTTAGTTCCTCTTGCATTTAGGCTCACACTCAGATATAATTACAAATACTAAATGGTTATAAATCAGGAGGTGATTGTAACTACATAGCAGAGCTTAAAACTACTTTTTAGTAAGTAAAGTGACTCTATGTGGTCACTTTTTTTGTTGTTTTAACCAAGGAATATATGCAATTAACATCGCTTGTCGGTAAAAAAATATATCAAAAGCAAGGTTTCCTGCAAGACGGGACAAGAGTTCCGTTAACAGGCGTTGTCGTGGCTGGCAATTTTATTACACAAGTTAAGTCAGCCGATAAAGAAGGATATAATGCGCTTCAGCTTGGAATCGGAACAAACAAGAAGGCAAAAAAAGCAATTAGCAATCATAGCAAAAAAGCGGGACTCGAAATGACGCCCCGTTTTTTTAAAGAAGTAAAAGTAGACGACGTGGTAGACGCGACTTCCGGAACAGAAATAAAAGTTTCGGAAGTTTTTGAAGCAGGAGATATTGTTGATGTAACAGGAATTTCTAAGGGAAAAGGATTTGCCGGTGGAGTCAAAAGATGGGGATTTAAAGGCGGACCGAGAACCCACGGACAATCGGACAGGGAAAGAGCGCCGGGATCAATCGGACAGACAACCACGCCGGGAAGAGTTTACAGAGGCAAAAAAATGGCTGGAAGGATGGGACAGGATACGGTTACAGTCAAAAATTTAGAAATAATCGAAATTACAGCGGATGGAGTTTTATTAATCAAGGGTTTGGTTCCGGGATCTGTAAATTCAGTGGTAGTGGTTAAAAAAATGGGAATTAATAAAAAATTCGTGCCGCTTTATAAAGAAGTTGTTGAAGAACCAGTTGTGGAAACCGCAGTTGAGGAAGTAGCGGCAGCTCCAGTCGAAGTTCAAACTGAAGCAGAAGCACCGGCTGCAGCAGAACCAGCAGGGGTTGTTCAACCAGAAGTATCGGCAAGTGAATCAGAACCGGAAACAATTTTAGCAGAGACACCAGAAGAAAAAGCGGCAGAACAGCCTGAGGCGGTAGCCGAAGTCTCTTCGAGCCTGAGCTCTCAGAGCCATGGCCTGAGTGAAGCGAAGGACGAAACACCTATAGTCGAAGAGAAACAAGCAAAAGTTAAGGGGGAGGATAAATAATGCCAGTAAGTAAATCAAAAATCAAAAATCAAAAATCAAAACCTACGGTAGTAAAGAAGTCAACAGTAGCTAAAAAGGCAGTGGTTGTTAATAAAATGGTTGAAAAGAAAGAAGAGCCAAAAGAAACCGGATTAAAGCTTAGTGTTTACGATTTAAAGGGAGCAGTTGCCGAGAGTTTGACTTTGCCGAAGGAAATTTTCGGAGCAAAGATCAATAATTCTTTAGTGGCGCAGGCGGTCAGGGTTTATTTAGCAAATCAAAGACGGGGAACTTTAAAAACTAAGTCAAGAGGAGAAGTCGCAATTTCAACCAGAAAAATTTACAGACAAAAAGGAACCGGCCGGGCCAGACACGGAGCGGCATCAGCGCCAATTTTTGTCGGCGGGGGAATTGCTTTCGGACCAAAACCAAGGGATTTCTCGATGAAATTAAACCAGAGCATGCGAAGAGCAGCTTTGTTTTCAGCTCTTTCGGCAAAGCTTAAAGACGGGGAGATAAAACTTGTCACCGGCTTAGAAAAAATTGAACCGAAAACAAAGAAAATGACAGATGTAATTATGAATTTAGGCCTAAACACTAAAAAACAACAGTTGCTCTTGGTAACGCCAAAAGCAGGAGTAGATTTTGCAAACGTTTCCAAGGCAGCAAGAAATATTGAGGGTGTTAAGGTTATTTCGTCAAATCAATTGAATACTTACGAAGTTATGGTAAACAATAAAATTCTTTTTATGAAAGATGCAGTAGATAGTTTAAAGGAGACATTTTTAAAGTAATATGAATGTATTAAATGTTATCTTAAATCCAATAATTAGCGAAAAATCAATGACTGATGCTGCAAAAGGCAAGTATACATTTGCAGTTTCGAAAGAATCGACAAAAAAAGATATTAAAAAAGCAATCGAAGAACAATTTAAAGTAAATGTTTTAAAAGTTGCAACAATTACGATAAAAGGCAGGAGCTCAAAAACAGGAGCAAGGAGAGTAGAGACAGTAAAACAGCCTTTTAAAAAAGCAATCGCGCTTTTAAAGACAGGGCAGAAGATTTCATTATTTGAAGCAGGGGCGCAGAAATAGTTTTAAAAATATGAAAAATTTGAAAGTTATTAAAAAGAAAAATTCAGGGAGAGATGCGACAGGACAAGTTTCTATGAGGCATCAAGGAGCCCAGCAAAAAAGATACATAAGGCTAATTGATTTTAAAAGAGACAAAAAAGATATTGAGGGAAAGGTTATTTCTTTGGAGTATGATCCCAATAGAACTTGCGACATTGCTCTGGTACAATACAAGGACGGAGAAAAGAGATATATTCTGGCTCCGGAAGGATTAGAGCTGAATGCAATAGTTGTGTCGGGTAACGATGTTGATTTAAGGGTAGGGAATGCAATGCCACTTTCGGCAATGCCAATCGGAACAGTTGTTCATAACGTAGAGCTCGTTCCGGGACGCGGCGGACAAATCGCAAGAGGATCAGGCACAAGGGCAACTGTCGCAGCTAAAGAAGGCGATTATGTTCATTTAAGACTTCCGTCGGGAGAAGTCAGAAAAATTTTATCAAAGGGACTGGCAACAGTAGGAAATATTGGTAATGTTGAATTAAAAAACAGATTTTTTGGGAAAGCAGGTACAAAGATTCTTATGGGAATCAGGCCAACCGTTAGAGGAGTTGCCCAAAATCCGAGAAGTCATCCTCACGGAGGCGGAGAAGGAAGATCCGGTATCGGAATGACTACTCCGAAAACATTTGCGGGAAGACCGGCAGTAGGAAAAACCAGAAACAGGAAAAAGTATTCGAATAAAATGATATTGCAAAGGAGAAAATTAGGACCGCATAACTAAGCGGACCGATTTATAAATTATGAGTAGAAGTGCTAAAAAAGGACCATATATAGACGCAAAATTAATGCTAAAGGTGCAAAGACAAAAGCAGTTGGGTGAAAAAACGGCAATTAAAACGTGGGCAAGAAGTTGTCAGATATCGCCGGAATTTGTCGGACACACTTTTGCAGTGCATAACGGCAGAAATTTCATTAACGTATTTGTTTTGGAAACCATGGTTGGACACCGTTTGGGAGAATTTGCTTTAACCAGAACCTTTAGATCTCACGGAAGAGTTGTAGCGAGGGAAATAAGTAAGACATAAAATATGGAAATAATTGCATCATCAAAATCAGTAAGAGTGGCGCCAAGAAAAGTAAGGTTAGTAGCCGATGCCATCAGAAAATTATCCATAGAGGATGCGTTGAAGGCGTTGTCTATCCTAAAAAATAGGGGCGGCCAACCTTTAGAGAAAGTCTTAAAGAGCGCAATTGCCAACGCTTTAAATAATAAAAATTTAAAACAGGAAGCATTAAGGATTAAAATGATCGACGTTTTGGAAGCGCCGGCTTATAAAAGATTTCACCCTTCAACTCGCGGCCGTGTGCATCCGTATAAAAGAAGGGGCAGTCACATTAAGATAGTATTAGAAACTAAATCTGTCGAAAAAGCTCAAAATGAAACAAAGGAGGAAGAAAAATAAATGGGACAAAAAGTTAATCCAAAAGTCATAAGAATGGGAATAATTTACAATTGGAGCAGCCGTTGGTATGACGATAAAAGATATAAAGAAACTCTTTTGGAAGATTTCAAAATCAGAAAGTCTTTATTAGAAAAGTTGAAACCGGCAGGAATTTCGGAAATCGAAATCGAAAGGTCGATCAACAGCTTAAGAATTACAGCCTATGTTTCAAAACCGGGTATGGTAATAGGTAGGGGTGGAACCGGACTTGAAGAGCTTAAAGTTTTTATTCAAAAGAATTTAGTCAAAAAATCGGCTGTTAAGAATCAATCAAAACTGGATATAAGAGTAGAGCCGGTTAAAGAGCCAAATTTGGACGCTTTCTTGGTTGCTAAAAATGTCGCTGAACAATTAAATAGGAGGCTTCCGGCAAAAAGAGTTTTAACGTCAACGGTAGAAAAAGTTATGGGATCAGGCGCCAAAGGGGTCAGAATAATTTTGTCCGGAAGAGTTGGCGGAGCGGAAATTTCAAGAAGAGAAAAACTACAAGCAGGAACAGTCCCATTATCAACAATCAGAGCAAATATTAATTATGCAAGTAGCCCGGCGCTGACAAAAAAAGGTTACATCGGCGTAAAAGTTTGGATCAATAGGCCGGAGGAAAAATAATAATATGTTAGTACCAAAAAGAGCAAAATACAGAAAACAACAAAGAGGTATGATGAAAGGAAATGCAACCGGAGGAACAACAATTGCGTTTGGAGAATTCGGACTGATGAGTGATGGAATGGCTTGGGTTACGGCCAGGCAAATCGAGTCGGCCAGAAAAGCAATTACACATTATACTCAAAGAGGGGGAAGAGTTTGGATCAGAATATTTCCGGATAAGCCGATTACCAAGAAACCGGCAGAAACCAGAATGGGATCGGGAAAGGGAGACGTTTTTGAATTCGTAGCGCCGGTTAAACCGGGAAGAGTACTTTTTGAAATGGGTGGAGTAACCAAAGAAATTGCTTTTGAAGCCTTAAGATTAGCCGCTCATAAGTTGGGCGTTAAAACAAGAATTGTCGAAAAAGATAAATAACAAAAATGAAAACTAAAGACAAAAAAGAATTATTTACAAAGTCGGAAAAAGAATTGAGAAAGGCTTTAAAAGAAGCAAGAGAAGCATTGTTTAATCTAAATTTAGATAACAGGCAAAACAAGCTTAAAAATACAAGACAATTGTTTTGGAAGAGAAAAGAGATCGCGCTTATTTTAACAGCCTTAAAAGAAAAGGAGATTGCAAATGCAGAAAACATTTAACGGTAAAATAATATCATTAAAAATGAATAAGACGGCAGTTGTCGAAGTTGTGAGAAGAAGTCCGCATCCGCTTTATAAAAAGCTTCTTAAAAAGAATAGTAGCTATAAAGCAGATACGGGAGATTTAACACTCACTTTAGGACAAAAAGTAAAAATTGCCGAAGTAAGACCGATGTCAAAAGGAAAATTCTTTAAAGTTGTGGAGGTAATAAAATGATTCAACACAGAACAATGCTAAAAGTTGCGGATAATTCCGGAGCGAGAATCTTGCAGGTAATCCATATTTTTGGCGGACACAAAAGAAAATTTGGATACATCGGAGATATTTTAAACTGTGTTGTTAAAGAAGCTATTCCAACGGGACAGGTAAAGACAGGAGAAATTGTAAAAGTAGTTTTGGTAAGGGCCCGAAAAGAGCACCGAAGAGCAGATGGTTCTTATGTTAGATTTTCCGATAATGCAGGAGTGGTAATTGACAGCGCAGCAGACAAGAATCCAAGAGGAACCAGAATTTTTGGACCGATCGCAAGAGAAGTTAAGGATAGAGGATTTGCAAAAATTGCCAGCATGGCAGTAGAGGTAGTATAGTTGGAAATTCATAAAGTTATAAGGTAAAGAAATAAAATATGAAATTAAAAAAAGGCGACAGCGTAAAAGTTATAAAAGGAAAAGATAAAGGAAAGACAAGTAAAATTGATCAAGTTTTTCCTAAAGAAGGGAAAGTTTTGGTCGCGAACGTTAATCAGTACAAAAGACATCTGAAAGCGCGTTCTCAAACAAAACCTTCGGAAATTGTGACTTTGACAAAACCTCTTCCCGAGGAAAACGTAATCCTGGTTTGTCCGAAATGTCATAAAACAACCAGGGTAGGTTACAAAATCGAAAAGGACAATAAAGTAAGAATTTGTAAAAAATGCAAATCGGAAATATGAATATAACCAATACTTTACAAGATAAATTTAATACGGAAATTGCTAAGCAGTTGCAATCTAAATTAGGAATTAAGAATGTAAACGCAGTTCCGGTTTTGTCTAAAATCGTAGTTAATATGGGAGTAAAAGATGCTTTGGCCGACAAGAAAAATGTTGAAAGAGCGGCCGAGCTTATGTCCCAAATTACCGGACAAAAGCCAAAAGTAATGAAAGCAAAAAAATCGATCGCAGCCTTTAAATTAAGAGAAGGAGATCAAGTCGGACTCATGATTACATTAAGAGGAAAAAGGATGTATGATTTTTACCAAAAATTAGTTACAATCATATTTCCAAGATTCAGGGATTTTCATGGAGTTAAAAAAGAAAGTTTTGACGGACGCGGAAATTATACATTGGGTTTTACCGAAATCACAGTTTTTCCGGAAATAGACGCGAGTAAAATTGAAAAAATTCAAGGAGTAGAGGTTTCGATTGTTACAACAGCAAAAACTAATGACCAAGGATATGAATTGTTAAAGGCATTGGGAATGCCGTTTGTAAAATAATAGTATGGCAAAAAAATCAAACGTTGTTAGATCAGCGCAAAAACAAAAATTTACGACCAGAGAGAAAAACAGATGCAGTATCTGTGGAAGATCCAGGGCTTACATGAGAAGATTCGGTATTTGCAGAATCTGCTTTAGGGAATTGGCTCAGAAAGGAGAATTACCGGGAGTTATTAAAGCAACCTGGTAATATAAAATAATGAACTATTTAATTGCAGACTTTATAATCAGAATTAAAAACAGCGCTCTTTCTAAGAGAAAAGAGGTTGTGCTTCCTTTCTCAAACATTAATAAGGCAATTGGAAAAGTTTTAGTTAAAGAAGGATTTTTGGAAAATATAAAAGAAGAGATGGTAGATGGTCACAAATCGTTAAAAGCGGTAGTTAGGTACGAAAGCAGGATTCCGGTTTTAACAGATGTTAATATTATTTCTAAGCCGTCGCTTCGGGTTTATCTTCCTGCGAAAAGAATTTTAGAGATTGGTAAAAGAGGCAGAAAGAAAGTTATTGTTTCAACCAGCGAAGGAGTTATGACGGCAATGGACGCTCACAAGAAAGGATTGGGAGGAGAAATTCTTTTCTCAATTTGGTAATTTAAAATATGTCAAAAATAGCGAGAAAACCAATTGAAGTAAAACCGGGAGTTACAATTACCATGACGGGACAAAGCGTGGTCGTAAGCGGTCCGAAGGGGCAACTTTCGTTTGTTGTTCCTAATGGCATAAAAGCAGAAGTAGTAGAGGGACAGATCATTATTTCTCAGGTAAAAAAGAATGATCGGGAAACAAATGCGTTATTCGGTTTAACCAGAGCAATGCTGAACAATTTGGTTAAAGGCGTATCGGATGGATTTCAAAAAAAATTGGAACTTTCCGGTGTCGGATACAGAGCTCAGGCGTCCGGTAATATTCTTACTCTTTCGGTTGGGTACTCTCATCAGGTTATAATAAAGGCGGATCAGGGAATAACATTTACAGTTGAAGAAAATATCATTACAATATCAGGAACCGACAAGGCAATGATTGGTGACGTTGCAGCAAAAGTAAGAGCGGTCAGACCACCGGAGCCATATAAAGGAAAAGGAATAAAATATGTCGGGGAAAGAGTCAGAAGAAAAGCGGGGAAAGCGGCAAAAGCAGTTGGAGGAACAGCTAAGTAATTTATAATTTCCTTCGCTAAGCTTAGGATTATAATATGAAAAAAACAGTTAAACAAACAAGACAAACGAGAATCAGGGCAAAAGCACAAGGAGTTTTGGCTCAACCAAGGCTTTCTGTGTTTAGATCAAACAAATATGTTTATGCCCAAGTGATTAATGACGAAAAAAAGGAGACAATAGTTGGGGTAACGGAAAAAGAGCTTTCAGCAAAAGAAAAACTTAATAAAAGCGAAAGAGCAAGGGAATTGGGAAAGTTAATTGCTAAAAAAGCGCTTGCTAAAAAAATTGAAAAAGTCGTTTTTGACAGAGGATCATACAGATATCATGGAAGAGTAAAAGCAATTGCGGAAGGTGCCAGAGAAGGAGGACTTAAATTCTAATGGATAATAATTCGAAAAAATTTGAAAGACAACCAAGCGCAGACGGATTCGAAGAACAAATAGTTCAGGTAAACAGAGTTTCCAAAAAAACCAAGGGAGGAAATAAAGTTGGCTTTGGTGTTCTTATTGTCGTCGGAGATAAAAAAGGTAAAGTCGGAGTCGGCTTGGGAAAAGCGGGAGACGTTTCATCCGCGATTAAAAAGGGCGTAGTGGCAGCAAAAAAGCATGCAATTTCGGTTCCAATTATTAATGGAACAATTCCGTTTGAGTTTTATATAAAATTAGGCGCAGCAAAAGTTTTGCTTAAGCCGGCTCCAAAAGGATCAGGAGTAATCGCCGGAGGGGCAGTCAGAAGCGTAGTTTCGCTTGCCGGAATAGAAAATATTTCCTCCAAAGTTTTGGGAACAGATAACAAAGCCAGCAATGTTTACGCAACCATAGAAGCTTTAAAAAGACTTGCCGACAGGTATAATCGGGAAAAGAGATTGAGAGGAGCGAAAAATGCAGCTGCATAGTTTGGTAAAAGTTACAACTAAACCCAAAAGAAGACTTGGTCAGGGACACGGGAGTGGCCGCGTAAAGACTTCGGGAAGAGGTACAAAAGGACAAAATGCCAGAAGCAACAGATCTTTAACTTTTGAGGGAGCAGCTTTACCTTTAATAAAAAGACTTCCTTTTAGAAGAGGAAAAGGCAGAAATAAAGTATTTAAGAAAATGCCAATTATTATTAACGTAAAGTTTTTGGATATTTTTAAAGCGGGTAGCATAGTTGATCTAAAAGCTTTAGTTGGTAATCACTTGGTTGAAGAAAAAGAAGCCTTGGAATATGGTGTAAAAATATTAGGTGATGGAAAATTGGAAAAAGCTTTAACGATAAAATTACCAATTTCTAAAAAAGCAGCCAAGAAAATAGAAAAAGCCGGTGGGAAAATAGAACTAGATATAAAAACTAAATAATGGATAAGATTTTAGCTATTTTCAAAAATAGTATTAAATCACCTGACGTCAGAAAAAAGATTTTGTTTACAGGTTTTATTTTTGTCGTCGCCAGAATTTTCGCCCACATCCCCGTCCCCGGTGTAAACGTTGCGCAACTTCAATCGCTTTTTTCCCAAAATCAATTTTTAGCTCTTTTGGATGTTTTTTCGGGAGGAACTTTAGCAAACTTTTCGGTTATGGCGTTAGGGCTTAATCCTTACATTAATGCCACAATTATTTTGCAGCTTTTAACAATGGTTTTTCCAAAACTTGAGGAATTGCAAAAGGAAGGCGAGGCAGGCCGGCAAAAAGTTAACCAATATGCAAGGATTATGACTGTGCCCCTGGCAATCTTGCAATCAATTGGTATGTATGCATTACTTCGCAATCAGGGAATTATCGTAAACTTAAATCCCGTAGGACTTATTTCACTGGCAATCACAATGACAGCGGGTACAATGTTAATGGTTTGGATGGGAGAGTTAATTACAGAAAGGGGAATCGGCAATGGAATCTCACTTTTGATTTTTGCGGGTATTATTTCCAGGCTTCCGGTTACTTTTACGCAAACTGCAACTACCGTTAATGCCCAGAATTTTTTCAATATACTTGTTTTTGCGGGAATGGCAATTTTGGTAATCGGCTCAATAGTTATTATTAATGAGGCAACAAGACAAATAACTGTTTTTTATGCAAAACAGGTAAGAGGAAATAAAATGTACGGCGGGCAGTCAACGCATCTGCCGTTAAGACTTAATCAGGCAGGCGTAATACCAATTATTTTTGCGGTATCTTTGGTTTTGCTTCCGTCGCTGGTGGCAAATTATCTTTCTGTTTCCCATAATGCAATTTTGCACACAATCGGGTCATCAATAGTTGTTTGGTTTAGTCCGACGAGCATTGTTTACAATGTAGTTTATTTCGTTCTAGTTGTTGGATTTACATATTTTTATACGGCAGTTGTTTTTAATCCAAAGAAAATTGCAGACGAAATTCAAAAATACGGAGGATTTATTCCAGGAATTAGGCCGGGGCAACCGACAGCTAATTATTTAAATTATATTTTAACGCGTATAACTTTGGCCGGCGCATTATTCTTAGGTATAATTGCAATTTTTCCGACAATCGCAAGATTTTTTACAAACATGCAGAGTTTGGTTTTAGGCGGAACGGGAATCTTAATCGTTGTCTCGGTAGTTTTGGAAACAATTAAGGGAATTGAAGCGCAATTGGTAATGAGAAATTACGAAGGTTATTCCAAAAAATAAGGATATAAATTCCCTACAACTTAATGTAGGATCATATATGAAATTAATTTTAGTAGGAATACAAGGTTCGGGAAAATCAACTCAGGGCAATTTGCTTGCCGAAAAGCTGAAAGTTTCCTATCTTTCAACCGGCCATATTTTCCGTGAGCTTGCAAAAGAAAAATCGCCCGCGGGAAGATTTATAAAGGAAACAATAAACGCAGGATATTTAGTTTCGGACGAGAAAGTTCTGGAAATAGTGAGTGAATATCTCTCCAGGCCTGAATACGAAAAAGGTTATATTCTTGACGGTTTTCCAAGAACTAAAGCTCAGGCGGAAGCTTTTAAAAACGGCATTAATAAAGTTATCTATCTTCGGGTTTCCGACAAAGAAGCCTTATGGAGAATTTCCGGAAGAGAAGATACCCGAGAAGATGAAACTTTGCCCGCAATCAGAAAAAGAATCGATCTTTTCCACCGCTTTACGGAACCGGTTTTGGAGTATTATAAAGGAAAAGGAATTTTAGTTGAAATAGATGGAGAACAATCAATTGAGAAAATTTTTGAGGAGATAATGGAAGCAATTGAAAAATAAACTTCTTATCGGAATTACAGGCGCATTTGGTAGCGGTAAATCGACAGCAGCCGATTTTTTTCTTTCAAAAGGATTTAAAAAAATAACCCTCTCGGATTTTCTGGAAGAGGAATTGCAAAGAAGAGGGAAAACTCAAGTTACAAGAAGTTTATTGCAAGATGTTGGCAATGAATTACGGGAAAAGTTTGGTTCAAGCATTCTTGCCCAAAAAGCTTTGGAATATATCGAAAAAGAAAATATCCAAAAGGCGGTAATTGATGGGATTAGAAATACGGAAGAAATAAGCGAATTTAGGAAACAGGGAAATTATACACAACTTGGAATACTTGCCGATAGAAAGATTAGATTCGAAAGACTTAAAAAACTTAAAAGAAGAGAAAAATTAACCTGGGATTTGTTCGAAAAGCTTGATTCAAGAGATTTAGGGATCGGGGAGAAAGAAAGCGGTTTACAAGTCGCATTTTGCATTACACTTTCGGATTTTTTTATCACAAACAATAAAACGGAAAAGGATTTTAAAAAATCTCTATCGCAATTTTTAAAAACATTATGATACTTGTATTTATAGGGCCACCGCTTTCAGGAAAAGATACGCAAACAGGGATTTTAGGTAAAGGTCTCGGTTTACCTGTTTTTTCAATGGGAGCGCTTATCCGCGAGGGATATAAAAACGGTGATCCAAAAGCGGTTGAGGGTTTTGAGAATTACAGCATGAAAGGGTTGCACTTACCAAACAGTTTAAAGTTCCATCTTTTAAAAGCAAAATTAGATCAGAATAAAAATGGATTTATTTTAGATAATTATCCTGCAACTAAGGAGGATTTAGAAATGCTGAATAATTATTTAGCAGAAAATGGATTAAGAATTGATAAAGCATTTCTGATAAAGATTTCCGTTGAGGAAATGAAGAAGCGTTTGGGAGTAAGGAATCGCAAAGATGATGATCCGGAGATTGCCATGGAAAGAAGAGACGTACAGGATGTAGATCGTGAACCGGTATTAGATTTTTTCAGAGAAAAGGGTATGTTAATAGAAATTGATGGTGAGGGATCAATTGAGGCGGTTCATACTAGAATAGTAGAGAGGTTATAAATGATAAAAATTAAATCAAAAGAAGAAATAAAAATAATGCAGGAAAGCGGACATATTCTAGCGGAAGCTTTATGGGAAACCGTTAAGAATGTAAGGCCTGGTATTTCCGAAATTGAATTGGATGCAATAGCTGAAAAATTTATTAGGGGAAAAGGTGGAGAACCGGGATTTCAAAAAGTACCCGGATATAAAAATGCTACCTGTATGTCTACCAATGATATTGTCGTTCACGGAATTCCAACAAGCTACGTTCTTAAAGAAGGCGATATTATCGGAATTGATTGCGGAGTTTTTTACAAAGGATTTCATACAGATATGGCGGAAACAGTAAGAGTTCAAAGTTCAAAGTTTAAAGTTCAAAGTGATGACGAAGTGGATAGGTTTTTGGAAGCCGGGAAAAAAGCTCTGGAAGCGGGGATTAATCAAGCACAGTTAGGTAATCATGTCGGAGACATTTCTAAGGCTATGCAGACCATTGTAGAGCTTCAAAATGGCTACTCAGTGGTAAGGAGTCTGGTCGGACATGGTGTAGGCCGCGAATTACATGAAGAGCCGGAAATTCCGGGGTATTTGGTCGGCAGAATCGAAAAAACGCCGCTTCTTCGCGAGAATATGGTTATTGCAATCGAAATCATTTATAACATGGGTGGTCCGGAGATAGTTTTTGCCAACAGGGATGGCTGGACTTTAAAAACCGAAGACGGCAGTTTAGCCGGACTTTTCGAGCGCTCACTGGCAATCACAAAAAACGGCCCGCTGATCTTAACGCAGTAAAATCTTTTCACGATTTAATTCATGACGCAACAACAATTTATAATCTGGTTAGAAAAACTAAAAGAAATTTGGGAAACAGGAACACCAGATGGAGTTGTAAGTCTTTGCGCAGATCAATTTATTTGGCATGAAACCCCATTCAATGAGCCATTGGTAACAAAAGAAGAACTTATAAGGGATTGGCGAGGCATTTTAGATCAAAAAGATATAAAAATTTCTTATCAAATTTTGGATATAAAAGACAATATTGGAATTGCCAAATGGCATGCGACTTTTTCAAGGCTATCATCAAAAGAAGAAGTCGAACTTGACGGGATTTTTCAGGTGTCACTTGATAAGCAAGGACAATGCGTGGAATTCCACCAATGGTATAACTCAAAAGAGCAATAGATATTAATGTCTCAAACAGAAAACAATTGCTCTTTTTGGGATTGTTTGCGATAATTGCTCCATGGAAGTAAAAGCTGGTGAGCAAAGAGCGGTAGTTAGCGTAGAAGCAACAAGGAATAACTCCTTTTCGGCACGATTTCGTTCAATCAGGGATAGATTGGCGCATAGAGAAACCTCTTCTCTTCAATGGGCAGAATGGAAAAAGATAATATTGGAAAACAGAGCAAAAGGGATACCTGAGGCAGAAGCACCAGAGAGCTTTTTAGTCGGCCAGTCACTTATGGAAACTTTTCAAGAAATGCTGCCGGTTGATAATCACGGAGATTTTGATTACAACAAGTTCCCAAATGCCGCAGCAGTTGCAGAGCATGGATTTGAAGTAGTTCGAAGTTTTGTAGTGGATGCCTCAGGTAGTCGTCTATTAGTGCATGCTAAAAATCACGGAAATTCAAAACGAAAATATAGAGTAGAACGTCAACCACCAGATAGAGAAATAGGGTTGTTGCATACCCATCCAATCGATGTCATGCCTAGTTCTATTGACGTAACTCCTTTTCTATATGGTAGTGGTGTAATTGAATACGTTGTTACTCCAAACCGCGTTATTGCATTTTTCCGTACCGATAAGACACAAAAATTTACCAGCCCTTTTACTACTAAATCATACATAGAGGGAATGGGACGGAGTAAAGGTAAACATATAGGTCAAGA
>Ga0182027_10005325_pt1 | contig 19599 bp, 10 predicted proteins | sample 712E1DmetaG_FD_121300 | JGI IMG/M metagenome (GOLD analysis project Ga0182027, IMG submission 121300) | Permafrost microbial communities from Stordalen Mire, Sweden - 712E1D metaG (Illumina Assembly) | ecosystem: Environmental > Terrestrial > Soil > Wetlands > Permafrost | place: Sweden...
GGTCTTGACCGACTGGAGGCCGCATCGTCCGCGACTTAAAAACCGCTGCTGGTGAACAGATCGTCGCGGAATTGGCCGTCGAGCGTGGTGAGATAGTTGTTCCAGTAGTCGAGATCCGCCTGGGCCGGCGCGGCGTTGAGGAAGGTGAAGTAGCTCAGGAATGTGCGGATCGTTGGGGAGAACCTAGCGACCGCCTCCGGCGATTCGGACAGGCCGATCAAGACCTGCCCGCAACTGGCGCCCCCATTCAGCTGCGCCACCCAGTTGGCCAGGCCGGTCGCATCCGCCTGCCGGCCGAGAACGTTCACATAAAGCGCAGAAACGTAGTCGCTGTTGCTCATCGCGCCATAAATGCCCGCAAACTCCGAGCTCGCCGCGAAGGCGTCACCTGCCGATTGCAGCGAATTGCCCGCCCGCAGGTACGCCACCCAATTGTCCAAGCCGCCGGAATCCGGCTCCCGGAGCAAAGCCCCCAGGTATAGCCGCGACACCGGAGCCACGTAGGCATTGAATTCGGCAGAAGTGAGCAGCGTCGTCACCAGGCTACCGTGCGTAACGGTTCCGGCGGTCAAGGCGCTGCTAAAGGCGCTCAGCCCCCCCGGATCTGCAGCCCGCCGCAAGAAGCCCGGGTAAACCAGCTGCACATAATCGGAGCTGGCAAGATCGGCGGGATATCCCAGGGCGAACAGAGCATCCGTCTCGTCAGAGCCCTGCAGGAAGCCCAGCCAACTCTGCAGCTCCGCCGGCGTTGGCATGCGTTTTAACAACAAGTAGTACAGTCGAATGATCTCTACCCGGTTTGCCAGGTTGGCCTGGCCCTCGAGCGACTCCGAGATTCCAATCAGCACCGTCCCGCGCGAGCCACCGGCATTGAGATACGCCACACAGTTGGCCAGACCCGTCGCATCGGCCTGGCGCCCCAATGCGTTGATATAGATCAGCTGGACATACTGTGCATTATTTAGGCTGCCATAGTCCTGCAAAAACTCGGCGCTGCCAACGAACCCGTCACTCGCAGCCGCCAACGTGATCGCGCCGGCATGCAATGCATTAGACCAGGCCTGCAGGCCGCCAGCGTCCGGGCATCGCGCCAAGGCAGCACAGTACAGCCGGACTACCGAATCGATCTGCCGCAGGTTGTACTCGGTCGATCCGAGCAGATCGCCCAGCACATCAGCTCGCGACTCGCCGGCGGCCAAAGCGGTGCCAAAGGCGGCGGCCCCGCCGGCGTCGATCGGCCGGCCCAGAACATCGAGATAAAGCTGCTGCAGGAACGACTGGTCGGACAGGCTGAACACCGTCAGCGTCGCGGCGAAGCTCGTGGCCTCCTGATTCCCGCCATTGCTGACGACACATCGGAACTGGTCCCCGTTCATGGCCGCCGCAGTGTTGCTCACTGTCAGTGTCGCGGTGCCACCATAGGCGCTGCCCTCGGTGAGATCGGTCCAGGTGCTGCTGCCGCTGGCCAGCCGCTGCCATTGGTAGGTTAAGGTCGCGGGCGTGCCGCTGGCAGCGACACTGAAGCTCACGCTGCCGCCGGCATCCACCACCCGACTCACCGGCTGGGCCGTGATCGCCGGTACAATGGCCGCGGAACTTCCTGCGCGGATCGTATTGTCGCCGGCATCCACGACGTAGACATTGCCCGCGCTGTCCACGGCGATCGCCGCAGGCCAACGGAACAGCGCGGCGCTGCCCGTGCCGTCGGCGGAACTGGCGTGGTTGAAGAAGCCGGCGAGAGTCGTGACCACCCAATTGGTGCCTCCGCCCACGACCGTCGGCGTCACCTTGCGGATCAAGTCGTTGCCGTAATCCGCCACGTAAACATTGCCTGATCCGTCCAACGCCACGCTTGAGAATTCAGAAAAACTGGCGGCGGTGCCCGTGCCGTCCGCATAACCCCAGCTGCCTGTGCCGGCGATGGTCGTAACGACCCAATTGGCGCCGCCGCCACCGCCGGTCGGCGTGATTTTGCGAATCGCGCAGTTGTCGGTGTCAGCGACGTAGAGATCTCCCCCGCTGTCCACCGCGATGCCAGTGGGAGTGGAGAACCGGGCGGCGGTGCCCGTGCCGTCGATCAGGCCGTAGTTGCCGGCCGAGCCGGCGATGGTCGTGACGACCCAGTTGGTGGCTCCGCCCGCCACGGTCGGCGTGATTTTGCGAATCGTGTTGTTGTCGCCATCCGCAACGTAGAGATTGTCAGAGCCGTCCACCGCCACGGCCGAAGGATAGTAGAACCGGGCGGCGGTGCCGGTGCCATCGGCCGAGCCGGAGTTGGCGGCGGATCCGGCGATGGTGGTGACGACCCAGTTGGTGACTCCTCCCACCACGGTCGGCGTGATCTCGCGGATCGTGTGGTTGACGCAATCCGCCACGAAGACATTGCCAAAGTTGTCCACCGTCAAATTATTCGGTCCGAAGAATTGCGCGTCACTGCCGGAGCCATCGGCCGAGCCGGTGCTGCCGGCGGATCCGGCGATGGTCGTGACGACCCAGTTGGTGACTCCGTTCACCACGGTTGGCGTGATCCTACGGATCGTGTTGTTGTCGGTGTCCGCGACGTAGACATTGCCTGCTCCGTCCACCGCCCCGCCCCAAGGATCATTAAACAGTGCTGCGCTGCCCCTGCCATCGGCCGCGCCTTGGCTGCGAGCGGAGCCGGCGAAGGTGGTGACAACGCCGGCGGGTGTCACTTTGCGGATCGTATTCATCGTGACGTCCGTGACAAAGAGATTGCCTGCGCTGTCGATTGTCTCGCCGCGGGGATAAGAGAACTGCGCGGCGCTGCCCGCGCCGTCAGCCGCGCCATAATAGCGGGCAGAACCGGCGACAGTGGTGACGACCCAGTTGGTGACTCCGCCTGTCACGGTTGGCGTGATCTTGCGGATCGTGCCGTTTCCGGAATCCGCAACGTAAAAATCGCCCGTGCTGTCTTCGACAATTCCCATGGGATAGTAAAACCGCGCGGCGCTGCCCGAGCCGTCGGTTGAATCCTGCTTGCCGGCGGACCCGGCAATCGTGGTGACCGACCCATCGGGCGTGATCCTGCGGATCGTGTCGTTGGCATCATCCGTAACGTAAAGGTTGTTTGCGCCATCGAGCACGATGCCCATAGGATCGGCAAACTGCGCGGAGCTGCCCGTGCCGTCGGAGGAACCCCACGCGCGGGCGACACCGGCCAGGGTTGTAACCACCCAATTCGTGGCTCCGCCTATCACGGTCGGCGTGATCTTGCGGATCGTGTAGTTGTAGGTGTCCGCGACGAAGACGTTGCCGGCGCTATCTACGACCACACCCGCGGGACCATCGAACTGCGCTGCGGTGCCGGTGCCGTCGGACGAACCCTCATTGCCGGCGGAGCCGGCGAGGGTGGATACAACGCCAGCGGGCGTGATCATGCGGATCGTGTTGTTGTCGGTGTCCGCGACGTAGACATTGCCCGCGCTGTCCGTCGCGATCCCCCCAGGCTGATTGAATCGCGCCGTGCTGCCTGCGCCGTCGGCCGAACCCTCGTTGCCGGCCGAGCCGGCGAATGTGGTGACCACGCCGGCCGGCGTGATCTTGCGGATTGTGTGATTGGTCGTGTCCGCAACGTAGAAATTGTCGGAGCCGTCCACCTTCACGTCCCAGGGCCCATTGAACCGCGCTGCGCTGTCGGTGCCGTCGGTTGAACCCATCGACGCGGCGCCGGCGATGGTCGTGAAGACATAGGGGGTGGCGTAGTTGCTCTGGGCCTGGAGCGCGCCCAGCGGGGCGAGGACGGCGAGCAGCAGGGGCGCGAAGCGGAGAAGCACAGCTGGTCGGAACGCGTTGGTTTGTCTAACCAGCCGATGCGTAGCAGGCCGAACGGAAACCAGGCGAGGGAATCGGTTCATGGGCGGGGCGGGGAACATCCGAGTTTGCGCACAATCGGCCTTCCGACGGGGGGTAGAGGAAAGCCGAACTCCGAATGGGGATGCTATGCATGCATCTCTCGAATTTGCGCCCTGTCAATGCCAGATCCGAAGCGTATTTTGCCGCAGCAACGCCGCAAAAAATAGCAGGCGTCCCGGCGGCGGCGCTACACCCGGAACGGGTCGTTCGACGGGGAGGGTTCCTTCGCGGGGAAGTACACCGTGATGCGCGTGCCTTCGCCGACCGTGGTCTCCACGTGCAACAATCCATGGTGGTCCTTCACGAGTCGGGAGACTATGGCGAGGCCCAAGCCGGTGCCCTTATCCTCCTTGGTGGTGAAGTACGGCTCGAAAATATGTGGCAGCACCTCGGGTGAGATGCCCGGCCCCTGGTCGAGCACCGACAGCGCAACCAGCGGCGAATCGTTGGCAAAGGACTCGAGGCCGATCACGGCATCGGCCGGACCATTTTGCAGCGTCTCCACCGGCAGCGGTTGAGGGATGATTTCGGCTGCGACCTGAACCGTCTGGTCTTCCACCGAGCTCTGGAACGCGTTGGTGGTGAGGTTGAGCAGGATCTGGACGATATCCGTGCTGTTGATGAGCGCGGCCATGTCCGGTTCCAGCAGTTTGACGGCGAGGTGGCCGCCGCGAACGGCCGGGTGGTGCTTGAGCAGCGTCTGCAAATCCGTGAGCACCTGGTTGACCCGCACCTCGCGGTTGGAAAAGTGGCGTTTGCCCAGGGAGCGCAAATAGCGCGAGGCGATCGCCACACAGGTGTTCACCTGCTTGGAGATGGTGTTGAGATCCTCCCGGATCGCATCGAGCTCGGTGCCACGAGGCATTGCGCCCTTGGGCAGACGGCGCTCGGTCAACTCGACATAGCCCGAAATGATAGTGAGTGGATTATTGATGTCGTGCAGGACGCCCGCATAGATCTGGCTCGTGGCGCGGGCCATCTCTTCGCGCAGCGAGACATCTTGCAGTTGGTCGGTCAGCCGGCTGAGCCGGTCCTGGGCCTCGATGACCCGCTCGGAGATCCGGTGCAGCCGCATGGCGCGCGCCACGGCCTCGCGGATGGTGGGAATGTCGAAAGGCTTGCTCAGGTAGTCGCAGGCTCCGAGCCGGAGCGCCTGCCGTGCGGTCTCGATGGTCTCGTAAGCCGTGAGCATCATGATCTCAATGTGGGGATCAATTTCCTTGAGGTTTTGCAGAACCTCGATGCCCGAGCTGCCCGCCATGCGGATGTCCAGAATCGCGACGTGGACCCGGTTTTGCTTGGCGAACTCAACCGCTTTCTTGCCGTTTTCGACGGCATGCACACGGAAATCCTTCTTGAAGACCATGCGCAGCGAGAGGCGCGGACCTTCCTCGTCGTCGACCACGAGCATGGTCGGCAGCTCAACGGTGGCGGCCGGAACGGCAGAAGGCGGGGCAAATGCGGAAGCGGTAGTCATTGGCAGGCAGTCCAGTCGAGCGGGAGGCTACCCGGGCTAGAAACGATAGTCCAGCGAGAGTGCAAAGGTGTTGATCGATGAGCTGTAGGAGCCGTCGGTGGTTTCACCGGAGACGGGATTGATCATGCCGTTGTGAATGTTCCGGCTGGGAGAGGTGGCATGCTGCAGGGTGAGCATGAACCGCAAGGGCCCTTGGGCATAGCCGACCCCGGCGCTCCAGAACTGGCGCGTGACATCGGGGACGGCGGGATTCCACATCGCGTCAGGCACCGAGTTTTCGCTCAAGGTATAACCGGCGCTGACATTCCAGCCACCGTTCAGATAGCGGGTCACGCCGAGTTCGTAAAAGCAGCTCGATTGCCAGTTGAAGGGTAAATCCAACGCCCCGCTGGCCTTGGAAATCACGGCGGTATTCAGCCGCGACCAGTTGGTCCAGTCGATGTCCGCCTCAAAATTCCATTGCGGCGTGGGCCGGTAGGAATAGCCGGCGATGAGCACCTCGGGAAAGACGAAGGTGGAGGTCGCGGACTCAGCGGGCGCGTACGGGGAGGCGGTGGCCGTGCCGCTCAGATCGAACGACGTCTGGTGTTGGTAACTGAGGCCGAAGGCATGCTGCTCGGACGGCTGCCAGCGCAGGCCGAGGTTGAAACCGATGTCGGTTCCGTCGGCCTTAAAGCGAAACTCGTCGCCGGGCATCAGGCCGATGCCGCGGTTCAGGTCGACGTTGAGCCGGTTGAAAGTCAGACCGCCTCCGAGGGAGAACATGTCGCTGATGCGCCAGGCGACGACCGGATTCAGCGTGGAATAGGTCTCCTCGTTCTTGGTGGCAAACGTGCGAAAGCCGGAGGTGGAGGGCCAGTCAGTCGAAAGACCGTAGGGATCATAGTATCCCAGCCCCAGCGCCCAAGAGGCGTTCTTCGGCGCCCAGGCGTAATAGACCTGCGGAATGACCTGGTTCTGGCGGTTCATAGACGTGGTGGCACCGCCGGGGGCGCGATAATCAGCCCCGAAGCTGACCACATAGGCCGTTGCGGAAAAATCCTGTCCGGTCAGCTGGGTGAGGCCGGCGGGGTTGTAATAGACGGCCGCCGGATCATCGGCGGTCGCCACAAAGGCATTTCCACGAGCCGTCGCAAACGCATCTTGGAAACCCACGCGGGTGCCGGAGGCGTTTAGGGCGGCCGCGATCAGAACGAGGCCGGCGCCGATGCCAAAGGCCAGATCGGCCAACCCGTGAATCCGTTGCACAGAACGTGGCGTGGTGGCGCAGGGAGCAGGTTTGGGAATCATGAGCAGGAAGGTAGATGAATCACGAGATCGGGGTCGTCCGGCTGGATGCGGGTATGCACCTCGAGGCGGCCGGCATGCGCTTCAATTACGCGCTTGGCAACGGTGAGGCCGAGGCCGACGCCGGTGTTGCGCGTGGTGAAAAAAGGATCGGTGGCCCGGGCCGCGACCTCGGAAGGGAAGCCCGGACCGCTGTCATGCACGCGGAGGGCCAGCTCCGGCCGCCCATCCGGCCCCGCTTCGGAGGCGACCGTGACTATGACCTTGGGCGGATCGGCGGCCGATTGGAGGCTGTTCAGGAAGATCTCCTGCAGGGCGTGCAGCATGCTCGGACGGTGGCAGCGCACCGACGCGTGGAGCACTTCGCTCCGGATTTCGAGTTCGCCCGCGTCCTGGCCGAGGAAATCGCGCGAACGCTTGAAGCTTTTCCGGAGCAGATCGTCGAGCGGCAGCGCATCGGTGGGGCCGCCTTCCGTCTGCGCCAGGAAGAGCATCTGCTCGGTGAACCGCTGGATCCGGCCCGTCTCGCGGGTCAGCGCCTGCTTCAGCGAATCGCGAAATTCTGCATTGACGATATCGGTGTCGAAGAGCTGCTCGTGGGTGGTGAGCGGCACGAGCGAATTGCGGATCTCGTGGGCAAAACGCCGGGCGATCAGACCCATGAGCTTGAGGTTTGACGCCTCGATCTCGGCGTGCTGCGCCGCGCGGACCTGCGTGAAATCTTCCAGCAGCAGGAGGGCCGGTTGCGGCAGCTGGGTTTTATCGGTGGGAAAGGGGATGAGCGAAACGCGGAAGACCCGGCCGGGCGCGCCGGGGTGTTCGTAGGAGAAAGGCGCCACGCTTTGACCACCCTCCACGACTTCGCGCAGGCTCTTGGCCAGGACCGGCGGCAGTTCCGCAAATTCGAAATGCGCCGGGGCGGGCGCGGGTTCCGAAAAAAACCGGCGGAAGGCTTGGTTGGCAAACAGGACCGTGAGATCCGCGCCGACCACCAGCGCGCCGCTGGTCATGGCGCCGAGCACGTCGGAGAATAGGCGGTGGCTGTCGGCCAATTGATGATGCAACCAGGAATTCTTCACGGCGAGCCCCAGCTCTTCCATCAGGTGGTAGAGGAGCAACAGCTCCGCGTCGGTAAGGGGAGTGCCGGTGATGCGTCCACCCAGCAGCGCGATCCCGATCGTGCGTTCACGGTCATTGACCGGCAACGCGATCTCACAGCCGAGAATGTCGAATTCGCGTTTCAGGCGGGGGTCGTCGGCGAAGAACGGAGCGCTGCTTTCGGCCCCGAGGCGGATGATCCGGCCCGTCTGCGAAACGCGCTGGCCCAGTCCGCTCTTTCGGGAGAGTTCAAAGCAGTTAATCAACTCGGCTGGCAGACCCACTGCGCCGGCGCAAATGAGCCGCTGGGGATCGTGTGACGCGGGGATTCCCAAGGAGGCGGCTGGGGGCGGCGCCTCGAGAAAGATCGCGATCCTGGCGGCGCCGATGATCTCTCGCAGCTTGACCACAAAATGTCCGGTGAACTGCCGGTAATCGAGCGAATAACTAAAGATCTGCGAGAAGTCCCGCATGACCGTGAGCGCCGAGGTGGAGAGCGCGGGGGCGGGTGTTGCCCCGGCGGGCGAAAACGGCGGTGAGGAGGCGGGTCGACCGGCAGCGGGCGTCGGCCGGGTGTTTCGCATCGCCAGCCGTTGAATGACCGCCAGAAAAGTGGGCTGGTCGCATGTGGGAGCGAGCACGAGGTCCGCGCCAGCCAGGTAAGCCGCGCGTTCTCCCTCCGGTGACCCTCTTCGGCCGGCAATGACCAGCGGGCAGTCGGCGGCCGCGGCTCGAAACTCGGCAATTGCCCATTGAGCATCCTCGGAGAGCGCCTCTACCACGAACAGGCAGACGTCGAACATTCCCGCATCGAGCAGGGGGCGGGCGGCAGCCAAGTTTGGCGTCCGCAATGATTTGAATTCGACTGAGGCGGAGGGGACCGCGATGGGCGGAATCGGAACGTTCTCCCCGGCGATGATGAGAAGGTGAATCACGTCAATAACTCAATTCCCAGCATGTCGGATAGGACGCATGGCCAATTGGTGTAAGTAATTGGCAATTGGGAATAGCAACGCAACGGAAAAGTGAAACTAATAGTTGCAGAAGCTCGCTCGCCAGGCTGGAGGCACGGCGAGGCACAGGGCGGCGGGGCCAGATGAGTTGAGCGTTGCATTTGCCCATGGATTGCAGTTTCTTCTGCAGAATCCGGGAGCGGATGCGACACGTCTTTACAATTGCAGCGACATCTCATCGAGGCGGCAGGAGTCACAGCGAACCGATGCTTGGCTCCCGTCAACATCGCTGTCCATTGCTACCTCCCTGAGACACTATCCCTGCCATGCTTGCCGATTCATCCCAGGTCGAGACGGGTCTAATCCGCACGGATTTTGTCACCTATCAGAATCGGACGGGGCTGCGCATTGCCGCCTGTCTCGATCACGTCGGGGGCGACATGCGAGCCCGGCCGTGGGTGCTGATGATGCCGAAATTCGGGGAAACAAAGAAAACCACGCTCCACCTTGCCTATCACCTGGTTGCAAATGGGTTGAACGTGCTGCGTTTTGATCCGACCAACCACGTGGGCGAAAGTGAAGGGCGGATGCTGGATTTCACGATGCCGGGTGCGGTCACCGATGCCATCGCCGGACTGGATTATCTTGAGGCCAGTTTTGGGGTGAATCAGGTGACGACGGTGGCGAACAGCCTCTCGGCCCGATGCATGTTGCGAGTGGCGGCGAAGGATTCCCGCATCCAAAACCTCATCTGTGTAGCAGGCGTGGTCAACCTGATTGCCACGATCCAGGAGATCAACAAGGAGGATCTCCTCGGATTATATCAACAGGGCCACCATTGGGGCGTCACCGACTTCCTGGGATTCGACATCAATGGTGATGTTTTTCTTAGAACGCTGATCGAATCGAAGCTCGGCGATCTGGCAGGATCGATCGAGGACGCGGCTCGATTGAACATGCCGTTTGTTTTCTTTTACGCGGAGCGGGATGTCTGGGTCGACAAACTCGAGGTGGAGCAGGTGGTGGCGGTCAATCCGCGCGGCCAGTTGGTGCCGGTGGCGGCGGCGATGCACGAGGTGCGGGAAAATCCTCAGGCGGCCCGGCAGCTTTTCGAACAAGTGGTCTGGACCTGCCTGCACGACGAGCCGTACCCGGGGGAAGGCGCGGCCAATCTGCGCAGCCCTGACAAGAAACTTATCCTGGCGCAGAACCGCCGGGAACGGGACCGCATGCGCCGTTCCGAGTCGCCGGTGGAAAGCGAGTCCGAGTTTTGGTCAAGATATCTTCAGAAATATAGCATTCTGGAGAAAGCCTCGGACTACCGGACCTATTTGGACTTGGTGGGCCGGCTTTGCGGGCCCCTGTCCCCCGGGGCGCTCGTGCTGGACGCCGGATGTGGCAACGGTTTGTTTGGGCTCTGGGTGCTGCGCGAAGTCTGGCAACGACAGACCTTGGCTCCAGCAGACGAACCGCTTGTCTACGTTGGCCTTGACCTCACGCAACGTGGCCTGGCAGATGCGTTGGACAACCATCTGGGTTGGAGACATCAGCTGCACAAGATCGCCACGGCGCGGGCGGTCCCTCGGCCGGGGCTGCAGTATTTTCTCATCGATTTCGACCGGCTGCGCAATGAGGCTGGCGCAACGAACCAGCTGCCGTTCCAAGAGGGGACATTTGACGTGATCTGCTGCAGCCTCGTCCTTTCCTATCTCAGGCGCCCGCAGGGGCTGCTCCTTGAACTTCACCGGGTGCTGCGGCCGGGCGGAGTGCTGGTCGTGTCGAGCATGAAGCCGAATTGCGACCTTTCCATCATCTATCGTGACGCGCTTGCGACGAATGTCACCGCGGAGGACATCGAGGCGGGGCGAAATCTGCTGCGCGCGGCCGGCAAGATAAAATTAAAGGAAGAGATCGGCTACTACACGTTCTACTCGCAGGCCGAGCTGGCGGAGCTCGTGATGGATGCCGGATTCAATGTGCTGGAATCGTGCTTGTCGCTGGGCGAGCAGGCCGCGGTGATCAAGGCGGGTAAATGACGAAATACCTCGTCATTTCGTCCTTTCTGAATTTTGTCGCCGCCCTTTTGGTGACGTTCGCCGTGGTCTTGCGCGGGCGCAAGAACCAGCTGGCGCGGCGATTTGGGTTTTTTTCCCTGAGCCTCGGGATCTGGTCCGCCGCCTATTTTTTGTGGCAGATCTCCGAGGATGCAGAACGGGCGCTGTTCCTGTCACGGCTGCTGATGGATGCGGCCTACTTGATCCCGGTCACCTACCTGCATTTCGTGGTGGATCTTTGCGGTGAAAAGCGACCCTGGTGGATCCGGATCGGGTACGGCACCGCGTTGGTCTTTGTCGCGGCGAATTCGACGCCCTTCATGATTACGGGTGTCAAACCGACCTACGATCTTCCCTTTTGGCCTCGGGCGGGTCCCGGTTTTGCCCTCTACCTGGGATTTTTCGCCGTCTACACCGTGGAGGCGGCGCGGCTGCTGCATCGGCAGGCCCGGGCTTCCTCGGGTGCCCGGGCCACCCAGCTGTGGCATATCTTCTTCGCCACGCTGATCGGCTTCACGGGTGGAGCGACGAATTTCCCGCTGTGGTACAATATTTCTGTGCCCCCCGTGGGCAATGCGCTGGTGTTCATCTATCTGGTGACGGTGGCAAACGCCGTGGCCCGCTACCAGCTGCCGCTGGCCACCTACGATTTCGTCCTGGCGGCGTTGTATATGGGGATTAGCGCCACGGTGTCTGTTTTCTACCTCTTGGCCTATGTGGTCGCTTCGTCATTGCAGGGGGTGATGCTCACTTCGACCGACCTGCTCAACGGTTTCCTGCTGGGCATGGTGGTGAGCCTGTTCTTCTTTTGGATTGTGCCGAGGTTGAAGGAAAGCACCGAGCGCATCCTCGAGCAGACCTACCTTCGCAAGCGCATTGGTCGGCGCAGCCGGCTGAAAGGCCTGGCCGAGCAAATCTGTACGATTGCTGCTGAACAAGAAATCTTCGACACGACCGTGCGGGAGATCGCCGGCGCCATGGGTTTTGCCCACCTCGGTCTCTTCATCCGGAGTGAATTCAGCGAGGTGTACCTCTTGCGGTCGCAGTTGGGCTGGGGGCGCGACGACTACACGCTGACGTCCCTGGGCTCCGATGCCCGGTTGGCGGGCGTGCTGGCGCAGCATCAGGTTCCCCTGATTTTTGACGGGTCTGAGGTCGAACTGCCTCCCGAGACCTTGAAGGAGATCGAGGCCACGCGGAAAGAGATGCCCTTCGAGGCGGCCTTTCCCATCCTGACGGAGGGCTTTCTTTTGGGATTGCTCGTCCTCAGTCCGCGGGAGAATCGCGAACGCTACACGGAGGTTGATTTCTCCCTGCTCGAAACCGTCTGCCTGCAGCTGGGCGTCACCCTGCGCGCGCGCCAACTGGAGCGCCGCGCCAGCCAGACGGAAAAACTCATCTCGCTGGGCACCCTGGCGGCCGGCCTGGCTCACGAACTGCGGAATCCATTGGTTTCGCTCCAAACCTTTTCCGCGCTGCTCAAGGAGCACGGCCACGAACCGGAGTTTCACCAGGAGTTTGGCGCGGTCATCCAGCGCGACGTGGGCCGCATCGCCAGCATCGTGGAAAACGTCGCCGCGTTCGCCGAAAGCAGCACGGTCCCGTTTGCCGCGGTGAAGATCGAAGAGGTGATCAACGGGGTCACCGAGATCGTGCGATCCGAGCTGACGCGTACCGGCGTGCAGTTCAGGCTGGAAGAGCCGTGCAGCCAGCTGCCCGTGCATGGGAATTACAGCCAGTTGTTGCAGGTGTTCCTTAACCTCGTGCAAAACGCGTTGCATGCCCTCGAGGGCCGGGCGGACGGCCGCATTATTGTGACGGTGGAAGCGCGGGTTGGTGACATGCCCAAGCCCATGCTTTCCATCAGAATTTCGGATAACGGCTGCGGGATCGATCCGGCCCTCGTGCGCCGCGTCTTTGAGCCGTTCACCACCACCAAGTCGACCGGTGACCACCGCGGCACCCGCGGAATGGGATTGGGACTCGCCATCGTCCGCCGCATCATCCAATCCCATCAGGGAGCGATTGAGGTGACCAGCGAACTCGGGAAAGGCACCACGTTCCAAGTTTACCTTCCGGTCCACGAATAATTTCCATGATTCCCCGGGACGCCAGCACCCTGCAAGTCCAAGGAATGTCCGGGCCTCGGACGCTGTCTGGTCCGGCCGCGCTGCGGGCGCTGACCATGGCCTTCGCCCACCTGCAGGACTTCAACGGATTTGTCGCCGGCCTGCAGGCCGCGCTCGGCAAGGCAGAGTGGTTTGGCCGCGTGAGACTTGAATTGGAGGATCAGCCCGGAGCGGGAGAGGCGAGATTTCTTCTCGGCGAGATGGCCCTTCCGATCCAGGGCGCGGTGGGTTCGCATGGCGTGTTGCGCGCGACCGGCCAAGATGGATCCCGCACCTTCAGGTCCGAGGATCTGCATCTTTTATCGGGTTTGGCCGACTTTCTCGCCGTCGTGCTCGACTGTGCCCAGGAGTGGCGCGAGGTGGAGCATCACCGCCAGTTGCTGGACCTGTTGCTCAACCAGGCGCCGGTCGGCATTCTCGCGTTCGACCGGCAGCACCGGGTGGCCGCCGGCAATGATCTGGCCCGGCGGTGGCTCGGCGGAGGCGATGATCTCTGGGCCGCTTTGCAGGCGGCATTGCCTGCCGAAGTGCGGGCCGGTGATCATGGGCCGCGGGCCTTTTTCCACCGGTGCATCGAGGGGCGACTGGTATTTTGCGAATTGAGGAATCCCGTCGGGAGCGACGGCGCGGGGGGGTGGGTCGTGGTCATGACGGATCTTACGGCGGACCAGGCCCGCCTGCTTGATGCCCTGCACCGGGAGACCTACCGGTGCCAGTGGTTGCGACGGCGGCTGGGTTTCGTCCTGTTGGAATCACCCCTCGGCGCCGGGGGCATTCTGCAGCTCTTGCCCGAACTGCGAGCCAGCCTGCCGGCGGCAGCAGCGGTCGGACCCTATGATGCGAACCGTGTGGGTCTGGTGTTTCCAGAATTGGGACGTGCGGCCATCGTGGCACATTTGCGGCGGCTCAAGCCGTTGCTGGCCGACGCCTCGATCCGCGCCGGCTTGGCCGAACTGGGCCGGGAGGGCGGCGAGCCGGAGAAATTGCTGCAGACGGCGCTGGTCCGACTGCGGCCGTTGGACGAGCTGCTGCGGCCGGCGTTGCTGCTGCATGACGACAATTCGGCGGTGAACGACACCCTGGCCTACGTGCTGGGCGGCGATTTCGAGCTGGTGAAGAGCTCGAGCGAGGAACGCACCCGGCAATTGCTGCGGACGCGGGACTTCGATGCGCTCATTACCGAGGTGGACCTGCGCGGCGCGAGCGGACTGGAACTGGCCCGTCTGGCGGGCGACCTGCAGCCCGGCATCCACACTTTCTTTACGGCCATCTCGGAACTGGCGGCGGAGGCGGTCGGTGCCCAGGAACCGGTGGATGCCGTGGTTTTCCGAAAGCCCTTCGACGCGCGCCTGCTGGGGAGAACCGTGCGGGAGAAGCTGGGCTTGTGACCGGCCGGGGAGCTCAGCCGGACTCATGCAGTCGGACTTGCTTATCGAATGATCGGGCCGACATCGAATGGCTGTAGGGCGGGGTCGCCTGACCCGGCCTCGTCTTCGGAGGAATGGCGGGGTCAAGCGACCCCGCCCTATAGAATCAACAGCATGATCCCGGCTCATGCGTAATTGGTATTTGAATACCAACGCCGTTTACTGGGCGCCTCCCATCACCGGCAGCGCCGGATCGCTCCTGGACTACAGCATGGTCATGACCAGCGAGTAGGTGGCAGTGGCGGCGACCCCCAGGGTGATATACCAGAGCTATTTCTTTTTGGACAACAGGCAGAGGCCGCCGACGGCGAGGCCGATCTGGAAAGTTTGGGCGGATTTGCCGAACTTTGCCGCCCGCGCCGCCATTTTCTCGGCATCGGCCCGGAAGGTATTGCGGAGGCCTTCGAATTTCTCCGCTCCCGCGTTGCTGTCAGCCTTCTCTTTGTCGTACCGGGAGATTTTCTTTTTCAGATCATCCAGGCTGGCATTGTCGGTGTTGGAAACGGTGCGCAGATTGACCTCGAGTTCGGTGAGGAGCTGTTTCTGGGCTTTGGACTGATAAAAGCTCCACTGGTCCGAGGCCTGGGTTTGATTGTAGGTGGCCTCGCTCAAATCTTTTGTCATGCGGCTGGCGCAGTCCCCGCTCTTGGACATGGTGTAACCCGCAATCAAGGCAATGAACGCCATCGATAAGGCGGCGTATCTGGTCCAACGGTCCTGTCGGGCCTGGGCTTCGGCCTTGGTTCTTTCCTCCGTCTGATGCTGGATAAATGCACGAACTTCCAAAATCGCTTCGTGCATGGTCTGGTCATTGTTGATCGGTTGATGCGCAATGGATTCGCTCATGGGAAAGGAAGCGATTTTCCTAACCGGGGTTTCTGCAGTCAACGGTTTTGAGTTTTTCCAGCCATGAGTTGAAATTTCGCCGGGGTCGCGACTTAATCCCCGGGATGACTTCGGCGGAAGCCCAACAACGCATCGCCCAACTCCGCGCCCAAGTGGGCCGGCATGACGACCTGTATTATCGGCAGGCCAAGTCCGAGATTGCGGATTTTGATTATGACCGGCTGAAACGCGAATTGGCTGACCTCGAAGCCCAATTCCCGGAGTCGATGGAAGCAGATTCGCCCACCACGAGAGTGGGGGACGATCGGTTGGAGGGTTTTGTCACGTTCCGCCACCGCCAGCCGATGCAGAGCCTCGACAACACCTATTCCGAAGCCGAGTTGCGGGCCTTCCACCAACGGTTGGTGAAGCTCTTCGGTCGGGAGGACCTCGCCTATGTCGTCGAACCGAAGATCGACGGGATCGCGGTGAGCCTCACCTATGAAAAGGGCCGGTTCGTGCGCGCCGTCACCCGGGGAAGCGGAATCGAGGGTGACGACATCACGGCGAACGCCCAGACGATCTACGCGCTTCCCCGGGAGCTGAAAGGCGCGAGCTCACGAGCGGCGAAAGGAGTCCCTGTTCCTGGCTCCGTTGAGATCCGCGGGGAGATCTTCATGACGTTGGCGGAGTTCGAGCGGATTAACCGTGAACGCGAGGAAGCGGGCGAAGTCCTTTTTGCGAATCCGCGCAATCTCGCTGCTGGCACGATCAAACAGCTCGACGCGCGGGAAGTCGCCCGCCGCAAACTCGAGGTCGTCCTCTATGGGCTCGGTTTCTGCGAACCGACGCCGGAGCAGTCAGCGCGGGATGGCGCGGACTTGCTGGGCACGCAGAGCGGGTTGCATGGCTTGCTCAAAGCCTGGGGGCTCCCCACGGTCGAGCGGTTCTGGACGGCGCGCGGAATCGACGAAACGTGGCGGGTGGTTCAGGAGCTCGATCAGCTGCGGCACAGCTTTGCCTACGCCACCGACGGGGCGGTGATCAAACTCGATTCGTTCGCGCAGCAACGGGAGGCCGGCAGCACTGCGAAAGCGCCGCGCTGGGCCATCGCCTACAAGTTCACGGCGGAGCGGGCGGAAACCCGTCTCAAGGCGATCACCGTGCAGGTCGGGCGCACCGGGGTGCTCACCCCGGTCGCCGAACTCGAACCGGTGCAGCTCGCCGGCACAACCGTGTCGCGCGCCACCCTCCACAATCGCGACGAGATCGGCCGCAAGGACATCCGGGTCGGCGATTTCGTGCAGGTGGAAAAAGCCGGCGAAGTCATTCCCGCGGTCGTCGGGGTCAATCTTGCCCGGCGCCTGCCGGACTGCGTCGCTTATGTTTTTCCGAGTCAATGTCCGGTCTGTGGCACGCGCGTCGTGCAATACGACGGCGAAGTGGCGGTGCGCTGCCCCAATGTCGGCTGTCCGGCGCAGGTCCGGCGGCGCGTCCTGCATTTCGCCTCGAAAGCGGGCGTGGACATCGAGGGGCTAGGGGAGGCCATGGTCGGCACCCTGGTTGAAAAGGGCTGGGTCAAGGGCATTGCCGACATTTATCGGCTGCGGCGCGACGACCTGCTGACGCTGGGCAAGAGCGTGGAGAAATCGACGGACAATCTCCTGGCCGCCGTCGAGGCGAGCAAGCGCGCCGAACTCTGGCGCGTTGTCAACGGGCTCGGCATCACGCACGTTGGGGCGGCGGCGGCGAAGGAATTGGCGGCGAGATTCGGCAGTCTGGAGGCCCTGGCCGAGGCGCCGCGCGATGACCTGCTGAGCATCGGGGGCATCGGCGACACCATGGCCGACGCGATCATCGCCCACTTTAACGAGCCGCGAAATCGCGACCTGGTGAGTCAGCTGCTGAATCTCGGCGTGGCTCCGACCACGCCGATGCGCCCGGCCGCGGTGGCCGCGGCGGCGTTGGCCGGGAAGACGTTTGTCCTCACCGGCACCCTGCCTTCGCTGTCGCGCGAGACGGCCACCGCGAAGATCGAGGCCGCGGGCGGCCGGGTGAGCGGCAGCGTCAGCCGGAAGACGAGCTATGTGCTCGCGGGCGAGGACGCCGGATCAAAGCTGGAGAAAGCCCGGTCGCTCGGCGTGCCGGTCATCGACGAAACGGAGTTCCGGCAGCTGCTCGGCGAGTGATCCAGCGCAGGATTGCGCGCGGTGCGATTGCCTGCATGCTCCGGGGAATTGGCCGAAAAACCGATCAGCGTCGCCTATCTTTTCACCACGTTCCCGAAGACATCCGAGGCATTTCTGCAGCGCGATGTCGCGGCGATGCAGGCGCGTGGGATCAGGGTGCGGCTCTATTCATTGTGGGGCGGAGGCGGCGAATTTCGGGGCACGAAGGTTGAGGCCCTGCCGCGCTGGTGGTTCTTCGTGACGCTGCTGTGGTGGATCCCCTACGAATCGGCGCGCTATCCCGCGATGCTGTGGGAACTCATCGTCAACGTCTGGGGGCGCCGGCCGCCGTCCGGGCTGAATTTTTGGGAGAACATGCTCGGGGCGGGGTTCACGACCTGTTTTGTCCACCGATTCCGACGGGACCCGCCGGACGTGGTTTATGCGGCCTGGACGGGGGCGCCGGCCACGGCGGCCTGGTTGATCTGGCGGGTGCTGGGCATTCCGTACGGCACCGGAGCTCACGCCTACGATCTCTACGAACATGGCGGGGATTGGTGGCTGATGGAGAAGGTGGCGCTGGCGCGCTTCGCCCATACCTCGACGGAGCTGGGGCGCCGGACGCTGCTGGAGCGCGGGGCGGACGCGACGAAGCTGGTGGTCGTCCGCCGCGGACTGGACGTGTTTCCAGAATTCAAGCCGCTGCGCACGCCACGCCGGCCGCTGCGCCTTGTCTGCGTGGCCCGGCTGGTGCCAAAAAAGGGGTTGGCGGACCAGCTCCGGATTTATGCGGCGCTGCGGGACGCGGGGCTGGAATTCTCGGCGCGGATCGTGGGGCAGGGTGAATTGCGGGCGAAATTGGAGGACGAAATGGCGAGGCTCGGCCTCGGCGAGCAGGTGATCTTCACGGGCGAAGTCGCGCCCGCCGAAGTGTGGGCGCATCTGGGCTGGGCCGATGTGCTGTTGCACACCGGCGTTGTTTCCCCGTCCGGTGACCGCGACGGATTGCCCAATGTCATTCCCGAGGCGATGGCGGCGGGCACCCTGGTGCTGACCTCACCGGCGGCGGCGACCACGGAGGCGATCCAGCACGAAACGACGGGTTTGGTCGCCGAGGTCGCGCGACCGGGAGAGTGGGTGGCGGCGCTGCGGCGTCTGGCCGGCGATGACGCGCTGGCCGACCGCTTGCGCGCGGCCGCGCGGCGCTGGACCGAGGAGAACTATGATGCGCACCGGAATGCCGCGCGATTGCAGACCTGCCTGGAACACGCGGCGGAGAAAAGTAGAGAACCATGATCTATTTCGACGTGACCAAGTCCGGGCCGGCCCGCCACCAGTCGGGCTTGATGCGCGTCAACGACCGGTTGCGCGAAGAACTCGGCCCGCGCGCAACCCCGGTGCGGTGGGATTCGCGCCGAGGCGCGTGGCGGGCGGTGGGAGCCAGGGAACGGGTGACGTTTTCGGCAAACGACTGGCTGTTCACCGCGGAGCTTTTTTGTGAGCGGGAGCGCCCGGGCTTCTGGCGTTTTCTACATGCGCGACCGTGCCGGCTGGCGGCGATGTTCGGTGACGCCATTCCGCTGCGGCATCCGCAAATCACCTGGCCGCAGAGCGTGGCGCGCCATCCCGAGTACCTGAAGATGCTCGCGGCTTTCGACCGCGTCTGGGCGATCTCCGAGGCGAGCCGGAGCGATCTAGTAAGCTTCTGGCGCTGGCAGGGCGGGGCGGTGCGGGCGGCTGTGGATACGATCGTGCTGGGGGCGGATTTTGACCGACAGCCACGGTCAGTCCCGCCGCCGGATCCACCCGCGGCGCAGTTGCTGTGCGTGGGGATACTGGAGCCGCGCAAGAACCAGTGGTTCCTGCTCGACGTGTGCGAGGCGCTCTGGGCCGCGGGCGTCGAATACGAACTCCATCTCGTCGGGCGGGTGAATCCGCATTTCGGCCGACCGATTAGCGCCCGCCTGACGGCCATGCGGAAAACGCATCCCCGCGCGCATTACCACGAGGCGCTGTCCGATGCGCTGTTGCCGCAGCTCTACGCGGCGGCCCGGGTCACCGCGTTTCCCACGCTGGCCGAGGGTTGCGGTTTGCCCGTGCTGGAGTCGTTGTGGAAGGGGCGCCCCTGTGTGTGCAGCGATCTGCCGGTTTTGCGCGAAATCACCGACCTCGGCGGTTGCTTGGTCGCGGCGCCGAACGACCGGGAGGCATGGATCAGCGCGTTGCGCACGGCCCTCACCGACGATGGCGAATGGCGGCGACTGGCTGCGGCAGCGGGAGCGCGGCCGCTGCCAGTCTGGGCAGACAC